>NICF_comb_assmDRAFT_10001524_pt1 | contig 18271 bp, 11 predicted proteins | sample NewIslPassag4_SG_FD_11279 | JGI IMG/M metagenome (IMG submission 11279) | reverse complement strand
CATCCCGCCGTTTCGGAGATCGCCGTAGAGGTCCACGACTTCTCCGTCGCCTACCGCCGTCGTCCGGTCATCTGGGGGATCGACTTTGCTCTGCCGAAAGGCCTGCTCGTGGGCATCGTGGGGCCGAACGGGGCGGGAAAGTCCACCCTACTCAAGGGGATGCTCGGCCTGGTCCCTCCCACGTCGGGCTGGGTGAAGATTCACGGAAAGCCGTATCGCGCCCAGCGGCGCCTCGTGGGGTACGTGCCGCAGCGGGAGTCGGTCGACTGGGACTTTCCGACCAGCGCTTTCGATGTCGTGCTCATGGGAAGGTACGGTCACCTGGGACTCGTCAAAAGGCCTACGAAGCGCGACAAGGAAATCGCTTGGGAATCCTTGCGGCGCGTCGGCATGGCCGACTACGCGCGCCGGCAGATAAGCCAACTCTCCGGCGGCCAGCAGCAGCGCGTCTTTCTGGCCCGGGCGCTCGCGCAGGACGCAAGCGTGTACTTCATGGATGAACCGTTCGCCGGAGTCGACGCGGCTACGGAGTCCGCCATCCTGGAGTTGCTGGGCCAGCTCAGAAAGGACGGAAAGACGGTCATCGTGGTTCACCACGATCTCCAAACGGTCTCCGAGTACTTCGACTGGGTGCTCCTCCTTAATATGAGGCTGGTCGCGGCGGGGCCGATCAAGGAAGTGTTCACGGTCGAAAACTTGCAGAAGACGTACGGCGGCCGGCTCACCGTCTTGGCGGATGCCGCGCACACGGTTGCGAGCGAGCGTCGCTAGCGAAAAACCAGGGAGCGGTGCAAGCAATGTGGGCATTGATCAGCGATCCGGCCGTCCAATGGGTGCTTGCAGGAACCATGCTTCTCGGCGTGAGCGGGGGCGTTATCGGGACGTTTGCGCTTCTCAGGGGCAGGAGCCTGCTGGGCGACGTCCTCGCGCACGCGGCGCTCCCCGGCGTGTGCCTCAGCTTCATGCTGACGGGAAGCAAAGAGATCATCCCCCTTCTCGTCGGCGCCGCGCTCGCCGGGGTATTCGCCACGCGCGCCATCGACGCCGTCGTTCAGCACACTAAGATAAAAGAAGATACAGCGATGGGCGTCGTGCTCACGGTATTCTTCGGCGTCGGGGTCGTGCTGCTCACGACGATCCAGCACTCCGGCGCCGGCAACCAGTCGGGCCTCGACGACTTCTTGTTCGGCCAAGCCGCCGCGCTCGTGCGTTCCGACGTAGCCGTCATGGCTGCCGTCGCTTTCGTGCTCGTCGCCACCGTGCTCCTTTTTTACAAGGAGTTCAAGGTACTCTGCTTCGACCGCGGATTCGGGACCGGCGTGGGGCTCCCCATGCGGTTGGTCGACGGGCTGCTGGCGGCCCTGCTCGTCATGGCGATCGTCATCGGACTGCAAGCCGTCGGTGTCGTGCTTATGGCGGCGCTGCTCATCACCCCTGGGATCGCGGCCCGCTACTGGACCGAACGGCTCGGCGTGATGCTGCTCCTCGCGGGCGTCTTTGGCGGCCTGAGCGGCGTCGCGGGCACCTTGGTGAGTACCCTTGGTGTCCGCCTGCCCACGGGCCCGCTCGTGGTGCTCAGCGCCACCGTGCTGTTCACCGTGTCGCTCCTTTTCGCGCCCTCCCGTGGGCTTCTTGCAAAGCTCGTCCGCTTCGTCAAACTGAAGCGGAAAGTCGCTGCGGAAAACTTCCTCCGAGACATTTACGAGCTCTATGAACTGATGGTGGACCGGCCGTCCGTCGCCGACGAGCGTCTGCTCGCGAGGGGCATCCCTCTTGAGGCGCTCGCTGCCAAGTCGAGACGGGGAGCCCACGAGACGCGCCGGCTGGCTCGCCGGCTGCAGGCGAAGGGCCTCATCCGGATCGACGCGCACGAGCCCGAGCCCACCTGCTCCCTCACGCAAGCAGGAATCGAAGCGGCTTGGAACGTGGTGCACCGACACCGGCTCTGGGAGATGTTCTTGATGCACGAAGCGGACCTCAAAGCGGATCACGTCGACCGGGACGCCGACGACATCGAACACTTCCTCACGCCGGAAATGGTGGAGGCGCTTGAACGGTACCTGAAGCTCCACCAGCGGGAACCCCGCCTCCTTCCTTCGGTGCACCCACTCTTGGAGTCTTGATTGGAAAAGAGGCGCATGCGATGTTCGACACGTACGGCTTGCAGATCGTGGGAACCGGCGCTCTTGTCGCCGGGGCCTGCGCCTTCGTCGGGTGCTTCCTGATCCTTCGCAAGATGGCGATGCTCGGCGACGCCATCAGTCACTCCGCGCTGCTCGGCATCGTGCTTGCTTTCCTGCTTACGGGCGACCGCGGCATTCTTGTCATGTTCCTCGGCGCCGCGGCGTTCGGGCTCCTCACGGCGGTGATGGTGCAGACACTCGAAGGATCGGGGGTGGCGTCGGACGCAGCAATCGGCGTGACGTTCACGGCGTTCTTCGCTTTGGGCGTCGTCCTCCTCACCGCCTTCGCGGGCAGGGTCCACCTCGACCTCGAGCATGTCCTGTACGGGGAGATCGCCTACGTCCCGTGGGACGTGCTCGTATTGGGCGACACCGTCCTCGGACCCAAGGCGATGTGGACGATGGGCGCGGTGTTCTTGCTCAATCTGTTCGTCATCGGCCTGTTTTACAAAGAGTTCAAGCTGTGCGCGTTCGACGCCGGCATGGCTGCGGCGCTCGGGATCAACGTGGCGCTTTTCCATTACATGCTCATGGGATTGGTCTCCTTGACCACCGTCGCCGCCTTCGAAAGCGTCGGCGCCATCCTCTCCGTCGCGATGCTGATCGTCCCCGGAGCGACAGCCTACCTCCTCACCGAAAACTTGGCGAAAATGCTCGGGATCAGTGTCCTGATCGGCGTGGCGAGTTCGGCCGGCGGCTATGTCGTCGCGACGCTGCTCGACTGCTCGATCGCAGGCGCCATGGCGGGCGTCGCGGGCGCTTTCTTCGCTGCGGCGTTCCTCTTCTCGCCCTCCCAGGGCGTCGTGACGCGGCGATGGTACAAGCGCGCTGTTGGGCTTGAGGGCCGTGGTGTGGTACAATGAAAGCACCAGAAACGAGACAAAGGAGTCAATCATGCCGACCTCAACCGCCGAGGACTACCTCGAACGCATTTACGCGCTCATCCAGGAGAAGGGCTACGCCAGGGTGAGCGACATCGCCGAGGCGCTCCAGGTGCGTCCGTCGACGGTCACTCGGATGGTACAAAAGCTCGACGAGCAAAACCTGCTCGAGTATGAGCGGTACCGCGGCCTCTCCCTCACGCAGGAGGGGGAGCGAGTGGGCCGGTCGATTCGCCGTCGCCACAAGGCGCTGGAGGATTTCCTCCACCTGCTCGGGGTGGACGACCAGCACACCGTCCAAAAGGACATCGAAGGCATCGAACACCACTTGAGCTCCAACACACTCGAGCGCTTGATCCGCCTCGTCGAGTTCTTCCAGTCGGATCCAGAACTGATGGAGCGGTACGAAGCCTTTCGCGAGCAGACCCGGAGCGAGTAATTTCCGGCATAGCGTCGCCGCTCCCAGGTTGACCGATCCTGCGATCTAATGGTATACTTGGGTTCAGACTCAAGGCGAGCCGGCCGTTCGGTGCGTCGGCGAATCGGCGCACCCGCCGACGACGGTATGCCGGCGATTAGGGGAGTAGCTCAATAGGTAGAGCAGCGGCCTCCAAAGCCGAAGGTTGCGGGTTCGAGTCCTGTCTCCCCTGCCACACAGAAGGCGCCGGGATCCCATGCGGGATGTCCCGGCGCCTTCCTCTTTTTCGGATTCCCTCGTTTCAGATCACCCGGTCGCGCGCCACCAGTTCCGTCAGGTTGAGCTCCCGCCCAAAGCGCGGGGGCTCGATCGAAAGCCTCGGACGCTCGAGGTCGATGTCGGGTTCGCGGATCTCATAATCCCTCGTCGACGATTCTAGGATCGCCAAAGCGGTGTGGGACGCCCGCTCGCTCCACGCCTTTTCGGACATATCCACGGCCCGGGGCTCCCCGCTTTCCGCCGCCGCCCACACCTCCAGGCGGCGCGCAATGTGTGCGTCGACGTCGAATGCGCTGTCGGCCTTTCCGATCGTAAGCGGGAGAATGAGGGCGCGAAACAGCGTTTCGACCTCGGCATGCAGCTCCTGGTCCGCCTCCTCTTCCGCCTTTTTGGCCAGTTCCTCGAGAACGTCCTGGGCGTTGCGCCACTCTTGGTTGCGCAGGTAATGGGCCGCCACCAGGAGCTTCACTTTCGACGGCTCGCTCGTTACGGCCAGCGCTTCCTGGCACAAAGCGAGCGTCTCCCCTTTGTCCGTGAGATGCATCGCCGCGAGCCTAAGAAGGCGGAACAGCTCCGCATCGCCCGGTGTGCAGCGACGGATGCCCTCCCGCAGGTGCTCGTAAGCCATGTCGGGCCGGGCCGCCTCAAAGCACACCTCGGCGATGAACCGGTGCGTCCTGGGGGAGGTTGAAGCCCGAAGCGCCTTGCCGAACAGCTGGTTCGCCGCCTGCTGCCTGCCGGCGGCGAGGTACCTCCCTCCGAGCTTGACAAAGGTTTCGGCGCCGCCCGCCCCCCCCGCTGCAAGTGCCTGGTCGAAGCAATCCTTCGCCCGGTCCTCCCGGCCGAGGTCCAGGTGAAGCGCTCCGCACCAGATCCAGCCGTCGACGTCGAACCGGTCTTCGAGGAGGAGCTCCGCAAATCGGCGCATGGCGTTTTGGTGATCGTTCGCTTTCCAGGCCTGCATGCCCAGAGCAATCGTGTGGCTGCGCCACATCGCCCTCGCTACCGGGTCCGAGGTGACGGAAAGCGCCCGCCGCCACTGCTCGGCGCGGGTCTGGAGCGGCTTTTTTCCCACTTCGCACGCGATGGCGACGCCCGTATAGATTTCGCCGTCGGCGTCCTCTCCCAAAAGGCCCTGGAGAATGTGGATCGCTTCGTCCGCCCGCCCTGCCGCGATAGTCAAAAACGCGAGCGCCTTCCGGTCGTGGGGATCGTCGCCGAGTTGCAGCGCATAGCGCAGGCTACGGCCGGCCTGCTCCAAGTCGCCCAAGCGCATGGAGGCGAGCGACGCTTTCCGAAGAGCTGCGCGCGCAAGGGTGCGGTCGCCTCGCTCTTCCGCGAGCTTCGTCACCACTCGCCAGCAATCCGCCGCCTCGCTCCATACTCCCGCTTGCTCTTTCGCGAGCGCGAGGTTCCACGATGCCGAGAGCGTCGCCATCGTTTCGAGGGACCTGCGCCAAGCCTCCTCGGCGCGGTCCGCATGACCCGACCGCCACTCCGCGATTCCCCGGTAATCGTGCGCCGCCGCCAGCAGGCGCCTTGTGATCGGCTCCCCTTCCTGGACGCTTTGACAGAGCACGCACCATTTTTCAGCCTCGTCAAAATCGCGGTTCAGCAGGGCGGAAAGCGCTCGCCGCTCGCACGTGCTCACGACCTTCGTGATGTCCTGCACGGGCTCGCCCTTCCTGCGGCCGTGGGCGTCGATCCAGGCGTTCACCGCCTTGACGTCGTCGCCGAGCGCCTGGTACATATCCCCGAGCAGCCGGCCGACACGAGCGGCCTCCTCGAGCTCGTTCGCCTTGAGCAACTCGGCCCGGATCTCCTCGAGCGCTTCGCACACCCCCGGCGAAGGAGATCCGGAAAGGGCGATGGTGATTGCGTCCGCGGCCCAGCGCGCAGCTGGAGAGCCGCGGGGCCGGCCCACTAGCATGCGCAGGGCGCTCTCCGTTTGCCCGGACGCAGCGGTGGCGAGCACCTTAAGGCGCGTCCACGAGCTTTCGTTCGGGAATCCCGCTCCGGCGGGCGCGCCCTTTCCGCGCTCGGCCGATTCCAATAGCGAGATCGTATCCTCGGGATGGCCGAGCACAAGCCGCGCCAGGGCGAGCGCGTAGACGCTTCGCGCGTCGCTCGGATCCACCTCAGTCGCCCTGCGAAACCACGTCTGGGCCTTCTCTGCGTCTCCCAGGAGCCAGTGGCACCGGCCCATCGCATAGAGGCACTCGGCGTTGTCCGGTTGCCATCGGAGGGCTTGTTCCAGCCGCGCCATGCCGCGGCCTATCGACTTGCGGTCGGGCGATGACCCTTTCAGGGAGAGTTGGCTGCGCTCAAAGTACGCTGCCGCGATGCGTCGGCGGACGAGCTCGCGCTGGCCTTCGTCGAGGAACGGCTCGTAGCGGTGAAGGATCCCTTCCCAAACCCGGATAGCCGAGCGGTATCGCCCGCGGCTCGCGTGGGCGTCGCCGGATGCGACGGCTTCCCGGAACTCGACCGCGACCGTCTGGCGGTCCGGGGCTTCTAGTTCCTCAAGTTCATCTGGTCCGCGCTCTTCTGCCATACGCGTGAACCGCCCATCGGAGCGGTTCTCCCCCTCCTCCCTCAGGGATTCAACTCAAGCTATGCGCCCTGAGGGCCCCGGGTTACGGAGGCGAAATAGCCCCGCCGCGCTATTCTCCAAGTAGCGCAGCGAGGCTATTTGCAGCGCGATGATAGTCGCCCTGTCGGAGTCAGATTTCCGGGATCACGATCTCGACTTCGCGCCCTTCCTGTGCGGACCGCAGCACGCCGTCGATGATCGCCTGCTGCCGCAGGATCTGTTCGGCCGGAATCGGCGCCACGTCGCCCTCGCGCACCGCGCGGGCGAAGTCCTTCACCTTCTCCGCGAAGATATCGATGTTGTGGGCCTTCACCGGGATGGGGCTCTCCGTCAGGTGGCCGAACTTGTCATAGAAAAGCGTAATGGACCCGACGCCCCCGTCCCAAACGCCGCTCCACGGGCCGGAGCCGGCGGGGGTGAGCTTCAGCCCGGCCTCCGATCCGAGGAAGAATGTGGCGCCGAGCGTATCCATGTGCATCGCCCAGGCAATCTTGAAGTTCAACGTGGTACCGCCCTCGAGCCGCACAAACGCAGCGCCGAAGTCCTCGACGTCGAACTGGTCCGCCTGGGGGTGGTGCTTCGGGGACGTACCGAAATAATTGTACGTGGCGGCCGAAACCGTGAGCGGCTTCGGGTAGCCGAGCGCGTTCATCACGAGGTCGAGCGAGTAGCAGCCGATGTCCGCCATCGCGCCCGCCCCGGCGATCTCCTTTTTGATGAACGTCCCCTTCGGCATCCCCCTGCGCCGGCCGCCGCCCGTCTCAACGTAGTAAATCGTCCCGAGCTCGCCCGACTGCACGATCTCCTTGATCACGCGCGTGTTCGGATCGTAGCGCGGCTGGAATCCCACGGATAGGATCTTCCCGGACCGCTTTGCCGCGCGCACCATGTCGATCGCCTGGTCCAACGTCACCGCCAGCGGCTTTTCCACAAGGACGTGGACGCCGGCGTTCAGCGCGGCAACCGAGGTGCTGTGATGCGCGACGTTCGGCGTGCACACGCTCACGGCATCGACGCCCAGCGCAAACAGGTCGTCCTGGTTTTCGAACGCCTTCGCTCCCGCAAGCCCCTCTGCTTCGATGAACGCCTGCGCCCTTCCGGGGACGATGTCGCATACGCCTACCACGTCGACGTAGGGGATCTCCTTGTATGTCCGGGCGTGTTTGCGCGCGATCCCCCCGCTACCGATAATGCCGACTCTGAGCTCTCCCATCTTTCCCACTCCTCACTCCGCCGTGCCCTTTCACTTTCCCCGGCAGTCTCCCGCGAAAACACCCCGCGCCCCGCCGGCACCCGGCCGGCGGAAACCGCGGGGTGTATTCCTCGCATCTCCACTCAGTTCCTGTCGCCTCCGCCCACCGGCCGCACGCCGCAAGGCTCAGTCGACAAGACCCGTCCGTTCGATCGACTCCACGAAGAACCGCTGTGCGAAGACGTACAACACGAGCGGCGGGATGACCACGAGGAAGCATGCGGCCATGACGAGCGGTTCGTTGAAGAGTTCGCCTGCCGCGCCTCCCGTAATCTCCTGGAGGCCCTGCTGCAAGATCTGCAGCCTGAGCGGCACCGTGAAGTTCTGCGGCTTCATCAAGTACATCATCGGCTCGTAGTAGTCGTTCCAGTGCCACACGAGCGAGAAGAGGAAGACGACGAGCAGCGCGGGCCGCGCGAGCGGCAACATGATCTGCGCGTACGTCCTAAGCGGGGTGCATCCGTCGATGTACGCCGCCTCCTCGAGCTCGTACGGCTGCCGCTTGAAGAACTGCCGGAAGATCAGGACCAGAAGCGAACCCCTCAGCCCGTGGGCCAGGAAAGCCGGAACGGTGAACGGCATGAAGGTGTCGATCCACCCGAGCTGCCGGTACAGGATGAAAAGCGGCACGATGATCGTCTGCGGCGGAACGATGAACGTGAACAGCACCAGCATGAACAGGAAGTCGCGCCCCGGGAACTTGAACCTCGCGAAGCCGTATCCCGCCAGCGAGCACGAGATAATTTGGCCGATCGTCGCAAAGCCGACGATGATGCCGCTGTTCTTCAATCCCACAAGGTAATCCATGCTCTGATACGCAAGGACGATGTTGTCCCAATACACCACCCTCGGGATCCAGAACACACCAGGGTCGAGGAAGTCCTGCACCGTCATCAGCGACGACGACGCCATATAGATGACCGGCAGCAGGAACGCAAACGCAATGTCGATCAACAGCAGGTACACGAGGCCCAGGAAGAAGAACCGCTGGAGCCTTCTGGTCCAAACGAGCATCCATGGTATTCCGGTCGTCGAAAGCCGGTGCTTCTCCCTGTACTCCATGCCCCGGCGAGGCTCAACTGTCGCGTTCGCCACCGTAGTACACCCACTTCCTCGAAGAGATGAAGACCGTTCCGATCAGGATAAAGATCAGGATGAAATAGATCCATCCCAGCGCCGCCGCGTAACCCAATCGGAACGACCCGGAGAACGCGACCGTTCTAAGGAAGTTCACCATGGGATTGAAGATGTCCGTAAAGCCGTCGACGATCGTGTAGATCGTGTTCACGATGATGATCGGCGACAGCATCGGCAGCGTGATCTTCCAGAAGATCTCCCAGTCGGTGGCGCCGTCGATCCTGGACGCCTCATACAAAGTAGGCGATATTCCCTGGAACCCAGCGATGAAGAGCAAGATCTGGATCCCCGAACGCCAAAGGATGAGCGTCAACCGGTTCATCACGTCGATGACGATGTCAGCGAACCGCGCCGGCAGGTACATATACACCAACGTCGGGATGTCGAGGCCGATGACGGCTTCGATCGAGCCCACGTCCTGCTGGAAGAGGCGCTGCACCACAAGGCCCGAGGCGATCACGACCGGCAGGAAGAAGATCGCCCGGAAGAGCGTCACGCCCCTGATCTTCTGGTGAACCAAGAAAGCGGTGAACAGCGAGAACGTGAGAATGATCGGCACGTCCACCAGGTTCCTCTGAATCACCGTCACCAGAATCGGAACGAACCGCTCGTCGATGAAGAACGCCTCGTTGAAGTTGTCCCAGCCGACGAAGCTCAAGCGGAACCCCGCCATCATGTCCACCTTGCTGAACGCAAGCCGGATGGAGTGGGCGAAGGGCCTTGCTACGAAGACCAAGAACCCGACCATCCACGGCAAGATGAACAGGAACCCGTTAATTGACTGGCGCTGCCTAAGCGTGAGCCTGAGCTTCAATCCCGAATCCCTCCTCCGACCAGCACGAAGTCGAGCGCACCGACCACCAAGCTCCCGTCGCTCCACGGCGTCGTGCGGTAGTTCACGATGACACGTGAACCGTCCTCATACACCGTCTCGTAGACGAGCTCGTCGAGCTCGTTGTGGTCCACAATGGCGATATCCTGCAGATATCCCATGACTTCGGCCTGGATCTTGTACTCCTCGAGCACCGTATCCTTCCAGATGCTGTACTCCGAGCTGAAGAGCACGTTGTACCGCTCCGCCTCTTTCAGCTTCGACGAGTCCTCGTACGTCAGCTCGAACAAAGGCAGCGCTCCGTACTCGATGTTCTTCAAGAACTCCCGCCGCGGCTCCGAACGGAGATTGCCGGGCCAGCCGTAGTACGGCACGATGCCGTGCACGGCGATCTGGTAGAACGGGATGCTCCGGCTCGCAAACAGATGTGTGGTATTCTCCATCGGCGACCGCAATACCTTGTCCGCGAGCGGCAGGAGGTAGACGTTGCCGCCCTGGATGATCGCCCCGCCCATGTGCTCACGCGCGAGCTTCACGATCTCCGACCACGTCTGCGCGACCTCGAACCGTTCCGCCGTGTAGTACGCGTTGCGGTCGGAGAGGAGCGTCCATCCGAAACGCTCGAAATCGAGGCCGTCGACCCCAAACTCCGCGATCTTGGGAATGTCCTTCGCGGCGTACTCCCTAAGCGCGATCCCCGGGCTCAGGATGTACCTCGTACCGGAGAACCCGAACCCGAACCCGACCGCCATTATCGGGAGCTTCGCCGGGCTGCGCACGACGTCCGTCCTCGGCGAGAACCCGCCGTTGTCCTCGTAGGCGTCGACGTAATTGTCCTGCAGGTAGACGCGGATCCCCCGCTCGTTCGCCCACGCGACGAACGACTTCAGCGCGGCCTCCCCGCCGAGCTGGCTTGCGACCGGAAGCCGGCGCGGGTACCTCCCCGCGTAACCCTTGTGCGTCCAACCGACCAGCGTCACGTCGAGCTTGCGCACTCCGGCTTCGAGCAGCTCCTCAACGATCTGCCGGGCCTGCGCGAACGTCGTCAGCGAGATGAACCGGTCAATGACGAGCCCCTGCTGCGAGACGGCTTGGAAGATCTTCAGGTGGATCGGCGCGATTCCGTCATCTCCGGCGACGCGCCCGGGCTGCAAATTGAGCGTGTCGATCAGGTGCTCCCGGTAGCGCAGCGCCATCCCGGTGTACGTCGCGCGCTCCTTGGGAAGGAAGTAGTACCGCACCGCCCGGTCGACGCGGATCCTCGACGCCTCGACTGTCTGCACGTTGGAGTTGCGGCGCAGCGGCGCCAGGAACTCCCGGCGCAGCACGAACTTCGCGTTCGTGCGGTAATAGTCGACGATGTACCCCGAGGGAGCCGCCACGATCTTCGCATCGTACTCCCCTTGCGTGATCACGCCCAAAAACGCGCCGTCTTCATGCTTCTGCCCGAAGATGGGCATCGGCACTTGCCGGTTTACGGGCCGCAGCGGGTCGTACTCGATGAACGGGTAATCCTCGGGACCGTACACATACTCCTCGAACTGTTTCGCATACCGCCCGTGGTCAGGTGTATACGGAGCGATGGCGCCCGAGCTGTCCGGGAACACCATGTATCCTTTGTCTCGGTCGGTCGCGGCCCCGAAGAACGGCAAGAGCTCAAGGTAGACAATGATGAACTCGCTGTTCTCCTCCAGACCGCTGTCCGGTATGCGAACTTCCAGGTAGTCCGGGCCGAGCACGTAGTCCGTAGTGATCACGAAGCCGCGCGTGTTCATCGTGTAGACCACCCGGACGCCGTCACGGATCGGCTCGTACGTCACCCTCGCGCCTTCGGTCAAGGGATCCGTCTCTTTGATCTGCCGGCGCTTGCCGTCGGTATAACTGAACGTGATCTGCGACTGCGCGTGCGTGCGCCACAGGGCGCTCGCGATGTTGTTATAAGGCCCCGGCGGGTTCGTCCGCCACACCTTCGAGTTGCGCCGGTCGAACACGATGAACTGCGTCAGGTCGGGCTCGATGTAAAGCTGCAGATTGGCGTTCTCCGCGACGAGCTGGTACCCGTCGGGGACCAGGCGCTCTCCTCCTTGGAGAACGCCCCCGCCGACCTCCTGCGCCGCCGCTCCGAAGGTAGCAAGGAGCGCCGCGATGGCCACAGCGAGACCGGTCAATATCGTCCTTTCAACGAAGCGCGTCCTGGTCATCGGCGTCCATCCTACCCCCGAATTGTGAGCTCGATCGTGATCTCACGCACGAACGTGACGATCTGATCGGTCAGCGTGTACGTAAGCCCGGCGGCGGCGACGAAGCAGATCATACCGAAGATCGACAGCGCAGCCGTGCCGAACGTCTTGCGCAGCGTGTAGTTGTGCGTCGTCTGGATGTGCACGATGATCAGGATCGCGATCCAAACGATCGCAACTGTATCGAGCGTCTCGACGTACGACTTCTCCGTCCGCGTGAGCACGTGGCTGAGGAGGATCCCGAACGGCTTCAACATGATGTATGGGCCGAGCGAGTAGCCCGTGGCGATCACGATATCCCGGAAGAAGCCCTCACCTTCGAAGATCGCCGTCACGCCGTAGCTGCAGATGCAGAAGAGCAGCCACGGGAGGATGATCCGGACGAACTCGAGGAACAGGCTCGCATCTTGCGGGTCGATGTCAGCGATCTGGTAGCTCGTCCAGAGCAGATCGGCGACCCGCAGCGAGAACATGATCCCGACCAGCACGAGGGCGGTTACGAGGCTTCCCTTCCCCTCGCGCTTCAGCATCCAGAAGCCGTCCCACGGGTGCATCATCACCGTCCAGACCATCTGCACGGCGCGCCCAACGGGCCCGCACGACTCGTACGGCTTGTTCAGCAGCCACTTGAAGAACCGCACAAGCAGGATCCCGACGACGATCAACGCCGCGCACAGGAACACCGTAAGGATGAAGTGATCCCGGATCCATTCGTGGCGGAGCTTCGCAAAGATCTGCGAGTAGCCGCTCCGGTTCTCGCCGAACCGGTATTCCATGAGCGCCTCTTCCCAGCGGCCAACCTTCTCAAACGCCTTGGCGATGCCGCTGTGCGCCAGGTTGTAGTTGGTGTTCAACTTCAGGGCTTCGCGCCACGGACCTTCCGCTTCCTGATAATACCCGTCGACATAAAGCTGACTTGCCGCGTGCACGAGCCGTGCGAAGTCCGTCGGCCGGAACACTTGAATGTTGTTCCGGTCCTTGTCGAGGATGTAGAGGAGCCCCTCCTCATCCGTCGCGATGCTCGACGGGAACCCGAACTTCCCGTTCTCCTCCCCCTTCCCGCCGAACATGGTCAGGAGGTTCCGGTCGTCATCGTACTGGTAAATGACACCGTTGGCGGAGTCAACTGCGGAGATGATCCCGTGCTCGTTCACCGTCAGATCGATAAAGCTCGGGTTGACCGCCCGCCCGCCCCGCACGATTGGGAAGCCGTACCGCTTGCTGCCGACGGCGGAGCGGTTCATGACGTCCGTGCCGACGCCGTTCAACTTCTTGATCTGGTTGTTCGGCGCGTACGTCGTCGACGAATAGATGTAGCCGTTCGGGCTGATCACCACGTTCGAATGCGGTGCAGGAAGCTCTTTACTCAGCTTCTCGCGCTGCGCTTCCGTGGCGAACATGCGAATGAGCACCCGGCGCAGGCTGAAGCCCACGTCGTTCGGGGCGAAGAACCCGCGGAACTCGCCGCGCGTGTCGAGCAGGAGCATACCCCGGTAGTCGCTCCTGTTGACCACGTAAAGGTAGTCGCGCTGGTCTTGAACGACCTTGGTCGGGCGATAGTCGAAGTCCGCCCCGAGCAGCTGGTTTACCGGCTGCGGGTAAATCTTGATCAACTCACCCGTCGCCGTCACCTGGACGATCCGCTTGTTTCCGGTGTCGGCGATGAACACCTCGCCCTCCGGATTGACGAAAAGCCCCTCGGGGCTGCGGAACGTCCGGCCGCCTAGACGTTGTACCTCAGCGTCATTTCCGCCGATGATGCGCGTGATCTCGCTCAGGAACTCGCCGTCCTTTGAGATCCGCACGACCCGGTTCTTGCCCGTGTCGGCGATCCAAAGCTCCCCGCGCTGCTGGTCGTAGAAAATGTCCTGCGGGCCGTCCAGTCCGAGGAACTCGAAGGACCGCTCAAACACGTACGGCTTCGGCGAGGGCACAAGCCGCGACGCACCGCGGTTGCCCCTGATCACCCGGTCGCTCTCCTGAATGTGGAAGCCGAACCCGTCCGCGAGGGCGCCGGCGCTGAGCGACAAGACGACAATCAAAGCAGCAACCAACCGGATCAGCGCCACCGTTGCGCCCCACCTCCCTCGCTGTGTACTCACCGCTCGAAGAACCATGATCGGCACCCCCACCTATTTGATCCCCGCATGCGCCATGGTGCTGATGATGCGCGATTGCATGATGACGAACAGGATGATCAACGGGGCGGATTCGAGGAACGTAGCCGCCGCCTGGGCCCCCTGGCGCGCCACCGACAGGTCCCCGGAGAACATCGTCGACACCGCAAGCGGGAGCGTCTTCATCGCCTCGCTGTGCGTGAAGACCATCGGCGACCACGTGTCGCGCCAGACTTGCATCGACTGCCAGATGATCAAGGTCGCCCACGCGGGCCTCGTCAGCGGGATGACGACGTTCGTGAACAGTCCCCATTCCGACGCCCCGTCGATGCGCGCCGCTTCGAGCAGTGCGTCGGGGTACTGGTCGAGGAACTGTTTCATAAAGAACACACCGAACGACCCGCCGAGGCCCGGCAGGATGAGCGCCCAGTACGTATCGACAAGTCCCAGGCTGGACACGAGGAGGTACCTAGGAATCACCGTCACCTGCGACGCGAACATGAGCGCTGCGAGGCACAAGTTGAAGATCGTAATCGCAAGGGGCATCTTCCGCATCTTCGCAAGCGGATACGCCGCCATGCAGCAGATCAGCACATAAAGCAGCACGTTCGCAGTGGTGACGAACACGCTGTTAAAGACGTACCGAGAAAACGGAACCCAAGCGCGCGACGCGGCGACCACCAGGTCCGTGTAGTTCTCGAGTGTCGGCCGCATGACGTAAAACCGCGGCGGCCACAAAAAGAGTTCCTCGATCGGCTTGATGGACTGGATGACCATCAAGTACAGCGGGAGCGCCATCCCCGTGCCGACGATCGTCAAGAACAGGTAGATCCAAATCGGCTCGCGCTCAATTTTGCTCCTTCGCCGCAAACTCGGCACCAGTGTGCCCATGCCAAATCCCTCCCGGCTCACCTTGTGTGAACGGTCGATTCCGCCGCCATCCGCGATCAATACTCGCCCTTCGTGGAAAGCATCTTGCGGAAGAGGCTGCTCAACCCGTACATCATAATGAACATGATGACGGACACCGCCGACGCGTAACCCATCTCAAACCGCAAGAACGCGTAGTCGTAAAGGTGCGCCATGATCGTGTGCGCCGCGTACTCGGGGCTTGGAAAGCCCACCATCGCACTTGCGATGTCGAACATCGAGAAGGAGTTGACGACCGCCATGACGGCACCGAACACAAGCTGAGGCTTGACCAGCGGCAGCGTAATGAACCAGAGCTCCTGCATCCGGTTCTTGACGCCGTCGACTTTGCCGGCTTCGTACACCGTCTCGTCGATTTGCTGCAGGCCGGCGAGGAACGCAAGGAACGACGGACCCATGCTCATCCACAGCTGGACTGCGATGACGACACCGAGCATCGTGTCGACGTCCGAAAGCCATGGGAAAGGCTCGTCCAGGATCCCCAAATTGATAAGCCAGTTATTGAGGTACCCGTACCGGTCGTTCGAAAAGAAGATCCTCATGATGAACGCCATGCCGATGCCGCTGAGCGACGGGGCGAAGAAGGCGACGATGTAGACGAGCCTCACCTTCACCTGGTTGATCAGCCAGGCGATGAAAAACGACAACATGAAACCTACGGGACCCGTCAAGATCGCGAAGACGACCGTCACGTGCAGCGACTTGAGGAAGATGTCGTCCGCAAGGAACAGGAGCCGGTAGTTGGTCAGACCGATCCAGTTCGGCGGTTGCAGCACGTTGAAGTAGGTGAAGCTCAGGTAGATGGCCGTCAGCACCGGCGCCACCGTGAACACGATGAATAAGATCATGAACGGCGCCAGGAAAAAATATCCGGCCTTGTGCCGCTTCACCTGCCTCCACGTCTCGTGTAGCCGCGCCGAGAGCGACAACCGATTGGCGCCGACTCTCGCGACGACCGTCGGGTTTGCTTGTGCCACTTCGAAACCCCTCCTGCTCACTCGCTTCGCGTGCGACGGCTCTTCGCCGTCGCCCCGGCGGGCGGCCCGCGCCGCACCCCGCCGGGGCGCACTCCCTCATAAACTCTACCTGCTGCCACCGAGCGTACCGCGGATGCCGGACGTGTCGACGCCCCGGAACAACGCCCGCTTCATGTCCTCGGGAATCTCGATGCCGAACTCTTCCTGCTTGCGGATCAGCTCACGGTTGATGTCCTCGACCGCCCGCTCGAGCGCCTCCCGCGGGTTCATCCCTTCGAGCACCACGCGGTTCCACGCGTTCACGACGTGCCTGGGCGTGAAGTAGTCGCCGAGGACTACCGGCTTCTCACGGAACCACCGCCACTGTTCCTGGATCGCCGCCAGGTCGGAAGCGGGCCACGGCAGGTTGTTGAACGCTTCGATGTTCGCCGTGTTCCACTTCGCCTCGACGCCGATCAGCGCCTCAATCTCTTCGGCAAACCGCGTCTGCACCTCCGTGCTGGTCCACCACTTCATCAGCTCCCAGGCTTCCTCTTTGCGCTTCGAGTCGGCGAAGATCGTGACCGCCGTCGACCTTCCACCCGCCGAGCGGTCGATCTCCCCGTTCTCTTTGCGAATCCCGGGAATCGGCACCATCCTCCACCAACCCGTCAGTTCAGGCGCGGCGGTCGACAGTTGCACGTAGGTGTAGTAGTCGGCGATGCCGATCGGCAACTCACCGGTGCGCATGCGGTTGTAGAAGTTCGCCTCGAGCGGCAGCTTATACTGCGCCCACAGGTCCGTCCAGAACCTGAACGCCTGCAGCGACTCGGGCGTGTCGAGCATCGAACGGAGCCCGTCCGGGGTGTAGAAGTCCGATCCGTACTGGTACAGGAACGGTCCCAAGCTGAGGTCGGAACCGCCCGCCGGGCTCGGATAGAAGAAGTTCATGCCCATCTGCTGCAGCTCGGGAAGCATCTCGATAACGTCCTGCCACGTCTCAGGCGGCTTCAGCCCGAGCTGCTGCTCGATGATGTCGATCCGGTAGAACATCATGTTGAACGACTGCGTCTCGGGCAGCGCGTACACACCGCCCCGGAACGTGTACGGTATGAGCATGCCCGGCCTAAAGCGCGTGGTCACCTCTTCGAAGTCGGGGAACTGCGTAAGGTCGACCACGGCACCGCGGATCGCAAACTCCACGGGCAGCGACTGCTGCGCCCCGAACACGATGTCGGGTGCGTGGCCGGACGCAGCTGCAAGAAGGATGACCGAGTTGCCATGCGCGTTCAGCGAACCCGCAGGCACCAGGTTCACGTTCACCCGGATGCCGGTGTTGGGCGTAAAGTCCTCCTCGATCATCTCCTTGATCGCCATGGCCCACTCGCGGCCCCAGGCCACCCACAGGTCGAGCGCGTCCTCCTTGTCGTAGCGGTTGCCTACTCCGGTGTAATCCTTCGTGAACGACTCGAGGAAGCCGCGCACTTGGTAGACGATCCGCTGCCACAGCGAAGCCTTCGCCTTCGGGAACGGCTGGTCGGGAGCCGCAACGTAGAGATAGTCCATCAAGAGCGGCGAATACCGCATGTCAAGCACGTAAGTGCCGAGGCGGCTTTGCATCTCGCCGAACTCATTGATGCGCGTGTGGATCTTGTACGGATCGTCGATCATCGTCTTGATCTGGTGCGCCGTGAGCTCGAACACCTCGGCGATGTCGACGTCCTTCCCGGCGTAGCCGCGAATCCGGTCCGCTTCATTCAAAAGCCGCGTCCTGATCTCCTCGAGCTTCGGCAACAGGCCGGGGATACGCTTGTGTACCTCCCACTCCATGTACGGGTCGGGGTTGGGCCCGGTGATGTACGTGATCGCCCGGCCGATGCCGGCGAGCTCGCGGGTCGTAAGGTCGAGCACCCGGATCGTCTCCGCGTTGTCCCCCACCTTGACCTCGAGCGTGATCGTGTGCTCGCCCTCTTCGAGATAGAACAGGTAAGGGTTGCCCTCATCGTCCGCCAGCGTCCGGATCCCCCAGTACCGGTCGTACTTGAAGGTGACCTTCTTCATCTCTTCGAAGGGGACGACGCCGTCGATCAGTACCTTGCGCGTCGACGGCACGTGCCGCCAGTTCTGAATGCTTTTGATGCCGATCTTGTACAAGCCGGACTTGGGCACCGTGAACGACCAAGTCGCCCACTGGCCCCCCTTGCGCCACCGCCAGCCGCCGAACTCGTTCAGCCGCCAATATCCGTCGGACGGCGGATCCGAAAGGGGGTCGAATCCGAACTCCGCCCGGATCGTCGGGTCAGACTTCAGGATGGGCCGCTCGGCGTCGATCTTTATTGCAACATCCTTGACCTCTTGGTAGCCCTTCTCGGCGTACATGCGCGCGACTTCCGCGTACGTCGGGAGCCGCTCGGCCGAGCGGACGACGATGCGGCGAAGCGCGATCGGCTCCC
>NICF_comb_assmDRAFT_10001521_pt1 | contig 18295 bp, 20 predicted proteins | sample NewIslPassag4_SG_FD_11279 | JGI IMG/M metagenome (IMG submission 11279) | reverse complement strand
GACGGACGGGCGGGGCGGCGGATGCGGCCCGGCTTGCCGAGACGCTGCTCGCCCTGCACGACGAGCCGGTCCGCGCCGCCCGCAGGCCGCGTCCTTCGGGATGGCGCGGGCTGTTCCGCGGAGGGAGGCGCATCGGCCTTGCCGGAAAGTGAAGCGCGGTTTTCCCTGCTGGCCTGGGCGAAGGCGGATGAGCGTCCGGACACGGCCGAGCCGGACCCGGAAGCGGAATTTGCCCGGATCACGGAAGAGACGAGGGAATTTTTGATCGGCTTCGCGTCGGGCGGCGAGGCGGAAAGAAGCCGCCGCCACGAAACGCTGAACCGGGCGGTGCTCGGATTTGCCGAGGACCGCAAGCGGGTGCTCGCCTGGATCCAGGATTTCTGCCTGCGCCAAAGATGGTCCCACGCGCGCGGTCCGTACGGTCGTTACGGCAGCCTGGCCGAAGCGGTTTTCGCCGAAATCGTCGGATACAACGTCCTGGAACTCCTGATGGACAACCGCGACGGGCTGGAGGAAATCCAGGTCGTCGGCACGCGCATTTTTGAAGTGCGCGCCGGCCTGGCGCGACCGTCCGTCCACCGCTTCCGTTCCGTCCGCGAAGTGGAGCGGCTCCAGCAGAACCTGGTGCTGTTCAACCAGGACAAATTGACCGTCCGCAAACGGTGGGCGGAAGTGCGGCTTTCCGACGGCGCCCGGGTGACGATGACCGGGTTCGGCTTTACGGCCGAACCGACGCTGACGATCCGTTTCTACCCCGGCGGCGCGCTGACGCTGGACGAACTGTGCGGCGATCCGTACCGGACGCTGGACCGCCGGGGGGCCGAACTTCTCCGGGCGGCGGTGAAGGCGGCGGTCAACCTCGTCATCGCCGGTTCCACCAACAGCGGCAAGACGCAGCTGCTCAAGGCCCTCGTGGCCGAAATGCCGGAGCACGAGCGGATCGTGACCATCGAACCCCGGTTCGAACTGCTGCTTGACCGGGCGTTTCCCGGCCGCAACATCGTGCAGTTCGAAATCGACGAAGACGATCCGCTGCACGACGGGCGGCAGGCGTTCAGGCTGGCCCTGCGCCAGTCCCCGAACCGGATTTTGCTGGCGGAAATCCGCGACGCGGATGCCAACCTGTACGTGCGGGCCTGCACGCGGGGCCACCCGGGCAGCATGACGACGGTGCACGCGGGAAGCCTGGAAGACGTGCCCGACGCCATTGCCGAAATGTGCCTGCAGGACGGCCGGGCGGTCGACCACGCCCGGCTGGTCCGGCGCATCGCGACCTTCGTGACGGAAATGGGCATCGAAATGGCCATCATCGGAGGCAGACGGAGAATCACGCGGATCGGCGAGTACGCGCGGGAAGGCGGCGAATTTCGCGTCCGCACCCTGTACGCCTTCGACGAACGGTCGGGCGCCTGGATCTGTCCCGAACCGCCGTCTCCCCGGCTGGCGGCGCGATTGGGGAGGGCCCATCCGGACTGGCGCCCGGAACGGGAGGCGGCGCCATGACGCCGGCGCGCTGGGCGGTCGTTCTGCTTTTGTTCATGCTGCTTCATGTCGCCTTCAGCCGGCTTTTGGCCGCCGTTTTCGGTCGGGAAGGGTCGCGGCGTTTCCGGTTCCGGCCTGCAGGCCGGGCCGGCATCCGCCCATGGCCGTGGCGCCGGACGGCCGGCGGGGCAAGAGGCGGTTTTCCGGCGGCCGGTTTGGCCGGTTTCGCGAAGCGGCCGTTTGGCCCGGCGGGGACCCGTTCGCTGGCGGATTTGCTGGATGCGGCGGAAGCGAACCTGTCGCCGGCGGCGTTTGCCGCGCTTTCCGCGGCGGCGGGTGTTTGCGGGCTGGTGGCCGGCGCCGCCTTGTTCGGCCATTTGAAGGGCGTGCTCATTCCGGGCGCCGCGGGTTTTTTGCTTCCGTCCCTGTGGCTCCGGAACCGGCTTGCCGGGCGGCAATTGAAACGGCGGAAGGATCTTTTGCCCGCCCTGGAGAGTTTTTATCAGGAAGTGGTGCTGTCGCCCGGCCGGAACATCCGGGCGGCCATCCGCCGCACCGTGGAATCCGGGCGGCTGCCCCGGCATGCGCAATCCGTGTTTGAACGGCTCCACGCCGAGCTGGCCGTGCGCCGGGACCCGGAAGACGGCCTGCGCCTGTTCGCCGCTTCCTTCTCCAGCCGCTGGGCGGACCAGTTCGCCGGCCTGCTCCGCATCGCGCTGGAAGACGGCGCGGACGTGACCGAAGGATTGCGGGAACTCGTCTCCGACATGCGGCGGGCGCAGCGGAACGACCAGGCGGAGCGGAACAGGCTGCTGGAAATCCGGCTGGTCAGCTTTTCGCCCCTCGCGTTTCTGGCCGTTTTCCTGGCGGTCAATTTCCGCCTCGATCCCGCGATGGCCCATCGCCATTACATCGCGAGCGAGGCGGGCCGGGACATGCTGCTCCATGCGCTGGTCATGATCGTGCTGTCGACGGCGCTCGGTCTTTATCTCTCGCTGCGAAAGGAGTGAGGTCATGATCGACGGTCTTCGCGAGTTCCTGGCGGATGTGCCGCCACGGTCGCCCGTCTGGCCGCTGGCGCTTCTGCTGGCGTGCGCCTTGTACGGCGTGATGCGCGTCTTTCCGCTCTCCCGGCGCCTGTCCGCCGCCGCGCGGCGCCGGCCGGGTTTGGCGGCGATCCGCCGGCCCGGCCGGCTTTACCGCCTGGTCGGCGTTCCCCGCCGCGATCATCCCGCCCTGAGGCGGACGCAATCGATGCTGGACGCCTGCGGGCTGGCCTGGGATGCGGCAGCCTACCTGTTCTGGAAACGGGTCATCCTATTGGTTTGCGCGGCGGGCTGGGCGGCCGCGGCGGCCGCCGCCCGCGGCGCCGGAGCGGTCCGGGACGTGCACGCTTTCCTTCTGATCCTGTTTCCGGCGGCCGCGGCGCTGCTTCTGGCCGACGGCCTGCTATTGGAAAAATGGCGGCAGGCGCGGCGCTACCGGATCATGCGGGAGCTGGACGCCGTCAGCCGCCATCTGCTGTACACCGGCGGCCACCGCGTCAATCTGCACGCCCGGCTCATGCGGTGCCTGCCGTTTACCCGGGTGCTCCGGGCGGACTGGTACCGCCTGACGGCCGAATGGTACCAGGGGGCGGAGGAGGCGCTGCGCCGGTTCCACGAACGGGTCGGCACCGAAGAAGCCCGCGCCTTCGCCGAGACGCTGAACGCGCTGCGGCAATACGAAGACGACCGGTATTACGACCTGCTGCGGGAACGGATCGCCGACAACAAGATGAAGATGGAACTCATGCGGGAAAGCCGGATGGAAACGCTCGGCTATTTTCTGCTCGCCCTGGCCGGCGTGCCCGTCATGTACACGTTCCGGCTGTTCATCCACCCCTGGGTGGCCGAAGGGCGGCGCCTGTTCCAGCTTCTGGAATGAGGATTCATCCGGCAACGGAAAAACATCCGAAACGGGGAGCGTGATGACATGCGCAACATTTTGATCACGGTGATGATGCTCATTGTGGCCGCGCTGCTTTTCTCGGGCATCATCGCCGACGACAAGGACGGGCTTCGCGCCCAGATCGAGCAAAAAGGCGCCGCGGCCCGCGACATGATCCGCAGCCTGGAGGTGGAGTGAGCGTGCGCAAGCTGATGGTGGCGGCCATGATGGTCATGGTTTTGCTGCTGCTGTACGAAGCCGCCTGGGGAGGGGAGGCGGGGATCGGCCGGTCCCTGGAAAACCGGGCGCAGCGCGCCGGAACGGACATCGGCTTGATCGATCCGTAGACAGTCATGAAGCAGATTCTGGTCTTCATCCTGTTTTCGTCCATCCTGTGCTGGATGATGTTTGCGCCGGTCTACCGGCACGTCGCCATCCTGCGCCAGGCCCTGCTGCAGAAGGAAGCCGACTATCTGCTCGAGGTGGGTGCGAGCGGCCGTTACGGGTACATTGACGCGAACATGATCGACGAGTCGCGCCGCAGGCTGGAAAGCCGGGGATTCGATCCGGCGCTCCTCGAGTACGACGTCGGCGCGACCGACGGGACGGATGCGGCGAATCCCGAAAGACCGGTGCCGCGGGGGACCGGCATCCGGCTTGTCATTTCCTATCCGTACGGGAATCTGTTTGTCCTGGACCGGCTCATCGGCCTCGAACCGGTGCCCGGCGAAGCCCGGATGAGCGCCGGGGGCGTGAAGATGAGCGAATATGTGCCGGGCATGTGAGGGAGCGGAATGGGCAAATTTCTGCTGTTTGTTTTGCTGCTTGTGTTCCATATGCGCCTGATGGCGCTGCAGCTGGACGAGGAGCGGGCGATGCATCTGGTGTTCGAACTGAAGCACGCGGTCAACCGGGCGGTCCACGCCGCCGCGCAGCAGACGGATCCGCATCTTCTGTCCATGGGCATTCGCGCCATCGATGAAGCGCGGGCCGAAGCCGTGTTTCACGAATACCTCCAGGCGAACCTGCATCTGGACGGGACGGGCCGGCCGGCGCCGGGCAGCCCGCTGCGGGAGCCGGTGGACGTCGTCGCGTTCGACGTCATCAACGCGGACCGGTCTTTTCCTTGCCGCTACAGGAACGAAGAGCATCAACTGGACGTGACGTTTTACGGTCCGGGCGTCGTGGCCGTCATCCGCGCGGAATACCCCCGCACGTACCGCTTCATCGGGCCGGTCCGCTGGACGGTGAAGGGAGCGGCGGAGCTGCTGGCGGGCGGATGACCGGCCGGGAACGGCAATGACGGGCGCCCGTTCGGCGCCGGCGGAAACCGCCGGCGCTTTTTTTGCTTCCTGTCCCGAGCGTTGCGCCGCGGGTGCAGGCGGGGCGGCCGGGCGGCGGGGCGGACATGCGGCGAATGCAGAACGAGCGGATGAACCGATCGAGTTGACCAATAATCAAGCAAGTTTCATAATATGATATAGAAGGGGTTTTTGCAGACACCGGCCTGCCGCGGACGAACCCGCGGCGGTTGCCGCCCGGGCATGGACACACTATTCTTTTTTTAGTACGATACTAGTTGCAAGGGACAACCGTTGGGCAAGACGCATTGTCACCAGTCGCCCGCCATTCATCGCCATCCGTTCCATGTTCCGGAACCGGCTGCAAGGCGGCCGGCACGGCCGCGGCAGCAGCCCCCTGGCGAGCCCGTGCCGTCATTTTGACAGGGTGAAGGGAGGAAACGCTGATGTATCGTCTGGGTGAACGAGTCGTCATCGTGGCGGACAAGTTCGAGCAAAATCTGCCCGTCGGCCAATACGGATATATCATCGCCTACGACCGCAACGCGGACAACGCCTTTGATTACGTGATTCGCGTGCCTGCGGTCAACCGGAACTTCTTCGTGCCCGCCGAGGACATTGAACTGGAGTCGAAGCTTCTGGCCCAGGAAGCGGAGCGGATCGGCAAGGAAGCGCTCATCGACTATGCCCTGGCGACGCGCAACGAAGAGTTGTTCCGGCGCGTGATGAACGGCGAGCACGAGTCGGCGGTCAAGGACGAAGAGTCGGCGAAAGTGCAGAGCCGGGAAGAGTTCATCCGGCAGGTGAATCTGAAGGCATGGATCTGAGTCGCCCGGTTTTTGCGATCAGGCTGTCGCAACAGGCAATGTCGGACAACGGTTTCCTGTAATCCCGCAACATGCGCCGGCCGGCATGTGTTGCGGGATTTTTTGCGCCCGGCGGAGAGATTTTTGCGCCCCCGGGAAAAAAGCGGCGCCGCCGGCCGCCCGGGCTTTGCCTTTCCGTCCCGCCGGAAGGGCTCCCCGCGCGGCGGTTCTCGACGTTGCCTGTCCACATGCGCTATAATAAAAAGCATGATTTTGGGAAGGGGATGCGTTGTGGACATTTCGGTGCAAGAGGTGAGACGGGTGGCGCGGCTGGCCCGGCTCGGGCTGTCGGAACAGGAAGCGGAACTGTTCACGGGCCACCTGAACGATATTCTGCAATACGTGCGGAAAATGAACGAACTGGACACAAGCGGCGTGGACCCGACCAGCCACGTGATGCCGATGGCCAACGTGCTGCGGGAAGACGAGGTGACGCCTTCCCTTGCGCTTTCGCAAGTGCTGAAAAACGCGCCGGATGCCGTGGACGGTCAATTCCGCGTTCCGCCGGTGCTGGACTAGCCTGTGCCGAATGGAGGATTGGACGGACGTGTCTCTGTTGAATGAATCGTTGACCGTTTTGCACGACCTGATGGACAAACGGGAAATCAAACCGAGCGACCTCCTGGAGGAATCCCTGTCCGCCATTCGCCGGACGGACGACCGCATCGGGGCGTTTCTGACGGTGGATGAAGAAGGGGCGCGGGCCGCGGCGGCCGGGCTGGACCGCGAGCTTGAACAGCGCGGCGGCCGGCGGGGCCTGCTGTTCGGCCTGCCGGCGGGCATCAAGGACAACATCGTGACGGAAGGATTGCGCACGACGTGCGCGAGCCGGTTTCTAGAACATTTCGTACCCGTCTATGACGCCACGGTCATGGCGAAACTCCGGGAAGCCCGCGCCGTCACGGTCGGCAAACTGAACATGGACGAATTCGCCATGGGCAGCTCCAACGAAAATTCCGCGTTCGGGCCGGTGCGCAACCCCTGGAATCCGGCGTGCGTGCCGGGCGGCTCGAGCGGAGGATCGGCCGCGGCCGTCGCCGCCGGACAGGTGTATTTCGCCCTCGGATCGGACACCGGCGGCTCCATCCGCCAGCCGGCCGCCTACTGCGGCGTGGTCGGGCTGAAGCCGACGTACGGCCTCGTGTCGCGCTACGGCCTCGTGGCCTTCGCGTCGTCCCTGGACCAGATCGGTCCCCTGACGAAAAACGTGGAAGATGCGGCCTGCGTGCTGCAGGCCATCGCCGGACACGATCCGAAGGATTCGACGTCCGCCAGCGTGCCCGTGCCCGATTACCGCGGGGCGCTGACGGGCGACGTGCGCGGCATGCGAATCGCCGTGCCGCGGGAATACATCGGGGAAGGCGTTTCGGAAGGCGTCAGGGCGCGCGTCCTGGAAGCGCTGAAGGTGTTCGAGTCGCTCGGCGCCGTGGTGGAGGAAGTGTCGATGCCCCACACGGAATATGCGGCTCCCGCCTACTACGTCATCGCCAGCTGCGAAGCGTCCTCCAACCTGTCCCGCTTTGACGGCATCCGCTACGGCCGGCGGGCCGAAGCGGCGAATCTCGAGGACGTCTACGTGAAATCCCGCAGCGAAGGATTCGGCAGGGAAGTGAAACGCCGCATCATGCTGGGCACCTTCGCTCTCAGTTCCGGCTATTATGACGCCTACTACCTGAAGGCCCAGAAGGTGCGGACGCTGGTGAAGCGGGATTTCGAGCGGGTGTTTGAATCGTACGACCTGATCGCCGGGCCGACGACGCCGACGACGGCGTTTTTCATCGGCGAGCAGACGGAGGATCCGCTGACGATGTACCTGAACGACGTGCTGACGATTCCCGTGAACCTGGCCGGCGTTCCCGCCATCAGCGTGCCCTGCGGGTTTTCCGGCGGGCTTCCCGTCGGCCTGCAGCTGATCGGCAAACCGTTCGGCGAAGCGGATCTGCTCAGGGCCGCCCACGCCTTCGAACAAAGCACCGATCACCACCGGAAACGGCCGGCCCTCGCCGCGGAAGGAGGCGACGCGAGATGAGCACGTCCCGCTCCCCCTATGAAATCGTCATCGGCCTGGAAGTGCACGTGGAGCTGGCGACGAAGACGAAAATTTTTTGCGGCTGCGCCATCCAATTCGGGGCGGAGCCGAACTCCCTGACGTGCCCCGTCTGCCTCGGGCATCCGGGCGCGCTGCCGGTGGTGAACCGGCAGGCGGTGGAATACGCCATGAAGGCGGCCATGGCCCTGAACTGCGAAATCGGTTCGGTCTGCCGGTTCGACCGGAAAAATTATTTCTATCCGGACCTGCCCAAGGCTTACCAAATTTCGCAATACGACCGCCCCATCGGCACGGGCGGCTGGATCGACATCGAAGCGGACGGCCGGACAAAAAGGATCGGCATCCACCGGCTTCATCTGGAAGAAGACGCGGGCAAGCTGACCCACGAACCGGGCGGCTCGCTGGTGGATCTCAACCGGGCCGGCACCCCGCTGATCGAAATCGTGTCGGAGCCCGACCTGCGGTCGCCGGAAGAAGCCGTCGCGTATCTCGAAAAACTGAAGGCGATCATGGAGTACTGCGGCGTTTCCGACGTCAAGATGGAGCAGGGGTCGCTGCGCTGCGACGCCAACATCAGCGTCCGCCGTTTCGGCGAAACGAAGCTCGGCACGAAAACCGAACTGAAAAACATGAACTCGTTCCGCGCCGTGCTGCGCGCTTTGCAGTACGAGGCGGCCCGGCAGATCGACGTGCTGGAAGCGGGCGGCACGATCGTGCAGGAGACGCGCCGCTGGGACGAAGCCCAGGGCAAAACCGTGTCCATGCGCGGCAAGGAGGAGGCCCACGATTACCGGTATTTCCCCGATCCGGACCTGGTCGTCGTCGAGATCGACGAGGCGTGGAAGGAGCGGGTGCGCGCTTCCATCCCCGAGCTGCCCGATGCCCGCAAAAAACGCTACGTGGCCGAATACGGCCTGCCGGAATATGATGCATCGGTGCTCACGTCATCGGTCAAACTGGCGGATCTGTTCGAGGACGCCCTCCAATTTACCGACGATGCGAAAGCGGCCGCCAACTGGCTGATGGGCGACCTGCTCGGCTACCTGAACCAGAACGGTCTGGAACTGGCCGACGTGAAGCTGACCGGGCGGGGACTGGGCGAGATGATCGGCCTGATCAACGACGGCACGATATCGGGCAAAATCGCCAAAACCGTGTTCAAGGAAATGCTGGAGACGGGCAAGCCGCCGAAGGCGATCGTGGAAGAACGCGGGCTCGTGCAGATCAGCGACGAATCCGCCCTGCTGGAAGTGGTCGATCGCGTCCTGGCCGCCAATCCGCAGTCCGTGGCCGACTACAAGGCCGGCAAGGAGAAAGCCGCCGGATTCCTGGTCGGACAGGTCATGCGCGAGACGAAGGGCAAGGCGAATCCGGGCCTGGTCAACAAACTGATCATGGAACGGCTCAACTCGTGAATCGGAAAAACAGGAAGAAAGGAGAAAAGCGTGTGTCCCCTGCGGGGTGCACGCTCTTTTGCCATTCCGGGTCATGATCGAAAAGCTGGATCATCGGGATTTGACGACGGCGGAACAAATCTGGTACCTCCAGCACGCCGCCTACCGGGCGGAAGCGGCGCTGATCGGCTTTTCCGCGCTGCCGCCCCTCATGGAAACGGTGGCCGACATCCGCCGGCTTGAAGAAACGTTCTACGGCATCCGGGATGAACACGGCGGCCTCGCCGCCGCGATTTCCCTGGAGACGGAAGGAGACACCGTCACCATCTGCCGGTTGATGGTGCATCCCGACCGGTTCCGCCAGGGGTTGGGGCGCCGCCTGCTGTCGCACGTCGAGCAGGTGTGCGACACGGCCGCCCGCCTCCGCGTGACCGCCGCCGCGAACAACGAACCGGCCGTCCGCCTGTACGCTTCCATGGGCTTCGTGCCCGTGGCCACCCGGTCGCCGGTGCCGGGACTGTCCTTGACGGAGTATGTCAAGATCCTGCGGTGAGGAGTTGATTCCATGAACAACCCGTGGTCCATCGGCGTGGACGAAATGATGCTGCGCCTCGGGCTGGCCCTGCTCCTCGGCGGGCTGATCGGTTTCGAACGGGAGCAGAGCAACCGGGCCGCCGGTCTAAGAACGAACATCCTCGTTTGCGTCGGTTCCGCCCTGATCATGCTGCTGTCCCGCTACGGGTTCGCCGAGTACGTGGGCCACACGCAGCTCGACCCGGCCCGTCTGGCGGCGCAGGTGGTGAGCGGCATCGGGTTTTTGGGCGCCGGCGTCATTTTGTTCAACGGTTTTTCCGTCACCGGGCTGACCACGGCGGCCACCCTGTGGGTGGTGGCGGGCATCGGCCTCGCCGTGGGCGCCGGGTTCTATCTGCCGGCCGCCGCGGCCACCGTCCTCGTGCTGTTTACGCTGCTCATTCTCAACAAGGTGGAAGAAAAATGGATCAACCCGCGGACCGTCCACATGATCCGGATCCGGATGAAGGACCGGCCCGGCGGTCTCGGCGACATCACCGATTTGCTCCGGAAATACCACATTGACGTCAAACGCGTGAAGGTGGAACGGCTGGCGGCGGAAAGCGAGGACGCCCATCCGCCGGTCCTCGTTTCCATCGCGGTCAAAAGGCAGCCGAAGCAGATGGCGCCCGTCATCGAGGGCATCGGGAACATCCCCGGGGTGACGGACGTTTCCGTGGAATAGGAGAACGAACACGACCATGTACATCCGAACGAGAGCCCAGGCGCTGATCATCGAAAACGGCCGCATTCTGATGGCCAAGCACCACGACCTGACCATTGACGAGATTTACTGGTGCCTGCCCGGAGGCGGCGTGGAAGCCGGCGAAACGCCGGAGGAAGCCGTCGTGCGCGAATTGAAGGAAGAGACGAATCTGGACATCCGCGTCATCCGGAAGCTTTGCGAGCTGCCCCTGCCCGGAGTGACCGCCGGCTATGCCAGAGGCGTCACGTTCCTGGCCGAGATTGCCGGCGGCCAGCTCGCCCTCGGATTCGATCCGGAACAGGAGCACTGGCAGGACAAATTTCTGCAGGCGGTCAGCTGGCGGAAGATCGACGCCCCGCTGCTTAGTGCCGTCGCTACCATTCTCCGTCTCGGGACCGAGCGCATTCCGTACCGGAGTCCGTTTATCTCCTGAATGCCGTCGGTTATGCTGGAAGCAAGCGGGACAGCCGGAGAATCGGGAGAAGAAAGCGGGCGATCATGATGAAAGCGGGCAAATACACGGCAGCGCTCATGCTGCTGGCCGCCGGCACGGCGCTGGCCGTCGATCTGGCCACGGGCCGGGAGACCGCGGCGGCGCTTTTGCGCTGGTGGCCGGTCGTGCTGATCGCGCTCGGCGTGGAATATTTGATTTTCAGCCTGATCCACCGGGATCCCGGCCAGAAACTGGGCGTCGCCTTCGGCAGCCTGCTGTTTGCCGCGGTCATCAGCGCGGCGGCGCTGGCGGCGGCGGGCGCGTGGAACCTGCAGCCGCTGCGGGACTGGGCCGGGGAGGCGGGATCGTTCGGGAGCGGCCTGTTCGATTTCGGCGAAGAGCGGGGCAACGAATGGGCGATGGAGCCGGTGCGCGTCGCCGTGGATGGCAGCGTCGCGTCGATCGTCCTCCGCAACCCTTACGGCAGCGTCACGGTGCGCACGGATGACGTGGACGACATCGAGGTGCGCGGCACCGTGTTCGTGCCGAAAGCCAAGGCGGACGGCGGGGAAGTCGCCCGGGCGTCGGAAGTCCGCATCGAACGGAAGAAGGACCGGCTGGAACTGGCCGTGAAAGCCCGGGATTACCGGATCCTCGTGTTCAGGCACCGCCCGCGCGTCAACCTGACCGTGACGGTTCCGCGCGGACTGGAAAGCGACTGGCATTTCGAGCTGGCAAACGGCAAAGTGGACGCGGCGGGACTTTCGGTGCGCGACCGCCTGCTGGCGGAAACGATGAACGGCGAAGTGGTGCTGGCGGACATCGCCGGCAACGTGAAGGCCGACACGATAAACGGCGGCATCGCCGTCCGGAACGTCCGGGGCGACGTCATCGCCAACACGACGTTCGGACGGGTGACCGTCGAGCAGGTCAGCGGCAGCGTCACCGCCGATACGGCCCACGGCAAGGTGGAACTGCGGGATATCGGGGGCCGGGCCGTCGCCGACACGACGAACGGCGAAATCATCCTGGAACGCATCGGCGGAGACGTAGCCGCGAACACGACGAACGGCGCCGTCACCGTGACCGAAGCGGGCGGATCGGTGAAGGCGGATACGACCAACGGCGACGTGACGGTCAGCACGAGCACCGTGGCCGGCCATTACCGGCTCGACAGCACGAACGGGAACATCCGTCTGCATGTGCCGGACGATGCCTCCATCGAGGTCGAGGGAGAGACGTCCTGGGGCACCATCGAAACGGATCTCGGGCTGGAGACGGCCGGCAAGGAGGTCAGGGGAATCGTCAACGGCGGCACGTACCGGATTTCGATCCAGACGAATCGCAACATTGGAATTTATGCAAACTGATAATGACTCTGTGACAAACCGCATTGACACAACGAATCGGCGAAACGTACAATATGTTTGAAATTAAGAATAATTCCTTCATGATTGTTGATGTCAATGAGGAAAGGTCTGATCTCCATGTCCACGCGAGTCGAACATGCGCTGGAAAAACTGAAAAGCACGGGAGTCCGGATGACGCCGCAACGGCATGCCATACTGACCTATCTGGTCGAAAGCAAGTCCCACCCGACGGCCGACGAAATCTACCGCGCGCTGGAACACCAGTTTCCGAGCATGAGCGTGGCGACGGTGTACAACAACCTGAAGGTGTTCGTGGAAAACGGCCTCGTCCGGGAAATGACGTACGGCGATTCGTCCAGCCGGTACGATGCGGACATGCACGACCATTACCATTGCATTTGCGTCTCCTGCGGCAAAATTGCCGACTTCGAGATCGAACCCGTCCGGCACGTGGAGGAAGCGGCGAAGAAGGCCACCGGCTTCCAGGTCCAGGGCCATCGCCTGGAAGTTCACGGCCTTTGCCCGGACTGCGCCAAATCGGCTGCCCACTGACGCATTCCCATCGGGTATAATGGGATGTGATGAATTCCGCCGGAATTTGTCGCATCCTTTTTTGTTTTTTGGAGAGGGGAAATCGATGTGACCGATTCGTTTGCGCCGAGAAGGACGAGAAAGCGCAGGACGGGGCCGCGGGTGACGGCCGTTCTGGCGCTTCTGGCCGTGCTCGCCCTTTGCCTGGCGGCGGCCTGGCAGCTGTATGCCCGGTGGGAAGCCATGCAGCCGAGCCGGGAACGAATCGCGCCGGATTTCGGCGGAAACCCGAAGCCGGTGTTTTACGCCGGAGAAATGCTGGAGGATCCCGCGGCGGGCAGCGGCGATCAGCTGATGCTCACGTTCGAGACCGTCAAACGCTTGTTTGATCCGTATCTGTACCACGAACCGTCCACCGATTCCGTCATCCTGACCACCGCGGACAAGGTCGTTCGCATGAAGACGGACCAGCTGACGGCCTGGGTGAACGAGGAGCCCGTGCAGCTAAAGTTTCCCGTCACCGTTCTCGAAGACAGGCTGTACGTGCCGGCGGCCGTCATCGAACCGTTTTACCGGTTTCTCTGGATGGAAAGCCCGGCAACGGGGGCGGTGCTCCTGTTTCGCGAAGGCGATGTGCTGCAGTGGGCGAAGATTCAACCGACGGGCGCGGGAGGCTTCCTCCCCGGCGGCGGAAAAAACGCCGGCGCCGGCGCGGGCGTTGCCGCCCTGCGGACGGCCGCCGACCACAAATCGCCCATCGCCCTCGATCTCGAAGCCGGCCAGCGGGTGCTCATCCTCGGCGATGAAGGCGCCTGGTTCCGCGTGCAGACGACGGACGGCTGGACCGGCTATGTGGCCAAAAACGAAGCGGTGCTGGAAGAACCGGAGATCGTCCGCACCGGTCGCCGGGAAGACCCGTTCGTGCCCTGGAAGCCCGTCGGCGGCAAAATCAATCTGACCTGGGAGCATGTCGTTTCCCGGAATCCGGACACGTCGGCCATCGGCGACATGCCCGGCCTCAACGTGGTGAGCCCGACCTGGTTTTACCTGGCCGACGACGAGGGAAACGTCGGCAACAAGGCGAGCCATGCCTACGTCAACTGGGCGCACGAACGGGGCTATCAGGTGTGGGCGCTGTTTTCCAACGATTTCGATCCGGACCGCACCCGGGCGGTGCTGTCCGATTACGACAAGCGGATGAAAGTCATCCGCCAGCTGCTGCATTTTGCGGAGACGTACAAGCTGCAGGGCATCAACATCGATTTTGAAAACGTGTATATGGAAGACAAGGACAAACTGACGCAGTTCGTCCGCGAGCTGACGCCGTGGCTGCACGAACAGGGGCTTGTCGTGTCCATCGACGTGACGATCCGCGGCGGCAGCCCGATGTGGTCGCTGTTTCTCGACCGGCGGGCTCTCGGCGAAACCGTCGATTACATGGCGGTCATGACCTACGACCAGCACTGGGCGACAAGTCCCGTTGCCGGTTCGGTGGCGGAGCTGCCCTGGACGGAAAAAGGCATTGCCGACATCATCCGGGAAGACGGCGTGCCCCCTTCGAAGCTGCTGCTCGGCGTTCCCTTCTACACCTACATCTGGACGGAGGAGAAGGAAGGCGGAAAAACGAAGGTGCGTTCCCGGGCGGTCGGCATGACGTTCATGAACAACCTGATCGAGGAAAAAGGGCTCGTGCCCGTTTTCGACGAAAAGGCCGGACAGGATTACGTGGAATATGAAGAAGACGGCAAGCGGCACCGGGTGTGGCTGGAAAACGAGAAATCGATGCGGGCGCGCATGGAGATCGTCAACAAGTACGGCCTGGCCGGCGTGGCGTCATGGCGCCGGGGGCTGGAATCGCCGGACATCTGGCATGTGATGAAGGAAGTGCTGGAGAAGCGTCCGTAACGTCTCCGAAAGCGGAAATGGCGGCGAAACGCCGCCGGCAGCAAAACGGGCTGCCTGGGCGGACAGGATATCCGCGGCAGCCCGTTTTTCGACTTTTTTGACAAAATGCGCCGTGCGCCGGCCTTCAACCGCCTTGGCCGCCGGACCGGCCGTCCGGTTGGATGCCGGCCACTTCCGGGTCGACGGTGAGGATCGTTTTGCAGAACATGCAGCGGTCGGTTTTGCCGAGCATTTTCGTTCGTTTGCCGCATTCGGGGCATTCCAGCTGGATGGCGCTGGTGGACATGATGCCGGCCCAGAAATAGAGGGCGACGCTGCCGAGCATGCAAAGCATGCCGATCACGAGAAAAACGGAAGCGAACGCCTTGCCGGCCGAACCCCAATACACGATGCCCGCCGTCCCCAGAATCATGATGCCCATGCCGATCAGGATGAGCAGGAGCCCCCACAGCCGGACTTCGTTCAGTTTGCTTGTTTTTGGCACCATGGGCGTCGCCTCCTTTTTCAATCGATCGCCGACGCATCCGGCAGGAACCGGTGCGCGGATGTAGAATTATAGGATGTCATGCCGAGAATTGCGAGCGTTGGGGGGTGGGGAAAGCCGATGGCACGAATTTCTCAGGACATCATCGGGCAGCTGTCCCGGGACGAGACGATCACCGGCCTCCTGAAAGTGGCCGGACGTCCGGGCTTCGATCCGTCCGTCGACGGATTCGACCTGCTGCTTCTTGCCGTGACGCGGGAAACGCCCGAAAAGAATTACATATTTCATTATAGTAAAGACGGTTACGCGATACAAGAACGGCGGATCGGCCAGGAAGCGCTGCGGCACTGGATCCTGTTCGGCGAAAACCGGAACGTGATCGAATGGATCATGAAAGGCGACATCGTGGTGGACAAAGGCGGTTTTTTGGCCGGCATCCGCCGCGAATTGATGGAATTTCCGCGGGACATGCGCGCCAGCAAGCTGCTGGTCGAGTTTTCCCTCTTTTTGCGCCGGTTTCTGCAAAGCCGGGAGTACCTGAACCAGGGACATCATCTGGACGCCTACACCAACATCATGGAGGCGCTGTTCCACTGGGCCCGGCTGTCCATCATCGAACAGGGCGCCCACCCGGAAGTGACGGTGTGGGAACAGGTCCGCAAGTTCAACCTCGGCATCTACAAACTGTACGAAGAGCTGATCGACAGCGACGAGACGCTGGAACAGCGGGTCCGGCTCGTTCTGCTGGCCTGCGATTTCAACGTGATGAGCAAAATGGCCACCTGGTGCGAGCTGCTCCTTCAGGTGCTGGAAAGCCGCGAAAAGCCGTTTACGCCCACGGAGCTGAAATATCACGAACGGCTCAGGCCGCTGCACATGGACCTCACGCTGGTGCTTCGCCAGCTGGCCAAGCGGGGCGTCATCCGCGAAGTGCTGGTGCTTGCAAACCCGGGCGACGCCGCGCCGCAAATTTGCTACACGGCGCTGTCCAACCGGGCCGCCGGCCCGTGACCGCTTCCATGCCGGGCGGCGCGAAGACGGTCCCCCGCGTGCTCCGTGCACCCGGGGATTTTTTTGCGCCGTTTGGCGGTTTTTGCCGGTTTGCCCGCCATGCCGTCATAATCCGGACCGGCCGGGGCCATTCTGTAAAGTAGCAGGGGTGCGGGAGAGCATTGCGATTGTTTTCCGTTTCTTTCCGTTTTCGTCTTGTCCTGGCGATCGCCGCCGTTTTTCTGTTGGTGGCTTCCTCTTCTTCCGGCCGGCCGTCCAGCCGGGCCGATCTGCCCGCGATGGCGGTTCTGGCGGAACGGGAAGGGGAAGGGACGGTCAAGCCCCGCTATGACGTCATCGTGGCCGGGACGGACCCGGAAGGCGTCATGGCGGCCGTTTCCGCTGCGCGCAACGGGCTTTCGGTGCTTCTGGCCGACAGGCGGGAACAGCAGGTGCTGGGCGGCCTGATCACCCTCGGGTGGCTGAATTCGCTGGACCTGAACAAGGTTCCGGTTTTCACGCTGCGATATCCGTACCCGTATTTGAACGCCGGGCTTTTTCACGAATGGTACCAGTATGTCGGCGGCACGAGCTTCGACGTGAACCGGGCGGCCGCGGCCTTTCACAAAATGGTGCTGGAGGAGCCGAATATCGATCTGCTGCTGGGCGCGCGCAGCATGGAACCGGTCGTCGAGGGGCGGAGCGTTACCGGCATGCGCTTTGTGAAAGCGGACGGCGAGGCGGTGGTCGTCCGCGCCGGCGCCGTCATCGATGCGACCCAGGACGGCGACATCGCGGCGCTGGCCGGCGCGCCGCATACGTTCGGGCGGGAAGATCTCGGCGACCCGGACGTGACGATGGCCGTCACCCTCGTATTCAAGCTGGACGGCGTGACCGACGCCGTCTGGCACGACATGCGCCATTATCCGGGCGCCGGCTCCGATGCGCGCAGCATCTGGGGGTATGCCGAAGCGGCGGAATATCCGTCCTCGGATCCGCAGCGGGTGCGGCTCAGAGGCCTCAACATCGGCCGCCAGGAAGACGGCACGGCGCTCGTCAACGCCATGCAGATTTTCGGCGTCAATCCGCTGGACCCGGCCTCGGTGGAAGAAGGGCTGGCGATCGGCCGGGCAGAGGCGCCGAAGATCGTGGAATGGCTGAAAGAGCGGTTTCCGCCGTTCCGGAACGTCCGTTTTGCCGGCACGGCACCCGAGCTTTACGTCCGGGAATCCCGCCATTTTGTCACCGAATATGTGCTGCCGATCCGCGATCTGCTGGAAAACCGCGACCATTGGGACGCCATCGCCTATGGATCGTATGAAGTGGACGTGCAAAGCACGGGCCCGAACGATGCGGGCTTCGTGCTGATGAAGCCGATGCAGTACGGGGTGCCGTTCCGCTCGCTGGTGCCGCTGGACGTCGACGGCCTGCTGATCGTCGGCCGGTCGGCCGGCTTCAGTTCGCTGGCCCACGGCAGCGCCCGCGTCGTCCCCCTCGGCATGGCGACGGGAGAAGCGGCGGGAGCCGCCGCGGCCGTGGCCGGCGAGCGCGGCATGACGTTCCGGGAGCTGTCCCGGTCCCGCGAAGCCGTCGCCGAACTGCGCGCCCGGCTCGTCCGGCAGGGCATGCGGCTGGAGATGTTGAAATTCGAACCGCAGGATTACCTGCACCACCCGCATTACGAGGGACTCGTCACGGCGGTCAGCCTTCTGATGGCCAAGGGCGGTTACGGCAACGACGAATGGGCGCTGGACGAGCCGGCCAGTCCGCTCCGCCTTTTCAACATGATCCAGCGCCTGCATAAACGATATCCGGATGCGTTTCCGGATCGGCTGGCGGACCGGACGTTTTCCGCAACGCCGCCGCTTTCCCTGGAGCAGGCCGCCATGATGCTGCTGGAGGCGTCCGGCGAACGGCCCGCTCCCGGGCAGGCGCTGCCGGCGGCCGTGCAGGCCGGCCTGATTTCGCAAAGTTTCGCGGACCGCTTGCAGGATCCGGCTTCGCTCACCAACGGAGAGCTGTATTCGCTCATCCGGGAAGTGATGCCCGGCGCCGGACCATGATCGGCGCCGGGGCCCGTCGGTCGAACGGCCCGCCGGGACGATCGCCGGATGCGGCGGCCGGGCGGCCACCGGAGACGGCCGCCGCCTCCTGGCGGTTTGGCCTCCTGGCGGTTTGGAAGCCGGTCCGAAACTGCCGCTTCGGGCAACGCGGAGGAGACGGGCGGTGCCACGGCTTGAACGATCCGGCATTTCCCGCCACATCAGGCGATAACGGCCTT
>NICF_comb_assmDRAFT_10001517_pt1 | contig 18310 bp, 15 predicted proteins | sample NewIslPassag4_SG_FD_11279 | JGI IMG/M metagenome (IMG submission 11279) | reverse complement strand
TGGCCGACCTTTTGGCTCGCCGCGCCGCAGCGGCAGCGCCGTCGGGAGTGCGCATCGATGCCGGCGGTCAAGAGATCCTCGAGCGCACGGCGTGCTCGCTGCGCCCCGACGGCTCGGCGGTCTTGCGCATCGGCCTTGCGCTTCCCGGTCGCGGCCGCCGTGTCGAGGGGGCCGCGGCGCGGCGGCTCGTCTGCGAGCGCCTTGCCGGGATCGTCGCTGGTATGCGCTACGGCGCGATCGGAGGTGATGTCTTCGCCCGCCACGTCGCGTGTGTCGAGGACGCCTGTGCGCTGCGGGCGCTTTTGCGCGAACACCGCTGGGTCGCTTTTCTCGCCGACGGTTCGCTGCTCGCCCGACGAAGCGGCATCGACGAACGGCCCGACCCCGCGGCGAAACCCCTCGCCGCGCCAGCCGAGCTCGCCGCCGAGGTCGAGTTGCCCCACCGCGGACGGGTACGCGGCCTCGCACTCGGCGAGGGTCTGACGGTACTCGTGGGCGGCGGCTACCACGGCAAATCGACGCTCTTGCGCGCGGTCGCCGCCGGTGTCTACGACCACGTGCCGGAGGACGGTCGCGAGCTGTGCGTGACACGTCCCGACGCCGTGCACGTGCGCGCCGAGGACGGGAGGGCGGTCACGCGTGTCGACATCGGCGCGTTCATCGCGGACCTGCCGACCGGCACGAGCGGCCGCGACTTCACCACGTGCGCCGCGTCGGGATCGACCTCGCAGGCCGCGGCGATCTGCGAGGCGCTCGAGGCGGGCAGCCGCCTGCTCTTGATCGACGAAGACACGTCGGCTACCAACCTTCTCATCCGTGACGAGCGGATGCAGCGCTTGGTGCCGAAGGAGCTCGAGCCGATCACGCCGCTGGTCGATCTGGTGCCACAGCTCGCACGCGAGCACGGCGTGTCGCTGGTGCTAGTCAGCGGAGGTAGCGGCGACTACCTGGCGGTCGCCGATCGCGTGATCCTCCTGGAGCGATTCGAACCGCGCGACGTGACCGCACGCGCGCACACGATCGCCGCTCGCCACGGCGGCCGGCGCAGCGAGGCCGACACCTTTGGTCCGATCCGCACGCGCCTGGTGGACCAGATAGCGAGCCCCAGGCGTTGTCGCTCGGGGGCGGCCGACTGGCGCGTGCGAGCGCGGTCGCGGGCGGAGGTCGAGGTCGGTGATTCGGCGATCGATCTCGCCGCCGTTGCCCAGCTCGTCGATCGCTCCCAGACCGCGGCGGTCGGCGCGGCGCTGCGCTGGCTGTGCGAGGTCGAGCTCCTGCGCGGGGCGCGCACGATTCCAGCGTTGCTCGACGCTGTCGAAGCCGAGCTCGCCGGTGGGGCGCTCGAACGGTGGGCGGAGCGGCTGCACCTCGACCTCGCCCGTCCCCGCCGCTACGAGGTGGCAGCGGCGATCAACCGTTCGCGGTTTCTGCGCGTGGCTGGGTTCGCGGCTCCCTAGACTGGCGCCGGTGCGAAGGGTCGTAATCGTCGGCGCCACCGGGTCGATCGGCCGCCAGGCCGCCGAGGTGGTGCAAGCAAGCGACGAGCTCGAGGCAGTCGGGCTCGTCGCTGACCGGTCGTGGAAAGAGCTGTTGGCGCTCGCCGAGACGCTCGGGGTCGAGCGGATCGCTCTTGCCGACCCGGCCGCTGCCGCGCTGGCCGCCGAGCATTTTCGCGGCCGCGTGCACGCAGGCAGCGAGGGTGCGATCGAACTGATCTGCGACGCTGGCTGCGACGTCGTTCTCAACGCCGCCGTCGGCGCCGCCGGTCTAACCGCGACGATCGCCGCGCTCGGCGAGGGCATCGACCTGGCTCTCGCCAACAAGGAGAGCCTCGTCGTCGCCGGAGAGCTCGTCGCCGCGCTCGCCGAGGCCACCGGGGCGCGGATCGTTCCGGTCGACTCCGAGCACTCGGCGCTCTTCCAGCTTCTGCGGGGAGAGGCGCCAGGCACGGTCGAGCGCTTGGTGCTCACCGCGTCCGGAGGTCCCTTCCGGGGGCGCAGCCAGGAGGAGATCGCGCACGCGACGGTCGAGGAGGCGCTCGCGCACCCCACCTGGCGGATGGGCGGAAAGATCACCGTCGACTCCGCCACGCTGATGAACAAGGGACTGGAGGTGATCGAGGCCCACCACCTCTTCGCCATCGACTACGACCGGATCGAGGTGCTCGTCCACCCGCAGTCGATCGTTCACGGCCTAGTGGAGTTAAACGACGGGGCGCTGCTCGCCCACCTCGGGTTGCCGGACATGCGCGTGCCGATCTCGTACGCGCTGCACTTCCCCGATCGCCATGACGTGGCGGTGCCGCGGCTCGATCTCGCTGCGGTCGGCCGCCTTACGTTCGAGCGTCCCGACACGGACACCTTCCCCTGTCTGCGTCTCGCCCGCGAGGCAGGTCGCGCAGGAGGCACTGCGCCGTGTGTTTTGAACGCTGCGAACGAGGTGGCCGTAGCCGCCTTTCTCGACCGCCGCTTGCCGTTCGGTGCGATCGCCGCTGTCGTCGAGGGAGCGCTAGAGCGGTGCGAGGTGCGTGCCGTCCGACACTTCGATGACGTGCTGGCGGCCGACAGCGAGGCCCGACGCGTCGCCGAGGAGCTCGTCGCCGGGGTGCGGGCGTGAGCTGGCTGCTCGCTTTCGTCGGGTTCGCGGCGCTGATCCTCATACACGAGTTCGGCCATTTCGCCGCGGCGAAGCTCACCGGAATGCGCGTCGAGCGCTTCTCGCTCTTTTTCCCGCCGACGATCGCCCGCGTTCGCCGCGGCGAAACGGAGTACGCGATCGGCCTGGTGCCGCTCGGCGGCTACGTGAAGATCACAGGAATGAACCCCGAAGAGGAGCTTCCCGCCGAGGTGCGGTCGCGCGCGTATTTCGCCCAACCAGTGTGGAAACGTGTCGTGGTGATCCTCGCGGGCCCGGCGATGAACCTGCTGCTGGCGTTCGTGCTGATGCTGGCGTTCTTTTGGTTTCTCGGGCCGCGCGAGCCCGCACGAACGGTCGCGGCCGTCGAGCGTGACTATCCCGCGGCGGGCGAGCTGCGTCCAGGCGACGAGATCGTCGCCGTCGACGGGCGACGCGGGGGTGCCGCGGAGCTTGCCGAGCAGCTTCAGACGCACCGCTGCCCCGGTGCGCTGCGCCCCGGCTGCCGCGCCGCGACGCCGGCGCGGGTGACCGTCCGCCGCGGCGAGCGCACCTTCGAGATCGCGCTCCGCCCCCTCTACGACGAACAGGCGCGGCGCATGCGGCTAGGTTTCCGCTTCAGCCCCGACGGCCCGCGCCGCAGTTTGCCGTTCGCCGACAGCGTTAAGACGGCGGCGAGCAACTTCTGGTTCGTAGCTCGCGAGACCGCACTGTTGCCGCTGCGCCTGCTCGACGCCGAAAAGCGGCGCGAGATCAGCGGCGTCGTCGGCGGTTACGAGGTCACACGGCGCACGATCGTCGTCGACGCCGCCGACGCGATCCCCATCATCGCCGTGATCTCGCTGTCGCTCGCGATCGTCAATCTGTTCCCGTTCTTGCCGCTCGACGGCGGTCACATCTTCTGGGCGCTCGTCGAGAAGGTGCGGCGCAAGCCGGTGCGCGCAGCTGTCATGGAGCGGTCGGGCGCGATCGGTTTCGCGCTCGTGCTGATGCTGTTCTTGATCGGCCTCACTAACGACATCGGTCGCCTCACCAACGAGGGCTTCCAGGTCCGCTAGCGCCACTCGCACTCGCCGCGCTTGCCCGGGAGATCCCGGTCGACGCTCTCTTGACAGTGCGTTAGAGTCGCCTGCGAGGGTTTCGGAGGAGGGGGAGAACAGTGACTATCGAGACGCGTGCTGAACGGCCGACGGAGCGGCCGCCGGCTCTCGACGCCCAAACCGCCTGCGAGGCGTTCCAGATCACTGTCCAAAAGATGGGTGAGCGCCCGCGCTTCGCACCAAGGGCGGCGAGACCGTCTACACGTGGAGCGAGTACGCGCAGCGGGTGCGCGAGGTCGCGGCCGGTCTGGCGGGACTCGGGCTCGAGCGCGGACGAACGATCGCTCTGATGCTCAGCAACCGCCCCGAGTTCCACATCGTCGATGCCGCGGCGATGCACTTGGGCGCGACCCCGCACTCGATCTACAACACGTCGTCGCCGGATCAGATCGCCTACCAGGTGGCCGACGCCGAGTCGCCGTGATCGTCTGCGAGCGCGCCTTCCTCGACCGGATCCGCGCGGCGGTGCGCGAGTTGCCGACAGTGGAGCACATCGTCGTGGTCGACGATCCCGCTGCCGAAGGTTGTTTGTCCCTCGACGACGTCGTCGAGCGCGCGCCGGCCGGCTTCGATTTCGACGCCACCTGGCGGTCGGTTCGACCCGACGACGTTCTCACCTTGATCTACACCTCCGGCACGACCGGCCCGCCGAAGGGTGTCGAGCTCACCCACGCCAACCTCTGCGCGGGCGCGCGTGCCTACGACGAGGTCCTGCGCTTCCCGCTCGGCGGCAGGGTCGTTTCCTATTTGCCGATGGCGCACATCGCCGAGCGCGCCGTGAGCCACTACCTGCCGATGCTCTGTGGCTTCTCCGCGACCTCGTGCCCCGACCCGCGCGAGGTGATCTCGTACCTCCCGGAAGTGCGCCCGTCGTGGTTCTTCGCGCCGCCGCGGGTGTGGGAGAAGCTGCGTGCCGGGCTCGAAGCGATGGTCGCGAACCTACCCGACGAGCGTCGCCGCCCGCTCGAGCGAGCGCTCCAGGTCGGTCTCGAGCGCACTCGTGCCGAGCAGGCGGCGTTCCGTGGCGAGGGTCCCGGTCCCGACGACCGCTTGCTCGCGGAATGGCGAGAGGTCGACGCCGAGATCCTTTCCGGGGCACGGGCGATGCTCGGCATGAACGAGCTCGTGATGTGCAACGTCGGCGCGGCGCCGTGTCCGCCCGAGGTGATCGAGTTCTTCCACGCGCTCGGGATTCCGCTCGCCGAGCTGTGGGGGATGTCGGAGACGGCGGGCGCGGGCACCTGCAATCCGCCCGAGCGGATCAAGATCGGCACGGTCGGGCCGCCGCTGCCCGGTGCCGAGATCGAGCTCGACGGCGACGGCGAGATCCTCATCCGCGCCCCGTTCGTCATGCGCGGCTACCGCAACAAGCCGGACAAGACGCGGGAAGCGTTCACCGATGACGGCTTTCTGCGGACCGGCGACGTCGGCGAGTTCGACGACGACGGCTACCTGCGCATCATCGATCGCAAGAAGGAGCTGATCATCAACGCCGCTGGCAAAAACATGTCGCCGGCGAACATCGAGGCGCGGCTGAAGACGGCCGGTCCGCTGATCGGCCAAGCGGCGGTGATCGGCGATCGGCGCCCCTACAACGTGGCGCTGTTGACCCTCGATCCCGACGGCCTCCAGGTGTTCGTGCAGCAGCACGGCCTTGACGCCGAAGAGCCGTCAGCCCTTGCCAAGCACCCACTGGTGCTCGAGCAGGTGCGTCGCGAGGTGGCGCTGGCGAACGGCAAGCTCGCCAGGGTCGAACAGATCAAGCGCTTCGCGCTGCTGACCGAGCCGTGGGAACCGGGCGGCGACGAGCTCACGCCGACGATGAAGCTCAAGCGGAAGCCGATCAACGAAAAGTACGCCGCCGTGATCGAAGAGCTGTACGCCGGCGGCGGCGAGGAACCGCTCGCCGAGTGATCGACCGCTGAGGGCCGTCGCAGCCTGCGGAGACCCGCTGCGGCCCAACGGCAGGCGGGGGGCGGTGCGCTCGGGCCCGTCAACTACCATGGCGGGACGTGGCGTCGAAGCGGCAGATCAAGGTCGGTGGCGTGCCGATCGGTGGCGGCGCACCGGTCGCCGTCCAGTCGATGACTAAAACCGAGACGGCTGACGTCGAGGCGACGCTAGCCCAGATCCAGCGCATTGCCGACGCCGGCGCCGATCTGGTGCGCGTCGCGGTGCCGCGCGACAAGGACGTGCAGGCGTTGCGCGAGCTGGTCAGGCGCTCGCCGATCCCGATCGTCGCCGACATCCACTTCAACCACACGCTCGCCCTCAAAGCGATCGATGCCGGCGCGCACTGCGTGCGCATCAATCCCGGCAACATCGGCGGCCGCGACAAACTCGGCGAGGTGGTCGAGAAGGCGCGCGCTGCGGGTGTGCCGATGCGCATCGGCGTGAACTCCGGGTCGCTGCCCAAGCACCTGCACGAGCTCGAGCGCGAGAACCCGGTCGAGGCGCTCGTGCGCGCCGCCGTCGAGGCAGTAGAGCTCGTCGAATCGCTCGACTTCCACGACTTCAAGGTGTCGGTGAAGTCGACAAGCGTGCCCGACACGATCGCCGCCAACCGCCTGCTCGCCGAGCGGATCGATTACCCGCTGCACATCGGCATCACCGAGGCCGGGACGAAATGGTCGGGCTCGATCCGGTCGGCCGTCGGGCTCGGGACGCTGCTCGCCGACGGGATCGGCGACACCATCCGCATCTCGCTGTCGACCTTCCACGCGGAAGAGGAGGTAAAGGTCGCGTGGGAGATTCTGCGGGCCCTCAAGCTGCGCCGCGCGGCCCGGTGTTGATCGCCTGTCCGACCTGCGGCCGCCTGCAGTTCGATATGGACACCGTCGTCGCCGAGATCGAGGAGCGGCTACAGCACTACACGGAACCGATCGAGGTAGCGGTGCTCGGCTGTGCTGTGAACGGTCTCGGGGAGGCCGCCCACGCCGATTTCGGCATCACCGGGGCGCGCAACGAGGGTCTGATCTTCGCTCACGGCAAGCCGCTGCGAAAGGTCCCGCAGGAGCGGCTAGTTGACGAGCTCTTCCGCGTGATCGACGCTTCGCTCGCGGCGGGACGCACGGTCTTCGACGAGCGCGAGGCGGCCGAGGGCGCCGCCTGGCTGCGCAAGATCGAGGAGGAGAACGCCGGCGATCTCACGCCTGAGCGGCTCGCGGCGCTCGAGGCGGCAGCAGCTGCCGAGCAGGCGCTCGCCGAGGCGACACCGCTGCCAGTGGCGGGGCAAGCAGCTGCGCAACCCCGGCGCATTGAAGTCGGCGGCGGCGAGCGTGACGCCGTGCCCGCGCGCGAACGCGTCGCCGGCAGGCGTTTCGCCCGCGTCCGGGAGTAGCGCGCTCCGGCAGGTGCCACCCGCCCGGACGGTGGCAGCCGCTTCGGCCCCGGGACAGGAATAGACTCCGCGCTCCGGCATGGCGCGACTGTCGTCCTTTTTCCTGCCGACGCTGCGTGAGGACCCCGCCGACGCCGAATCGGTGTCGCACCGGCTGGTCGTGCGCGCCGGCCTCGCTCGTCAGCTCGGTGCCGGTCTTTGGACCTATCTGCCGGCGCTGTGGCGCGCCCACCGCCGCTGCGAGCAGATCATCCGTGAGGAGATGGATGCGATCGGCGCCCAGGAGATGTTGATGCCGTTGATCCAGCCGATCGAGCTGTGGCAGCGCACTGGTCGCGCCCAGATCGAGGAGCTCTTCAAGCTGCGTGACCGGCGCGAGGCGGAGCTAGTTCTGGCGATGACGCACGAAGAGGCCGTTACCTGGCACGTGGCGCGCGAGGTGCGCTCCTACCGCCAGCTGCCGTTGATCCTCTACCAGTTCCAGCTGAAGGCTCGCGACGAGCCCCGCCCGCGCGCGGGGCTTCTGCGCGTGCGCGAGTTCGTGATGAAGGACGCCTACAGTTTCGATCGCGACGCTGAGGGGCTCGAGCGCTCCTACGAGCTCCACCGCGGCGCCTACGCGCGCATCTTCGACCGCGCCGGCCTCGAGTGGTACGAAGTCGAGTCGGATGTGGGGATGATGGGCGGTTCGGGTGCGCACGAGTACATGGCGCCGTGCCCGGCGGGCGAGAACGAGATCGCGCTCTCCGATGCCGGCTACGCCGCGAACGTCGAGATCGCGCGCGGCACGCCACGAGCGCCCGGGGACCTGCCCGCACCCCGTGAGCGACCCGAGAAGGTCCACACCCCTGGCCAGCGGACAATCGAGGAAGTTTCGGCGTTTCTCGCAGTCCCTCCCGCCGCGCTCGTTAAAGCGCTGCCGGTGCGCACCGAGTCGGGCCGTGTGCTCGTCGCGCTCGTGCGCGGCGACCACCGTCTCAACGAGGTGAAACTGCGCAACCACCTCGGCGAGCAGGTGCGCCAGCTCACCGCCGAAGAGATCGAGCGTGAGCTGCATGTGCCGCCGGGCTACATCGGCCCGGTCGGACTCGGCTGTGCGCTCGTCGCCGACGAGGCGCTGCGCGGCCTGCGCGGGCTCGTGACCGGCGCCAACGAAGCCGACACCCATCTGGTGGGGGTCGAGCCCGGGCGCGACTTCGACTGCGAGTGGGCGGACATCCGTCGTGTCGAAGCCGGCGACCGCTGTCCGCGTGGCGGCACGATTCGCATCGAAGCGGCGATCGAGGTGGGCAACATCTTCAAGCTCGGCACGCGCTACTCCGAGCCGCTCGGCGCGACCTTCCTCGACGAACAGGGCAGAGAGCGTCCGATCGTGATGGGCTCGTACGGCATCGGCCCGGCGCGCGTCGTCGCAGCCGCGATCGAGCAGCGTTCCGACGAGGCCGGCATCGTCTGGCCCACAGCTCTCGCACCCTTCGATCTGCACATCGTCGCTCTCGGTCGTCCCGGGGAGCGCGCTCGCCAGGTCGCCGACCGCCTCTACGACGAGCTGCGCGCGCGTGGATTGAGCGCCCTCTACGACGATCGCGACACTGCCACTCCGGGCGAGAAGTTCAACGACGCCGACCTGCTTGGTCTGCCGTGGCGGGTCACGGTCGGTCGCAAAGGCGTGGAGCAGGGCGTAATCGATCTGCGCAGTCGCGACGGCGAGACCGCCCGCCAGATCGCGATCGAACATGCCGCCGACGAGCTCGCCGAGCTCGTGAGCGCCGGCGGGCAGAGGTGAGCGAACGCACGCGTCGCCGACGCTGGCTCGAGCTGCTCGGGGTCGACCGCTCGCGCCTACCCCGGGCCGACGAGATCGCAGCGGGGCCGCTGCGACCGCTCACGATTCCCAACATCGTCGACTACCTGCGGCTCGCGGCGCTCGCCGTCTTTGTCGTGCTGGCGGTGGTCTACGCCCAGCCTTCCCCGCTACTTGCGTCGCTGTTCGCTGCCATCGGTCTCGCCGACTTCTTTGACGGTTTTTTAGCGCGACTCACAGGGCAGTTCAGCCGCCTGGGGATGCTGCTCGACCCGGTCATCGATCGGCTGTTGACGGTGGTCGGCGGGGCGGTAGCGCTGGCGGTGGACGCGCTGCCCTGGTGGCTCGTGGCGGTGGCGGCCACGCGCGAGCTCGCGACCGTCACGCTGGCGCGCTACGCGCTCGCGCACGGACTGGCGATCGAGGTCAACACGCTCGGGCGTGTCGCGGTCGCCGTGACGTTTCTCGGTCTCGCCGGTGCGCTGTGGAGCGCAGCGGAGGTGTGGACCATCGTCGTAGCCATAGGTGTGGCCATTTCCCTTGCCGCCACAGGCGTTTACGTGCTACATGGCCTTCGCCGCCTAGCGGCGCAGCGGCACGGTCGCAATTTCCAGACCAAAACCTCAAGCCAAACTTGACGGTTCGTATACTCGTAGTTCGAAGGGGGAAACGAGGAGGATGATGGACACCTTTCCCGACCTCGGCTCGCTCAGCGACGAGGAGCTCAAGCAGCTGATCCAGCAGCTGACCGAAGAGGAGCAAGAGATCTCCTACAAACGGCGCATTCTCCACGGCAAGATCGACATCCTCCGTGCCGAGCTCGTCAACCGGCTCAGACGGCGCCGCGAAGAAGGCGAGTCGATCATCACCGGCGCCGACGTCGAACAGCTCACCAACATTCTCGCCGGCAAGTCCCTGCCCGACACCGAAGGCTAGCCCGGAGTGCACTGCCCGGAGTGCGGATTCGTCAACTCCGAGAGCGCTAGTTACTGCCAGCGCTGCGGGGCTTTTCTGGCCCGTATCGGCGAGAGCGAGGGCGGCACCACCGAGGCGTACCAGATCGACCCGAGCGGCGAGCTGCGGCCGATCGATATCGAAGAGGCAGCGGCCGGCGGAGCGCTCGTGATCCGCTCGGGGGGTGGGCGAGCCGGAGAGCTGTTCGAGCTGGCGGGCGAACGCACGACGATCGGTCGCAGCCCCAACTCCGACGTCTTCCTCGACGACGTCACCGTTTCGCGCAACCACGCGGTCGTCGTCCGTCGTCGCGACGGCTTCTACATCGACGATCTCGGTTCGCTCAACGGCACCTACGTGAACCGGCGCCGCATCGAGTCGCACCGCCTCAGCCACGGCGACGAGCTGCAGATCGGCAAGTACCGCCTGACCTTCCTCGAGCGTTAGGCGAGGACCGAGCGGAGAGCGGGGTCGAACGGCCGTGGCGACGATCGACCGGGCTGATAGCAAGAGCGGCGAGAGCACCCCGAGTCGGCCTGCAAGCGGCGACGCGGGCCAAGGTCGGCGCGTTCGGGGGATGACGATCGGCGCTGTGTGCAAACAGCTCGAGCGCGAGTTTCCCGGGCTTTCGATATCGAAGATCCGCTATCTCGAAGACCAGAAACTGCTCTCGCCGCAGCGCACGCCTGGGGGCTACCGGATCTACACGCCCGCCGACGTGGAACGGCTGCGCACGATCCTGCGCCTGCAGCGCGACGAGTTCCTGCCGTTGCGCGTGATCCGCCAGGAGCTCGAGGCGGGCGTTGCGACCACAGCGAGCGATCACGCACCGGTGCGTTCGCGGGCGCGCCCGGCGGTTTCGCTGCGCACCCCGCCCTCGCTGCGCCGGGTTAGCGACGCCCTCGCCGAGACCGGCGCCGACGCGCAGCTGCTGCGCGAGTTGCAGGAGTTCGGGATAGTGAAAGGCACGGTTCGCGACGGCGAGCCGATGCTCGACGACAGCGAGGTCGAGATCTTGCGTGCGGCAGTAAGGCTGCGCGAGTTCGGCGTCGGCGGTCGCAATCTGCGCTTGTTGCGAACCTCGGCCGAGCGCGAGGTCGCGCTGCTCGAACAGGTGCTCGGACCGAGCCTGCGCTCGCGCAACCCCGAGCGGCGCAAGCAGGCGCTCGAGCAGCTCGAGCGACTAGCCGAGGCGCTCTCGCAGCTCCGCCATCTCCTGCTGGTGCGCGACCTGCGACGCTTCGCTGGCTGAAGACCGCCGCGATGCTGCGCGGGTTAGGCTCTCGCAGCGCGGTGGAGCTCAAGCGCTACATCACCGACATTCCCGACTTTCCACGGCCGGGGATCGTCTTCAAGGACATCACCCCGCTGTTTCTCGACCACCGCGCGCTGCGCTATGTCGTCGACCGGTTCGCCGCTCTCGCGCGCGAGCTGCGAGCCGACTACGTGCTCGCCGCGGAAGCGCGTGGCTTCGTGCTCGGTGGCGCGATCGCCGCTGCCGCCGACGCGGGCTTCGTCCTCGCCCGCAAGCCGGGCAAGCTGCCGCGCGAAACCCAGTCCGTCGAGTACCAGCTCGAGTACGGCGTCGACGCTCTCGAGATGCACGCCGACGCGCTTGCGGGCGGGGCGCGGGTGCTGGTGCACGACGACCTCCTGGCGACGGGCGGGACTGCCGCCGCGCTGTGCGAGCTCGTCGAGCGTTCCGGGGGCGAGATCGTCGCCTGTGCGTTCGTGATCGAGTTGGCGTTCCTCGGCGGACGCGAGCGGCTACGCGGCCGGCGCGTCGAGAGCCTGATCGTTTACGACTCGCCGTGATCGTCGTCGAGCGCAGACGCACCGTCGCCGCGCCCCGCAGCTCGGTGTGGGCGGTGCTCGTCGATCCGTGGCGATTCGGCGACTGGTGGCCGCGCGCCGTATCGTCCGAGCGCGCCGGCGCGGGTGCTTGGCGCGCAAGGCTCGCGCCCCCGCGGCGACCGCAAGCGACGGTGACCGCGGTGTTCGAGCGCTGCGAGACGCACGAGCCGACACGGTTCGTTTTCCGCCAGCGCGTCGACGGCACGCCGTTCGGACGCACGTTTCGCCGCGTCGAGTGGGCCTTCGAGCTAGCGCGCCGCGGCGACGGCGTGAGCGAACGGACGGAGATCGCGGCCACCGCGCGCGTCGAGCTCAAGGGGCTAGGCAGGCTCGGCAGTTTGCAGGTGCGTCGCGCCTTCCGCCGGACGGCCGACAGCGCGCTTGCGCGGCTCGACGCGCTGCTGGCCGGGGACCCGCGAAAGGCCTAACGAGCGTCGGATGGGGCAAGAGTGCGTCCGCCGGTGACGAAAGGAATGCCCGTGAGCGAGGCCCGCAACTCGCGTTCGCAGCGCACCGACACGCACGTGCCGCCGGTGGCACCCATGCGGTGGTGGGGGTGGGGTCGCGACAGCGAGGCGAGCCCGCTCCCCGAGGCGGCGAGGAAGCTTCTGCGCGAACGCTTCGGTCTCGACGGCTCCCGGGTCGACGCCCCTGTCGCGCTCGGCGACATCGAGCTACCCGATTGCAGGCTCGACGAGCGGGTGCGCAACCGTCTCGCCGATGCCGTCGGCGCAGCCCACGTCCACAGCGACCGCATCGCCCGCGTAAGCCACGCGGCGGGACGCAGCTACCCGGATCTCGTGCGCCTCCGCGCGGGCGATCTCGCGACCGCGCCGGACGCCGTGGTGATGCCCGGCTCGGCAGTCGAGGTCGAGCGCGTGCTCGCGATCGCCCGCAGCGAAGGTGTCGCCGTGGTGCCCTTCGGTGGCGGTACGAGCGTGGTCGGAGGCGTCGAGCCGCTGCCCGGGCAACACGCTGCGGTCGTGACGCTCGACCTGCGGCGGTTGAGCGGCGTGCTGGCGGTCGACCCTGCCGCGCACGTCGCCACCGTCGGTGCGGGCACGACCGGCCCCGACCTCGAGCGCGCGCTGCGCGCGCACGGCGTCACGCTCGGACACTTCCCGCAGTCGTTCGAGTTCTCGACGGTCGGCGGCTGGGTCGCGGCACGCTCGTCGGGCCAGGCGTCGAGCGGCTACGGCCGGATCGACGACGTTCTCGTCGGCACCGATCTCGTCGCACCGGCCGGAAGGCTGGTGTTGCCGGCGCTGCCAGCCACTGCCGCCGGGCCCGATCTGCGCCGGTTGGTGCTGGGCAGCGAGGGCACGCTCGGCGTCGTCACGGAATGTTCCTTGCGCGTGCGCCCGCTGCCCGCCGCACGCCACTACGAAGCGTGGTCGCTGCCCTCCTTCGCCGATGGTTGCGAAGCGCTGCGTGCGCTCGCCCAGGAGCGCATTCTCCCCGATGTGGCTCGGCTGTCGGACGAAGAGGAAACAGCGATCTCGCTGGCACTGGCCGGCGATCACCCGGGCGTCGCGCTGGTGCGTCGCTACCTGCGTTTGCGCGGCCACCGCCAACCGTGCTTGCTCGTCACGATCTACGAGGGCGACGGCCACGACGTCGCCTGGCGGCGCGCGCGTTGCCGCCGTGTGTTGCGCGGCTACGGAGGGGTGGCGCTCGGCTCGCGGCCGGCGCGCCAGTGGGAGCGCGAGCGCTTCCGCGGACCTTACCTGCGCGACGCGCTGCTCGACCACGGCGTGCTCGTCGAAACGCTCGAAACGGCGACGCTATGGAGCAACCTCGCGCGCTTGTACGGGGCCGTTCGCGGTGCGCTGCGCAGCGCGCTAACACGGGTCACTCCCGACCCTGTGGTGATGTGCCACGTCTCGCACCTCTACGAGACAGGCGCTTCGCTCTACTTCACCTTTCTCGCACCCGCCGAGGCCGAGGAGCGCATCGCGCTGTGGGCCGCCGCGAAGCGCGCTGCTTGCGAGGCGATCGTGGCGAACGGCGGCACGATCAGCCACCATCACGGGGTCGGTCGCGACCACCGCGAGTGGCTCGAGCCCGAAGACAGCGCCCTGGGTCTGGCCGCGCTCCGCGCGCTCAAGCGCGAGCTCGATCCCGACGGGATCATGAACCCGGGCAAGCTGCTGCCCTGAGGAAGGGCGGTGACGGGGCAGCTCCTGCCCCGTGCTCTGGGCACGGGTGGGGGGCCGGCGCGAGGGCACCCGGCTCAGCGACGGCGCGGGAGCGAGCCGCGCAGCACCGAACGCCCCGAGTGGCTGCGGTTGCCGTCGAGCGCCTCGCGCGAGATGTCGACGTAGCGGTAGCGCCAGGCGTCGCGCGGCAGGCGTGCAACACCCACGAAGTTGCCCTGCTGGTCGGTCACCTGTCCGCCCAGCGAACGCAGATCGCGCGGCGAGTTGTAGAGCCAGACCTCGTACACCTCGTTGCGTGTCGAAGGCTCGAGCCCGGCGGCCTGAACGTTCAGCTCCCACGCGCCGCCCCGGCGAACCAGGATCGCGATGCCGGCCGGTCGCCGGCTGGCGGTCGTGGTCGTCTGCTGGCCCATGCTCGGGCTCGCCGCTGCGCTCTGGGGCGTCTGGCCTGGCGGCGAGAGCAGGGTGTACGAGACAACGCGCGGGGCCGTCGTAGTGCTCGCCGCCTGGCCGCTGCGCGAAGAGGCCTCTCCGCCACGCAAGAGCCCAAGCGGCCAGACCGCGACCGCGCCAGCAAGCGCGACAAGCGACGCCGCTGCGAGCGCTAAGCGCGCACCACGAGGGAGACGGCGCAGACGGGAAGCCAAGCTCGAGACTCGGCGAGCGAAAGCGAGCGCCAACGCCCCGGCGGCTGTGCTGACGTCGCGAACGCCGCGCGCTCCGCGTGCCGTGAGCGCGCGTTGCTCGCGCGGCGCGCCGGCATCCGAGCGGGGCGCGGACGCGGCCCCCGAAGCCAGCTCGAGCCCCGGAACTTCGGGAACACGCTCCCCGAGCAGTGGCGCGAGCGTGTCGACGACCGACGCCGCCCAAACGCGTGCCGCTTGCGAGCGGCGCAGATAGGAGCGTGTCGCCTCGGCCTCGACAGCTTCCGCCTGCCCCAGGAGGTAGTCGACGACGTCGCTGCGCCACTCGGGATCGACGCCGGCGGCCGTCAGCGGCGTGAGGGCAGCTAGTGCCTCCTCTGCGAGCGCGCGTGCACGCGCCTGCGACAAGCCGAGTTGGCGGGCGGCGTCGCGGTAGCTAGCGCCATCGGCGGCCAGCAGCTCGAGCAACCGCTGCTCTTCCCGCGAAAGCCCGGCGAACCCCACGCCCATGCCGCGCGAACGATAGCCTGACCGCCCGTGCACCAAGGACGGTTCCTCGACCCGGCCGAGACTCTCGACGGCGCCCTCGGCTTCGAAATTCTCGCCCTCGAGCCCGATCAGGCGCGCGCCCGCTTCCGCGTCGAAAACCGCGTGCGCCAACCGTTCGGCATCGTCCATGGCGGCGCCTACGCCGCACTCGCCGAGTCGGTGTGCTCGGCGAGCACCTACTTCGCGGTTCGCGACGAGGGCAAGTACGCCGTCGGGCTTTCGAACAGCACGAGCTTTCTGCGCCCAGTCTCGGGGGGCACGGTCCACGCGCAGGCGCGCGTTCGCCACCGGGGGCGGACGACGTGGGTTTGGGACGTCGACCTCACCGACGACGACGGCCGGCTGTGCGCGGTGTCGCGCGTGACGATGGCGGTGCGGCCCGTCCCACGCGACGGCGAACAGAGATCGGCTAGCGGCGGTCAGCGCCCGACCGGTAGCGGTTCGTGATCGGGACGCGACGGTCGCGGCCGAACGCGCGCACCGACACCCGTACCCCCGGCGGCGCCTGTCGGCGCTTGTACTCCGCCGCATCGACCATCGCCAGCACACGCTCGACGATGTCGGCGGGGTAGCCGCGGCGCACAAGCGCGGCCGCGTCGAGGTCGCGCTCCACGTAGCTCTCCAGGATCGCGTCAAGCAGTTCGTAAGGGGGCAGCGTCTCGTCGTCGCGCTGCCCGGGCCTGAGTTCGGCGCTCGGCGGACGGTCGATCACGCTCTGCGGGATCGGCGGCACTTCGCCGAGCCTTTGCGCTTGCTCGTTGCGCCAGCGCGCCAGCTGGTAGACGTGGGTTTTGAACACGTCCTTGAGCACCGCGAACCCACCGGCCATGTCGCCGTAGAGCGTCGCGTACCCGACCGACAGCTCGGACTTGTTGCCGGTCGTGAGCACCAGCCAGCCGAACTTGTTCGACAACGCCATGAGCAACGTGCCGCGGATGCGCGCCTGGATGTTCTCTTCGGTCACGTCGGGCGGGCGGCCGGCGAACTGCTCGCGCAGGATCGCGGAGAAGGCCTGCATCGCCGGCTCTATCGCGAGCGTCCGCAGCTCGACACCGAGCCGCTCGGCGATCGCACGGGCATCGGCTCGCGTCCCGGAGGACGAATAGGGGGAGGGCATCGTCACGAGCTCGACTCGCTCGCTGCCGAGCGCGTCGACCGCCACCACTGCTGTGAGCGCCGAGTCGATCCCTCCGGAGAGCCCGACGACCACACGTTCGAAGCGGTTTTTCTCGACGTAGTCGCGCAAACCGACGACGAGGGCGCGGTACACCTCCTCGCTCTCGTCGAGCAGTGACACGATCGGGACGGCGGGCCCGCCGGCATACGGGTCGCTTCGCGACCCTCTAGCGTCGTCCGGCGGTTTCGCGCGCGACGCGCGTTCGATGTGCTCGAGCCCAACGCGCCGCACAGCGCCCGCCGAGGCCGGGAAAAGCGAGCGGTGGCGGGGATCGTGGAGCCGCTGTGCACGCGCGGCGGCGATGTCGAGATCGCACACGAGAACGGTCTCTTCGAACTGGGCCGCGCGCGCCAGCAGCTCGCCGCGCGGACCACAGACGAGCGAGTGGCCGTCGAAAACCAGTTCGTCCTGCCCGCCGACGAGGTTGCAGAAGACGACAAAAGCGACGAGGTCGGCGGCGCGCTGACGGAGCATCCGCTCGCGGTCGCGGCCCTTGCCGCGGTGATAAGGCGACGCCGAGAGGTTGACGATCACGTCGGCGCCGGCCGCTGCCTGCTCGACGTGCGGTCCGTCGGCGACCCAGATGTCCTCGCACACCGTCACGCCGACCGAGGCCTCGCCGAGCTCTACGAGCAGCGCGCCGTTGCCGGGGCGGAAGTAGCGGCGCTCGTCGAACACGCCGTAGTTCGGGAGATGCACCTTGTGGTGACGCGCGTGCACGCGGCCGCGGGTCGCGACGACCGCCGAGTTGTAGACGTCGTCGGCGAACGTGGGAACGCCGACGAGAGCGACTAGCCCATCGGGCAGCGAGCGGACGAACTCGTCCAGCGCCGCCTCGGTGTCGCGCAGGAAGTGCGGTCGTAACAGCAGGTCCTCGGGCGGATAGCCGGTGAGGGCGAGCTCCGGGAAGATCACGAGATCGGCACCGCTCGCGTGCGCAGCGGTGGCTGCCTCGCGCAGACGCGCGACGTTGCCGGCAAGATCGCCCACCACCGTGTCGAGCTGGGCGAGCGCTACGCGCAGCGCGCCGCGACGCGCGTCAGCGGAAACCGAAACGGTTCGCTGCGCCGGGGCGCCCGCCGACTCGGTCCCGGCAACCGCTAGTTCCGTCACGGCCCGATTATGTCGCTGGCCGCGCGCCGTCGTCGCCGCCGGCGGACGCGGTCGCCTCGACGGCCGCAGGGTCGGGCACGGCGAGGTACGGCGACGGCTCCGTGAGTTCGATACCGGCAGCCTCGGCCAGCTCGCGCAGCGAGCAGCGCAGGCAGCGAGCGAAGGTCTTGAGGTCCCACATCAGGTCGTAGTCGCCGAGCAGGCCGAAGTTGATGCGACCGTCGTAGCTCATGAGAGCGATACCGAGCGCCTGGTCGCGCGCCAGCGGCACCACCGGGAACGGCTCGATCAACCGCCGCCCGAGGAGATAGAGGGGAAACTGCGGCCCCGGGACGTTCGTGACCACGAGGTTGAACACGCGCTGCGTAGCGAACAGGCGGCTCGCTTGGGCGAGGATCGTGGGCGGCGCGAAATCGCCGAGCTCGGTGAGCACCTTCGCGCCGACCGCTTGGCCCGACTCCTTGAGGTCGCGCATCTGCTCGCGGACGAGCGCGAGCCGCTCGCGCGGATCCTCGCACCACACGGGAAGCGTGGCGATCATGGCGGCGACACGGTTCCCGAGCGCACCACGCTCGACCTCGGCGCGAACGCTGACGGGTACGAGCGCCTTCAGCTCGACGCCGGCGACCCGCTCGCCACGAACCTGGAGATGGTGGTGGAGCGCACCGGTTACGCAGGCGAGCACGACGTCGTTGACGGTGCCGCCGAGCCGCCTCTTGATGGCGCGGAGGTCGTCGAGCGAGCAGCGCACCCAGTCGAAGCGCCGGTGAGGTCCGATCTTGCCGTTGTAGGGGGTGCGTGCCCCGCCGCGTAGGAAGGCGGCACGGGCCAGGGCAGCGGCACCGCCGAGCGCTGTGCGCACATCGTCGAGCAGCCGCGCCGGGTCGTCAGCTGCGGCGCGGGCGGCGCGCGCGATCTGGAGCGGCCAACGCAGCGGCTCGACGGCCGCCTCGACCAGCTGCTCGGCACGGCTAGGTAGCGG
>NICF_comb_assmDRAFT_10001514_pt1 | contig 18318 bp, 19 predicted proteins | sample NewIslPassag4_SG_FD_11279 | JGI IMG/M metagenome (IMG submission 11279) | reverse complement strand
CCTTAATTGACCTCGAGTCAATTGTAACACACCCTGCCGAACGATTACAAAAGCTTGACACGCGTTTCGGGTGAATAATTTTTGAATTTTTCGAATTTTTAGTCCAATATTGCGGCACCGGGAACCCGATTAGGGGTTCCCGGTTTCCGTCCGCGCCGTCGAAAGACTGCATGCGAAGATCTTGCCGATATCGTCTTCGTCTTCAATCCGGTTGCAATCGATCCGTTTCAACCAGAATGAATCGACGTCTTCAATGAATCCGCTGATCGTGGTGAACGCCCCCTTGATGCCGTTCTGCCGCAGAATGCCCTCCAGTCTCTCCATCATCAGCGCTTTCTTCTCTCCGCCGCCGAACGGAGGGGTGTACCAAGCCGGCTTGCATCGGAGCTGTTCCTCCATAAACCGCAAGCAGGGGGCGATCTCCTTCGCGAAATATCCGTCCGCGTCGCCGTCAAATGGTTCGTGATGCACGCAATGAACGCCCAGTGTCATGCCGGCTTGCCGCATGATGCGAAACTCTTCAACGCTTATATACATGCTGTCGATGAACGCCTGTTTCGAGCCGAAACGGGAATAAATCATGTCTTCCAGAAATTTCTTGCCCCGCCGGGCATCCATGATGAAATTCAGCGCGTACTTGATGCGCCTTCTCGTGTCGGATTGCTCATATGCGTATATCCCGCGGGCTGAATCCAGTTTCCGGATTTCTTCCTCGGCGAGCTGAAGCCGCAATTCTTCCCACAGCGAAGCTTCATCGAACAGGGACAGGGCCGCGTGAACCAGATGGAACACCGGTACTTCCCGCTCCACGAGCGGCCCCGACATGACCGAAAAATACCCCGGTATTCCTTTGCGCCGCATGATGTCGAAGGCGATTTCATATTGATCTTTCGTCGCGTCGTCGAAGGTCAGAACGCACTTGGGCTTGGCCGTTTTTTTGCGCAGATCATCGGGGAGCACAAACTCATGCGTTCTTCCCAGTTGATCCAGCTGTTTCTCGAAGGCCTTCGGCGAAATCGGGACGCTGCCCTTCCATTCCTCGGGCTCCCGGACATAGTGGTACATGACGGCAAGGTTCACGCGTTTCCCTCTTTTTCTTCCAGTTTTCGTTCCACCAGCCTGATCAGTTCGCCCGCGATCTGAAAGGACGGCGACGCCAGCTCTTCGTCGGTGAAGGCGATGCCGAACTCAGCCTCGATTTCGCTGACGAACTGAATGATGCCGAGGGAATCCACGTATCCTTCTTCCACATAATTCAGCGAATCCAGATCGACGGATTTGTCGATGGCATGTTTCTTCTGCAAGGCTCCGATAATGAAGTCCGCCACATTCATATCCTCTTTCTCCTCTCCAATCGCGCAGGATTATGGACTTCCGGCGTTGAGCGTGACGTGTTCGAGCAGTCTGGATTTCACGATTTTGCCCATCGCGTTCCTGGGCAGCTGATCCAGGAAGAAAATTTTGTGCGGCTGCTGGAAGTCCGCAAGATTTCGGGCGCAATGCAGCTGTACGGCTCGCTTGTCCAGATTGCAACCTTCCTTCGTCACGACGGCGAGCGCCACCACTTCCCCGAGCCGATCGTCCGGGTAGGCGAACGCGGCGCATTCGTCGATCTCCGGCAATTCCATGACGCACCGTTCCACGTCGATCGGGTAAACGTTGATGCCCCCGGTGATGATCAGTTCCTTTTTGCGGCCCGCAAAATACAGATATCCGTCTTCATCCAGGTACCCCAGGTCTCCCGTACGGAAATAGCCGTCCCGCATCGCCTCTTGGAACTTGTCCGGCATTCCGTAGTAACCTTTGCACAACAAAGACGTCTTGCACGCGATTTCGCCGATTTCTCCGGGTTCGGCCCGCTCTCCGCTATCCTTCAGGATCATCACATCCGCTTCAGGGAGCGGTCTCCCGACCGATCGCACCTTGTCCGCCGTTTCCCTGAAGTTGATGTTCGTGACCGTGGAAGTCTCCGAAGTGCCGTACATTTCGTGAAAATCGCAGTGCAGCTTGTCAATCAAATTCGCTTTGATATGCGGTTCCAACAGGGCGGAGGAGGAGACCAGGCATCGCAAACTTTCGATCCCCGGCGCGTCCGGATTGGACAGCTCTGCGGATATTTGGTTGAGCTGGGCGGATACCGCGATGGTGAACGTCACCCGCTGTTCTCTGACGCAGTTCAACCAGATTTTCGGCGTGAATCTCGGAAGCAGGATGCTCGTCCCGCCGATCAGAAGCGGCATGAGCACAAGCCTCTCCGCCAGGGAATGGTACAGCGGCGTCGCGGCAAGGACTCTGTCTTCCTTCGTGATGCCGTACAGCCGGATGTGTGCCATGGCGCGGTCGATCTTGTTCTGCTGCGTGAGCACTATGGGCTTCGGCGTTCCCGTCGATCCGGACGTCATGGTGATGATCAAAATTTCTTCGCCGCTTATCTCTCCGGAGATCGGCCTTTCCGCCGGCAGGCTTGCCGCGTCCCGCAGAGACGGAAAGCCATCGTACGCCTCATCCATGCAAATGGTTGTTCCCGCCACATTCGGACCGCCCGACTTCTCGCATTGTTCCAGAAACGCGCGGCGGGCGATCAGATGCTTGACATCGGCCGCGGCGAAAGCCGTCTGAATCGCATGCTGCGGCAGCGTGGGATTTATGGGGACCAATCCCGCGCCGATATTGGCCGCCGCCAGGATAAGCGCGACGGACGCAACGCTGTTGTTCATCGGAATGCCGATATGGTCGCCGCGGGATACGCCGTGATGGATGAGAAAACGGGAATACCGGCTGACCATTTCGGCAAGTTCCCGATAGGTTGCAGCCTCATTTTCGCACCAAATCGCGGTCTTGTCCGGATGCAAGTCCGCAGTCCGATAAAAAAGATCCGCCAGCTTTGTCATTTGCGATTTCCTCTCGGTCGTTAATGTTCATTCAGGTAAACTTTTTGCCCCATTTCGGCGGACATATAGGCCGCGTAAATCACCTTGATGGTCTCGTATGCCAAATCGAAGCCCGATATCGGCTCCCTGTCGTGATAGACGGCTTCCATAAAGTCCTGCATTTGATTCGTGTAGCCGCGAATGATCTCATCTGAAATGAACGGCTTGTTCCAACCTTTCTTGGACGGGAGCATCTCGGACAGATAGACGTTGTCCAACCCGTCCTCGTCGAGGAAATAGGTGGTCATCAAATCGTTCATGGTCAAGGTGCAGGTGATGTTGGCGTCGTTGCAATACAGCTCCACATAGTTCTTGCTTCCGCCCAGACAGACGTCCGTCGCCATGATGACCGCCTTCGATCCGTCCGAAAAGGCGAGAATCACGGTGCTGTTGTCTTCGACATCGACGGGTCGCGCCATGATATGGCGGTGTTCGTATTCCGTCAGGGTGGGCGTCACCCTTCCCATGTCGGCCAGCACGCTTTCCACATGGATATCGACGCCGCGCGCCTTCGCCTCCTGCTGCTTCAGCCACAATGCGGCCGACAGCGGATGCGCGCCCACCCGGAGGAATGATCCGCCTCCGGTCTTGGCCCATTCGCCCGCCACGGGAGAGCTGGATCCCTTGAGGCTTTCCTCGCCCTTGATGTACAGAATCCGGCTCTTCTTCGCGGCGACGAGCTCGGCCGCTTTCACGATTGCGGGAGCGTAGACATAATTTTCGGCGTACATGAACTTGCGGTCCGACGATTGAACGATCGCCTTCAAACGGTCGATCGACTTGAGCAGTTCCTCGTACATCACTTTCTTCGAAACATGCAGGCCGACGGGCTCCTTGTCATGCTCCCTGCCGAAATAACCGGACAGCGGCTTCTCGCAAATGACGTGCTTGCCCGCCTGAATGGATTTCACCACCATCTCCTCGTGAACATAGGGCGGCGTGCAGATGTCGATAACATCAATTTCAGGATCGTCAAGCAAATCCCGGAAATTATATGACGCGATTTCGAATCCGTACCGTTCCTTTGCCGGAATTAACTGCTCGGGGCGCCGCGCGACGATCGTCTTGAAGCGCAGCGGTATGCCGCTCACCTTCTTGTAGGCGTACATGTGCAGTTCGGCCGCCCGTCCCGCTCCGACCATGCCGATCACAATTTCACGCAAATCGGATTTCCCCTTTGTCATGGTATCAACCGGTCTTCCGGAATGGCGTAGCATACCGTTTCGTAATCGACCATGTCCTTGTAATGGCGAACAAACAAGCGATATTCCGGGTTCAAATCTTTCATCAGCAACGGCAGCCTGTAGAAATCTTCCAGGCTGTGATAAAGACAGACAGCCAGAATCGGTTTGTTCCGCCCGATCACTCCGCCGGCGCCTCTCAAGGCCATTTCCTCGGCACCTTCGATGTCCATTTTGATAAACGTCACATTTTCTTCTTTCAAGATGTTGTCTAGCGTATCCGCATTTACGGAAATGCTGCCTTCCTCGGCAATACGGCCGGAGGATAGAGCAGGATGGAAGTTCAAGATAGTCTTCTCTTTCCAGCAGGCCAGGTTATGCGTCTGGATGTTCGCATACCCTTTGGATGCAATTCTGCGCATCAACTCCTCATGGATGTCCTTGTCCGCCTCGATGGCGATATACTTCTGGTATTTGCCGCCTGAAAGCGCGATGAAAGTATCCAGCGTATCCCCATTAAAGCTTCCGCAATCACAGAAAACTTCATACTCGCTCAGCTTGATCAGTTTTTTCTCGAAATACTTCTCTCCCGAAGGAGAAGCAATACCCGCCAAATACCTGCTGTCCAATGAAATCTTCGCATTCAATATGCTCAAATACACAGCTTTGCTGCGCTCATCCGCCAGCAAAGCATATACTTTGGCATAGTCTTCGATACGGGATTGAATGATCTGATAGGCGGTTTTATCCCTGAAAGTCCAATAGTTTTTGGCTAGGAAGAATCCGTTGATATCGATCGACTTGTCCTCAATTCCGAGAGAAAGCAGCTGATTCCTTATATCCACCAAATGAATAGCCGCGATAATGATGCGCGTCTCCGGGTTTTCCCGAGTCAGATTGACGACTTCCTCCGCCGAGAGGACCGGAAGCCCATTGAATCGGGTACCCCATTTCTGTCTGTTGTTGTCTGCGAAATACTTGACGCATCCGGCGACGCCGAATTTGGACAGAAAATCATACACGGTCTGGCCTGTAGCCGCGCATCCCCATATCACGACAGAAGTTTCGTTTTTCATAAGTTTCAAATAATCAGACACCGCATCGTGATGCAAATCTTTCTCAAGCAGCTTGCTTGAAAATTCGTTCGTCTCGTTCAACTATTTTCACTCTCCGACATATTTTAATCGCGCGGTTGATTCGGCCTGTCCTGATCTCCGTCAGCCTTGAAGAACAGCGTGTTGTCATACTTGTAGTGCACCCAGATGTCCACATTCTCGCGCAGAAACGGCTCAAAGTAATTCGGAATAATGTTAGGGTCGTTATCCGTTCTGAGCGTGAAACCGGCATCAAGGATATAAGCCTCATGAAATCCGTGCGTGTAAAAATCGATATACTCGTAACGATTCTCCCTGATGATTTTTTCGAACGCTGTGCCCAAACCCGCAAACGGACGCTGATCGCCGAAGTAATCGACGATTCTGAGAACCTTGCTTCCGTTGCATTCGACGGCCCGCGTCATCATCAGTGCGCCTGTTGTTCCGTTTTCGTCTTGCAGGCCGTATACCGTATATCGGTAGTATGGATGGTTAAAGTATCTTTTGTTTATGTACCAGTAATCTTTATAGGGAATCGTCCCCACACTATCTATATCGAAATGTTTCCTCACTTCATCAATGGACTTCAATTCCAGCAGATTTGTTTCCAATCCGTCATTTCGCGGCCTTTTGTCGGGCCTGTGACGGATCACCGCAATGCGATATTCATCGATATCCTTGTTCAGCAAATAGTAGTGTTTCATTCTTGCTGTTTTGTCCCCGAAGAACATTCGCCGCAACGGCACGGTGGTCTTCGGGTTCGCTCCGGTTCCGATCTGGGTCCGGCAGCCGGTCAGCGCCACGACTCTGCGGGCAAGCTCCACGCCCAGGAAAGGAATGTTGTCGCGTCCGTCCACCACTTTCCACATGCTGCCCCAAATGTCTTTTCTGGCCGGATCCGTCGTCCGCGAGCAGCTCAGGAAACCGAAGACGCCTTCGATGGACCGCGTCCTTCTGTCAATCGCCAAGACAAAATTCACATCGTCGCCGTCGCCGTCCACGTACTCGTATTCGAACAGCTTCCTGTCGCGAGCCATGATGTGGCCCTTGCGCCAGTGCTCATCGATGAAACGCATGATGTCGTCAATATCCGACTTTCTGGCCAGCCGGATTTCGTATCGTTCATCGTATTTGTTCATGGCCACCATCCTTTCGGGCACCGTCGGACAAAGAAAAAGTGTCATAGTGTTTTGAAATTCGACAAACATAACCATCTTCCTGCAACCGTTCTTCTCCCGGCCGGCCAAAAAATCAAGCCCCCGGATTGACTCCGGGGGCTGTCTCGATGTTCGCCGGCAATTACGACAGCTTCACGACGTTCGCCGCCTGTGGACCACGTGCGCCTTGGACGATGTCGAACTCGACGGCTTGACCTTCTTCGAGCGTCTTGAACCCTTCGGCCTGGATCGCGGAGAAGTGGACGAACACGTCGCTTCCTTCCTCCGTTTCAATGAATCCATAGCCTTTTTCCGCGTTGAACCACTTTACTCTTCCTTGCATCAAACATACATTCCCTTCGTGTTCATATGGCTGTGAGGCGACACGTTTATCATGGCCCACATCTCGACTATACACTCAGGGGATTTCAAAGTCAAATACTTTTTGTAAGCGAATTCATTCCGGAGGCTTCCTCCGTTTCCTGTCCTTTACGGACTGAAAAAAACCGGCCGATCTCCTCAGCCAACAATCCGCCAGTTCCAGCTGAAACGGCGTGTCGATATCCATGGACCTCTCTTGGGGCATAATATAAGGGATCGTCTCGTCGGTGACGAATGTTTTGTGCATCAAGTACCAATCCGCGCGGGCAACATACACGGCGCCGTTCAGGGCGTAAACCTTGGGCGCGAGCTGCCTCCGCGTGTATTCGGCGGCATCCCGGCCGAGGAGCGGAGCCAGGCGGCCGGTCCCGTCGATCGTGTACATCCAGTACGGCGAGATTTCGGCCTCGCAGACGGACACGCATGCCGGCGCGTTCCGCTCCAGGCACGCCTCGATGCATCCGTCAATATCCTCAAGGGTTCTGAGGGGCGACGTGGGCTGCAGCAGGACGACATGCGTGCATGACGGGTCGTATTGCAAAGCGTGAGCGATGACGTCACAAGCGGGGGTATCGTCCCGGGCCAGTTCAGCCGGACGCTTCAACGTTTCGCATCCGTATTGCGCCGCGACGGCCAAAATCTCGTCGTCGTCCGAGGATACGACCAGCCGATGGATATGCCGGGATTTTCGCGCTTCTTCGATCGTCCAGACGATCAGCGGCTTGCCGCCCACTTCGCGAATGTTTTTCCTCGGGACGCCCTTGGATCCGCCGCGCGCCGGGATGATCCCGAGAATTCGCAGCGACCCGGTCATGCGAACTCGCCCTCGTAGTCCATGTTCGCCTTCTCGAAATCGCTCATTCTGCCGATGTCCCGCCAGTATTCCCGAATCGGGAATATGCCGGCGCCCAAGTTCTCCCGGATCAAGGTTTCGAACAGCGTCGTCATGTCGTAATAGGTGTCGTGCGGAATCAGGCGCAGCACTTCGGGACTCAGCACATAAATGCCCGCGTTGACAAAATAGCTGTGAACCGGCTTTTCCACGATGTCCACGAGCCGGTGCTCTTCGGCCTTCACCACGCCGTACGGAATTTGATGCTGAAATTCCCGAACGCACATGGTGGCCGGCAGCCCGTTCGACTCGTGGAACTCCAGCAGTTGATCGAAGTTGACCTTGGTCAGCAGGTCGCCGTTCATGACGATGAGCGGCTTGTCGGGAATGCCGGGCAGCAACGACAAGGCCCCGGCGGTTCCGAGCCGTTTCGATTCCTCCAGGTATTCGATGCTCACGCCCCATTTCGCGCCGTCCCGGAAGTAGTTCTTGATCTGTTCCGCCTTGTAGTTGACCGACAAGAAGAACCGCTCGAAATTGTACTCCGCGAATTTGAGCAGGATCGTCTCCAGAATGGGCTTGTCCCCCACTCTGAGCAGCGGCTTGGGCGAATGGTCGGTCAGGGGGCGCAGCCGGGTGCCCAGCCCGCCGGCCATCAGGACGACCCAGTTCTCCTTCTTATGATCCGCTTCGAACTCGTCGTACATGTACAGATCGATGATCCGGTACTGTTCGTCCACGACGGGAATGTGACGCAGCTTTCTGGCGATCATACGGGAGCGGATTTCCCCGATGCTCTCGCCCGCGCCGGCGACATACGGATCCCGGTTCATGACCGTGCTGACGGGTTTGTCCAGCGGGATGCCCCTCAAGATGCCCCGCCGGATGTCGCCGTCCGTGACGGTCCCCTGCAGCCGGCCGTGCTCATCGGCGACGAGCGCGATCTGCAGCGAATGCCTGTCAATCACTTCAATCGTCTGCAGGATCGTGGTGTCCGGAGAGACGACTACATTCTTCCACTTCTTCATGACTGGACCTCCTTGGCCGGCACGCCCATGACGGTCGCGCCTTCGGGGACATTCGAAACGACCACCGCCCCGGCCGCGACGAGACTTCCGTCGCCGATGGCGATTCCCTGGATGACGGTCGCGCCGGCTCCGATATGGACCGTCTCCCCCACCGTCACGCCTCCGGCCAGCACGGCGCCGGAAGCGATGTGCGAATGGCGGCCGACCACCGTATCGTGGTCGATGACGGCCCGGGTGTTGACGATCGCGTTGTCCCCGATCCGGCAGCCCGGCTGCAACACCGCGCCCGCCATGATCTGGACGCCTTCGCCGATCACGGCCCCGGAAGAGACGATCGCGGCCGGATGGATCACGCCGGCGAAAGCGTAACCCGATGTTTTGAAACGCTCGAACAGCCGCCGGCGGGCATGGGGCTGCCTGGTCGAACCGATCGCGTTGACCAGACGGACGGAATCCGGCCGAAATTCGAACACGGCGTCATCGTTTCCGACAACGGGGTAACCGTGAACCCGCTTCGTCTCCGGATCGGGGACGGCCACGCCGATGATTTCAATGTTCATCAGTTCCAGCATTTCAATCAGGACACGGGCGTGTCCTCCGCCGCCCATGACAATGACCGGAAGATCAGTCTGCTTGCTCATCCGCCACACCTCCCGGCGGGTTCATTCGGCCGCGCCTTGAATCGCCTGATCCTTCCGGTAGGGCCGGTCGGCCTTCCTGCCGAGCAGGTCCCAGTACGCCATGGGCGACAGCCCCGTTCCGGCCCGCTTGACGGCGAGGTTGTCCGCGGTGAACGTCTCCCCCTCGCGGATCGGTCGGGCCGCGACAATCGTCTTGCGCACGACCGGCTGGTTCCTCTGTTCCGATGCCGTGGGCATTTTCACGGGAGAGCCGAGCGACAACTCGACCGCCCGGATGGCCTCCACCATCGCCCGGAATTCATCGGGTTCAAGCGACGAACGGTGGTCGGGGCCGGGAAGCGTCCGGTCCAGCGTGAAATGCTTCTCTATGACGGCGGCGCCGCGGGCCGCGGCCGCGATCGGCACGGCGATGCCGGCGGTATGGTCGGAATACCCGGTATCCAGCCCGAATGCCGTTCTCAGCGTGTCCATCACGCGCAGGTTCACTTCTTCGAATGGCGCCGGATATTCCGTCGTGCAATGCAGCAGGGTCACGTTCCGCCTGAGCGCCGACTGACCCGCCGGACTGCGGTATGCCCGGTCGAACGCTTCGAGGGAGGGCGGCTCGTTTTCGTCCAGGTAACCGTAGGCGAGCACCGACAGCGCGCGCTCCACCTCCCCGATCGTGCTCATGCCGGTCGACAGGATGATTTTCCGGCCGGTTCTGGCGGCGGCCAGAAGCAGCGGGCCGTTCGTGATCTCGCCGGAAGAAATTTTGACCGTGCTCACGCCGCATCGACGGACGAGGAAATCCAGGCTGTCCGGATCGAACGGCGTCGACAGAAATTCAATGCCGACTTGCCTGCACCGGCGTTCAATCGCCAGGAAGTCTTCCTCCGTCAGCTCGAGTCGCCTGATCATCTCGTACTGGGACTCGTCCCGGCCGGTTGCGCTTTCCTGATAGTCCGCCTTCCGCACGTCTTCCGTGACCAGCCGATCCGCTCTGAATGTCTGGAATTTGATGGCGTCCGCGCCGCATTCCCGGGCCTTGTCCACCAATTCCAGCGCCAGATCCAACGATCCGTTGTGGTTGACGCCCGCTTCGGCGATGATGACCGTTCCGCGGCTCATGAACGACTCTCCTTCGGCTGACCGCCTGCTTCGATTCCGTTCAGATCATGGAATCGTTTCTTGAGCAGGTTTTCCAGCGGATATGTTTTGAGGGTTTGCTTGATTCTGCGGGCCGTGCCTCCGTTTCCGTACAGGGATTCCGCGTCCCGGATCTTGTCCCTGAAAGCCGGGGAAAGCGCGAGCCGTATCGCTTCCGCGATCTCCGCCCTGTCCTCGCGCGCCTGAATGACGGTCGGCCCCATCACCCTTCCCTTCTGGCGATCCCCGATGTTGACGGTCGGCTTCTTCAGCACGGGAACCTCGATGATGCCGCTGGAGGAGTTTCCGATCACCACATCGCAATGTTTGACGGCGCTCAGATATCCGATCCTTCCCAGCGAGGCAACCACCTTCACATCCCCGCGGCGCTTATCGGCAAACCCGCGGATCAAGTCCGCGATGGCCTTGTTGCCCATGTCGGCGTTGGGCATCGTGAAGATCATGCCGGCGTCCGGAAACCGGGCCAGCGCCTCCAGCAATTCCTTCAGCGGGGCTTCGGGGCCGTCAAGATCGAGGGTGACCGGATGGTAGGTAATCAAAAAGTTGACATCCCTCAACTTGTAGTCGAGGAACGCTTCCAGCTCCGCCCGCGACATCAGGCGGCTGCCGACGATGTTGTCGATGCCGATGGCGCCGTAGTTGAACACCGTGTCGGGGTGCTCGCCCAGCTGAATCACCCGCCTGCGGTACGTCTCGGTCGCGACGAAATGCAGATGGGCCATCTTCGTGATCGAGTGGCGGATCGCTTCGTCGATGGCGCCTTCGGTCCGTTCCCCGCCGTGCAGGTGGGCGATCGGAATCCGCGCGATCAACGCGGCCTGCGCCGCGGCGAATATTTCAAACCGGTCGCCCAGCAGCACGACGATGTCGGGAGACAGGCGGGCGAACGCCTCGGCAAACCCGATGACGCCAAGCCCGACGGATTTCCCCACGCCGACGGGCGTGTCGCTGGCCATAAGCGTCTCGATCCGTTCCGCGATCGGGAAGCCGTCCGCTTCGATTTCCTTGACGGTGCAGCCGTATTCCGGAGCGAGATGCATGCCCGTTACGGCCAGTTGAAGGCACAGTTCGGGATCCTCGTGAATTTCTTTGATCAACCCGTACAGCAGCCCGTAATCCGCCCGGGATCCGGTCACCACGCATATCTTCCGCATAGGTTCACCTCGGAGAACATTCAATCGGCGTCGGGACACAGGTCGGCGCTGCTGGGGATGTTGATCAGCCGCCTGGCGATGTCTTCGGCGTTGGACAAATCCATTCTGGGGCATTCCCTGTACATCGGAAGTTCGTGCATCAGGCGCCAGGCGGGACGGAGCATGATCCCTTCCTTGTGGGCCGTGGCCAGAACGGCGTCCCGCGCGTCTCCGCATCCGGGATCCAGCAGCAGCACATTCAGCCAGTAATTGCTCTCCGCAAAGTCCGGTTCCTCGAAGAAGCGCACGCCGCGAACCCGTCCGAATCGTTCTTTGTAGATTTCCGCGAGCTTGCGCTTGCGCCGCAGGAATTCGGGAAGCATCTCCAACTGGGCGCATCCCAGGGCCGCGTTGAGATTGGGCATGCGGTAATTGAAACCGACCCGATCGTGGTTGTATTCCCACGGATGGGGAAGCTTGGCGGTCGTGGTCACATGTTTGGCAAGCCGGGCCAATTCCGGGTCGTTGGTCAGAATCGCTCCTCCGCCGCCCGTGGTCACGATCTTGTTCCCGTTGAAGCTGAGCGCCGAGAGCAGGCCGAAGTTGCCGGTATGTCTGCCCTTGTAGTAACTGCCCAGCGATTCGGCGGCGTCTTCCACCACGACGAGCCGGTATTTCTCGGCGACGGCGAGCAGCTTGTCCATATCGGCCGGGTGGCCGAAGGCGTGCATCGGAACCAGCGCCTTGATCTCGCGGTTCGTCCGCCGGTTGACGCACACGCCGTTCCTGACTTCGGCAATCTCCCGCAGGTAGGCTTCCAATTTGTCGGGATCCAGCCCCAACGTCCGATGATCGATGTCGGCCAGATGCGGAATCGCCCCGCAGTACGTCACCGCGTTGGCGGTGGCCACGAAGGTCATCGCGGGAATGATCACTTCGTGATCGGGAAGGACGCCCGCCAGCATCAAGGCCGCATGAAGCGCCGATGTGCCGTTGACGGTCGCGACGGCGTAACGGGCGCCCGTATATTCCGCGAGCATGCGCTCAAACTGGTCGACGAAGCGGCCGACGGAAGAAACCCACCCGGTATCCAGACATTCCTTCACGTAGCGCCACTCGTTGCCGGCGAACACCGGAGCGTGCAGCGGCACGGTATCTTCCCGTTGCCGGGTCACGTCTTTCAGCGCCTGTATTACGGCATTTACGTCCATCGTTTCTCTCATGGGAGTCTCGCCGCCATCTTCCATCATCATGTCGTTTATCCCGTCTCAGATGTTGTACAGGTCCGATTTGTACCGGGACAGATTCGCCGGATCGGTAAACCATTGGATCGTCCGGGACAGACCTTTCCGGAAGCCTTCCAGCCCCGCGAATTCCGGCTCCCAGCCCAGCAGCCGCTTCGCCTTCGTATTGTCCGCCCACAGACGCTCCACTTCGCTTTTCTCCGGACGTACGCGGGCTGGATCCGTCTCGATGGCGATGTCGGCTTCCATGATTTCCGCGATCAACCGGATGGTGTCGCGAATGGAAACTTCGTAATTGCTTCCGATATTGATGACTTCGCCGATGCCTTTGTCCGATCGGATCGCCGCGATGAACCCCCTGACCGTGTCGGCGACGTAGTTGAAATCCCTGGTGGGCGAGGTCGAACCGATCTTGATCGTCGAGGCGCCGCCGGCGATCTGGATGATGATCGACGGGATGACCGCGCGGGCCGACTGGCGCGGCCCGTACGTGTTGAATGGCCGGATGACCGACACCGGGGTGCCGAAGGCATAATGGAACGACAACGCCAGTTGATCCGCGCCGATCTTGCTCGCCGAATACGGGCTTTGTCCCTGCAGCGGATGGTTCTCGTCGATGGGCACGTATCGGGCCGTCCCGTAGACTTCGCTGGTGGAAGTATGGATCACCTTGCTGACGTCCAATTCCCTGGCCGCCTGCAGGACGTTGAGCGTGCCCTTGACGTTGGTGTCGATGTACGTGTCGGGTGAATGATAGGAGTACGGAATCCCGATCAACGCCGCGAGATGGAGGACAACGTCGCAGCCTCGCATGGCGGTCTTCACGCCGTGGGGATCCCGGATGTCGCCGGCAAACACATCCACTTCTTCCATGATGTCCTTCGGCGCATGATCGAGCCATCCCCAGGAATTGAAGGCGTTATACATGACGAAGGCGCGGACATTGTAACCTTGTCTGACCAGTTCTTCCGTTAAGTGGGAACCAATAAAGCCATCCGCGCCGGTTACGAGAACTTTGCTCATGCGCTCGCCTCTTTCCGGTCCTCAATGTTGCGAACGAGTCGTTCAAATCCTTCCTGCAAATAGGGCGTAACGCGTTTGATCGCGCCCATCAGAGGCGCTATGGTCTTCCCGAGATCCACAATCTTCTCATAGGAATTCGGTCGGGCCATCAGTTCCAGCCAATGTCTCTGCACATAATTGAACTCCCGTTGAATCAGCAGCGAATATAGCGGCATGAATGATTCAAAATTCATGAGATCGCTCCAGACATATCCGAAATCAGCGAACCAGCGATCGAGCCTTGACGGTTCCGCATTTTGCAGCTCGGGCAATTCCTGGAATATATTTTCGATCTCGTCGGTTTTCTGTTTGATTTCATCAACCGCCGATTGCGCATTCCGAATCTTTTCTTTGATGCGGTTGACCTTCTCTTCGGAGTATAACGCGCATCTTTCCGTCACCAAAACTTTGAACCAATCCGCGGGACGGGATATGTCTTTGCATTCCTCATAAAGCTGATTCAAGGTTTTCGGTTTGGCGCCTTCAATCATGGCGCCGACAGGAGAAGCGTTGTAATATTGATCAAATTCATACTTGTCCAAAAGCATTTCGACGCTGATCTTGAGCGCCAGCATGCCTTTGCTCGTGCGGTTCATTCCCCCGGCAACGTTCGGGACAAATTGATCGGCGTTCTGGACTGCCCGGTTCAGTTTTTCTTCCTGGACATGATTCACGCCCGCCGCGTAAAAACGATCGTTCGGGTAGGAAAAATCTTGTCCGATGAACACGATCTGATTGCATCCCATATACAGAGCCGCTTGGATCGCCTGACCGGTAACGGTTGACGTGCTGTCAAATATCGGATCATCCTTCGTCAGATCCATCAAATATTCGGTAATGGGATCGCTGGTCAAAAACGCGTGCATCATGTAGGGGGTTGCACGCTCAATAATTTTGTGTTGAATCGTCGGAAAATAAAGAAAAGGGACAAATTCAAGATCCAGTTTCCGATAAATATCAAAATTGGCTTCACTTGGATCAATGGAAACCGCCAGATCCGGTTCAAGATTTCGGCGAAGCAGGGCCTGAATGCTTGATCCCGCCGCGATGATGACGGCACGTCCCTTCAATTGTCTCAAATGTTCAAACTCCATTTCCAACGACGGTCCGGAACCGACAATGACGGCGGGGATGCCTTCACAGGCGTTCCGCATCGGTTTAAACGAATAGGTTTTCAGATTTTGCTCCATATTTTCTATAATATTGACCGCCCATTGTGTCTGAAATAGAGACAGCGTTTGAAGGGAGGAAATGACATTAAGAACACTGCTTCGCAAATTGGCTTCCAACTTCTCGATCGTTTGCGGCAGCATTTTTCGATAGGCCGGCAAAATGACCGTGGCGAAGGAAACTTTGATCAACTTCAGCGCCGTCTCGAGAATTTGTCTTTGCACGGAAGCGTCCTTGCCTACGGCAAAGATCGCGATTTGCTTCCGATCCAACAGATTCGCTAAATCCACGGTTTCGATTGCGGCCATAAAGAACTCTTCATCCGGCTCATAAAGATAAATGGTTTTATCGGGAAACGCGTCGATGAACGCTCGAAGGTGGTACCCGAGCCCCAATCCGCAGAAAAAAACGTGTTCGGCTTGCCGAACCGTCTCGTCCAGCGTATTCAGCCATTCAGCGGCTTCCCTTTCGGGGTTGTACCTGCTGTAAAGCGGGAATCCTTGATGGATCACCATAATATTGGGCTGCCCGTTCCTGGAATGGGTAATTTCCATGTAGGAAGGGTCATACCGGCGGTTTCGGATATATGCGTAAATATCGGGATAATGTTCCCGCAGAAACATCAGATTGTCTGCCGCGAATTTCTTCACATTTTCACACCGCTTTCGGCTCGAGAATCGTCAACAGTTCGTTCAACAAATCCCCCAATTCATATTTGATCACATCCGCCATCATCACATAGTCCTCCGCTTGAATGGATTTATCCACTTCTCTCAGATGGGCTTCCATTTTCTCCGCGAACGCGCGCAGACTGTCCAACAATTCGGAACCCTGCCCGTGACGGGTTAAATAAAGCTGCAGCGATTGCACCGACTGGGCGACAAACGTGAAACTGTCCGTCAATCTGGCAAACAGCGTCCAAGCCTCAGAGTCGGGTTCCCCGTAAAACAGCGCCGAAATGGATTCCGTCGCCCGGATAACTTTCGGCAAATATTCCACAAGTTCATTAATTACATTATTATAAAATTGCGCTTGACTGATCGAACGGATTTCGATCGTCTCCGCTTCATGAAGACGCTCTTTCAACTTCCCGGGAACGTCCAACGAAATGTCGACATCGTCCATAAAAACGCCTTCCACCACTTCATGCTTCCGTTCCACCTGTTGAATCGCCATGTCAATATGGGAAAGAATGAAATCCAAATTCCGATTAAGTTCGGTGAACAGCACTTCACCGTTAACCAGAAGATTCACGGTTCCAGCACCTCTGCATAAATTTGATAGATAATATATCGGCAACCGCAATGGGAATTTTAAATTGAAAAAACTCCCTGGCCATAGGACCAGGGAGTTTGCGGTTTTGCCGTCGACCGATTAACCCAGCAGACGCAGGACGTTTTGCGGAACGGCGTTGGCTTGCGCCAGCATTGCCGTGCCTGCTTGAACCAGGATTTGGTTTCTGGTGAACTCGGTCATTTCCTTCGCCATGTCGGCGTTGCGGATCCGGGATTCGGAAGCCGACAGGTTCTCCGCGTTTACGCCGAGGTTGTTGATGGTGTGCTCCAGACGGTTTTGCACAGCACCGAAACGTGCGCGCAGTTGGGAAACCTTCGTAATGGCCGCCTGCACCCTGGTCATAGCGGAGGTTGCTCCCGTAACGTTGGCGACGGTGATACCGCTAATGCCGATAACGGAAACTGCCACACCGCTGCCCAGGCTTGCCGTGATCGTGGTGCCCGCCTCGAAGCCAACTTGGAACGTGATGGTCTTGTTGGAGCCGTTCAGCAGCGAAATGTCGTTGAACTTCGTCGTCTTCGCGATGTTGTTGATTTCATCCAACAGTTGCTTGACTTCCAGGTCAATCTTGTTGCGGTCTTCGGAGTTCAGCGTTCCGTTCTTCGCTTGCGTAGCCAGCACGTTGATCCGTTGCAGCATCGCGTGGACTTCCGTCAGCGCACCTTCAGCGGTCTGGATCAGCGAGATGCCGTCTTGCGCGTTCCGCATAGCCTGGTTGTAGCCGTTGATTTGGTAGCGCATCTTCTCGGAGATCGCCAGGCCGGCGGCGTCGTCGGCAGCCCGGTTGATCCGGTATCCGGACGCGAGCTTCTCCATCGTCTTGCCCATTTGGGTGTTGTTGAAGCTCAGGTTGCGGTGCGCATTGATCGCAGCCACGTTCGTGTTGATGTACATCGACATCTGCAATCATCCTCCATGACATGATTTATTGTCGCATCCTTGCGACCTACTCCATATATCGGCAACGGATTTCGAAAAGTTTAGAGCACGATCGATAAAAATTTATTTTTTTTCATCGAAAAAGTATGCGTGATGATCTTCGTATTCCGCGTAGGCTTGTCTCACATTGCGGTAGTTCTGGAGCGTGAGGATGGAACCGCCGGTTTTGGCGAGCCCATGTCTGATCAGTTCATCAGCCTGAACCATCGTGGCCAGAATCTGACGGGCAAGCGGCAGGATTTCCGGTTCGCAGAAGCGGTTGAATGCCTCCGGTCCGATTTCCCGGCGAAGCCGATCTTCCAGTTCCATGACGGCGGTTTGCACGTGATTCCATTCCAATGCCAGTTCGCCGAAGCGTTCCGCGAACATTTCGGCTTCGGCCGAGTCCACGATGAGCTTTTTCTGCTCTTCGCTGATTCTCTGCAAACGCCGGTACATCTCCGCCAATTCCCCGACCCATGCCGGCGATTCAAGTCCGCGCTCCAAGACCGACATCCTTCCCGATTTCTGCCCAAGCCGACCGCAGCTGGTTAATGAGATTTTCAACCTCGTCCAGCTGTTCCGCGGTTTTCCGGAGGTTGGCCTGGGTCAGCTGCTGAATGCAGTAGAGATAGATATTTTTGAGATTTCGCGCAATGTCCCCGCCCAGTTCCTCATTGAGGCACGACATCAGTTCGTACAGCACGTCCTGGGCTTTCAGCATATGTTTGTGCGCAACCGTGTGATCCTTGCGGTTCAGCGCATCCCTCGCATGATGGATATTGGTCAGCACGCCGTCATACAACAGCAGAATCAATTTGTGGGGCGAGGCCGTTTCGTATTTGTTTCTTTGATAAGCCTGGTACCCGGACAGCTTCATCATCGACAATGTGGATCATCCTTTACTGGCTGATTGTCAAAGAATTGAGTTGCGCGGATAACCAGGACATCTGGTTTTTCAGCGACAGCAGCGCCGTCTCCATGTTGTTGAACTGAGTCCGCATCTGCGCTTCCTTCTTCTCCAACCGGATCAGCATATCTTCCATCTGCTTGGTGATGAAAGAAATCTGGCTGTTGTACCCTTCGATGCGGGATGCCAGAA
>NICF_comb_assmDRAFT_10001512_pt1 | contig 18320 bp, 16 predicted proteins | sample NewIslPassag4_SG_FD_11279 | JGI IMG/M metagenome (IMG submission 11279) | reverse complement strand
CCACGAACGGCCTCACCGAGGCTATCGCAATATGGGGAGGCGACCGATTGAGACCATAAACCAATACCTCGAGTCTGTAACTCAAGAAGCTTAACTGTACACCCTGTTCGATCATCCCTACGTGAAGGATGTACTGCCTCGCTTCACGGCATATTTTGCAGGACCGAATAAAAGCGGATTGGTTAACTTCGGCGATGCCGAGTTGAGCAACTACCTCGTCGGTGCTTTGACGCCGGTCGCCCGCCTGAACAACGACAGTTTCGCCATGTGGTACGTGTACTCTATCAACGGATCCCTAGGAACCTTGTTCAATCCGAGCAGCGTACGTCCGGTACTTCCGGCCGAAACGCCCACATCCGCCGTCTTTGCAGACATCGGGTGGGCGGCGCTGCGCAGCGGCTGGGAGGACGACGATACATTGCTCGCCTTCATCTCCAGCCCGTCCAACATGGGTCACAATCACATGGACGCCAATCACTTCGTGCTGAATGTGGGCGGCAAGTGGTTGATTGAAGACCCCGGTTACCGGTACCGCTCCACGGGGCCGCAACTCGATTTCAGCTACGGCTCCCTCGGTCACAACACAGCCACTGTGAACGGCCTCACGCAGACGGTGGAAGCCGGCGGAAGGATCACTGCGGCTTTCCTCTCGTCGAGCTTGGATTATGTAGCCGGCGACGCCACCAGAGCTTACGCTTCCACGCCGCTGCAAGGCTGGTTGCGTCATATCTACTTTGTGAAGCCGGATTACTTTATCCTTCGCGACGAAATGCTGCTCCGAAATGCTACCGACCAACCTGCCCTGCAGATTCATAACAACGGCGCAGTGTATGTGGATGATGTGACGGTTCGTGCAGGTTTCTCCGGTCAAGTGGAACGTTTGCTCATCCGCGACGGGGATGCGCGGGTCAGCCTCACGGCAGTTTGGCCGCGCAGCCTCCATGTGGACTACAGCCCTGCGAAGGGCGCGGAGAGCTACGGCGCGTTCATCTCGCTCTCGCCGGAACCGAACAGTCGCTACCACAATATTGTCATGCTGCTCGATCCGCAGTACGGAACCGAAAAAGCGGTCGAGATAGCGGCTGTATCCGCAGATGACGAGGGGATCTCCTTCAGCGTCCAGGCCGGCGACCGCACCGACTACATATGGTTAGGCCTTGACGGCTGGAGTGAGGCCAAGCGGGAGGCGCCTGCTTTGAGTGAGACGGCTGTAGTAAACACGGGAGGACTAAACAGTGATGGTTCGTTTGCGCTGGTCAGCGTGAGCGTCGACGGGAGAGCCGAAGGGTATTCTGTGCTGGCCGGTACGCAATTGCTGCTCGGCGGAAAGGCGTTCATTCAAAGCGATGTAGAAGTGAGCGCCGCCGTGGCGCAGGCGGATGACGGCGAATGGGTTGCCGACGTAAACGCCGCCGCCGCCGGTACGGCACGGTTTTTGCTGCCGGACACGGGCAAGACGGTTGCCGTAACCGTGCAAGCGGGCATGCAACAAGTCAGATTGAGCGATCGATAACGTACAAAAGCGTAAAGACCCCAGCGCAGTAGATGTGCTGGGGTCTTTCGTTCACTTCCCGGCACGGGAGGCGACGCCGATAAGGTGGGCGCGCGCCGTTGTCGCAGGATTTTTGATTATCGATAATAAAATCTTGTCTATATTCCTTGCTGAAGGGGAGGAGTCAACGGGTGTTAGGAGGACGCAAAAGGTTGTTGTGGGTGGCCGCGCTTTTTGCGGCACTGGCTCTTTCGGCGGGGACGGCCTCGACGACACGCTGCCGTACGCACTCGAGGTGCAGCGGCTCGACGGCAAGACCTACGCGGTGCCCAACACGATCAACCTGCGCACGTACGCCGTCAACGTCAGCCTGTTGCAGCGGTCCGGTTTCGATCCCAACGCTTCCCTCGGCTCCTGGAGGGACTGGGTGGAGCTCGTCCAGCGGTTGAGCAGGGTGTACGACTACCAGACGACTGCGGCGTTCCGGGCGACGAACGGCGGGCAGTACGTCGAGGGCGTGTTCGCCGAGGCCGGGATCGAACTGCTCGACGAAGGCCGCATGCTCCGCATGAACACGCCCCGGGCCCGGGAGGTGCTGCAGCACCTCGTCGACGTGTTCCAGGCGAGCGGCGGGCTCCTTAGCAACGGCACGCCCGAGATCTTCCGCCAGGGCAACCAGTTCGCCAACGGGACGGTCGCCATCGCCTGGATCGGCAACTTCATCACGGCCAGCCGGAGCCTCGGGCCGGATTCCGTCGTCCTGCCCGACCCGGTGCGGGAGACGGCGATGATGCCCGCGACCGGCCTCGGCATCACGACGGTGAGCCAAAATCCGGACGCCGCTTGGAAGTGGATCGAATTTCTGCCGACGCCCGAAAACCAGGCCCGGTTCAACGACTTCTACGGGCGGATCCAGCCGAGGCTCTCGGCCATCCAGCAGTCGCCCGCCTTCGACGAGACGGAGCTTTTCAGGCGTTCAGCCGAGATCGCGGCGAAATTCGGCCGTCCCACGCCGTTCAGCAACCGGTACGGCAGCTTCGCGGACATTCGCGACGCCGTCGCCAACGTGATCAGCGGCCTTTTGCGCGGGGATGTACACCCGGACCAGGCGGCTTCCGAGATCGAGCTCCTCTGGAACGCCCGCGTGCGGCCCTGAGACCGGACCCGACGGGTAACGCTGCCTGAATCGATCGACCGAACCGCCGGCGGCGCTCGCCGCGAGCGCCGCCGGTGCGACCGCCTTTGGAGACGACTTCCCCCAGTTTCTTCGACTTGTTAAGTAACTTCCTCCGCGTGCGCCATCGCCGGCCGCCGGGCTTTGCGGCGCTCCGGCCACGAACGCTCCTTCTTACAAGCGAACTAAGAAGGAGATTCCATTTGTGTCAGAGAAGTGGAGCATCCACAAACGAAGCTTCTTTTCCGAACACCTCCCCGGCGATTGGGCTTCTTTATTAGAAATCCGAAATATGCGAGTCGAAGGAACGGGACATCGCCGATGAAAATGTTTCGCATCCAGCCTGTGGCAGCACTCCTTGCGCTCGGAATCTCGCTGGCATTCGCTTCCCAAGGCGCGGCGCAAGAGGGCCCCGTCGAGTTCGACAAGGCGCCCAAGCACCTGATCATGATCATGCTCGACGGCTTCCGCCCGGACTACGTAGCCATGTACGGCCCGCCCAACCTCGCTCGGCTCGTGCGCGAGGGCGTCTGGGCGGCAGAGGCGGAGTCGGTCTTTCCCCCCAATACGACGCCGAACCAGACGAGCTTCGTCACCGGTTCGCTTCCGGCGACGACGGGGATTCCCAACAACTCCCGCTACGACCGGGAAAGGGACACGGTGATCGGCCCCTTGCGCGACAACCGGGTGCCCACCATCGCCGAAATCTTGCGGGAACACGGGTGGACGACCGCCTCCGTCAACCACTTCATGCTGCAGGGCCGCGGCGTCGAGCGCTACGTGCGCGGCGACATCGACGCCCTCATCCGGATGTTCGAGACAAACCCGCCGGGGCTTGCGGTGTACTACAACGACCAGATCGATGCGGCCGGCCATTCGCACGGGCCGTTCAGCCCCGAAACGCGGGCCGCCGTCCTCAAGGCGGACGAGGAGATCGGAAGGCTCATGGCCGCCCTCGAGCGGTTGGGCCTCGCCGACGAGACGGCGATCGTCGTCGCCTCCGACCACGGGATGTCGCCCAACGACGGGCGGCCGATCACACCGACGCTGGCGAGCATCTTCCAGAGCCTCGGACTGCGGGTGGCCACCGAAAGCGGCTTGATCCGGCCGGATACGCACCTCGTCTACATCCAAATCGGAAGTGCGTACCTATATTGGAGGAACGGCATGCGCACGCCCGAGCTCGAGCAGCGGCTCCTCGAACGCTTGCGCGCGGTCGACGGGGCCAGGGTGCTGACCGAGCCGGAGATCCGGGCGCTCGGCGCCGATCCCGAGCGGCTGGGCGACATCGTAATCGTGCCCGAGCCCTACCGGGCGATCACGGGAGGAAGCGGCACGGGCGGCATTCACGGCACGCCGTCCGAGGGGCAGATCCTGCTCCTCTTCTGGGGGACGGGCTTCAAGAAGGGCCACGTGATTCACCGGGCGTCAATGGTCGACATCGTCCCGACGCTCCTTTCGCTGGTACGGGTTGATGTGCCCGCCAGCGTCGACGGGCGCGTGCTTACCGAGGCGCTCGAGCGCCCGGCGAACAAAATGCGGCTTGGCGTCGCGGGGGATTACCCGGTGCGGGACGTCGCCGCGAGCGGGTACTATCAATTTTTCTTCCCGGCCAACGCCGCCGACGGGAGCGTCTACACGGCCTGGGCTTCGCCGGAGAAGGCGACTGAAGGCTCGCCGCACTATCTCGCCTTCGACTACGGCGTCCGGCGGGAGTTTAAGTCTTTCGAAATCGTCGCCGTCAACGATTCGAGAGTCCTCGGGCCCAAGGACGTGGTGCTCGAGGTGAGCGACGATGGGCGGACGTACCGCGAGGTGTTCTCGGGGACGATCGCGCCCATCAAGGGGGGTGAGACCGCGCGGATCGAGCTCGACCGGCCCGTGTACGGCCGCTACCTCAGGCTCCTCGCATGGAGCGGCCATGAGTCGGAGCAGGTGCGCATCGCGGAGCTCCGTGCCTACGGCAGCCGGGAGCCTGCGCCGGGCGCGGGCAACTAGCCCCCCGGAGCAGGGAAGCGCGCGATCGGGTCACGGGCAGGGAAGCGGCGGTTGTCGCGGCGCCGGGGGGCGGCACCCGGGCGGTTGGGACGGGCCGCCGGTATCGAAAGTGGACGAAAGCAGCGAGAGGCGACGCATCGGGCATAACGCAGGACTTTCGCGGGAGGGATTTTTATGCGCAAACTTTTGGCAATCGGGATCGTCATGAGCGCGCTTGTGGCGATGGCGGGCGGCGCCGCCCTCGCCGTCGAGTGGGGCGAAGCGAAGCTGTGGGAGCACTCGTCCCCCAGGGTCGACCGGATGCCGTGGGTCTACGGCAACACCCTATATTACGTGCTCCAGTACGACATCTACATGTCCGAGTGGGACCCGGCTACGCAGACCTGGAGCCAGCCCAGGCCGGTTCCCGGGGCGATCAACACGTCGGAGAACGAGCTCAACCCGACCGTCGTGGCCGGCGGCAAGGTGATGTACTTCCTCCGGTACAACGCCGCGACCAACTACGACTTCTATCGTTCGGAGTGGGACGAGGCCGCCGGGGCCTGGGGCGAGCCGGTGAAGATCGAGGTGTGGAGCACGCCCGATCAGGACTGGGATATCTGGGTGAACGAAGATGAGACGGTCGCGTACCTGACGACGCGGGGCTCGTACTCGACCGGGCGCTCCTTGGGCGGCCGCGACGTGTGGAAGTCCGTCAAAGTGAACGGCGAATGGCAGACCCCGGTCAACCTCGGCGCCCCGATCAACAGCTCCCGGGACGAGTGGAGCATTTTCGTCGGGCCGGACGGCGAGATCTACATCGATAACAACCGGTCCGACAGCAGCGGCTACGACATCTTCGTCGCGGCGGACGAAAAGTCGGAGCCGCAGAATATCGGCGAGCCGTACAACTCGCCCTACGAAGAGCGCGAGGTGGCCGTCACCAACAAGTTCTTCTTCTTCGTATCAAAGGGACGTCCGGGTAGCGTCGGCGACTACGACCTCTACTACAGGGTCGCGAAGTAAGGCGGCGAACGCAGGGCCGCGAAGTGAACCCCCGGAGCGTCACCCCGGAGTCGCTCGCGGCCGGCAAGGCGGACGAGTCGCGTCAATTCAGGAGGTGCATTGAGCGTGAGAATGTCGCGGGCATTGCTCTTTCTTCTCGCCGCGCTGCTGGCGACAAGCCTTGCCGCGCAGGGCAAGACCACGGTCACGGTGGTGTCGTGGTATCCGACGGATCCGGGCGGACTTCTCGACATGCTCAAGCGGGAGTTTGAAGCGCACAACCCGGACTACGAGATCGTCTACAGCACGATTAGCGGCAACTACTACGACGGGCTGCAGACGATGCTCGCCTCCGGCGCGCATCCCGACGTGGCCATGCTCGGGTTCGACTGGATCGCGACGATGGCCGAAAACGGCATGGCCATGAACATCGACAAGTGGGTGCGCGAGTCGTTCCCGGTCGACGAGATGTTCCCGTCGATTCAGAGGGCGCTGCAGTGGAAGGGCCAGTACTACGCGCTCTCCCGGGACATTACGGCCCGCGTTTTCTACTACAACGCCGCACACCTGAGGGAATCGGGATTCGGTCCCCCGCAGGACGGCTGGACGTGGGACGACTTCCTCGATATCGCCCGGAAGACGCACCGCACGAGCGGCGATACCGTCACGCGCTGGGGTTACGCCATGCAGTTCGTCCTCGACGGGCATTACCAGTGGTTCCCGACGAACGGCGGGGACTGGTTCAACCACGACCGGACGGAGCTCACGATCAACACGCCGGCCAACATAGAGACCATGCAGTTCCTGCAGGACCTGATCTACCAGTACGGCGTGGCGCCGTCGCCCACACAGCTCCGGTCGATCAGCAGCCCGTCGGCAGGGTTCTTGAACGGCGTCGTGGCGATGCAGGTGGGCGGCTCAGGGGTGCCTGACGCTCCCGACATTGAGTGGGGGATCGTTCAGATGCCCGAAAAGGTGCAGCCCGGCACCAGGGTCTGGTCCAACCTCTGGTTCATCCCGAGCGGCGCACCCAACCCCGAAGCTGCCTGGAAGGTGCTCTCCTTCTTCGGCGGGCCGATCGGGCAGAGGATCGCATACCAGGCCGGAACGGGGATCCCGGCGATCCGCTCCGTCGCCGTGGAGATGGACATTCATCCCGGCGTGCTCAAGGCGTTCGAAATCGGCACGCCGTATCCGGTGATCGCGAACCGCGCCGTATGGGACGTGTTCAACGCGACCTTCCCGAAACTGTGGAGCGGCGAGATGCCGGCGACGGCGGTGGCCGAGACGATCCAAAGCCTCGCGGAGCCGCTGATGAAGCGGTAAGGCCCGGTTGCTCTACCCTGCAGGAGGCCCGGCACCGGTCCTCCGGGGAGGCCGCATAATCGTCAGCCCCGGGAAGCCCCCGGGGCTGATTCTTTTTTTCGCGTGCCGGCGCCGCGGCGGAATTCCGTGACGTGCTCGTCCAATTATCCGGACCCCGGGGCGTCCGGGGGCGGCAGCGACTGTTCGTCGCAAAAACTCGGAGGGAAGGACTGAAAGTTCTAGATATAAAGGGTAATTGAGTGATTAGGACGAAGCAGTAAATGCCGCCTCGCCCCCGAACCAAGGAGCGCCGGCGGTCTCTCATGACGTACAAACGCGCGCCGTTCATGCATCCCGCGGACCTTGGGGTTTGACAATTCGCCGGCTGAAAGCGTGTGCAGACTCGAGAAGCGTAGATGGAGAGACACGCATGGTTGCCGAACCGATGTACTCGACCGAGGCCTTGAACGACATCCATACGGTGAGACTGCAAAAGACCAATCTGCCGTGCGATTGCTTCTATATTGACAGTTTCACAGGGTCGGGGCCGCCGCACCAGCACATCGGGCTCGAGGTGTTGTACTGCCTCGAGGGCGACGCGGTGATGACGATAGAAGGCAAGCGGGTTCCCGTTCGCGGCCGCAGGTTGACGATCGTAAATCCGCTGAAAAGTCACTATCTGCGAGTTGCCAACGATAGCCGTTATCGAAGATACGTATTACACCTGCTTCCGGAGCGATTGTGGACCGTGCCTACGGGGAAGGGCCGGTCGATCGACTCCTGGCCGTGGACCCCGTGGTGCCTTGCGGAACCAATATGGCAGGCCGACCTGGATGAAGAGAGTCACGGCAGAGTGACGCGGATTTTTGAGGAGATCTTGTACGAATCGGCCGTCCGGTTGCCGTCCTCGTTTGAAATGATCTGCCACTTATTGAACCAGTTTTTTATCATCGTGCGCCGGCTACTTCTCGCACGCGGCCACCCGATCTGCGAGGAGCACGAGGAAAGCCTCGAGATGGTCCGTTCGATCGCTTCGTTCGTCGAAGCGCATTACGCCAAAAACATCCGTACGAGCGACATCGCCGCGTCGATCGGCTTCAGCCCCAGCCGCGCCTGCCACGCCTTTAGACGGGCAACTGGAAAAACAATCTCGCGCTTTTTGCATGAGGTGCGGATTCAGCGCGCCAAGAACCTCTTGCTCATGTCAAACCGGCGGATCACCGCGATCGCCTACGAGGTCGGCTACAACGATCTTAGCTACTTCAACCGGTGGTTTCGCACCATCACCGGGCTTTCGCCCAGCGATTTTCGGAAGCGGTTCCGAATCCCCGCAGTGCTCAAATAAGATAACCCACCGCGCCAAACCGGTCAGTCAACGGGACGCACGATCACGTCGTCGAACCAAACCTTGCCCGGTCCGCCTCCGCTCAGCCGGATCCTGATCGACACCGTGTCGGGGTGAGTGAGCACCCGGCCTTCTAACACGATCCAGTCGGTACTTCCCCGCACCCGGGTACTGGCGGGGGTTAGGTAGCTTCGCGACTGCGGTTCTTCGCCCGGTGAGCTGTGCTGCTGGATGTCCAGGGCGGCCCAAGTGCGATGGTCGCCTTCGACCTTGACGGCCACGGACACGTAAAGCGCCTGGTTACCACCGATGGGCAAGGGCTTTGTGGTCCCGTTGGTTCTGGGGATCCCCGGATAGTGAGCGGACCAGTCTGCCGTGCCCGCGTTGTGAATGAAGAGAGATTTGTCGCCGCTGAAGCTGATCGTATCGTCGACCCGCATCTCGGCCTGACCCGGCTCCCGTTCCCACAGCTCCCAGCCTCCGGGAGCTGTTCCGGCCGGGAAAGCCTCGAAGTCGCCCCCCTGCACCAGGTTTTCCGCCGCGGCGGCATCGGAAGAGGACGGGTGTTTCAAAGGCGACCCGTTCTTAAGGTTTGCCACCAACTGCACATCCGTCGAATGATCGACGCGGATGCCGTCACCTGCTTCCTGCCAGATTTCGTTGTTGCGAATCACGGCGCCTGTGGTGTTGTACACTTGAATCCCGGTCAAGGCGGGGTTGCGGATCACGTTGCCTTCAATCGTCACGTTGGTGATGGCGCGGCTGTCTCTGGACTCGCGGGACCGGTTGTTGATCAGCACGGCGATTGCGCTTCCGCCGTGGGGCAGCTGCACGAGGTAGCCGGCATCCGAGATCCCGGTGTTTGTAAGGACGTTGCCCCTGATGACGATGTCAAAGGGAACCGGGCCTTCCATCCATTCTGACTCCGGCATCACCGTAATGCCGGCGACGCTGATGTTTTCCAACGTGTTGTTTTCGATTACCGCCCCCGGCGCCCTGAGCAGCATGCCGCGGGCGCGATTGCCGCGGATGGTGCAACCCCGCACGACGGCTCCGCGCCCCGACCTGCTCAAAGAGACCACGAGGTCGCCGGGCTTGAGCGCCGTCACAGGCTCGATCTCGGCCCGGAAAAGCCCAGGCGTCGGCGGGAAGCCTTTGATGTCTTGCCAAAGCCTATGGGTGCGGTCGATGAGGTCCCGGTCGAACGTGGGGGTGAGCCCTGTGAGACGGGCGTTTCCGAGGACGTCGAAGGAAGCTCCGTCCACCAGTTGCAAGGTGTCGCCGACGTCCATAGGGATTGAGCCGCCTGTCCGCGAGGCGAGAATCAATGCTCCGTCAACCGTATCAGCCACGAAGACGAAGCTGCCCTTGATGTTGATCCCATCGTCGCCCATCCTTTCGAAGAGGCAATTCTCCAGTACGGGTCCTCGCTCCATCGCGCCGCTGTGAAAGGCGTCCGCATTGACTGAAAAAAGCCTTTCCCGTAACGCTCCCTCCGGCGGCGGGCCGGGAGTGACCCGGACGTTGCGGTAGACATTCCCGCCGCCTCCGTGGAGTTCCAAAATTCCCATATGCGATGAGCTGTGAATCGTAAGGTTTTCGAACAGCGAATCGCTAACGTCGATTAGGGTCAGAGCCGGCTTCTCCGAGCGGTACTCCAGAACGACCGCGTCGCCTTCTGCGATAAATGGATTCCTGGGTTGGTTCGGAAACCAAAGGCGCAGCACATCGCCGGAGACTCGATCGATTTGATTGGTGCGCATGAAGTTGGGAGTCCCCGCTTTGATGGCTCGCACTTGGGGGTCCATCACCATCATGTCGACGCTGTGATTCCGGAAAAGATGAAGCAGTTCGTCGTCCCGGGGATATCCTTGGTCGATCCGGATGTCGTACCATTTGCCGCCGGGGTCCATGCCCACGATCGTTCCCTGAGTGAAGGGTAAAGGATCGTAATCGATCGTGAGGTTCTTCAAGGTGAGTCCTCTGGCGCTCGAAATGTGAACGCCTGCGTCGCGGGACGTAAAAAGAAGCGTTGCGCCTTGTCCGTCAATCACCAGGTTTTCAACGGCTCGAATGTCGACCTGGCGGCCCATCCGGTGGACCCCCGGCGGAATAATCACCGCCGACGTCTCATTTAGGCGGGCTGACATGACCGCTCGTTCCAGCGCAGTTTCGTCGAAACGGGAATCGTTCGCCGTACCATAAGAAGCCAGGTTCAGCACAAGCAAAAAGCCCAAGAGTAATGACCGGGCATATCGGAGCACCGCCGTCGCCCCCATTCCACAGCGTTGCGCACTCTGCCGCCGTGCATTTCACGTTGATTGTACGAAAAGGGGGTCCACGAAAACTTGGACTATATTGACTCCGGTTAAGACATCTGCGCCGGGGGCGTGTCGCAGGCCGGGGAACCAAGTGCGTGTCGAAATTGGAGTCAATATAGTCCAAGTTTCCCGACGAGCCACCGGATATAATTTGACGTGACTCAAGTCCGGCGTATCGGAGGCGCAATTAGAGGATCTGCACGACAGGAGGTACGGGTAGCATGGGTTGGGCTGCACGAGGGCTCGTCGCTGTGCTGGCGGCAAATTGTCTGGTTGTTATCTTGGCTTTGGCCGCATCAGCACAGCAGCAGGTCGTCTTCGGTTTCAAAGGCTCCTTTGCCGAATTGGAGATCGCCCAGGAGATCGTCAAACGGTTCAATGCGGCGCAGGATGAGATCGAGGTCGTAATCCTAAACATGGCGGGGGCCGGTGTGGACTGGACCGAGCGCCTGACGACTCTCTTTGCCGCAGGCACCGCTCCGGACGTCATCCGCATGGAGTATCAACGGTCGTATCCCTTCATCAAAGAGGACCTGCTGTTGCCGCTCGACGCGTTTATCGCGCGTGACCCTTCCTTCGATATCGATGACTTCTTCCCTGTGGCCATCGAGGCACATACGGTGGATGGGCACGTCTACGGCATCCCCCAAGAGGCTCAACCTTTTACGGTCTTTGTGAACACCCGCCGGCTCAACGAAGCGGGCCTCGCCTTTCCGCCACATGACTGGGATATGGATCAGTTCGTCGATATCGCCCGGCGCACGCGCGTGGTGAATCACGAAAACCAGGTGGTGCATTATGGCTGGCAGCTGGAGACCATCCTGACGCGGTTTGCGCCGTTTCTGTACGCTTTCGGGGCCGATTTTGTCAACGCGGATCGGACGGCTTTTGCCATTACTTCGCCCCAAATGATCGAGGCGCTCGAGTATCTGCAACGCTTGTACCTCGATACCGGTGTCATCGGGGGTTCGTTTCAGGCCGGACAGAGCACGTTGTACCTCGGCGGCCCGTGGATGGTGCCCGGCTTTCGCGACCAGCTGGCCGATGTGAGCTGGGACATCATGCCAGTGCCCGGCGGTCCCGGCGGCCGCGGCACGACACTGGGTTCGGACGCCTACCACATCAGCAAGCAGTCCAAGGTGCCGGATCTCGCGTGGAAGTTCGTCAAGTACATCACAAGTGAAGAGAGCCTTTCTCTGATGGCCGAGGGAGGTTCCATCATTCCGGCTCGCCGGGACCTGGCTCATCGCTTCATCACACGGGCGAGCGAGTTGCCGCCCCACAACCTCGAAGCGTACCTGGTGGGCCTCGAGATTGCACGCCCGACGCCGATGATTCGCAATTTCTTTGACGTGGCTCGCATTCTCGAACCAGCCTGGCTTGGAGTTGTCCAGGGCAGATATGATGCGGCGCGGCGGATGGAGGAGATCTTGCCGCAGCTGGTCGGGTTGCTGGAGTGACCCCAAGGGGAAGGACGCACGTGCGGCCCCGGGGAGGGACTCCCGGGGCCGGGCCGCCTATTTATCTCCTCCGACCTTCTCCCGCAGCGCCGCCACCTGACGGTCGTCGATCCGCTCGAACAGGATGGGCGGTACTTCAAACGTGCGGCCGGGCGTAAGCGGGGCCCCGAGGTCGTCTCCCAACCGGGCCAGGCTCGAGTGCCTTTCTTCCCCCGAAAGGTGTAGCGCATCGAGGAGCCGCTCAGCGATGAACGAGATCAGCGGCCGGGCGGCGATGCCATAGATCCTGGTGAGGTTGACGGCGGTGCGCAACACGACCGCCGCTTGCGTTCGATCTTCCCTCACGAGGCTCCACGGCGCTCGCTTGTCGAGACACGCATTCCCCAAGGGCCACAGCCTTCGCAGCTCTTGAACAGCCTTGCGGAACTCGAGGTTGCCGAGATGGGTTCGGTACGCCGCGAGCGTCTGCTTGCATTCGCTGCGGAGGTGGTCTTCGCAAGGCCCCGGCTCGCCGCCGGAGGGAACCTCGCAACCGAAGTGTTTCGCCGCCAGCTTCAGCGTCCGGCTCACAAAGTTGCCGAAGTTGTTGGCGAGGTCCTTGTTTACGGTTGCAGCGAACTGTTCCCAAGTGAAGTCGGCGTCGTCGGATTCGGGCGCATCGGCGATCACGCAGTAGCGCCAGTAATCGGCCGGGAAAAGTTCGAGCGCCCGGTCCATGAAGACGCCGTGACTCACCAGCCCGAGCTGAACGGCGTGCGCCGCGTCCGGAACGAAAACCAGCTGGCGCGCCCTGTCATCGAGGAAATCCTGCCGGCCGCAACGGCGCACCTTCAGCGCACGACGAACTGAAAGCGGGCAGCCTCTTGGTTCCCAAGGTAAAGGATCATGGCGTACCGGCCGGCCTGAGCGAAGCGGATGTTCCGCCAGGTCCCCACGAGGGTCTGCGTCCAGTCGTCGGTGCTCGCCTCGATGGCGGGGAAGTTGACGCGGCTGAGCTCAGAGCCACCCGGGTCGATGATTGCAAGTGAAATCCGGTGGTTTCCCCGGGGGAGTACGACCTGGGTGAGCGTCTGGAAAGAGGCGGTGCCGCGCTCGAAGCCGACGAGCACGTCCGCCGCGCTGAACGAGCCGTCTTCGGCGCGGGTGACGGACGTGGTGAAGATGTGGTTTGCCACTTGCAGCCCTCCCCGGGCGCTCTGGGCGAACGCCGAAGGCTCAAGGGCGCAAGTGATGAGCGCGCCGGCGAGGAAGACGGCGAAGGCGACCTTGATGAATCCCTTGCGTGCCATGGGATGGCCCCCTTTGGTTAACTCTCGTCCGCCACCGCGAAGGCGAAGCCTTGCGACGCCCGGATCGGGCGCCCCCCGGATCCGCCTGCGGCTGGGGATCCCGCCGTAGCTTGCGACCCGGATCCTTCGAACCCGAAGGACCCGCTGCCGGCAAACGATGCAGCCGCTCCTGCATCCGATGCGGCCATGATCGCTGCGCCTTGCGCCGCCGGAGCGGCCGCGAGCGTCTCCGCCCGCTCCGCAAGGCTCAGGATCGTGCCGCCGGGCGCCGTGTACCCCGTCGAGCGGGACGGCCACAGCCCGCCCTGTCCCCACAATAAGCCGGAGGCGACGGCAAGGAGCAACACGAGCGACGAGGTCCAAGCCAGGGCGGCCGGCCGCGAAAGGAGCCGGCGAAGCAGGGGATCACCGCTCCGGCCGGGCGAGCCCGCCGTCGCTTTGCCGGCTTCGCGGCGGGCTTTGGCAGCGTCGGCCGCGATCCGGGCGGCAAGCATCGCTTTGGCTTGCGCCTCGGCCCGGGACGAATCGGCCAGGACGTTGCGCAGCGCAAGGTCGACGCGGGCAAGATCGTCGTATTCGGCGCGGCACCGGGGGCAAGCCTCGATGTGGCCCAGGAGTGCCTGCGCCGCATCGCTCCGGCGAGCGCCTTCCCCGGTGACGAGCTCCACCCACGCGCCTTCGGGAAACTCTCCGCATCCGTAGATCACCGTCAAGCCCTCCTATCACGGTTCGCCGGTTCGCCGGAACGGTCCTTCACATACGCCCGGAGCTTCCCGAGGCCGTCGAAGAGCCTCTTTTTCACGGTGCCCACCTGCACGCCCGTGATTTGCGCGATCCGCTCCTGCTTCAGCCCGAGCCCGTAGTAGAGCAGCACCGCCTCCCGTTGCTCCGGCGTAAGCGGCGCCTCTGCAAGCGCCTCGAGCACGAGGCGGCGCTCGGCGTGCTCCTCGACGACCTGCTCCGGGCTTGCGAGCCACGAAGCGCCGTCCAAGCCGTAGAGGGCTCCGGAGCCGCCGTGGAGTGTCCCGTTCACAGCCCGGTCGAGCGCTTCGCCGGGCGCCCCGTCGTCCGCTCCTTGCTCCCCGCCCCGCGACCGCCGGCGCCACCGCCGCTTCGCCTCCCGGAAGCGGCTGCGCAACGTGTTGCGCATCTCGTTGCGGGCGATCGCGTAGAGCCACGTCGTAAACTGGACCTCCCGCCCGAAGGCGTTTCGCCCGCGAAAAGCGTCGAGCTTGAGCGCCATGCGACAGCAGGCGGCGTGAGTGATCGCCCAGGCGTCGTCCTGCATGCGCTCTGGAAGGTCCGGGCCGCCCTCGCTCAGCGCGTCGGTGAGATAGCCGCCCTTTCGGCTTTGGTCCCGGAGCATGGCGAGCACGGCGGGGAAAAGGTACTCCATGGCCGCCGCGACCAGTTCGGAAAGCGCCTGCTCGTCGCCCGCCCGGGCCTTTTCGATCCACACAGCGATGTTTTCCGAATCGAACGCTGCCACGTCCGCGCCTCCGCCTAATTAGAAACCGCGCCCCGGTCCGAGGTTACTCACCCGTCACTTCGCCGTCGCCGGCCGAAAATCTTCGGTAACCTTCCGCGGCCCACCGGTTTCCAACGGGGTAAAAGGATGGAAAGGGGATCGCTGAACATGAGACAGATTCGATCGATCACTGCGTTTCGCCGGGCAGCGCTCGCACTCGTGCTTGTCGTGATCGTCGCCCGGGGGGCTCAGGGCGCCGCTCTTGTGAGCAGCAGGGACTTCTGGCGGGGTGAAGTGTGGACCCGCGGCTTTCGCCTCGAACCGGGCGTTACCTATACGTACGAATTGAGCTCGGGCGACAAAAACCGCCCCTTTTCGCGGCGTGAGTCCCGTGGGACACTGAATCTTTGGGTTCCGCCGGGCGAGACGAACGAGATCCGCTTCTGGTACACCGTGGACGGGGTCCGGCGGAGCGGAACCGCTCCGAACGACCCGCACGGCCTTGCAGGGGCGCTGCTCCTTTCGGCGCTCGCCGGGCCGGAGCCGCTCCCCGAGGGAGCACTGCGGCTCCTTGTGACGCCGTTCCTGTGGGTGCAGTGGGCGGATATGTTCTTTGAAAGCGACTTCAAAAGCGGCGTCGTGTGGGAGGTCTACCAGCACCCGCCGCTTCGATTCACGGCCGAGCGGGAACGGCCGGGCGTCTATTCGGGCGAGGCGACCTCAGGGCGCGAGGTGCTGCTTGTGCTTCGCATCGACCTTGCCAAACCTTTGCCCGAGCGGGTCGAAAGCCGCTACGGCAGGGACGTGTACGTCGCCGAACTCGCCGGGCAGCCGTCCGGCCGGGTGCTGCGGTAAAGGAGGGAGCACCCGTGAATCGCCTCGAACTAGATCGCTTTCGAAACGGGCGGGCCGGAGCGGGCCGCCCGGCTCGCCTTGTCTGGTTGCTGATCGTCCTCTTGCTTGCAGCGGGCTGCAAAGTGCGCTGGGAGGGGGAGTGGGGCTTTGGGAGCGGCTCCGTGCACGGCAGCGCGACCTTGCGGCACGACGGGTTCCCGCTCGCCGGGGCCGAGGTAAGGCTCGACGGGCCCACCCGCAGGACGACGACGACCTCCCGGAGCGGCACGTTTTCCTTCTCCGGCCTTCCTGAAGGCCACTACACGGTGACGCTGCGGGCCCTGCACGGGACGTACTCGACGACCCTTCGGGTGGGCGGAGCCGACGTCTTGCACTGGCGCGTCGAGCCGGCCGGATACGACCGGGAGCTTTTCTACCAGATCTCCGGCCTCAAAAAATACTACGTCGACGGCTCGGGCCGGCTCGTGTGGGATTACGGCAGGCTCGCCCGCTGGGAGCAGCCGGTGATCCGAATTTACATGGATGTCGCCGCCGCGCCGCATGGCTTCGACCCGGCGTGGCCCAACCTCTATTGGAACGAGGTGAGCCGCTGGGAGGACATGTTGCGCGGCAGGATCGAGTTCAGGCGCGTGTACAGCGCCCAGGACGCCGACGTCGTCGTCCGGTGGCAACCCAGGGGCTTCCTGGGCGATCAGGCCGGCGTCGCACGCCACCTCGCCTACTACGAGAACGGCGCCATCAAGCGGGTGCTCATCGAGATCGACGTCGGGTACGGCCACTACGCCGGGCTGTGGGCGCACGAGTTCGCCCACGGGATGGGCATCGACCACGTGACGGACGCCGCTTCGGTCATGTACCCGTGGCTCGAGTCCGGGCAGCGGACGACCTTCTCGAGCAAGGAGCGCGATCACGTGCGGCTGGTGTACGACCTCCCGTCGGGCCAGCGCCTCGCCGGCGGCTGGGGCATGGCCGTCATGAGCGGGCCGTTCGAGGAGGGCGACGGCGCCGCACCCTTCGGCGGGCCCCCGGTTGAGGGCGCGGGGATTGACGGAGACGACGGCCCGGGGAGCACGCTCGAGCCGGACCCGTTCTCGGGCTTCGCCGGGCATGTGACGGCGCCGGACGGCGTGCACGTCGCGATCGACGCGGGCGACGCGGCGTGGCTCATGGGGTTGTGACGAGGAGAAGGAAGTTCTAAGACAAATATGATTGTCTGGACATATGCCGCCGAATTCACACGAGAGGGGAATGCGCGTTGAGGAGGACGACGGGGACCCGCGGTCCCGCCCTGCTGCTCGCCTTGGTGGTCGTCACGGCCGTGAGCGCCGTCGCGGCGGCGCAGCAGATCGAGATCACGCACTTCGCGTACAACGGGCACGGCGCGGAGTGGCGGGAGTGGCTCACGGCCATGGCCCAGTCCTTTGAGGCCGAGACCGGTATCAAGGTGAATGTGATCGGTTCAGGTACGAACGCCGACTGGGCGCCCAAGCTCACGGCCATGATCGCAGGCGGCACGCCGCCGGACGTCACCGACGGGCACCCGGCCATTTCGGGCCCCTTCATCGAGCAGGGCTTCTTTGAAAACCTGCTGCCGTACATCGAGCGGGACGGCGTTCCGATCCACGAAATGCCCCCGGCCGCCGTGCAGGGCACGACGACGGCCGACGGCAGGATGTGGAGCCTGCCGGTGAGCATCTACCCGATGGTGACGTTTTACAATGCCGACATGTTCGCCCAAAGCGGGCTTGCCGAGCCGGCGTACATGGGCGAAGAGTGGAATTGGGCGACGTTCTCCGAAGCCGCAAGGCGCTTCACGAGGGATACCAACGGCGACGGCAGGACGGACGTCTGGGGCACGTACCGCCTGAACTGGCGGTGGGACATGCAGGTGCACCAGGCGGGCGGCCAGGTGTACGACCGGCTCCATTGGCCGACCGAAAGCCGCTGGAATACCCCTGAGGTCCTCGAGGGCATCAAGTTCCTGCACGAGCTCATGGCGGTGTACGGCGTCGAGACGTTCAGCGGCAGCCTCACCATGTGGAACGGCAGGGCCGGCATGACGATCGCGTACGGCCCGGCCGCGATCAAGACGTACCTGACGAATGCGAACTTCCGCTGGGGCATGGCGCTGCAGCCCAAGGGTGCCGTAAGCCGGGCGGCGCGCGTCAACCCCGACGGCTTCCAGGTCCTTGCGGACAGCAAGAACAAAGAGGCCGCCTGGAAGTGGGTGCACTACCTGACGAGCAGGGAGCGGCAGATCGAGCTCATCAAGTACACGGGCCGCGTGCCGTCCTTGCGCGAGGCCATGCTCGAGTATCCCAATGTGTTCGACAACCTGCCCGAAAACTGGATGGTCTTCATTGAGACCGCCTTCGATCCGGCGAGCTACGCGCCGTACGTCGTGCACGTCGACGCTTTGAACACCTTCGTCGACAACACACTCAATGCGGTGTGGAACGGGAGGATGGCGCCGGAAACCGCAGTCGAGGCGATTCACGAGCAGGCAATGGCGTTGCTGCGCAAGTAAGCAGGTTAGGACGCAGGCAAGAACGCGCTGGGCGCCTCCGGGGACCGACCGCCCCGGGGCGCCCTTTTGTTGCGCCCGTCATGGGCCGTAGCGAAAGCGCCC
>NICF_comb_assmDRAFT_10001511_pt1 | contig 18327 bp, 14 predicted proteins | sample NewIslPassag4_SG_FD_11279 | JGI IMG/M metagenome (IMG submission 11279) | reverse complement strand
TGCCAGGCGGTTGGTTCGTGAGTACCGGAATCAGAGGTCCCCGATCGAATCAGGCCCTCCAGCTTGCCCAGCAGCGCGTGGAAGAGTGGCTGGGGCATCACGGGGATAGATGGGAGGTCGCCGGACCACCACGGCTTTTGGGTTACAACAGCCCCTTCATACCACGCGACAAATACTACTGGGAGTACCAGGTACCGGTGCGCGAAAAGTCGTCAGCCGATAACTGAGGGGAGATTCCCGGCTTTTGTATCCGCACTGCCTCCATTTTGAAAGACACAGACCTGGGGACAAACCGCTGACCCCAGGTCTGTTGTTCAAATTGGGCAAGAAGCGTGTTTACGCTGCGCCTATGTTGTGGCTTTCATTCATACCTGGTGCAGGGCCTCCACCACCAGATCGCCGACCTGCGACGTGGTGTAGCCCATCTTTCCCGCGGCCTGGCTTTTCATCTTTGTGCCTGTCACAATCTGGATGGCCTTGTTGACCCGTTCCGCTGCGCGGTCATGGCCGGTGTGTTCGAGGAGCATTCCTGCGGCTGCGATGGCTGCAATCGGGTTGATCATGCCTTTGCCGGTGTACTTGGGAGCACTGCCACCCATCGGCTCGAACATGCTTGTGCCGCCCGGTTCGGGATTGATGTTGGCTCCCGCTGCAACCCCCATTCCTCCCTGGATGATGGCGGCCAGGTCCGTGATGATGTCCCCGAACATGTTCGTCGTCACAATGACGTCGTAATATTCGGGGTTCTTGACCATCCACATGCAGCAGGCATCGACGTGGTTGTAGTCGGTTTGAATGTCGGGATATTCCCGGGCCACTTCCTGGAAGGTGCGCCACCAGAGGTCGTGCCCGTATGTCAATACGTTTGTCTTGGCGACCAGTGTGAGCCGCTTCTTTTTGTTACGTTTGCGGGTGTATTCGAAGGCCCAGCGGATGCACCGCTCACAACCCTTGCGGGTGTAAATGGCAGTCTGGATCGCTACCTCGTCCGGAGTCCCCTTTTTCAGGAAACCACCGATACCGGCGTAAAGGTCTTCTGTATTTTCTCGCACCACCACAAAGTCGATATCGTCGGGGCCCTTGCCCGCAAGTGGTGTTTCCACCCCGGGGTAGAGCTTCACCGGGCGGAGGTTAATGTACTGGTCGAATCGAAACCGCAACTGCAAAAGAAGTCCGCGTTCGAGGATCCCCGGAGGTACGTCGGGATGACCGATGGCCCCCAGGAGAATGGCGGGAAAGGTTTTCAGCTCCTGAAAAACGTCCTCCGGAAGGACCTCTCCCGTTCGCAGGTAGCGCTCACCTCCCAGATCAAATTCGCGAAGTTCGAGCTGGATGCCCTCGAGTTGGGCCACTGCTTTCAACACCTTAACAGCCTCGGCCACCACCTCGGGGCCCGTCCCATCGCCGCCGATGACCGCCACTCGCAACGGGTTGATTGGATTCGTCATAGGTTGTCCTTCCGGCCAAACTCAGTTGCCTGTTGAATTGCACCGCGAACCATTGATTTTAAATAGGAGCCGAAAAAGAGAAAAGTCACTCGTCCGCGTCGGCGAAGTTCACCCACTGTGGAGGCGGATGGCAAGGTGGGGCCGATTCATGAATTGCCCCTCCAACAGGCCTGGCTTTGGGTGTTTCACAGATGCTAACAAGTCCACATGGAGCAGGCTGGAGTCGCCATCGGCCGAACATCGATCGATTCGGCGGGCCTTCGCCGATTAACGACCGTTGTTCGAGCCGACCTGTTGCATAGATCGATGGAGGCCCCTGGGGTGAATTCACTCGGGTGACCCGGTGTTCTCGCGGTCAGTCCAAGGCCCATGAATCCCAGGCTGGAACCTCTGGCCGTGTGGTACACTCAAAAAGAGAGACGGCTTGCTCGAACCGTGCCCTTTTGCCATTTGCGTCATTTTCCCCACTTTCGGAGAAGTTATGGGAATGGGATCCAGATACCAGCTTTTTTTGTTGCGAGTCCTCGGATGCGTGGTCGCGTTTTTTGCGGTCACCGCCCACGTGTCCGCAGACGAGCTCACTGATGCTGTCAGACGTCAAACGGACGCGTACCGCGAAAAGCTTGAGTCCCTGGCGAAGTGGTGTGAAAGTCAGGGGCTGATGGAAGAGGCGGAACGCACCCGGCGCTGGCTTCACCCCGTGCTCGAAGACCGCCTCCTTGTGCCCATTCTTCCGCGCAAGATAGGGACGCTTACTCCCCCGGAGGCCGAATCCCCACTCCAGCAGGAGTGGTACAGACGCTGGGCCGCCCTGCGAAAAGAGCAGGCCGACGCCCTGTTTGCACTCGCCCGCGGGGCCATTCGGCAAGGGCGAGCGGCCCTCGCGCTGGACCTGGCCCTGGCGGCCCTTCACGAGAACCCCGATCACGAGGGGCTTCGCCGCCTTTTCGGTTTTCAGGCCTATTCTGGATACTGGCGCACGGCCTATGAAGTCCGCCGGTTGCGGGCAGGAGACGTGTGGCATGAGCGTTTCGGCTGGTTACCCAAAAGCTACGTTGCCCGGTACGAACAGGGGGAACGCTTCTATCGCAATCGCTGGATCTCCGCGGAAGAGGAACGCAAGCTGAGAAGCACACTCCAGAACGGCTGGGTGGTGGAAACCGAACATTATCGGGTTTTGACCGATCACAGCCTGGAAGAAGGAGTTCGCCTGGCCGAGCAGTTCGAGAGGCTCAATGAAGTGTGGAGCCGTCTCTTCATTCGGTTTTACACGAGCGACGCGCAAATCCGTGCACTTTTCGATCTCCGCAATCGGCCCCCGCTGGCCAATCCGGTCCAACACCGAATCGTCCTTTTCCGCAATCGGGAAGAGTACAACGCAGCTCTGAAAAGTCGCTTTCCGCAGGTCGAACTCAGCGTCGGGCTGTACGACGGTGTGAGTCGATGCTGTTATTTTTTTGCGGGAGCGGGCTTCGATGCGTCCACCGCCTATCATGAAGCGACCCACCAGTTGTTCCAGGAGGTTGGCCGATCGGTGCCGAATCCCGGGTTCCGGTGCAATTACTGGGTGATCGAGGGGGCGGCCATGTATTTGGAAACGCTCCGCCAGGAAGGGGATTTCTTCGTGCTCGGAGGAATCGATACGCCCCGATTGCTAGCCGCCCGGGTAAGGTTCCTCCAGGATCATTTTTATATCCCTCTGGAAAAGTTTTGCAGCTTTGGAATGGAAGAATTCCAGACCGACTCGCGGATCGGTGCCCTTTACAGTCAGGCGGCCGGACTCACGCAATTTTTCATGCATTTTGATGGCGGCCGTTACCGCGATGCTTTGGTGAACTTTCTGGCGGCCGTTTACCTGGGGCGCGATAATCCGAACAGCCTTTCTGAACTGACGGGAGTACGATTCACACAACTGGACGAGCAGTACGCGGCCTACATGAGATCCTTGCCCAGCCTTCCCATGATGCGGATCGAAGAACCCGCGCAAGATGCCTCCTCTCGCCCTGCAAGGTGAAAATCTTGGACGCCCCGATCGAAAGGGGCCTCACTCGGGGCCGCGGGGAAAGCTGCCGGCCCGTCTGGCGGATCTTACAGCCGGGCTCTCTTTACTTGCGATCGCAGAACAGGTGCAAATCTTTTCGCTTAACGTTTGACACCGCACGAATCGTGGGTAACATAATAGGGGGTGCGGAGATTGTGCGCGGTGCGGTGGCACGCGCTCAGTCCCGCACGGACGGAGGCTCATCTCGGGAAACCGGCGGTCATACAAAAGGTTTGCCCATTTTCACTGAATAAATTTTGTGAGCCGACCATAGCAACGGGCCGAAAACCGGTTGTGACGGTTAATACTTGAGGGGATGGGCATCGCGGTCAACTTTTTATGGCCATCACAACTGCGTGCCGCATACGGGACGCCAGTTGGGATTTGCCGAAAGTTGTTCAGACCCCTGCCGGAGTTCCTGGTGCGAGTCTGCTGCGCCCGGGCGGAATCTGGCCATGTTAAAGTTGGAAGACGTGGCGGTGCGTTGTGCGCCGTCAAATCCGTTGCTGCGGAAGCCGTGGTGGCGTCCGGTGAGGTTCTCGACCTGCCGGGACCGCGGCTCGGAAATTGTGGGTTATGTTGAGCGAAAGGGGGTGAAAGCGGGAGAGAGGAGGCCCAAGGTGTCGTGAGGAGACTCTGTCTATCCTCGAGCGGCTCAGCGAGAGGTCCGCAGTTATGTCCTTTATTGAAGTGTTTTGTCCTCACGGACATCGACTAAAGGTCCGCGAAGAGTACAGCGGCCGGACGGGGGCCTGCCCGGTCTGTGGGGCCAAAGTCAAGGTCCCCGAGAAAAAGCAGAGCCTCAGTGAGGACGAAATTCTGAAGCTCCTGGGGGAGGCCCCGCCACCACGCGCGGAGAACCCCACCGCCGAGGCTGTTACTGAAGGGCCGTCGCAACCAGCGCCTGCACGATTGCCGAAGAAGATTTGTGAGAAATGTCATCGGGAAATCCTCGCCGCCACCCGCATTTGTCCCTACTGTCATACTTATCTGGGATTTAGGGATTTGAGCAAATAGCACTCGTCTGGGCGGCTCGTCGGGTTGAACCAGATCCCATGCGGCTACAGAAAGCGTCCATGAATTCCCGCCGGGGACCCGCTGCGTCGGAGAGAATGCAGGGAATCTTGCAGGCGTTCAATCCGGAATCCCCTCGCAAGATCTATTCTATTCCTCCATGAAGTAGGGAGATACTTGGCATGGGGCAGAGTATAAGATTGACTATAGTAGAGCCCTGGCAAGCCGCAGCGTCGTTGAGCGGGGTTTGTGGCAAGCTGCCGGGGGATGGGGACTGAGGATCCCGTGTGTCGGGGTGGCCGACGCGAACATCGTCAAGTGCCGGTGTTAGAGCAGAGCGGGGCTCGATGCCACGTAAGATGAAAAACTGAAAAGCTTTAAGGGAGGTGTCGCCCTTCGATCGATGAGTGAGCGGTCCATCTCGATTGTCAACTGGGAGACGTTGGCCGGTGTTCTGGGACCTTGCGATCAGCACGCGCGGATGATCCGGGAGGTGCTGGGAGTCCGGGTGACGGCCAACAACAACAAGATTTACGTCAGCGGGGAAGACGCGGCAGTTCTCCAGGCCACTGAAATCCTCGAGCGTCTGCAGTCGCTCGTCCGTCGCAACGGGTCGGTAGCACCTGAGGAGGTTCGCCGTCTCTTGCTGGAAGTGAGAACAGGCCCGATTCAGGAAGACGTCCCCCCCATTGAGGTATTCGGCGGGCGTCGCGTCTATCCACGCACGCCCGGACAAGCCCGGTATGTGTCGGCCATCCAAAAGCACGATATTGTATTTTGCATCGGACCGGCGGGTACGGGCAAGACTTACTTGGCTGTGGCGATGGCGGTGGCGGCCCTCCGCGAGCAGCGGATTCGCAAGGTTGTCCTCACGCGACCTGCCGTTGAGGCCGGAGAGAGCCTGGGATTCCTGCCAGGAGATCTTCAGGCGAAAATTTCACCGTACCTCCGACCGCTCATGGATGCACTCCGGGACATGGTGGGGTACGACGTGGCGGCTCGCTACGCTGAGGAGGAACGCATAGAAGTGCTGCCCCTCGCGTATATGCGTGGCCGTACACTGAACGAGGCGTTCATGATCCTGGATGAAGCCCAGAATACCACCGTGGCCCAGATGAAAATGTTCCTCACACGGATGGGGCATCAGTCCAAGATTGTTGTGTCGGGGGACACGACCCAGATCGATCTTCCTCCCCACACGAAGAGTGGGTTGGTCGATGCGTGGACGAGACTTCGGCATATTCCGGGAATCGCGCAGGTTGAGTTGACCAGGGCGGACATTGTCCGGCATCCCCTCGTTCAGGCAATTGTTGATGCCTACGAGGGGCGATCGCCGCGGAGGGAGCGGAGTTCTGAGTCCAGTTCAGCTCATCGGAGAGAGGAGCAGGCCCAGATCTCCGAGCCCATGAGCGAAGAAGTATCTGATGCGTAAGGGAGGCGTGCAATCGGCCTTCTAAATTTCGGTACACCAAAACGAAAACGCGCGGAGCGCCTGGCTGGACTGGTTCAGGTGCCCACCAAGTGGGAATTGGCTTGGAACCGTCTCCGCCGCACAGAAGTGGGGTTGCGGGCGGTTCTCGGCCTGGTGGCGGTAACCCTGTTGACGGTCAGCATCCATGGGATGCTGCCGCCCCAACCAGAGCGGTCGGGTAACCTGGCCATTGATGCCCGCTATGCTTTGCCTGCTGGCACTTTGCAGTGGCACCTCCGCGCTGCCGAGTCCGAGGGCGCGGAACCAGAGACATTGCCAACCACCGGGCGAGGGGATTGGCTCCATGCTGTGGAAAGGTTTGTCGCCGTTTGGCTTTTGATGGCGGGCCTTCTGGCGGTCGTTGCGCTCTACCTGTTCTTTCGGGAACGCCGCGTCCTGGTGAAGTTGCATTCCCTTACCAGCGTGCTCGTCCTTCTGGTTGTCACGGTGGCCCTGGCCCAGTGGCTTGCCAGAGAGGTCCCTTATGCTGAATTGATCCCGATGATCATTTTCGGACAGACGCTTGCCGTGGCCTATCACCGCGAGCTGGCCCTCCTCTTTGCCGGGGTAATGATCCTGGCGGTGGTGCTTGGTACGGGAATGGAAGTGGGGGCCGTCCTGCTGTGGGGTGCCGTCGTCGCCTGGGCCATCCTTCAGCTCGATTCCATTCGCACGCGGACCAAATTGCTCTACGTCAGCATGGGAGCGGCGGTTGTTGGCGTGGCTGTTCGGCTGCTTGTGGCCCTGCTCAACCAGGTCCCGGTGGATACCGTGCTGCTGGCCGAGTTGGGCCGGCTGGCCCTCGCCTGCGTGGTCAGCGGTTTCCTGATGGAAGGGTTGCTCCCGTTTGTGGAGCGTTTCTTCGGCGTGCTCACCGATATGTCGCTTCTCGAGCTGAGCGATCTGTCGCACCCGCTTTTGAGAGAATTGGCTCGCCGGGCCCCCAGCACGTACAACCACTCGATCAATGTGGGAGCACTGGCGGAGGCGGCGGCCGAGTCGATCGGTGCCCGCGGACTGCTCGTGCGGGTTGGAGCGTATTTTCACGACATCGGGAAGATGCTCAAGCCGGGATATTTTATCGAGAACCAGACCGATGCTCCCAGTAAACACGAGACCCTTGAGCCAACCATGAGCAGCCTGGTCATCATCGCCCATGTGAAAGACGGGGCGGATCTTGCCCGGCAGCATCATCTTCCGGAGTTGATCATCGACTTTATCGAACAGCATCACGGCACGACGCTGGTGGAGTATTTCTACGAACGCGCTCGGGGGAAGCAGGAAAGCCAACCGGAGGCGCCCAAGGTCGATGAAAATAACTTCCGGTACCCGGGGCCGCGCCCGCAGACGAAAGAGGCCGCTGTGCTGATGCTGGCGGATGCTGTGGAAAGCGCCGTCCGCAGCCTGAAAGACCCCGCCCCGTCCCGCATTGAGGCGGTTGTCCGGGACATCGCCGAGAAAAAACTCCATGAGGGGCAGTTTGACGATACCAATCTGACGCTACGAGAACTCCGCACCATCGAAGACAGCCTCATCAAGTCACTCGTAGCGATGTACCACGGGCGGATCAAGTATCCGGAACGACGCACGGAAGATCGACGAGAGACGGAGCGCCGCTCGGAATCGGTGACTGCGCCAAGCCGGCAGCAGCCGAGTGCCCGGGCCAACGGCAATAACGGCCCCAGAAGTGGTGCCGGTGGAGACGCTTCGAGTGGTGCTGCGGCGCCGGCAGGCGGTGAAAAGAGTTCTCCGTCTGAGAATGGTTAAGACTTCGCCCATCAAGGGGGATCGCCGCAGATCGCGCGATGGCCCGGCCTCAGGTTTCTCCGCTTCTACCGGTAGTTCGGGATCCACGGGATGAAACGCTGGAGGCCGATCGGGAATTGGTAGCCGTGCTGGTACGGAATATGACCTTCCGAAATGTGTGCTATATTCCATTAGTAGGACAGTGATTCCATGACAATGGGAACTGGCGGTTGCTTTTTGCCGCCGGTTGTGATAGTGGGGTCGCGCCACACGGTGGTGCGACGGCGAGTTCAGAGGACCTAATTTTTCACGAAAGGGATTGGCCGTGTCAGACTTCGATCTTCCTCAACCCCCGGAAACAGGTGCCACGGATCAGGAAAACAAGGCTGCACAAACCGCCGTGGAATCGCAACAGCCGCAGCCACAGCAGGCGGCTCCACCTCGGGTCACGCTGCAGATTGACGACAGCAAGGTGACGGCCAGTTACGCGAATTTCTGTCGCGTCACTGGAACGCCGGAAGAGGTGATCATCGACTTCGGTCTGAATCCGCAGCCGATCGGCATCCCTTCCCAGCCGATCGTGGTGAGCCAACGGATTGTCATGAATTTTTACACCGCCAAGCGGATGCTCCATGCACTCCAGCTTACGATCCAGCGGCACGAAGCCACCTTCGGTGTCCTTGAGACAGACATCCAGAAACGTGTGCGGGCGATGCCCTCCGTTTCCCCTCGCCCGAATCAATGACGGAATCCGGCGCAGTTGGCAAGCGTTCGGGTTAATGAGCTAATCAAAAATAACGGCGTATCTGCGCGGCGCCACGTGAGTTAATAGAAACCACGTGGCGCGGTTTTTTTCTTGGGAAAGAGGGGCTGGATCTTGCGGGCTGCACCGTGAGCCAATCGGTTTCACCTTCAATGAGTTTGACAATTCGGTTGGCTGGGATGTGCGTCCATCGGTCGATGCGTCCGGTCGGCCAGGTGACTTCGATGAGCTGAGCTTCAATGTGCTCTCGGAGGCCAAAATGGAGTCGCCGGCCCCAGTCGCTCTGGTACCCGCGTCCGCTGTGAACCTCGTCATACTGCACGAGGCTGCCAGCCACCACTTTGATTCTAGCGCCAATTGCGCTCCGGTTACTGGCGCGACCTTCCAGGACAAGTTCCAGCCAGTTGTATGGGGTTGGTGTTTCGTTGCGCAGGATCGTGGGTGATTCCCGCGAATTCACGATCACGATATCGATACGTCCATCGTTGTCGAGGTCGTCACCGGCCGCTCCCCGGCTGCTCTTGGCGACCTGAAGTCCGTCGCCGCTCTGCGAGCTGACGTTGACGAACTGGCCGTTGCCTTTGTTCATCAGAATAATATTTTTCGCTCGGTAGGATGTGCTGCGGTCGCGAAGTTCCACATTATCATCCAAGTGACCACACGCAATGAAGACGTCTTTGTCACCGTCATTGTCAAAATCAGCAAGGACGACGCCCCAGGTCACATAGGGGTAGCTTCCCGCACCGGCTCCGGTGACGGCCGTCGCGTCCTCAAAGAATGCTTTGCCGAGGTTTCGGTAGAACGTGACGGTCTCGTTCTGGTAGGACGTCATAAAGAGATCCAGCCAGCCGTCGCGGTTCAGGTCGGCGCAGTCCACGCCCATGCTTGCCTGGGGAGATCCACTGGCATCATAGGCGACGCCGCGCACGGTGGCGGCTTCCTCGAAGTGGCCGGACCCATCATTGATCAGGAAAAAGTTTTCTCGCACGTCATTGCAGATGAAGATATCATCATCCCCGTCGTTGTCAAAGTCGCCGGCAACCAGGCCCATGGTTGTTCCCGCAAGTTGCGAGACGCCTGATGGGCCGGAAATATCTGCGAAAGTGCCATCTTTTTGGTTATGATAGAGAGTATCCGGGACGGCTGTATAGTCGAGCGGTCCGGGATAAGAGGGAACGCCATTAATCGTCCGCGATATATGCAGGTCAAAAGTAAAGTGAATATAATTACCAACGTATAAATCTACCCATCCATCCCGGTCAATATCGACAAAACATACACCGGCCCCCATTTTCTCCCCGTTTGCCGTTCCCGTCTGGTGGGTGATATCGGTGAACGTCCCATCGCCGTTATTTCTGTAAAACACGTTCGGTCCAAAGTTATTGACGTAGATATCCTCGTCACCGTCGTTGTCATAATCGGCGGCGGCAACTCCCAGGCCGTAGCCGGTATCTCCGACTCCCGCCTCGTCTGTGGTATCCAGGAACCGCCATTCACCCAGGTTGCGATACAAATGGTTTCGCGGAGAAGGGGGACCCGTGTAGCCTGGAAGTGGAGCGCCGTTGAGGAAATAGATGTCAATCCAGCCGTCGTTGTCATAGTCGAAAAGAAGAAGGCCGGCGGACATGGGCTCAATCACGTACCGCCGACCACTGCTACCATCTGTGTGGATGAACCGAATACCGCAGGAATCCGTTACATCGCGAAAGCGGAAGAAAGCAGGGGCAGGCCTTACCGATTGATTCTCGACGTTCTTCTCGGGAGAGCCCAAAGAGGCCTGCGTTGCGGAATCCGCGGTTTTGGGGCTGGGGGGCTTCGCCGGTTCAGGTGGACGGCATCCCGGCACCAGCAGAGTGAGAAGGAGTAAAGCAGGCGCGGCAAAAATGACCAAACCCATAGCCAAATCGCCGCAAGGCGATAGTCGCGTGCATGCCATCATGCAAACTCACCTGCCCGTGGTCATAAAACTATTTCGTGTGATGCGCTGCCAGGCTGTCACGGCCGTTTAGTCGGGGGACCACCCTGGGGCGGTGGGCCCTGCGAATGTGTGTTCGTTGGGTGGTCTCCTTTGTCCTGGGAAACGGACTGCGTGACTGATGCGACGGGCGCCAGTTCTTTCAGGCGAATTTCCGCGAGAACCTGCCGCGCCGCCGGCTGGTCGGGTTGAAGTTGGATAGCCCGATGAGCAATCGTTCTTGACTGCTCGATCGCATCGACAGCCAGAAGAAACCTGGCGATTCCACCGTAAACTTCAGCAAGTTTTCCGGCAAGCTCTGCTCGCTCATCAAAACATCGTCGTACTTCCCGCTCGTTTTGACGTTCATTCTCCCGAACCTGCTTGAGCCGCGCGGCCAGTTTATCAGCTTCTTCCTGGTGCCCCTGACGGACCAGAACGAGCGATAGACCATATAAAGCGGAGGAATCGTCGGGATCCCGGGAAAGAGCCAGTTCATACATGAGCCGAGCTTTGGCCAGATCACCTTTATGCAGATAACACTGTCCAAGCATGGTGTATCGCCATATTGACTCTACAGTAGAAGGGAAGTCATTTTCGAGTAGATCAATAGCTTCATCAATCTTGCCGGCTTTAACGAGGACATCACCCAACTCGAGAAGCGGCTCCACAGCCCTTGGGCTGAAGCGAAGCGTCTCACGATATTCCCTGATGGCGGTTTCATAATCACCGCGCAATGCTCGCACAAGCGCCACCCCGTGATGGGCAAAGGGATACGTGGGATCGATGCTTATGGCGCGGTGCCATAACTGTTCTGCTTTGTCCAGTTCACCTCGGTGAAAGCGCAGTCGGGCGGCAAGTTCCAGCATTTCCACGCTGTTCGGGAATGCTGTTTCCAACCATTCGGCGACCAGTTCCATCTCCTCCTTGATCTGCTGGCTCGTTTGGGGCACCGGTTTGTTGAAGACTTGAGAAACAACCATGATTCTCTTTGAATCAGGATGCGGCGATAACCGAGGAGGATGCGGGTGAAATGATGGCCACCAGAGAATTAACAGAACAAGAATAGCTGCGAAGCTCACGGTAGTGGACACCACCACCCAGATCAAAACGCGCGTGCGCAGAATCATCTTTGTGGCCTCCCTGACATGGCTTCCACCGGCAATGACCGAGAAGCCTATTTTGGAAAGCCTTTTGCCCGTGGTAACCGTAACACTTCGAAACGCTCCGTTCCTTCTTTGATTTTAATGAAACAATCAACAGGAACGTTCTTTATTGTGTCTGTCGTGCCACTTAACCATCGGACTTCAATTTGGTCAATACGATTGTGCTGGCCTAAACCAAAATGGAGCCTAGAACCCCAGTAAGATTGGTAGCCACGTCCCCCCAGCTTTTCCTGGACGAGTTTCAAATCCCCTGCGGTGAGCGTCACCCGACTGCCGACGCCGTCACGATTTGTCTTGGTTCCCTCGAGAATAATCTGAATCCAGTGATTTCCGTTATTCGTTCGGTTTTCAATGATGGTGGGAGCGCTGCGGGAATTGAGGACCACAATGTCGATATCTCCATCGTTGTCGAGGTCGGCGAAGGCCGCGCCGCGACTCGCCTCCACAGGCGCAAGCCCATCGCCGCATTCGTCTGTGATGTTTCGAAAATACCCTTTTCCGTCGTTCATTAAGACCAGATTGCGGACTCGCCAAGCGGTAGCCGCGCTTCGCGCCTCGATGTTATCTTCCGTGTGTCCGTTGGCGATAAAGACATCCAGGTCGCCGTCATTATCGAGATCGACGAGGCCGACACCCCAGTTGACATGGGCATACGTGCCCTCCCCCGCACCTGTAAGCTGTGTGACATCCTCAAAATAACCGTCGCCGATATTGCGATAAAGAACCGCTAATTCGTCTTCATAAGCAGTCATGTAGAAATCGAGCCAGCCGTCATAGTCGACGTCCCCGCAATCCACGCCCATACTGGCGTTTTCCTCGCCGTAAGCGTTGTAGGCGACTCCACGTTCGATCGCGGATTCGGTGAAGTGGCCGGTGCCATCATTGATGAACAAGAAGTTCTCTGCAACGTCGTTGAGAACGAAGATATCGGTGTCGCCATCATTATCCACGTCGGCAGCCACCATTCCCATGGCGGTTCCTTTAACAGCGGCAATTCCGGACTCCTCACTGATATCCGTGAAAGTTCCGTTGCCATTGTTGCGATAAAGGGAATCGGGAATGGGCAAGTAATCGCGTGGCGACGGGTAGGATCGCATGCCATCGACCATCCGCACGACATTCATGCTTGGATCGAATCGGAGATAATTGCCCACGTAGAGATCGAGCAGACCATCGCGGTCAACATCCACGAAAAGCGCCCCGGCTCCCACGTAGTCGGCCGGCCCGGCAGTTCCCGTCTGGGCCGTGATGTCGGTAAACGTTCCATCGCCATTATTGCGATAAAAAACATTGGGGCCATAGTTGTTCAAATAAAGGTCTGCATCGCCGTCATTGTCAAAATCCCCCACTGTTACTCCAAGCCCATAGCCTGTATCCCCGACACCCGCCCGGTCTGTTACGTCCGTGAACGTCCAGTCACCGTTGTTCCTGTACAGAGCGTTACGCGGATTGGGCGGTCCCTTGTAACCAGGAAGCGGTGCCCCATTGAGGAAATAAATATCGATAAAACCATCATTGTCGTAGTCGAAAAGCGCAAGGCCGGCGCTCATGGGCTCGATGATATAGTGTTCGCCGCTGCTGCCATCGGTGTGCTGAAACGTAATGCCCACACTCTTGGACACATCCTTGAGGAGTATACCACTGCTGGCGGGAGTACCTGTGCCCGAGGAATCGAGACTACGACGACAGCTCGCCTGGCATAACAGGACCGTGCCGGCCAACAGCAGGGAATAAAGAGGAAATCTATTTTTACATTTGTTGGACCACATGGCCAAAAAGCCGACTATCAGTGCGGCATCTCATCGACAGTCTTGCTCACAAAAGTGGATTCACCCTCCGTGAAGGTCAGGAACCGATCCACCGGAAGGTGTTCAAACACCTGCGTGTTTCCCGAGGGCCAGTGAATTTCAATCCGAGTAATTTCCGTGGCCCGGCCCAGCCCGAAGTGGAGCCGCGGTCCCCAGTAACTTTGATAGCCGCGGCCGCTGTGCACCTCGTCCACCTGGGTGAGATTTCCTGCGACAACTTTGATTTTTGCGCCCACAGCATCCCGATTTGACTTCGTGCCGCGAAGGGTGATCTGAACCCAGTGATTTCCGGTTCGCTGATCGTTGCGAATAATTGTCGGTTTTTGTCGGGAATTCAATACGACAATATCGATGTCGCCGTCATTATCGAGATCACCGAACACCGCACCGCGACTGCTGTAGACGGGATCGAGACCGTCGCCGCAATGGCGGCTTACATCCTCGAATGTGCCGTTTCCGCGATTAAGAAGGAGAATATTCCGTACCGCGTAGGCTGTGGTATCGTCATAAAGGTCGATATTGTCTTGTAAATGTCCGCAGGCAATAAATAAATCTTTCCAGCCATCGTTATTAAAGTCGATTAAACCGGTTCCCCAGTTGACGTAGGGAAGACATCCCTGCCCGGCCCCGGTGACTACGGTGACATCTTCCAGAGTTCCGTTTCCCAGGTTACGGTAGAGGACGGGCAACTCGGCCTGATACGAGGTCATGAAGAAATCGAGCCAGCCATCATTGTCGTAGTCGCCGCAGTCGATGCCCATGCTCCCCAATTCATCACCGCTTCCGTTGTAGGCGAAGCCCGTTTCCAGACCAACCTCTTCGAAGTGTCCGTGACCATCGTTGCGGAAGAGAAAATTGCCCGATACATCGTTGAGGACGAACACGTCCGTGTCACCGTCGTTGTCGTAGTCCGAACATACCATCCCCATCCCCGAGCCGGCATGTGTTCCGATGCCAGTCTCCAGACTGACATCGGTGAATGTGCCATCGCCGTTATTGCGATAGAGCTGATCGGGTTCGGGTGGAAAATCGCGCGGCCCGGCATACATGGGATAGCCTTTCACGTAATGGACGCGATGGCTTTCCTCGGTGAATTGGACGTAATTGGCCACGTAGAGGTCCAGGTCGCCATCGTTGTCATAGTCGAGAAAGGCAGCGCCGGCGCCCATGCGATGGCCACCGCCCACACCGGCCTGGTCGGTGACGTCAGTAAACGTACCGTCGCCGTTATTATGATAAAGTTTATTCGGGCCGTAGTTATTCACGAATATATCCGGCCAGCCATCATTGTCGTAATCGCCTATGGTAACGCCCATTCCGAAGCCCGTGTCACCCACGCGTGCCTCGTCGGTCACATTGGTAAAGTGCCAGTGGCCGTCGTTGCGCCACAGTTCATTGCGCGGAGGCGGATCACGAGGTGGCGCGCCCGGTAAGGGTGCCCCGTTGACGAAGTAGATATCCAGAAGGCCATCGTTGTTGTAATCGAAGAGGGCCAGTCCGCACGTCACTGTTTCCATGATGTAGCGGCGACCGCTGCTCCCATCGGTGTGAACAAAGGTGATGCCGGTCTCGTTTGTGACGTCCCGCATGAGAGGAATACGGGATTCAGAAGCCGTAGTTGCCGTGCGGCGGCATCCGCTGAATGCCAGTGTGGCGACCAGAGCGCCGATCAGCGAAAATCGCAAGAGCAGAGGTGTCGGCAGCATAAGTGTTGAAATGTGTGTTTTCACGGCGTACGGCGGAGACTGTCGAGCAACCTCTGGTACTGGTCGTTGGTTGGATCCAGGCGGGCGGCCTCCCGGGCAGCGGCGAGTGCTGCCGGAGTATCTCCGTCCCGCCCGGCAGCGAGGGCCAGGATGAAGAAAAACTGGGGGGCCGGTTCGCGAGCCACGGCCCTCAGGGCGAGGACGTGCGCATCAAAGGGGCGCCGACCCGCCGTGATGTACAGCGAAGCCAGTGCAGCATATCCGCCGGCCTCCAAAGGAGTCATTTCAATGGCTCGGCGATAGGCGGCTTCTGCGTCTTCGAATCGTTTGAATTCGGCAAAGACCTTGCCTGCTGCCATTTGGGCTTCCAACGAGCCCCGGTGTTTCTGGAGGTAATTCTGAAGAGTCGTTACCGCCTCGTTTTCCCGACCGGTTTTAAAATAAAGCCATGCCAGAAGCGGCGGGATTTCTTCTTCGTCGAGATTCAGCTCCTGGCCACGTTTCAAGAGACGTTCTCCCGTGGCGACGTCACCGCGTGCAATATAGATTTTCGCGACGAGCAAATAGGCCCGCGCCAGTGCAGCACGGACGGCGGGAAGCTGTGTCTCGGTCTTCAAACTCATTCGGTGGCGCTGTTCATCACGCCGCTTCAGCTCTTGGAATCGCGCCAGGTACTTCCGCGCTTCTTCGGTCTGTCCCAGGCGGCTGAGCGCAGTCGAGAGGGGATAATACGCATTGGTGTAGTCTGGATTGGCTGTGATGACGTACATAAGATGCTCACAGGCCGCAGAGTAATCTTTTAGCGGGACGAGGATCTGACCGAGTAGTGCCCGAGCCGGAAGAGAGCGCGGATGGCGACGCAGGCACTCGGTCAGCACCTGGCGGGCTTCCTCGAGCCGACCATCCTGGATGAGGACTTCCGCCAGTTGGACAGGGTAGACCGAGGAGTCACGCTGGAGTTCCCAGGCTTTTCGGTAATACTCGGCAGCCTTCTTCAGTTCCCCGCGCTCTAGGGCCAGATTACCGAGTGACTGGTAGCCGACCGCAAAATTGGGGGCAAGCTCCAGTGCCTTTTCCCAGCATTGCGCTGCTTCTTCGGTTTTTCCAAACCGGCCGAGGAGCTGGCCCATCACATCCCATGCGTACGGGTCATCGGGGAAGATGGCGACAGTATCCTGGGCCAGTTGATTGGCCTCGCGAAGCAATTCGGCCACTTCTGGTGCGGCGTCCGCTGCAACCTCAAGCAGGGGGCTGGGCGGATGGGTCCAATCCCACACCAGCCGGAAGAGAACGCCGATCAGCAGCACCGCAGCGCAGGCTGCCCAAAAACGCTTGCGCACCCAGAATGATCGCCGTCGGGCTGGTTTTTCGGGTGCAGCCGGTGATTCAGGCGTCTCTTCGGCGTCGGGACGGTCTGGCAAATTTCTGTCAGCGAGCCTCATCATCCACGGCGGAACATTTACTATAAACACCTTTCACAACATGCCACCGCAACGGGTCCGTCCATTTGGTTGTATTCCCACCTTTGGGACTTGGTTCACCTTTTTGACCATGACGCTCGAGTACGCGCAGGAGAATAGAGGCATCCCGGAGGGATCTCTCCGTGTTATCCCGAACTTATTTAAGAAAAATGCCACGCCGCGACGGGAGTCGGGCGACGTGGCTGTTTTTTACGAATGTGACATCAGGCAGCTTACGGACGCCTCATCTCATCACTTTTGTGAGGGTTGAGACGGGGCCGCCCCGCCGCTGCTCCCCGCACCCAGCTTCTGGAGCATGGCCTGAGCGGTGGCCTTCACCGCATTGACATCCTGGGTGCTCATAATCTTCTTGCCGTCGGCTTCCAGCTCATTTCCCAGCGCAGGGTCGGTCTTCTTAAGTTGTTCAATCAAGTTCATGACTTCTCCCATTGCGCTTCCTGCCTGCTGCAACTTTCCCTCGGCAATAGGTTGCAGGACCTTGATCAACTCTTCCTTGGGGTTGCGTTCGGGCGGCTTGACGGACTTCGCCTTCGAACACCCAATGACCAACACCGTAACCGCCATTACCAAGATCGCGTAGGTCGTCCGCTGAAGCATCGGTGGTCTCCTCCCTGCGGGTGTTTGAAACCTGTATCGACTCAAATCAGGCTGAGGCACAGGTGACTGTGCCTCAGCCGCACACCTACTGAGTTATCACACTCACCGGCCACGGTGTGGCCTGAAACTCAGCACCCTCCATGAACCGGAATCATGGAGTGCCGAACACCGCTATCACGGCGCCTGGACCGACTCACGACCGGCCCGGCTACCTAGCGCCCAGTAGGTGGGCAAATCGATCGTGTTGGATATGAACCGCACCGACCCGTCCACCATAGCGTGATTGCAACCGCCAGGATGGTGGCTTCGCGCTGGATAAGCACCGTCCCGGTCGGAGGCCATGCCCGGAGGTCCTTCGGCGATGCAGGTCGGATACTGCCAGTTCGGCGGCGCGATGGTGTTGAACACCGTCTGCGTGTAGTTGGCACCCATCCAGTTCCAACCATTGTTGCTGAGGTGGTCACCGATGTTCGCCTGGCACTGGATACCCCAAGCGTTCAGATTATCGATGTATGGCTGAACCGGCTGATTACGCAGCGTGGGAGCCAGGAAAGTATTGGGGTCGCCGTGATTGTACCAGCTTGGGATGACGTTCCGCACGGGTTCGCCAGGCAGGTACTGGGCGCCATTGTCATCGCCTTTGAGCACCTCAGAGGCCATGATCGTATTTGAGGTTCCGTCGATGACCTCCGCGATGGTCGTTTCCAGGTTCGGCCGGAAGGTTCCCGGGCACATCTGGCTGTGGTCCCACCAGATCAGCCACGGGCCTGAGTTAACAGCGTAGTTGCAACCCGGCCCGTGGAGCCAGCCCGTCTGGGGCGCTTTCATGTCGGACGGGCAGAGGAACGTCTGGATTACGGCTTCCCGCAGCTGAGCAGGCTGGTTGTACCAACCGTCCCAAATTCGCCAGTCGATTTGATCATAAATAGCCCGCTGTTCGATGAACGGGAGAATCATGGTGTGGACGCTGTAACCCTGCCAAATTCGCCAGGGATCGAGATTGACCCCGGACCCGGCCAAAAAGCTTATGTAGCTTTGGCGCGGGAACGTTTTGTAAACGTCGTGGTAGTTATGGACAGCCAACGCAAACTGTTTCAGGTTGTTGGTGCACTGGCTGCGGCGGGCTGCTTCG
>NICF_comb_assmDRAFT_10001509_pt1 | contig 18337 bp, 14 predicted proteins | sample NewIslPassag4_SG_FD_11279 | JGI IMG/M metagenome (IMG submission 11279) | reverse complement strand
ATTAAAGGAAACATAGGCCAAGGCCGAAAGGATCACCCTCCCTTCGAACTTTCCCCCATCAAACACCTTTGCAAAAAAATCCGGCAAAAAAAAGGATTTTCCCGCAAGCAAAAAGGTGCAAAACATGATCATCGGAACCACCGCCATATTGACCATGACAAGACCTTTCGTACCCCGGACCAGAACTATCAGCGCGAGAAAAATCGTAAGAAAAATCCCCACTTCCTTTGGCCAATGGAGCTGCTCTTGGAAAACGCTGCCACTTCCACTCAACATCACCACAGACACACCAAGAATCATAATGAACATGATGAGATCCACAATCGGCGAAAAAATCGGTCCGAAGATTTCCTTATTTAACTGACTGAAATTCCTTGCTTCCAATCGGATGGCAAGAAGCATGATTTTCACCCCGAAATAGATGAAACCGATCCCTGCAATCAGGATGCCCACCATCCCTGAAGCCCCATATCGGGAGAAAAACTCCACAATTTCCCTGCCTGTAGCAAAACCCGCTCCGACCACGGAGCCGACAAAAATGGCGGCCAGTTGAATCGATTTTTTCCACACCATGGACATCCCCCTCCTTATATCCTATGTCCCCCTTGTCCTTTGGAAGAACGAAAGATACGGAACCCTGCCCCAAGGAATAGAAAAGAAAAATGCAATTTTTTGAAGCGAATATCTTGAAAGTCAAAAAAGGTCAAAGTATAATAAAGATAGAAATAAAGGTCAAAGATAGTCAAAGTCAAATCGAAAAAGGAGGTATGTAGGATGGTTTGCGAAAAATGCCATAAAAGACCCGCAACGGTACAATTCCGTTACCGGATAAACGATGAAGAAAAACACTATTCTCTTTGCCAAGAATGCTATATGGAGGAACAACAAAAACTGCAAATGGATTTTGGTTCGATGTTCGAAAACTTTTTTGATCAAAGCTTTCAAGCTTTCCCCTTCAACAACCTGTTCCAAGCCTTCGGTGAAAACATCAACGGAAAGGACCCGAACCGAAAAACAATGACCCAGGTCCAACCGCCAAGAAGAGGGGGCGGATTCCTTGACCAATTCGGGAAAAACTTGACCGATCTTGCCAAAGCCGGCAAAATCGACCCGGTCATCGGTCGCGATAAGGAAATCCGGAAAGTGATTGAAATTTTGAACCGGAGAAACAAAAATAATCCGGTCCTGATTGGGGAAGCAGGGGTCGGAAAGACCGCCATAGTGGAAGGATTGGCCGCAAAAATTGCCACCGGCGATGTTCCAGTCAAATTAAGAAATAAGGAAGTTTATCTGTTGGATGTTGCCTCCTTGGTAGCCAATACGGGGATTCGCGGACAATTTGAACAGAGGATGAAACAATTGATCCAGGAATTGGAAGAACGCAAGGAAGTCATCCTCTTTATCGATGAAATCCATCTTATTGTGGGGGCCGGGTCGGCGGAAGGCTCGATGGATGCCGGAAATATCCTAAAACCCGCTCTCGCTCGGGGCGAAATCCAATTGATCGGAGCAACGACATTAAACGAATATCGGAAAATCGAAAAGGATCCCGCCCTGGAACGCCGTTTCCAACCCGTCCATGTCCAGGAACCTTCCGTAGAGGACACCATCCACATCTTGATGGGGTTAAAACCGAAATATGAAGCCTTCCATCATGTTACCTACACCGATGAGGCAATCCGGAAAGCATGTATTTTGTCCCATCGTTACATCCAGGATCGATTCTTGCCGGATAAAGCCATCGACCTATTGGATGAAGCCGGGGCCAAAATCAGCCTGGACGCACCGAACCTTAGCCCGCAGGCCCTCGATGAACAGTTGCAACAATTAAACAGGAAAAAGGACGAAGCGATCCGAAAGGAAAACTATGAAGAAGCTGCAAAATTGAGGGATGAAATCCAACGGCTGGAAGACCAGAAGAAAAAGTTCAGCAATAATGTCACACCAATTGTCGATGAACAAGTCATTTATGCCATCCTGGAAGAAAAAACCGGTATCCCGGTGGGAAAAATCCAGAAGGACGAACAAGAGAAACTAAAGAATTTGGAAGCCACCCTCCAAGGGAAAGTCATCGGTCAAGAGGAAGCGATCAAACAAGTGGCAAGGGCCATCCGCCGAGGCCGGGCAGGTCTTAAGGCAAAAAATCGCCCCATCGGTTCCTTCCTCTTTATCGGACCAACTGGCGTCGGAAAAACGGAATTGGCAAAAGTTTTGACCGAGGAACTATTCGGCTCCCGGGATGCGATGATCCGGCTCGATATGAGCGAATATATGGAGAAACATAGCGTTTCCAAACTGATCGGTTCTCCTCCGGGATATGTCGGTTATGAAGAAGCCGGACAATTAACGGAAAAGGTTCGCCGCAATCCATATAGCTTGATTTTGCTCGATGAAATCGAAAAGGCCCATCCCGACTGCATGCATATTTTCTTGCAAATCCTTGAAGATGGTCGGCTGACCGATAGCCAAGGACGGACGGTAAGCTTCAAAGATACGGTCATTATTATGACAAGCAATGCCGGAACGGAATATAAGACCATAAAAGTAGGCTTTGGTCAAAAGGATCATGACACCTCCAAGACCTTGGACCAATTGAAAAGCTACTTTAAACCGGAATTTTTGAACCGTTTTGATGCGATTGTCGAATTCAAGTCCCTAGGTCATGAAGAACTGATGAAAATCGTCGATCTGATGCTTCAGGAATTGAAGGAGCAGTTGGCGGAAACGAATACGGATATCACCATCCCTGATGAAGTTAAGGAAAAACTCGTCAACCTTGGATATCAGCCGGAATTTGGCGCACGTCCCCTTCGCCGGACAATCCAGGAACATCTGGAAGACAGGATTGCCGATTTCAAACTGGACCATCCAGATGCCCGGCATCTGATAGCCTTTCTTGAAAAGGATGAAATCAAGATCAAACAACAATAACCAAAAAAACGGCCCATCCTACATGCGGATGTGGCCGTTTTCCTTTGATTCGGATTATAATTTTTTGTCATCGATGGACATTAAGTATTTTTCGATCGATCCAACAACGGATTCGACACAACCATCTTCAAAGGGAGAAAGGAGTCCTGAAGCTTCGACAAGACCTAGGAAGGATTTGGATCCTCCCAGTTTGCAAAGATTGACATAGGATTCCCAAGCTTCTTCAAAATTGTCCTGGGCCCTCTTCCAATATTGAAGGGCACAAATTTGCGCCAAGGTGTAATCAATATAATAGAAGGGAGATGTGTAAATATGGCCTTGCCGTTGCCAATATCCGCCCTTTTCCAGGTAATCAAAGCCATCGTAATCCCGATGGGGCAGATAGGTTTTCTCCATTTCCCGCCATGCCTTTTTCCTTTCTTCGGGGGTCGCATCCGGATTTTCATAAACCCAATGTTGGAACTCATCCACCAGTACCCCATAGGGCAAGAAAAGAATGGCGCTGGAAAGGTGGGAAAATTTATATTTATCCGTGTCTTCCTTAAAGAACAGTTCCATCCATGGCCAGGTGAAAAATTCCATGCTCATCGAGTGGATTTCACATGCTTCATAAGTCGGGAAGTAATATTCGGGGATCCCGATGTTCCGGCTGGAGTACACTTGGAAGGCATGACCTGCTTCATGGGTCAGAACATCAATGTCGCCGCTAGTCCCATTAAAATTCGAGAAAATAAAGGGAGCCTTATATTCTTCCAGGAAGGTACAATATCCCCCGCCCGCCTTTCCGGGTTTGGCTACCAAATCCATCAGATGGTTTTCTACCATAAATTCAAAAAACTCGGCAGTTTCCTTAGATAATTCCGTATACATCCGTTTTCCATTTTCAATGATCCATTCCGGATCACCTTTCGGTGTTGGGTTCCCTGTCAGGAAGGAGAAAGGTTCGTCGAAGTATTTCAATTGATCAACTTGGATCCGTTCCCTTTGTTTTTCCATCAATTTAGTTGCCAATGGCACAATATATTCCTTTACCTGTTTCCGGAAGTTGGCTACCATGTTGGCATCGTAATCCGTCCGCATCATCCGGTAATAAGCCAGTTCCACAAAGTTTTTGAAGCCCAATTTCCGGGCAATTTCCGTACGGACTTTCACCATTTCATCATAAATCCGATCCAATTCTTCTTCATGTTCCGCCATAAAGCCAAATCGGGCAAGATGGGCTCTTTTTCTCATATCCCGGTCTTTTGACTCCATAAAGGGTTGAAGCTGGGCAAGAGTCCGTTCTTCGCCTTCAAAGTCAATTTTTGCAGAAGCAAGCAATTTCGTATATTCAGTGGACAGTTTGTTCTCTTTTTGGAGCAATGGGATAATTTCCTGTGAAAAGGTTTTCAACTGGCAATCAGCCAAAGCAAACAATTGTTTACCGAAAATGCTCTCCAACTCGCTACGATAGGGGGATAGGACGACGGTTTCATAGAAGGAAAACAGGATACCTTGCAATTCCGGGCTGATTTCATCGGCATAATCCTGTTCTGCTTTATAAAATTCATCCCTTGTGTCAATGGAGTGGCGAATGCTTACCAGCGTAATCATAGTTTCCACATGGCTACGGAGGTCATTAAATTGCCGGATATAGTTCACGACTTCTTCCGTTGAACTGGCATTTTTTATCTTTTCAATATAATCCTTTGCCTCTTTTTTCACCTTTTCCATATCCGGTCTTTCATATCGATATTCTTCAAATTTCATCTTATTCTCTCCTTACATATATGATGCCTACCACCGATGGCAGGAAATGACCAACCAAAAGAGGCTAGGCAAAGCTTTTGATCGGGCTTTGCTGAAGGGCATTTTTTATTCTTTGGCTGAAGAGCACACCTTTATTTTCGGTTTGGCGAAAAAAACGCTGGTATTCATTTAATAATGAATCCAATTCCTGGCTATGTTTTAAGGTAATTTCATTCGTGTAGCCATAGGTATTCGCGGATTGAATCATTTGCTCGCGTTTTTGGCGAATGGCGGTTTCAATTTCTGCTTTCTCCCAATATACGTCCACTTTAAAGATCCTCCTAATTAAATCTCTTAAAACTATTAATCCTTACTCCGCCATTATGACAAATTAATAAGAGTTAGTAAATAGAATCGATAAAACAAGACAAAAATTTATCATTTAATAGAAAGTTCTACATTTTATGAACCGATTTGACTTTTTCTATCTCTAGCAATCGCGCTTTCAGATGGGTCCTTTGTCCCGCATAGCCGACAAGGTCCCCCTTTTTTCCGATCACCCGGTGACAAGGTACAATAATCGGCAATCGATTGGCTTTATTCGCCTGACCGACCGCCCTGACCGCTTTCGGCTTTCCGATTTCCTGAGCAATCTCCAAGTAGCTCCGGGTCGAACCATAGGGGATTTTTAAAAGGGCTTGCCAAACGGCCCTTTGGAAGGGGGTCCCTTCCAAAATATAGGGGAGGTCAAACCCTTTCCTTTCCCCCGCAAAATATTCCAAAATTTGCTTACCTGCCTCTTCTAAAAGAGGGTCGGCAGGATCTTCCTTAACCTCCCTTTCCCCTTTCCATTCCAGGAAATCCTCCTTTCCGATATAAATCCCATGAATGTAATGATCCTTACGAACGATATACAAATCCTCCAAATCACTTTCGATCACGATAAACCGTTCCATCATCCTCAACCTCTTTTCTCCTTGGGTGAAATCGATTTTTTGGACCTTCTCCGCTTTTGGCGGTTCCATTCCAATCATACCCCCGAACATGTAATTTGAACCTTAAGATCCGATTGTCCTTAATTCCATTCTTTTTCTGATTCCAATTCGACAGCGATAAAAAAAATCCTCTCCAAATCCCCATGATAAGAACTCTACCGAAAGAAAAAACCGCCCGACCTTGGGCGGCTGTGATTCTCTCATGATGGTTATCCTATGATAATGCGTTCCTTCGGATAATGATAATTGTCTCGCCTTTCCTTTCCGCCGATCATAAAGATGAAGGAAATGATCCCGACCCTTCCGATAAACATCAGAAGCATAATGATGAATTTCCCGAAAACCGAAAGATCCGGGGTAATTCCCGTGGACATACCGCAAGTACCGAAGGCAGAGGTCACCTCAAAAAAGATGGCTGATAATGAGAAGTCTTCCGTGGCCATTAAAATTGCCACCGAAACGAAACAGAGGATGACAGAAAAGGATACGACCAGGACGGCCTTCACAAAATCCTCTTCATGGATTTCCCTTTTGAAAACCTTAATCGACTGTTTCCCCCTAGCAAAATTGAAAATAAAAAGCATCGCAAGGGCGAAGGTCGTTGTCCGGATCCCCCCTCCCACCGAACTGGGGGAAGCCCCGATAAACATGAGACCGGATAAAATAAACAAAGTCTCTTCCTGCAATTGGGAGATATCCATCGTTACCAGTCCCCCGCTTCGGGTGGAAATGGACTGGAATAGGGAATAAAAAATGTCCTCATCCCATGTTTTTCCTTGCAAAAATCCATTTTTTTCAAACAGGAAAAAGAGTACCGCTCCAGTCAGCACAAGGATTCCATAGGTAAGGGTCGTAAGCTTCGTATTCAAAGAAAAGGAAACGGTATTTCCCGTCCTTTTCCGGAGAAAGAAATTTTTCACTTCCAACAATACCGGGAATCCGATCGCCCCCAATGTAATCAGAATCATATGGACCAGTTGCACGAAATAATCATCCCGAAAAGGAATGAGGGAATTTCCGGTGATGTCGAAGCCGGCATTCGTGGTGGCACTTACCGAAGAAAAAAGACCATTATAATAAGCCTCCTGCCAGGTTGGAAAATACGTTAAAAAATATGTACCAAGAATCAACGCTCCGAACAATTCAATAAGGACAAAAATGATAATGATCTGCCTAAGCATCTTCACCATGCCGCTTAAATTAAACTGGTTTTGGTCCGTCATGATCAGCCGGCGTTCTTTGATCCCGATTTTTTTCTTCATGATGATCCAGAAAAACGTACCTAGCGACATAATCCCGATTCCGCCCACCTGGAGCACAAGAATCAAAATAAAAATGCCTATAGGGGTAAAGGTTTCCGCCACCGAAATCGTAGAAAGACCGGTGACACTGACGGCACTGACCGCCGTAAACATGGCATCGATGAAACTCCAGGGAGCCTCGGGGCGACGGGCAAAGGGTAAGCTAAGCAAAATCATCGATACCGTTACGGTCAAAATATAATAAATGACAATCACTCTCGCCGGTGTTAGCTGGTGATCTGCAAATTCTTTTACTTTTCTCCACATGGGATTTAATTCCTTTCTTTCATTAATAATCTTTATCTTAATCCATTTTTACCACGGTGAAAAGAACCTTCACGAAATTTTCAAGGACAGCAAAATCTGCCACTCATGAACCTATATCTCCGAACCATACTAAGGATATACAAAGAAAAAGGTGGTGATATCTCATGGTAGGTTCTTCCAATAAATTGCTCGTTCCGGGGGTGGAACGTTTCCTGGAACAGGTGAAATATGAAATTGCCGAAGAATTTGGCGTGAACTTAAGCGGACAATCCGCCGCCAGGGCAAACGGTTCGGTTGGCGGTGAAATAACCCGTCGCCTTGTAAGACAAGCCCAATCCCAATTATCTCCCGGTGAAAATCAGGGCTACCGCTACTGATTGATCCCTTTCGATAAACGGTTCCTTTTGGCCAGAATTTTGCTTTTGGCCTATACCTCTTTTTCCAGGTTCCCGTTACCGGTAACGATCGGAATCTCTATATCCAAAAAAGGCCTAATGCCAGTTTTGCATTAGGTCCTCTTTTTTCCATATATGGTTTTTAAAGAAGGCTTAGGCTTCCTTCTCCAGTTTCGGCAGAACTTCCGTATCGACGGTAGGTTTGCCGGCTTTTTTCCTTGAGAGGTAGTATCCCCCCACCGCCAGCACAAGAAGAACGGTCCAGAACGTCATTTTCCAAAACGTTGACTCCGGGAAATGCTCATTCAAGATCCCTACCGCCGGATGGGCTAAAGTGGTCACCGTGAGTTTTACTCCGACCCAACCAACGATCAGGAAAGCAGCCGTCTCCAAGGTCGGATATTTGTTGAGGAGTTTTACAAACCAGGTTGCGGCAAAACGCATAATGATGAGCCCGATGAACCCACCAAGGAACATGACGACAAATTGCCCGCCATTCAATCCCCCGATGGTAAAATTCCCGTACTCCGGAAGCGTCATCGCCAACGCCACCGCCGCCAGCATCGAGTCAACGGCAAAGGCCAAATCCGCCAGCTCCACCTTCAGGACGGTCATCCAAAATCCTGAACTTTTCGCTTTTTTCCGCTTTACCTTGCTCTCGGAATCCTCTTTATAATGGTCATACAAATGTTTCCCTGCGATAAAAAGGAGATACAAGGCGCCTATAGCCTGGACTTGCCAGACATTGACAAGGAACGAAATCATGAACAAGGTTGCAAATCTTAATACAAAGGCACCGAGGAGTCCATAAAATAGCGCCCGTTTTTGCTGCTCTTTCGGCAAATGCTTTACCATGACGGCCATGACGACGGCATTATCCGCCGCAAGAATCCCTTCCAAACCTACCAAAACGAGTAATACCCAACCATACTCCAACAATATGGACATTTGATTCCCTCCGTATTTAGGATCGCAGGATGATCTTTTTATTCTTGCTTGAGGCAAAATAAAAAGACCCCTGCCTTAATAGGCAAAGGTCTTGCGTAACAAATTTGCCGACAAAGCCGGTGGTTGGTTTCCCACGAAGTGACGACCCTGTCTAGGAATAAAAATTCCTAACGCTACTCCCCTTTACATCGTGTAAATAGGAAAAACTTCTATTGTTATCTTTATTATACCGTCACAAGGACCGGTTGACAATGCTTTTTACTGAAAAAGGCATTTTTTATATAAAATTAGGCAATTTCTGTAAAAAAAGGGGCCGGAAGTCTTTGCCCATCCCTTCCCTCCTATAGGTATGTGGATTGCTCCCCTTTTCCTAGATATGAAAAAACGTGCCCGCCATTTCTTGGGGACACGTTTTCCAACCCATCAATAATATTCGCTATTTCTTCGTTCATCCATTGGATTATACAGTTTCACATCGGGATTTTTTTCCGAGAACCAGCGGAGGGCAAAATCATTTTCAAATAAGAAGACATTCCTTCCCAGCATATCTTTCACGAGCATACTGCGGGAACTATTGAGCTTCTCATCCACCTCATCCCCTTCAACCCAACGGACGATTTTGGAACCGAGATGCTCCATGTTCACTTCGGCATTGTATTCGTTTTTCATCCGATGCTCGAAAACTTCAAACTGCAATTGGCCAACCGCTCCCAATAAATAATCCTCATATTTCGTCTTGTAAAGCTGGATGGCCCCTTCCTGGACAAGCTGGTTGATCCCTTTATGGAATTGCTTCTGTTTCATCACGTTTTTTGGCGTGACCCGGACGAATAGTTCCGGGGTGAACTGGGGCAACGGATCATAATGGAAGGCTTGTTTTCCGACAAAAATCGTATCGCCGATCTGATACGTCCCTGTATCATACAGACCGATGATATCACCGCTTACCGCCTCATCGACCGTCTCCCGATCATCCGCCAAAAACTGCGTCGATTGGGACAATTTGATGGATTTGCCGGTCCGGGCTAAAGTGACTGTCATCCCGCGCTCAAATTTTCCCGAACAAACCCGGACGAAAGCGATCCGGTCCCGGTGGGCAGGATTCATATTGGCCTGGATCTTGAAGACAAATCCAGAAAATACCGGATCCAATGGATCGATATATCCCCGGTCGGAATGTCTCGGTGCCGGAGAAGGCGCAAAACGCAAATAGGTTTCAAGGAAAGTTTGAACCCCAAAGGCGGTCAGGGCACTTCCAAAAAACACCGGCGTGAGCGTCCCATTGGCAATTTTTTCTTCGGAAAATTCATTTCCGGCCTCATTTAGGAGCTCAATTTCTTCCAAAGCCTGGGTATATAGGCCGGACTCTTTTAACGGATGGTCGATGGCAAGGGTTCCGTCTTCAGCTAAAGGAAGGAAACGTTCTTCTTCGCTTACCCGGAATTGTTCGATCCGATTATAGTACCGGTCGTAAATGCCAAGAAATTCTTTCCCCATGCCAATCGGCCAGTTCATGGGATAGGATTCGATCCCGAGGACCTCCTCCAGTTCCGCAAGCAGCTCCAAAGGCGGCTTTCCGACCCGGTCCAATTTATTCATGAAGGTGAAAATCGGAATCCCCCGCATCCGGCAAACTTTAAAGAGCTTAATGGTCTGGGGTTCGATCCCCTTTGCCGAGTCGATAATCATGACGGCACTATCCACGGCTGTCAATGTCCGGTACGTATCTTCACTGAAATCTTCGTGTCCCGGCGTATCCAAAATATTGATTCTATATCCATTGTAATCAAACTGCATAACACTACTTGTGACCGAAATTCCCCGTTGTTTTTCGATTTCCATCCAGTCACTGGTGGCGTATTTCCCGGTCTTTTTCCCTTTAACTGTTCCTGCCGCCCGGATCGCTCCTCCAAACAATAACAACTTTTCCGTCATGGTCGTTTTACCGGCGTCCGGGTGGGAAATAATCGCAAAGGTTCGACGTCTTTTCACTTCATCTATAAAATTCCCCATATTGCGTTCCTTTCTATTTTTCTTATCGAAATGAAACTCACAAAAAAATACTACCGTTCCAAAGGAAGTTTTGCAAGGAGATTTCCATCTTGCAAGAAAAATTCTTCAATCTTTGGAACAGCCAAACCAAAAATCTTTCTTGCAGGCACTAGTCCCTTTTCCGAAGGTAAAATTGGACCATTAGTTGCAGAAGGTAAACTAACAGGAGGATGACATAAAGGATCAGTTCCATCTCGCTCATGATCTGCACGGGATTAATGACATTCATAACCGCATTGTACAAACTTTGTCCCAGCAACAGATTAAAAGAGATGGACAAAAGGAGGGTAGAGATGAGTACGGTGATGAACAAAAGCAATCCTTTCATGATTTTCCTCCCTTTAATTCAAGTACGTTAGGCTTCCTAGAAGCTGAAATCCTCCTTCCATTAATGTTCTTCCCTTTTTCTAGATTATTCCTTCCCTTCATCCGAACTGCATAATCTTTCCTCCATTAACAAATAATGAAACCAAGGAAAATTTCCTCCATTTCTTCCAACCTTATAGGGAGGTCGCTATGTCCCTTTTTTCCAAGCCCTTTGGCAAAAAGAAAAAAAACGATAAGAATCGCCCAGAAGAAAAGCCTGTTTCCCAAGACCCAAGGGGACAGGCGGACTGGATTGAGAAACAATTTCTGGATCAGAACCTGGATAAAAACATCGAATTTTTGCAGAAGACCACCGGAAACAGTTCGGATATCCAATACCGCCATGTGACCTTAGGAGGGAATTCGGGCAGGAAAGCTTGCATCGTCATAACGGAAGGACTTGTGGAAAACCTGCTTGTGCTTGGCTTTTTGGAAAGCATATTGGAAAAGGAAATGGATGGGCAGATCCCAAGCGAGCAAATGATGGAGCAATTACGGGAACGGATTTTACCGATAAGTAAAGTGGGAACCGTTCAGACTTGGACCGATCTTTTTCATGCACTCCTTTCCGGTCAATCCATCCTTCTTTTGGACGGCATGGCAAAGGCCCTCACCGTCAGTACCGAAGGAGGAGAATTTCGGTCCATACAAGAACCGACTTCAGAGGTTTCCATCCGCGGACCAAAGGATTCCTTTACCGAATCCCTGATCACCAATACGGCATTAATTCGCCGGCGCATCAAAAATCCGAACCTATGGGTGGAGAGGCTGGAAATCGGTAAGGTGACGAAGACGGAAGTCAACGTCATTTACATCAAGGGAATCGCCAATGACAAAATCGTCCAAGAAGTAAAAGAACGGTTGCAAAGGATCGAATATGGCCAAGTGCTTGACTCAGGAACGGTGGAACAGTTTATCGAGGATCAAACCTTTTCTCCTTTCCCGACGGTTTACCATACGGAAAGGCCGGATGTCGTCTCTAGCAATCTCGCGGAAGGACGGGTGGCCATCGTTTGCGACGGCTCCCCATTCGTCCTGACCGTTCCGGCGTTGTTCGTGGAGTTTTTCCAGGCAACGGATGATTACTACGCCCGTTTTGATATTAGCGTTGCCATTCGTTTTTTGCGGGTCATTGCCTTCTTTATCTCGCTCATTGCACCCGCAACCTATGTCGCAATTACGACCTTTCATCATGAGATGATTCCGACGATTCTCCTCCTTTCCATTGCGGCCCAGCGGGAAGCCGTTCCCTTTCCCGCCTTTTTGGAAGCCTTTTTGATGGAAATGGCCTTTGAAATTTTACGGGAAGCCGGGATTCGTCTGCCTAGATTCATCGGGCAAACGGTCTCCATCGTCGGCGCCCTCGTGATCGGACAGGCTGCCGTCCAGGCAAACCTGGTCTCTCCGGCGATGGTCATTGTCGTCTCCATTACCGGGATAGCGAGCTTTGCCACTCCCTCATACTCCGTTGCCATCTCTGCCCGGCTAATTCGCTTTGCCATCATGATTCTGGCAGCCTTTATCGGTTTTTACGGGATCGTGATTAGTCTTATGTTCATGGTTTTGCATTTGAATAGTTTACGTTCCTTCGGCGTCCCCTATATGGAACCCCTCTCCCCGATGATCTTTTCCGAATTAGGGGATACCCTCGTCCGGATGCCGGTTCGGACGTTAAAAATGCGCCCGAAATTGATCAGCCAAAAAAATAAATTTCGCCTAAAAACCGAACAGCAACCTGGCCCCTCCGGAAACAAAAGGAAAAAGGGAGATGACAATGGATGAAAAATATCAGGAAAGGCATTGGGCTGACCATGATCATTTGTCTTCTCTCCACCTTCCTTTATGGTTGTTGGAGTAAGAAGGAATTGACCGAGATTGCCATCGTGGTGGGCATTGGTATCGATAAAAATGAAAATGGTACCTATCGGGCTTCCGTGCAAGTAGTCAATCCCAGGAACATAACGAGCGGCCAACAATTAGGCGGACTGACCGGGCCTCCCATCACCGTATACCATGGCGATGGACATACCCTGCTCGAAGTGGCAAGGGAGGTTACGAAAGTGGTTTCCAGGGAACTTCTCTTTGACCATTGCAACCTTGTCGTCATCCAAGAGGATCTCGCCAAGGAAGGAATAAAGGAAATCCTTGATGTTTTGGAAAGAAGTCCGGATTTCCGGACGACGGCACTGATTGCCATCGCCAAAGGAACAAAAGCGCAAAACATTATCAAGACGGTCACTCCCGTTGACTATGTGAGCGCTCAAAAAATCACTTACGGTCTCGAAAACACCCAAGCACGGTTGGGTGAAAATATCGCCCTGGAATTAAGCCAATTTATCAATGATTTATATCACGTCGGTGCAAGCCCGGTAGTAAGCGGTATTGAAATGATTGGAGATGAAGAGAAAGCGGCTTCGGAGGAGAATGCCAAATCCACCATTCCCCTGGCTAACGTAAAGATTAATAAATTGGCTGTATTTAAAGAGGACAGAATGATTGATTGGATCGACGGGGATAAGGCCAAGGGAATCATCATGTTGCGGAACCTATTGAAAGGGACCGTAGTCAATTTGGACTGGAAGGAGCATAAGGAGGCGATTTCGGTGACGATCCATCGCGCCATCGTAAAAATTAAGCCCTCCTACAAAAATGGGAAACCGACGTTTCTCATAAAGGGAAGGTTTGAAGGAAATATCAGCGAGGTCCAAGTACCGATTCCATTGAATGAACCGGCCATGGTTGCCGAAGTGGAAAATATCTTATCGGAAAAATTGAAAAAAATGATGGAGGAAGCCCTCGACTACGCCAAAGAAAAGCAAACGGACCTGGCAGGGTTGGGGGAAAAATTCCGGCTAAAATATCCAAAGGAGTATTTTCAGCTTCGGGCGGATTGGAATGAAAAAATTTTGCCGGAAATTGTAGTTGATATTAAGGTGAAAAGCATTCTCCGGCGCACGGATATGAAATTCGAGCCGTTTTTCATTAAAGACTAATTTGGAAAGAAGTGGGATTATGGAAAAGGCAAAAATCGATCTGGCACAGTTATTTTCCTTGATGACCTTATTCCAATTGGGTACCTCCATTGTCCTTCCCATCGGCATTGATGCGGAAAATAATGCATGGATTGCCATTATTCTCGCCTGCTTTGGAGGACTCCTTTTATTTTTCATCAATTACCAATTGTTTTCTTATTATCCAAACCAACAGCCCTGCAGTTATTTCAGGGACATTCTTGGAAGTGTGCTTGGCCGGATCCTGTCCTATATTTACCTAATATATTTTACGTATCTGACAGCAAGGGTGCTTAGGGATTTTGGCGAATTGCTTGTTACCTTTGCCTATCGGGAAACGCCGGTTATTTTCGTAAATGCCCTGATGATCATTACAATCGTCTACGGGGTGGCAAAAGGAATCGAAGTGATTGCCAGGACGGGACAGCTTAACATGTTGATGATGATTGTAATGGCCATCCTGGGATTTTTATTGATTGTGTTTACGGGACTGATCCAGCTTCAGCGGTTAAATCCAAAGCTCGGAGCCGGATTTATGGGGATCTTGAAAACCATCGGTACCCAGACGTTATATGTCCCCTTTGGGGAATTGGTCGCCTTCTCCTATATATATCCTTACCTAAACAACCCGAAATTCGGGCGGAGGGTCGGCATCGGTTCCATCCTTTTTTCCGGAATCGGTTTATCGGGAACCATGGCCATCAATATTGCGGTATTAAGCTCCGCCAAGGTAGCCCATTCTCCCTTTCCGCTTCTTACTACCATCCAGCAAATCCAATTTGGNGATATTTTGGAAAGGCTTGATNTGCTTTTTCTCATAGCCTTATTTGTTGGAGCCTTNTTTAAAATTTCCATCTTTTTTTACGTATCCAGTATGATTGCNACCCANTTGTATAAATTTCCTTCCCATAAAGAAACCGTCTTCCCGCTTGCTTTGGTGATCCTATTTTTATCCATGTCCATTTCAGGAAACTATGCGGAACATATTATGGAAGGGTTAAAACTGGTACCTTATATTCTCCATTTGCCTTTGCAAGTGATCATCCCATGTATGTTGTTTTTGATCGCTTNTGTCAAAAGGCGCAGAAAAAAAGNNACGGCTTCCCATTCAGGAGGGNAAAGCCANTCCATCGATGTTCCTGTGAAGAATTGATGACAGGNAAGGAGGAAAGGAATCNCCTTGCCTTAAGTTTTCTGGTTNCGGATTTCCTCGATCGTTTCCGGGTTTTGCAAGGTGGAGGTATCTCCCAGGTTTTCCTTTAAATAGGCCGCCCNGACAAGTCTCCGGGCAATTTTTCCGCTTTGGGTCTTGGGCAGGCCGGTTACAAAAAAGATATCCTTTGGCAAAAAGGCCTTGCCTAATTTTTTCCCGATGATATCCTTTAATTCTCCCTTTAGCTGATTGCTGTCCTCGCTTCTTTGATGCAATCCGACGAATAAAACGGGAACTTCCCCTTTCCGCTCGTCCGGGATTCCGATGGCTGCGGCTTCCTTGACAAGGGGATGGGTGGTGACTACCGATTCCAGATCACTCGGTCCCAGCCGTTTTCCGGCAATGTTCATGGTGTCATCGGACCTTCCCAATATATACCAAAATCCATCCTGATCGATTTGGGCAAAATCTCCGTGATGCCACATTCCATCAAAACGCCGCCAATACGTATTCAAATATCGTTCATGATCTTGCCAGAAGGAATAGGTCATGCCCAAAAAGGGGCCGGTAATCACCAATTCCCCCACTTCCCCCTTTTGGACAGGAAGGCCTGTTTCATCCACAACGGTAGCTCTCATGCCAGGGGAAGGACCGTGGAAGGAACACGGTTTCTGGGGCAAAATCGGAATGGAGCTTACAATCCCCCCGGATATTTCTGTCCCGCCCGAATAATTGATGATCGGGCACCTGGAACCACCGACCTTTTCAAAGAACCAAAGCCACGGTTTCAAGTCCCATGGTTCACCCGTGGAACCGAGGATTTTTAGGGATTGCAAATGGAAGTCTTCCGCCGGGGTACCCTTCGTATTCATTAGGGAACGGATCACTGTCGGCGCAAGCCCTAAAATATGGATCTGATGTTTTTCCACCAGTTTCCAAAGACGATTTTCATCGGGAAAGTCCGGACTGCCTTCATAGATGACGGCCGTTGCCCCCAGAATCGCCGTTCCGAAAATAAGCCAAGGTCCCATCATCCACCCCAGATCCGTCAGCCAAAACATCCGGTCCCCCCGTTTCACATCGAAGCTGAAATACATATCGATGGCGTTTTTGAGGGGAAAACTATAATGGGTATGCACCGCTCCCTTCGGTCTTCCGGTCGTTCCCGAAGTATAGATAATCATGAATGGTTCTGTCGATGTCATCGGCTCCGGCTTTAATTCTCGGATGGTTCCGGATCCTGTTTTCATTAGCTCCTCATAGGATAGATCCCGATCTTTTACCGGGAAGCTATATGTAGGTTCCCTTTTGGATAAGTGATGGATCACGATGACCCGTTCAATGGAAGGGGTTAAATCGGCCGCTTCATCGGCGATTTCTTTCAGGCGGATCCATTTGCCTTTCCGACGGAAGCCATCTGCGGTAATCAGAAGCTTGGCTCCTCCATCCCTTAATCTTTGGGCTACCGCATCAGCTCCAAACCCGGAAAAGCATGGAATGAAAACCGCCCCGATTTTCGCAATCGCAAATAAAACCGGCTGGATTTCCGGTATTTGCGGCAAAAGGACACCAATCCGGTCTCCCTTTCGGATGCCCAATTCCTTTAGCCCTACCGCCAACCGGTCGGTTTCCTCCTTCAGCTCCAGATAGGTCACCCGTTTCGTTGCTCCATCTTCCCCCTCCCAAAGAAGGGCAAGCATGTCCCCAGAACCATTTTCTACATGTTTGGTCAGGGCATACCCATAAAGGTTCGTCAATCCGCCCTTAAACCAAAGCGGAAGCTCCATGCCTCGGGATAAATCCACCACCTGATCATATTCCTTGATCCAAGGTATATTTAACTCCTTTAGGATGGACGGATAAAACCAATCGGGTTCTTGGGCCGCTTTCCGGAGGAGTTCCTCATAGGAGGATATATGGTGCTTTTTCATAAATCGGGTAATATTGGCCCGCTCCACCTGTTCAGGGGTCGGATGCCAAACAACCCTATGAGCTTCACTTTTGGAAAGGCTTTCATTCATTCCCATTGTTCTCCCACCTTTTGTTCTTCTCCCACATCTCAATTCTATTTTTTCTGTTTCAATGGGAAAAATCAAGTTTGTTTACGGAAAATTTTTATTATTAGAAAATCAACATGGCTACACGCACAAAAATCTTCGATTCCATACGATTCCTTTTACATAGAGACATATTTCCCTTTGAAACGGAAAATTTATAAGTAGAATATAAAAATGTTTGTGATATAATTACTAATCGGGGCAAATTTTACGAAAGTAAAAGACGCAAAGCCACGGGCCTAAGGCGAAAACGCTATGGCAGCCGGGTTGCAGAGGCATCATAATATACAACCTCCTTTCCTAATTTGCTCGAAATCATGTGAAAGGATTTTCAAATGAAAACCGTTTTAGTAGTTGATGACTCTTTCTTTATGAGAAATATGCTGAAGAAAATTTTACATGAACATTCCTATTCTGTTATTGCTGAAGCAGAAAATGGGTTGGATGCGATAAAAAAATATGAAAAATATCGGCCGGATGTTGTCCTTCTTGACTTAACGATGCCGGTCCTAGGGGGATTTGATGCATTGAAGGAAATTAAGAGGATCGACCCTAAGGCCAATGTCATCATATGTTCCTCGATGGGAACCAAATTTAATTTCATCGAGGCCCTACGGCTGGGAGCAAGAGATTTTGTTATGAAGCCTAATTTCGATAACTTGCCTTCCATTTTGGAACGGATTTTTCACTCGTAAGTTTCGTGTAAGCGAATGCCGCAATTTTTGAATTCGGTGCATTTTCTCTCCCTTGTGCAGGCAAATCCCTGCTGTGTTCATAACAAGCGAATCCCCTGCTATGTTTATATAGGTGAAGCCCGTACCCCTGCCTAATATATGCAAACTCCCGATCTTTGATTTGAAAACATTCTTTAAGTGCCCCTTTTCAAATGAAAGTTTGGAACGGGGCCCTTTTTCTATAGCGCCTGGGTGGGGGCCCTTTTTGCCTCGCAAAATTTTTTCTAAAAAATCCCTTGACCTTTTTTTATTTTTGATTTATACTCAATATCGTTGTTGCGGTTGAAAAAGAATTCACAAGCTATTATAAAATGATTCCGTAGCTCAGCTGGGAGAGCACCACCTTGACAGGGTGGGGGTCGGAGGTTCGAGCCCTCTCGGGATCACTACAACAGAAGG
>NICF_comb_assmDRAFT_10001506_pt1 | contig 18374 bp, 16 predicted proteins | sample NewIslPassag4_SG_FD_11279 | JGI IMG/M metagenome (IMG submission 11279) | reverse complement strand
ATCTCGTATAGTCGGGACATGGTCGGCCCTCCGGATGGAACGAATGTTAGGCGGCCCATGGCACAGAAAACGCCCTCCAGGAAACCCGCTCCTCGAGGGCGTTTTCACTGGTGAGCCCGCTGGGATTCGAACCCAGGACACCCGGATTAAAAGTCCGGTGCTCTGCCTGCTGAGCTACGGGCTCACATCGCTTTTAGGGTGCTTCGCAGGAGGCACAAGAGCGCGACTGTAAGCCGGATTCTGTCGAGGATGGCCATCTATCTCACCCGGCTTTACGCCGGATGGTCCCCGAAGGGACTGCCCCTACCATAATTTGGGTTGCTCGGTGGCGGGGGTTACCTCGTTCCACTCCCGCCGTCGCCGGCGGGACTCGTCTCTATGGCCCTTTTATAGCTACTAGGGACCAGCGAGGGCCCCGTTCGCATCCGTCGGATCGCTCCGCCCCGCCTTGCGGCGGGCGCCAACTTTCTGCCGCAGGCCACGGCATCTGCGGCCCACGGGCAGCCGAGTCCGGACTTTCCTCTAGCAAAAAACCGGGCGACTCACCCGGTCTTTCACCAGCGGCCATCCATCGCACTCGTGTGTTGACCCGTACCCGCGAAACACGCCGATGGACACCATCAGCATATGCCATTATGCCACAGGCGAAAACCTCGTGTCAAGGCAATCTCTTTCCATCTTTCGCCCACTCGACGCGCTTACTTCGCGCCGTGCACACATGCCTGCGAAACACTGCTCAGCATAGGGCGGTGGGCACCGGGACGGCCCCCGGGCCGCGAGCCATTCACGCGGCGCGGACAAGCCCGCGGCCGTCCCGGCTTTGGGCCCACGTTCTACAAGCCCAGTTCGCTTCGCCACTCGGCGAGCCGCAGGTTGGCTTTCTCCACCGCCTGGTCCAGGTACTGCCGCACGTTCCCGTTTTGGGCAAACTGCACCCGGAAGAACTCCGAAAGGAGCGGCGCGACGTCCGACTGCCAGAAGGGCACTTTCGGCCGCGGGTAGGCCGTGTTCATCTGCTGGTAGGTTACCCGGAACTCTGGCTCCTCGGCGAACTTTCGGAGGAGGATCGGATGCTCAAAGGCGGAACGGCGTCCCACCATGTAACCGGAGCCGGCCGAGAACCGGGCCAGATTTTCGGTGTCCGTGATGAACCGCAGGTACTTCCAAGCCGCCTCCTGCTGTTCCCGAGTGCCCGCATTCATCAAAAAGAAGTTTCCCCCGCCGATGGGCGCGTAGCACTCCGTATCGCACACCAAAGGCGCGACGGCCATGTCCATGCCGTTTTCGGCCGCCGACCGGATGTTGTTGGCCAGCGACGCCGTGGACAGCTCCCGCATGGCGAGGGTTCCGTTCCAGAACTGGCTGTAGTTCCCAGGCGCTCTCGCCACGCGGTGCTGGTTCACCATCTCCTGCGCCAGCTCCATGATCTCGACCGCTTGCGGCGAGTTAAAGGTAAAGGCGGTGAGATCTTCGTTCAGCACGCGGCCGCCTCGCCTGCCGATCCACGCTTCAAACAGCCAGCCCCACTCATAGAAGTCGAACCCGTAGATGTCGGGGTTGCCGTCGCCGTCTGAGTCACGCGTGATCTTGCGGGCAAACTCAAAGAGCTCTGCCGTGGTCTTTGGCGCTTCGCCGCTCAAGCCGGATGCCAGAAAGAGCCCCCGGTTATAATAAAGAAGCGGCGTGCTGACGTTGTACGGAAGGCCGTAGAGCTTGCCATCATAAGTGACTGCTCCAAGCATGGTGGGTGAAAAGTCGGAGATGTCGATGCCGTCCGGGCCGTCAATCAATTCGTCGATCGAAAGGAGCGCTCCGGAATAATAGAAGACGGCGCTTCGCGTCTGTTCGAGCTGCAGGACGTGCGGGCCTGCGCCGGCGGCGTGGGCCGTCAGCGCCTTCTCCATGGTCTCAACATACCCGCCGGCGTAGACGAGTTCCACTTCGATGTCAGGATAGATTCTGCGGAAGTCCTCGGTGATCTCCTCGATCAAATCCTGTTGAGCCGTCGTCATTGAGTGCCAGACCGTAATGCTGACCCCCATCGCTGCGCCGCCCAGCATAGCGGAGAGACTCAGCGCGGCGATGCAAATGACGGCGATCTTTCGCACCTGCATCAGCTCCTTTAAGTAGGATTAACCCGATCGAACGTCTCGGATGAGCGACCCCGCTGTACTTGCCTCCCCGGCTTCACCCCCTTTCGCGCTGATCCAGCCGGCCACGTACCATGGCAGTTGTCGCCGGCCGAAATCGAAAGCGTGAAAACCGAAGCATGCCCTATGCCCAAACCGCAAAGCAAAAGCCCGCAAGCAACGACCAGCGCTGCCTTGCGGGCTCTCTCCAGATCTCCGGCCCCCGGCGACGAGCGGCGTGCAAAACGCCCGAAGTAGGAATCTTGCCATAATTTGTAATACATGCACTTATCGATGTATTTTATGTTGACCCATCTCGGCCGTGTTCCTGCCTGCCGGGGAAAACTAGGCGGGAAATTGCACTCAGAAGAGCGGGAGTGAGGAGGGGGCACGGCGACGGCGAGTGCGACCGGTGCTGCGTCGTGAGTCGAAGATGAGCGTAGGGGGTGCGGGATGTCGCTTTCGGGTTCGACGTGGCCTGTCTTCTGTTGCCGGTGCCGTTCAAGAGGGGGCTGGTTTGAATTCGCCGTGCAAGGCGGCAGCGCCGTTGAGCTCTCAACGGAAAGCTCCCGGTCCCTGCCGCTACCTCCTCCTCTACCCGGATGACTAACTAACATACGTTAGTCGCTGTAACCTTCCACGGCTCCGGCCGCTCCTCCTGCCCCCGGGGAATGTACAGATTGTGGCACCCGGTGCAAGGTGCACCGGGAGTCTTTCGCGGCGCGCCCGCGCTAGCTTTTTCGAACCGCCTCTAGCTCGCCGCCTCCACCTCCAGCCGGATCACGAGGGGAGCTTCGGTGTTGCGCGTCTCCTTTACCGCCACGGCCGCAAGACGCGCCTTCCCGTTGATCCTCCTCAGTTTGATGAGCGCGTCGACGAACTCTTCGCCGGTGAAATGCCCAGCATCCGCCCCTTCGGCGGTCACCATGCCTCTTGCGATCGCGTCCCGGTTCACCTCGTCGATCAAACTCAAGATCTGTGCCTCGGGATGCGGTCTTCCCCCTTGCAAGATCCGCTCGCCGATCACTTCGCCGGCCCGGTAGACGACGGCCTCAGGGATCAACTCCAAGGCGACCAAGACGGGCTCTCCTTGAACCGTGTTCTGCGAAGCCACGGCCCGGACGACCCAGCCGCCGCCCTGCGCCGTGATCTTCGCAACCGCCTCCTCGAAGCCGGTTTCACCCCCGAGGGCGATGGCCCGCCCGCTGGCCGCATCCTCGCCCGCGCCGCGGCGGCGTGCCGCGCTTTCCGCCGCGTCGAGCAGGGCTTCAACCTCCCGTCGAACCTGACCCTGCGCCCCGGCGCGGACCACCGCCGCCGAGACGATTTCCCCTTTCAGGTAGACAAATGCTCCGGACCGCAACCGGCTTTCCAATGCGAGGTAATGTTCGGACAATGCCGCAAGGTCCGCCCGCAGCTTGGCCTCGCTCGCCTGGAGCTTTTGTACGCTGTCCTCCAGCGCTTCGGCAAGCTCGCGCACGCTCGCCACGCGCGATTTCCACTCCTCAAGTTCCGCCCGCGCCGCGTCGAGCTCTGAGCGCACCGCCGCGCTCTCCGCCTCCAGCGCCACGAGCTCCTCCATCGCGGCGTCCCGCTCGGCCACAGCCTGGTCGCGGGCGTCTGCCAACTGTTGGACCATGCCCCGCTGTCGTTCCAGCAGCGTTTTGAGTATCCCAAGCTCGTCCTCGCTGGCCAGCAAGGCTTCGTTCGTCTGGGCCAGGGTCATTTCGATTTCTTTCATGTGAAAGAGCGCTGTGCGCACGTCATTGGAGGCGAAGGTGAGAACGGCGAGCGATGCCCCGGCGATCAGCGTACCGGTGATGACAGTGACGACAATCGACGAGTGCTTGGGCCGCATGCCAAAGAGGGTAAGCCGTTTGCGGCCGACCCACCTGCCGACGGCATCACCCAGGTAGGCTATGGAACCGCCCATCAAGACGAGGACGAGCACAAGCCCCATCCCGTACACCGCTAGGCCCCCCTCCTTCCGCCGCCCTCGCTATTTGGCCCGCAGGTAACAGCGGTATGCCCCATAGGCGCCGAGGATGAGATTTTGTATCCATGCGGCAAGCGGCGGGGGCAAAGCACCCGCCTGCCCGAGCGCCGAACCGAGAGTCATCAGGATGTAATAGATGAAGATGATGATGATGGACATACCAAAGCCCGTCGCCGACGCCGAGCGGTGCGACTGCACGCCCAAGGGGACGCCGATCAGGGCAAAGACGAGGCTTGCCAGGGGGATCGAGTACTTGAGATGCATCTGTACCTGAAGCGAGCGCACGTCCGCCCCTTGCGAGCGCAAGGCGCTGATGTGTTCCCGCAGCTCAGCAAGGCCCATCTCCTCCGGGTTCTTTTGAAGCCTGGCGATGTCTTCGGGGCGTTGTCCTAGATCGACGGGACGGCTGTGCGAAGGGTACGTTGCGACCACCACTTCTCCGTCCGGGGTGAAATGATAGGTGATCCCGTTCTCCATCACCCACGTCCGCTCGTTCCAGACGATGCGATCGGCAAAGGCCGTCTGCACCGGCGCATTGTTGCTCATATAGACGAGCGTCGCTTGGTAAAACGTGCTGGTACGGTTGTCGTAGCGATTCGCGTAGAGGATCCAGTCGAGATTGTTGCCCCGTTCTCCCTTGATCACGACGTGGCGCGTGATAGTGGGAAGGCGGCTTCCCCGCACTTCCTCCACGAGGACCCTCCTCGCCTCGGCGTTGGTCCCGGGGACGATCGTCTCGTTGATGGCGAAGCTCAAAAGGCTGATCAACGCGCTGACGCAGAGGACCGGCGCCGCAAGGCGCCAAAAGCTCGTCCCGCCCGCTTGCATGGCGACGATCTCGCTGTTTTGCGAAAGCCGGCTGAGCGAAAGAAGCGTTGCAAGGAGGACGGACATCGGCAGCGTCCAGACGATGATCTGGGGGAGCTTGAGGATAAACACCTTGAGAGCGGGCTCGATGGGCGCCCCCACCTCGACGACGATGTTGGCGAGGTTGAGCAGGTCCCCGCTGACGAAGAGGCTGGTGAACGCAGCGATGCCAAAGGCCAACGGCCCCAACATCTCGCGCACGATGTACCGGTCGAGGAGGGTGGGCTTGAAGCTCAAAGGGTAAATCCCTCCCCGAGGTAAAACTTACGGGCGATCTCGTTCTGCGCCACCATCTTGGACGGGCCGGAGACCAGGATCTTGCCCTGGTGGAGGATATACGCCCGGTCGGTGATGGCCAGGGTCTCGCGCACGTTGTGGTCGGTGATGAGGATTCCGATCCCCCGGTTCTTGAGATGGGCAATGATCGACTGGATCTCGGCGACTGCGATGGGGTCGACCCCAGCGAAGGGCTCGTCGAGGAGCAGGTACGACGGATCGGCGGCGAGAGCCCGGGCGATCTCGGTCCGCCGCCGCTCGCCGCCCGATAGGGCGTAGCCCTTCTGCTTTCGGACATGGCCGATGTCAAACTCCTCCAGGAGCTCTTCGACACGCTTTTTGGCCGCGCCACCCCGGATGCCCCGGTTCTCGAGGATCGCCTCGATGTTTTCCTCCACCGTCAACTTGCGAAAGACGGACGGCTCTTGGGCGAGGTAGCCGATCCCCATGCGCGCCCTCTTGTACATTGGCAGGTGGCTCACGTCGACGCCGTCCAGGAGGATGCGGCCGCTCGCCGCTCGTTCGAGGCCGACGATCATATAGAAGGTCGTGGTCTTTCCCGCGCCGTTGGGGCCAAGGAGCCCGACCACCTCTCCCCGGTCGACTTGCAAGGAGACACCGTCGACGACGCGGCGGCCGTGATAACTCTTAGTGAGGTCCTGCGTGACAATGCTCATATCACCTGGTCACTTTCGCTTACGGAAAGCTTCCGCCTCTGCGGAATTTGTGGCAGCGGTGGAGGCCTACAGCCTGCTCATCTCATAGGCTAAAACCTGCTCAAGCCCTTCGGAAAGCGGCACTTTGGGCGCCCAGCCGAGAGAGCGCCGGGCGCGGGAGTTGTCGAGGGCGCTGCGCCGAATCTCCCCGGGCCGCTCGGGCGCGTGACGCACTTCGGCTTTTCGGCCCGAGAGCTCTTCCAATGCTCTGAGAAGCTGGTTGACGCTCACCTCGACGCCGGTGGAGATGTTAAGCACCTCGCCGCCGGCTTTGGTGAGTGCGAGCGCGTTGGCCTCCGCCACGTCGCCCGCGAAGACGTAGTCGCGGGTCTGCTCGCCGTCGCCGAAAATGGTGACGGCCAGCCGCCTTGCGATCCGATGGCTAAAGATGGCCACCACTCCGCCTTCTCCCAGTGGATCCTGGCGCGGCCCGTAGACGTTGGCGTAGCGGAGGACGGTGTAATCAAGCCCATAGAGCTTTCGGTACACTTCAAGATAATGCTCGACGGTGTGCTTGGACACACCGTAGCCCGACGTCGCGAGGATTGGATGCTCCTCCGGCACCGGCAGGATCTGGGGATCGCCGTACACGGCGGCGGATGAGGCGTAGACCACCTTGCGCACGCCCGTCTTCCGGCAGTGTTCGAGGAGGTTGATGCTTCCGATGATGTTGACCCGGGCGTCCATAGCAGGATCGGCAACGGACCGCCTGACGTCGATCTGAGCGGCCTGGTGGACGACGCATTCAGGCTCTTCTTTGGCGAAAATCTCCCCGATCTCCCACGAGGTGACATCGGCCCGGTAGAAGCGCACCCCGCGTGGAAGGTTTTCCTCCCGCCCCCGCGAGAGGTTGTCAAGCACCGCCACGTCGTGGCCGTGCTCCATCAGCCGCCGGACGATGTGCGAACCGATGAAGCCCGCTCCTCCTGTTACCAGCACGCGCATACCATCACCCTGTCCGTGCATCAGTTCGCCTGCAACACCCCATGGGATTGTCCAGGCTAGGCTTCTCGCCCACGGCCCGGACTCCTGCATGGGCCCCAGCTCAGGCCTCTCGCCGCCTTGAACTGTGCCGGTCCAGGCGGTCTGCTCCCCCAAGGCGCGGTAGTAGGCGTCCTTACATCCGACCCGCCGTTGGATCCCTACGCCGAGCCGGCAAGTACGAGTCGACAACAAAACCCAAAAGGCCCGCTACATCGCGGGAAGAGACGGTCTGTGGTATACTGGAGTGCGATCGCATTCAAACGAGAGTGGAGCGCGAGCGGTGCAGCCCCAAGTCTCAGTCGTCATCCCCACCTATAACCGACGCGTCATCCTGGAAAAGGCGCTGGGCGCCCTTGGCCGCCAGACCATCGACCCCCGCTTCTTCGAAGTAGTCCTCATCGACGACGGTTCGACCGATGGGACCGACGAGATGGTCGCCGCGCTCACTCCCCCGTATCATCTTGAGTACCGCAGGACCGAGCGGCGCGGCCCCGCAGCCGCCCGCAACCTCGGGATTCAACTGGCCCGAGCGGAGCTCATCATCTTCATCGACAGCGACATCGTCGTCAACGAGACCTTCGTCGAGGCCCACAGGAATGCGCACACGTCCGACAATCTCATCGGCCACGGGCCGGTGATCCACACCGACAACCTGGACGATCCGACTTCGGCCGAGTTTAAAGTGACCGACATCTCGCGCGCCTTTTTTGCCACCGGGAACGCCTCGATCAAGAAGCGGTGGCTCATCGAAGCGGGGTTCTTTGACGAGAGTTTCGTCGAGTACGGGTGGGAGGACCTCGAGCTCGGCATACGCTTGCGCCGGCTCGGCCTGCGGGCGGTCAAGGTGCCGGGCGCAAGGGGCTATCACTACAAGCGCAGGCTTTCGGCCGCGGACGTGCCCCATTGGTGCCAGCGAGAGCGAGAGCGCGGTCACACCGCCGTAGCCTTTTACCGAAAGGTGCCCACGCTCAGGGTCCGGCTGATGACCATGCTCTTTCCCGTCACGTTTTGGCTCGACTCCCTGATCACGCTGGGGGGCTGGCCCGACCGCCCGGCGACCAAACGCTTTCTCGAGAGGCTGGACCAGAGGGGCTGGCACTTGGCTCTCCGTTTCTTCGTCCGCCTGATCACTTTTCACTGGTACGTCGAGGGGATGCGCGAAGCCCTTCGTCCGCCGGGAGCAGCCGGGAAATCTCCCGGGCGATCCTGAGGGCGCCGCCCGGCTCGCCCATCCGCTCCCGGCCCGTCTCGGCCATGTGCCGGTATCGCTCGGAATCCGACAAGATCCGGTCCACCTCGAGCGCCACTTGCTCGAAATCCCGCTCAACCAGCGACAGCGCGTCACCCAAGAGGCGCTTTTGATCCAGCGCGAACCGGCGCGTGTACTGCATGCCGGTCCCCGGAAAAGAGACCACGGGCCTGCCTAGCCCGGCCGCCTGCTCGTTGGCGGTGCCGGCAAGCCCCACGACGATCTCCGCTTGGCGCAGCAGGTCGCCGAAGGCCCCTTCGACGAGCAAAAGCTCTTGCCCGTCCTTCGCAAAGCGCGCCGCAACACTCCCGCCCGGGGTGCCCACCGCACACCAGCCGAGCCCCGATGCGAGATCGACGAGAGCACCCGTATCAATCCCCGGCGCCACCGAAAGAAGAAAGACGAGATCTCCACGGCGCTGGCCCAAGGCTTGGGCCACCTGGAGGAGGTCGGAGGCGTTCCGATACGCATCCTCCCGGCTTCCCGGCAGCAACGCGACCGCTTTTTTCTCCGGCAGGAGGCCAAACGATTCGCCGCTCGAGGAGAGCGCATCCATCATGACGTTACCCGCGTAGACGGCGTCGACGCCCCTCCTCGCCATCGCCTCCGCCGTCCGGGCGTCCCGGGCAAACACCTTGCAAGCGCACGATCGCATCAGTGCATACTCGATCGCGAAATGGCCCCGGATGTACTCCGACTTGGCCGTCGCGACAAAAACGGTGCGCGCCTTTAAGACACGTCCGGCAAGGAAGAGTGCGTAGGCGTCTCCTACGGCCACGGCGCCGTCGACACTTCCCCGCCGTTTGAAGAGATCGCGAACTTGGCGGAACGTAAGACTCAACAACCCGGCCCGCAGGTCCTTCCAAAGGTTGCCGGTCCCTTTGAGGATAAACCCGCCCGTAGGCATCACCTGTTGCACGCCGATGACGGGCAAGCCAAACCGCCGGTACGTCTTCCCGTCTCCCACGACGGGGTAGGCGACGACGCGCGCTTCGGGGTCGATCTCCAAAAGGCGCGCCGCGATGGTGGCGGCGATGAGATCTTCGCCGTGGCCGTTGCTGAGAAATAGAAGGGTGCGCCCCACCGCCATCTACGCCTCTTGCGGCGCGAGTCCGACCGCCGGCCTCGATTCCAGCCTGCCGAACTGCCTTCGGAATAGGCGCGGGTAGATCCGGCCCTCCCGCATGAGCTCCTCGTGCGTGCCTACCTCGGCGACGGCGCCTTTGTCGAGGACGACGATCCTGCTTGCGCCAAGGACTGTCGATAGCCGGTGAGCGATGACGATCGTGGTCCGGTCCGCCCGGGCGCGCAGCAAGGCGTCGCGCACGAGCGCCTCCGATTCGGGATCCAACGCCGAGGTGGCCTCGTCGAGGATCAGGATGCGGGGGTCACCGGCCACCGCCCGAGCGATGGCGATGCGCTGCCTCTGCCCGCCCGACAGGGTGGCGCCGCGCTCGCCGACGACGGTGTCGTACCCGTTGGGAAGGCTCACGATAAAGTCGTGAGCGTTCGCAAGGCGGGCCGCCTCTTCGATCTTCGCCTGCGTGATCCACTCGCGCCCTGCGGCGATGTTTTCCGCCACGCTCATGCCAAAGAGGAGTGTGTCCTGTGGCACCAGCCCGATCAGTCGCCGCAAATGGTCGAGATCGAGTCGCTCGATGTCGACGCCGTCGATGAGGATCCTCCCCGAGTCCGGGCTGTAAAACCTGGGAAGCAGGTTGACGAGCGTGCTCTTGCCGGCGCCGCTCGGCCCCACGAGAGCGATGGTCTCACCCGGAGCGATGTCGAGGCTCACCTCTTTAAGCACGGGTTTTCCGGGGATATAGCCGAAAGTCACCCGCTCGAAGGTGATCCGCCCCTCCACCTTTTCGAGGCGCTCCTTTCCCTCGCCCACCTCTTCCTTAGGCGTCCGCATCAGCTCCTGAACGCGCTCGGCCGCCGACGCGGCCTGCTGCAGGAGGCTAAAGCTCTTGGTCAAAAAGCTCATCGGCCGGGTGACCATGGCCAGGTACGCCAGGAACGCGACGAGGCCGCCTGGGGTCATGTCGCCGCGCAGGACCGCGCGACCTCCGAACCAGACGACTACCATCATCCCCATCACGAGGATCAGCTCGACCACCGGCGTGACCGTCGCCATCGCCTGCACCGACTTCATGCTAGCCCCCAGGCTGAGCTCGTTGTCTTGTTGGAAACGCCGCTCGCGCTCTTCTTCCATCCGGTACGCCTTGACGATCCGAATGCCCTCGAGGCTTTCCTGCAATATCGCGGTCATTCCGGCGATCCGCTCCTGCAGGCGCATGGTAAACATGCGGATGCGATCGCCATAGCCCCGGATCGCAGCCAGTGCCAACGGCAGGACGATCATGGAGACCAAGGCGAGCTGCCAGTTGAGGACAAAGAGCATGACGATGATCAACACCAGCGTGAGCGAGTGCAACACCGCGTCGGTAAGCCCTGCGGTCACCGCGTTTTGAATCACGCCGATATCGCTCGTCATTCGGGAGACCAGCGACCCGCTTTTGTGGCGAGCGTGGTCTCCGAGCGGCATCGCGAGCAGGTGCTTGTAAAGCCGCGAGCGCAGGTCGTGGACGACCTTTTGCCCGACGTAGGACATGAAGTAAACTTGCCCGTAGACGAAAAGCCCTTTGACGGCGAAGAGGGCGACGCCGCCGACGGCGATCCATTGCAGGAGGACGTAGTTCTCCCGGGCGAGAAGCACCCCGTCGACCAGGTAACCGCCGAACATGAGGGGAAGCGACACGTCGACCAAGACGACGACGATGACGCACAAAAGGCCCAGAAGAAGCGAGCCCACGTGCGGCCGTACCCACTCGACCAGCGTCGCGCGGCCGTTTCGAGTTGTTCTCGCCTCGGCGACCAAGCTCGTCCCCTCCCATTCCCACGTTATCAGCTCACTGCCGCAACTTCAAGGACGGCGGGCCTGGCAACCTTCCTCACTTCTGTAAAAGAGCGAAAGCCTCCCTGGCCACCCGCTCGGCTGCGCCTTGGGGGCCCATGGCCTGCGCGAGGCGGGACGCCATCGCTCTCAGCCGTGCCGGATCGGAAAGCAGGCGCTTCGCCTCTTCCGCCACGTCCTCCGGCAAGAGCCGCCGCGAGCGAAGCTCCGGCACGATGACCTCCCCCGCCACCTGGTTCGGCAGGGCGACGTATCTGGCACGCTCCGCCGCCTGAAGCACCGCCTTGATCTTGAGCCTACGGCCGATCAGCGGCAAGCGGTCCAGGTAACCGGCGATGCCCTCCAGCGGGATCTCCTCGGGCCGGTGGAGAGGAAGGCAGACGATCATCGGCACACCCCAGGCGGCCAGCTCTGCGGTGTTGCTCCCGGGAATCGTCAGGGCGAGGTCCGCGGCGGCCATGGCCGCCCGGGACGCTCCCCGCCAAAAGACCATAGTGACCGGGCCTTGGCTCGTCTCCAAAGCGATTTCGGCCCGAACGCCCCCGTGTTCGGCCTGAAAGAGGGTCTCAAGCGCTGCGGCGGCGCTTTCGGACGCCCACGATGCTGCAGGGCCACCGTCCAGCTCCTCTTGGCGGGGCTTTAGCGCCCGGGCCAGCACCTCCCGGGTAATGTAAGGCGAGAGCGCCACGAGAAACTGGACGGGCACGTCGCGCATCTCCCTTGCGAGGCGAGCCGCTGCGCTCGCAAGAAGAGGCAGGACCAAACGCAACTCGTACGGGCGGCTTCCGGGTAGGATCAGAACAGTCGCGCCGCCGCGATCGAGCTTGAGCGGCGCAACCAGCCTCTCGCGCTCTTCAGGGTCTTGGACCGCTCCTGCGGCATCGACCATCAAATCGCCGACGACCCGGACGCGTTCGGGGGACGCTCCCTTTTCGATGGCGCGCGCTTTCGCCGCTTCCCGAGGCACGAAGATCCAGGAAAACGCGCCGGGAGAGACGACGTGCCCGTGGGTATAGGCGACGGCGGGATATCCCAGCCTCCTCGCCAGCCGGGCTGCAAGAAACATTTCGCCCCCCAAAAAGACGAGGACGCCCCTGCCGGTGGGGCGCCAGGCGCCGGGGATCGTTCCCCACAGGATGTATCGAAGGCTCTCGCCGGGTGGAACGACATGGTCGACGCCGGGCATGCGCCGGATCACGTCGGCCTCCGTCCCGCTGGCATAGAGGCAGGGCAAGATGTGAACGGACACCCTCGGCTCCGTGCCTCTTAGGCGCCGCACGGCCGCCACCGTCGGGCCGAGCCACGTGGAGACTTCCCCGGGGCTGTTGACTGTGAAGACGATCTCGTCATACACCGCGGGATCCACCTTGGGCCGCCGCCGGCGCCTCTGAGACCATTCGCAAGATCGCCTCGGCGGCTCGCCCCACGGCTCCAGGGCCTCCGAGGCGCTCTCGCACCTCGCGGAACCCTTCCCGGACCTGCTGCCGGCGCCGGGGATCGAGGAGGCCCATGACCTCCTGGGCGATGCGCTCCGGCGTCACCTGCTCCTGGATCAGCTCCGGCACGACCTCACGACCTACCACGATGTTGGGCAATACGGCGTACTTCTCTCGGTACAGCCTCTTCGCGATCCAATACGTCGACGACGACAGCCGCAGGACGCCGACGAAGGGACAACCGATGAGCGCCGCCTCTAGCGTCACGGTGCCCACGGCCGCCACGGCCGCGTCGGAGACGGACAGGGCCTCGTAAGTCATCCCCTCGACGATCCGAATCGGAACCCCGGGAGGAAGCTTAGCCTCGACGCGCCCGCGCGCGACGGTATGCGCCAAGGGCAGGAGAAAACGGGCTTGCGGAAACTGGGCCGACAGCTTCTTCGCCGCGGCGAACATGACGCCCAGGTGATTCTCCAGCTCTTGCCGGCGGCTTCCCGGAAGGAGCGCGATGACAGGCGACGCCTGTTCGACCCCCAGCGCCCGCCGGGCCTCCTGCGGCGCTAGTGCAGGTTTAACGATGTCGACCAGAGGATGGCCGACGTATTCGACGCGCGCTCCCGCTTCCCGGTACACGTCAGCTTCAAAGGGAAAGACGGCGCAGACCAGCGCCGCATGCTTCGCGACGCTCTTTGCCCGCCCTTTACGCCACGCCCAGGCCTGCGGGCTGAAGTAGTAGACGACGGGAATGCCGCGCGCCTTGGCTAGCTCGCCAAGGCGCATGTTAAACTCGGGAAAGTCAATCAAGACCACGCACGCGGGCTGGCGGCGATCAAGCTCGCGGGCCAGCCGGTCGAGGACCCGCCGGAGCACGTTGACGCTCCGTAAGACTTCAAGAAAGCCGACCGAACTGATCGCCGTGGGATCGTAGAGCAGCTCCACTCCGGCCTGCGCCATCTTGCTTCCGCCCATACCAAAGAGCTCAAGCGCCGGCTGACGATCGCGCAGAGCCCGCGCCAAGTGCGCGCCGTTGAGGTCGCCGGAGGCCTCTCCTGCGACCAGCATGATCTTCATCCGCCAACCGTCCTCTCCATCCCCGGAACGTACGAGACCAGGCTGACACCGTGCTGATCCGCGTACGCCAAGCACTCTTCCCGGTCGAGGACAAACGTCTGCCCGGCGTCAAAAGCGAGAACGCTCCCACCGTGCTCGACGACGGTGCGCAGCGTGTCCATTCCGATGGTAGGCACGTCGAAACGGGGATCCTGGTGGGGCTTGGCCACCTTGACGACCACGCCGCCGCGCCCGATGGCAAGGCCCCGGGCGATGGCCCGGTCGGTCCCTTCGATCGCCTCCACCGCGAGGACGGCCCCTTCTTTCACCACTGCCGTCTGTCCCACGTCGAGGCCGGCGATGGCCTTGGCCACCTGATAACCCCGGACCAGATCGAACCATTCGGCCGGGGTGGGAACACGTCGGCCCATCACGCCCGCCTCGGTCAGCAAGTGGTCGAGGTACTCTGCCTGGCGGCCCACCTCGATCCCCTCACGAGCGAGATCGGATACAAACGCCTCGATCAGGGCGTCGTCGTTACTCCTTGCGCCGAGCCGCCCCAGCACCTCCCGGCAGCGCTGGTCAAAGGAGCCCTGGCCAAAGAGGAGATCGCGGGCGATCTTGCCGATGAGATAGACCTGGGTCACCCCATGCTCTTTCAAGGTGGCAACCACGCGGCCCCATTCCCCGGCAAAGACGTCGCAGACGGCGTCGGCGCCCGCCGCCTTGGCGTCTTCAAACGCCCCGGGGACCGCCCGGATGACGGTGACGCACGCCCCCCGCTCCTTTGCCCTCAAGGTCCAGATCTGTGGAAGGCGCCCCAGACCCGCGATCAATCCGATGACCTGCGCCACGCTCCTCGCTTCCCCCCGCACGATCGAGACTGCAATGACGTCCTATACAAACAGCTTCACCGCGAACAGGGCGGCCACTAAAGCGTGGACGCACCATGTCACCGCTTCACCGCGGATTGCATCCACCCAAGAGAAACGCCCCCGCGCATGCGGGTACGGGACAAGGCGCGGCCAAAACCGAGGCACTTGCGCGCAGTACTGCTGGTAAGCCCTTCCAAAGAGCTCCGCAAGGTGGCTTTCTTCGTGGGTTACCACCGCGGCGTAGACGTAGACGTACATCGCGATGAACAAAGGATAAGCCGGCCACCAGTTGGCCACGACGCAAAAGCCCAAACCGATCAAAAAGTTTCCCCAGTACAAGGGATTTCGCACGTGAGCATAAGGGCCGGCCGTCACCAACGCGTCCGCCTGAACCTCATAGACGCGGTACCTTTTGATGTAACCGGCCGCCCAAAAGCGGACCGCGACGCCAAGCAGAATGATTCCGCCGCCGTAGAGAAACGACGCCCGGGTGGGCTCGGACCAGACGATCATGAGCAGCACCAAGGGCAGGGGAACGAGCCCCCGGAGACGAAAAAGCGCAGCCCGGTCCAACACCCGCATCGCCTCCTTGCTGGCGGCGCTCACCGGCAGATGCCCCGCTCCGCGTTGCGCAAGAACCGCAGGAAGTGTTCGATCTCCTCAATTCCCGCGAGCTCCCGCTCCATCCGCTCGATCGCTTGAGAGACGTTGAGGCCGGAGCGATACAGGATCTTGTACGCCCGCTGGATCTCCATCCGGGTTTCGGGAGAGAGTCCATTTCGCCTCATGCCGACGATGTTGACCCCGTAGAGCTTGGGAGGATTGCCGGTGATCAGGACGTACGGCGGCACGTCTTTGGTGATCATGCTGTGAGCGCCGATCATCGCCATGCGCCCGATTTTGGTGAACTGGTGGATGCCGCATAATCCCCCGATGTTCACCCGATCCTCAATCACCACGTGGCCTCCTATGCCGGAAGCATGGGCGACGACGATGTTGTTGCCCATCTGAACATCGTGCGCGACGTGGACGTACGACATGATGAGATTGTTGTTGCCGATGCGCGTCTCGCCCCCGCCGTGCTCCGTGCCCCGGCTGATGGTGGCATATTCCCGGATGATGTTGTTATCGCCGATGGTGAGAAAGCTCTTTTCGCCTTTGAACTTGAGATCCTGCGGGTCGTTGCCGATCACGGCCCCGGTATAGATCTTGTTGTTCTTGCCGATGGTCGTCCAACCCTCGATGACGACGTGCGGGCCGATGCGAGTTCCATCGCCGATGACGACGTTCTCTCCGATGATGGCGTAGGGGCCGATCTCGACTCCCACTCCCAGCTGGGCCCCCGGCGCCACGATGGCGGTCGGGTGCACCTTGGTATGCATGGGGATGACTTTGCTTCGATCAGTGACGCGTTCTGTCGGACCCATGGTTCGTCGCCCCTCTGTGTTTCGAAAACGGCGACGCATGCACCGTTTCGCTTCGAAATGTGCGGATCACTTTCGATTTCTCATCATTCGTCCAAAATACGGGCGGAGAGCTCTTAGGACTTCACTTCGTCGACGACCGTAAACCAAAGTTCGGCCTCGGCGACGACTTTACCGTCCACCCGTGCGACGCATTCCATCACGCTCAGACTGCCCCGGCTACGGACGATGGTCGACTCAAGCTCGAGCCGGTCCCCAGGGGTTACGGGCCGGCGAAACCTGGCCTTTTCAACCCCCGCTAAGAGGGGGACCTTTCCGGTGAGAGCGTCTCCTGCGAGCGCAATCCCGCCCACCTGCGCCATCGCCTCGAGGATCAAGACGCCCGGCATGATGGGCTGCCCCGGGTAGTGCCCGAGGAAATGGGGCTCGTTGACGGAGACGGACTTGAGGGCCACTGCCCGGCGTCCCGGTTCGACCTCGACCACCCGGTCGACCATCAGCATCGGGAAGCGGTGAGGCAAACGTCGAAAAACGTCAAAGGCCTCCTGGCTCAAAATCCAAAGCCTCCTCGAAAGGGCCCAACACGTCTCAAAGCCCGTCCCCATCGGCGTTTTGACCGATCCGCCCGAGGTTCGTCCCCATTGTAAACTCGGGGGTTGGGGGTGTCAAGGTTATGATTCTGGCAGGCAGAATCCGAGGAAATCCCACAGATTCAGCCGACGATCCGCATCTCCGACGAGTCGCCGACGTTGAGCCGGGTGTAGTTGCCCACCACCGCCGCTCGCTCGCCGATGATCGAATCGGACAAGAGGATATCCTCTACCTGCGCCCCCTGGTTGATGATGGAGTGGCGTACGACGGAACGCGCCACCACGGCGTCGGATGCGATGGAGACGTGGGGCCCGATGATGCTCTTCGTCACCTTGGCGCTCGGTGCGATGTAGACGGGCGGGATGATAATGACGTCGCTCCTCGGCTCTTTGGGGGTGCTTCCCCGCTGTTCGAGCAAGCGCCGGTTGGTCTCGAGGAGGCTTTCAGGACTGCCGCAGTCAAGCCAAGCGTCGACGGTAAAAGGCGTCATCTCCTCGCCCATGTCGACCATCACCTGCAGGGCGTCGGTCAACTGGATTTCACCCCGCGAGCGGATCCCCGAGGAGACCACGTGTTCCAACGCCTCATACAGCCTGGAACTGTCTTTCAGATAATAGACGCCGACGATGGCGAGGTTGCTTGGGGGATCGGCCGGCTTCTCGACCAGCCTCACGATGCGTCCCTCTCTTACCTCGACCACGCCGAAGTTCCTCGGATCGGCCACTTCGGCGACGCCCAGGGTGCTGCTTCCTCTCTCGAGAGCCGCCTTGAGGTCAGCCTGGAAAATCGTATCGCCCAGGACGATCAGCACCGGCTCGGGGATCTTTACCGCTTGCTGCGCAAGGTAGATCGCATGACCCAGCCCTTTGGGCTCGCTTTGCTCGACGACGTGGACGCGCACATCGTAGGCCTTGCGCACGTACTCGACGATCTTGGAGCCGAGATAGCCGACGACCAGGACCACCTCGTCGACGCCCACGGGGACCAGCGCGTCGAGAATGTGACCGAGGATCGGCTTGCCGGCTACGTGCACCAGCGCCTTGGGAGTCGTATGCGTATGCGGCCTTAAGCGGCTGCCGATGCCGGCGACGGGCAAGATCGCTTTCATGGACTCACACCCCTTCGCCCGGCAGATACCTCGCCTCGATCGCCCGGGCCAGGCGATTGTTGATCTGATGGCCCGACCGGACGGCGACGATGTGTGCGTGCACGTATCCCGAAAGATACAAGTCGCCGATCACGTCCAGGATCTTGTGGCGGACCGGTTCGTCGGGATACCGCAGCGGCGTCAAGATCGCGTCTTCGCTCAGGACGATCGCCATATCCATCGTCGCCCCTAACAGGAGCCCGCGCTCTTTGAGCGCTTGGACTTCCGACAGCCACCCGATGGTGCGGGCGGAGGCGATCTCCTCTTTAAACGTGGCGGCGTCGACCTCAAACTCGGCGAAGAGGTCGCCGAGGACGGGATGACGGTGATCGTTGGTGAAGGTAAAGCTCACCTTGAACCCGTCGTAAGGGAGGGCCAACGCGAGCCTGCCGCCGTCCCGCACCCAGATGGGCGAATCCACCTTGACCACCCACCGCGGCGCATCCAGGCGCACCGGCACGGCCTCCTGGATCAAGTCGACGAAGTGCGCGGCGCTGCCGTCGGCGATGGGAATCTCGGGCCCGTCGACGTCGATGAGTGCGTTGTCGATCCCAAAGCCTCGCAGCGCCGCCATGAGATGCTCCACGGTGGCGACTTCCGCATCCCCATCCCGCAAGGTGGTGCACCGGTCTGTGCGCCAGACGTGGCGAGCCGCCGCTTTCACCTGCGGGCAGCCCGGGAGATCGATCCGGCGAAACACGATGCCGGTATTGGCTT
>NICF_comb_assmDRAFT_10001504_pt1 | contig 18382 bp, 16 predicted proteins | sample NewIslPassag4_SG_FD_11279 | JGI IMG/M metagenome (IMG submission 11279) | reverse complement strand
CTTCGAGATCGGCCAGCGACTGCACCACCAGGATCTGCGAGACCGCGGCTCGGTAGCGAAGCATCTCCGAGTCGCCCGTCCCCCAGGCCTCCTCCGGTTCGGGCGTGATCCAGATCAGACGCCGCGCCTTGCGTCGGATCTCCTCGAGCGCCCAGACCGCCGGGTCGTTGTAATTGTTTCTCGCGTCGCCGATCACGAGAACCGTCGTTCTCCGCCCCACCGCGGCGATGTGGTCGCGCACGAAGAGCGAAAGTGCGCGGCCGTAGTTGGAATTTCCGTACAGGTGGATCGCCTTTCCGGCGATGGCCAGGTCGAGCGCGCGCTCCGCTTCCGCCTCGCGGAAGGCGTCGGTGATCTCCCCGATATCCGAGACAAAGGCGAAGGAGCGGACGCCCTGATGGCGCGACTGCAGGGTGTGCACGAAAAGGAGCATGAGCCGCGCCACGTGGCGAACGGAATCCGAGACATCGCAGAGAACCACGATCTCCGGGCGTTCCCTCCGCTTCCGCTTGAAGGCCAGGTCGAAGAGCGCGCCGCCATGCGCCATGTTTTTCCGCAACGTGCGACGCACGGCGAGCCGACCACGGCGTCGATGTCTCTCTTTCTCCACCAGGCGGGAGCGCAGTCGCTCGGCGATGCGCCGAACGGCCACCTGCACGCGCTCGAGTTCCTCGCGGGAGAGATCGGCAAAGGGACGAAAGGCAAGGGTCGGCTCCGAACGTCGCTTCCGCGCAAGCCGTACCCGGGCGCCGACGAACTCGCGCGCCGCCTCCTCCACCGCTCGGAGGCGGGCGGAAAGCTCGCGCGAAACGACCTCCCGCGCCGCGGCCGAAAGTCCCTCCCGCTCCAGCCTCCGGTCCAGCTCGGCGAGATCGACGCGCGCCGCTCCGAAGCCGGCGGCCGAAAGCAAGCGACGGGAAAAAAAGCCCGCCTCCAGCGCGCTTTCCACGCGGGAGAAATCGAACTGCAGCGCCGCTCCGCGGAAAAGCGAGGCGACGGAGGCGCCGTCACCGGCCAGTAGCGCCCCGGCGAGCGGCGACATCCCCTCCTTCAGCCGCGCGAGCTCGGCCACCAGGCGATCGAGCTCCTCCTCCTGAAGGAGTCCCTCGTCCTCCAGCTTGCGGGCGAGGCTGCGGTCGAGTTCGCGGACAAGGCCGTGGGTTGGCGAGAAGAAGAGATCGAAGATCCGGTCGAAGGTCTCTCGATCCCGGGCCCGCTTGACGAGCGTGGTGGAAAGCGCGGCATGGACGGAGGTTCGGTCCTCCAGGCCGACCGCCTGCAGGGCGACGCCAGCGTCCTCGACCTCGGCAGACGAGACCCGCACGCCGCCCTGCCGAAGCAGTTCGGCGAACTCCACCAGCCGCGCTTCCAGGCCCATCAGCGCAGCATCGGCTTGATCTCGGGCGCGACGCGGAAGCGCGCCTCGGTGATCCGGCGCACGTCGTCCACCGTCACGTCGGGCGCGAGCTCCTTGAGCAAGAGCCCGTCCTCCACCACGTCGAAGAGGGCGTAATCGGTGACGATGGTGTGCACGCAACGCTTGCCGGTCAGCGGCAGCGTGCACTCGCGCAAGAGCTTCGGCCGCCCGTCCTTGGCGACGTGCTCCATGGTGACGATCACGCGCTTGGCACCCGCCACCAGGTCCATCGCACCGCCCATCCCCTTGACCATCTTGCCGGGGATCATCCAGTTGGCCAGGTCGCCCTTCTCGCTGACCTCCATGGCCCCGAGGATGGCCAGGTCGATGTGGCCGCCGCGGATCATGGCGAAGGACTCGGCGGAGTCGAAATAGGCCGTGCCCGGGATCTCCGTCACGGTCTCCTTGCCGGCGTTGATGAGGTCGGGATCCTCCTCGCCCGGATAGGGATAGGGACCGACGCCGAGCATGCCGTTCTCGCTGTGGAGGACGACCTCGATCCCCTCGGGCACGTAGTTGGCCACCAGGGTCGGCATGCCGATCCCCAGGTTGACGTAGAAGCCGTCCTGGAGCTCCTGCGCGACGCGCTGGCAGATCTGCTCACGGGTCAAAGGCATGGTTTCACCCCCGTCTCGCGTTCGCTCGCCTCATGCGCCCTCGGGGCGCGGCCTCGTCGTCCTTCTCTCGATCCACTTCTCGTAGCTTTCGCCCTTGACGACGCGGTCCACGTAGATGGAGGGGACGTGGATCTGATCGGGCTCGAGCTCCCCGACCTCCACGATGTGCTCCGCCTCCACGATCGTCACCTTCGCCGCCTTGGCCATGATGGCGTTGAAGTTGCGGGCGGTCTTGCGGAAGACCAGGTTGCCCCACTTGTCCGCCTTCCACGCGTGGATGATGGCAAAGTCGGCCACCAGCGGCAGCTCGAGCAAGTACTCCCGCCCGTTGATGACGCGGGTCTCCTTGCCCTCGGCCACCTTGGTGCCCACGCCGGTCGGCGTGTAGAAGCCCCCGATCCCCGCGCCGCCCGCGCGGATGCGCTCCGCGAGCGTGCCCTGGGGGACGAGCTCGACCTCCAGCTCGCCGGCGAGGAACTGGCGCTCGAATTCCTTGTTCTCGCCCACGTAGGAGGCGACGATCTTCTTGATCTGCTTGTTCTGCAGCAGGATCCCGAGACCGAGATCGGTGGTGCCGCAGTTGTTCGAGATCAGAGTGATGTCCTTGATCCCCTTGCGGTGAATCGCGCGGATCAGGTTCTCCGGATTTCCGCACAGACCGAAGCCGCCCGCCATCAACGTGATGCCGTCGGTCAGATCCGCCACGGCGGCATCGGCGCTCTCGTAGAGCTTGTTCACGAGCCTGGCCTCCTTTGGAAGGTGAATCCAGTATACCCCGGCGGTCTCAGCGCGAGACGACGAGGGCGATCCCCTCGCCGCCACCGATGCAGAGGCTCGCCACGCCCCGCTTCCGGTCCATGTCCTTCATGGCGTGAAGCAGGGTGACCAGGATGCGCGTGCCGGAGGCGCCGATCGGGTGACCGAGCGCCACGGCACCGCCGCGCACGTTCACCTTCTCGGTATCGAGGCCGAGGAGACGGTTGTTGGCGATGGCGACGACCGCGAAGGCCTCGTTGATCTCGAAGAGGTCGATGTCCTCGAGCTCGAGGTTCGCCCGCGCGAGCGCGCTGCGGATCGAATCCGCCGGAGCGATGGTGAACTCCTCCGGCTTGCGCGCGGCATGGCCCCAGGATTCGATGCGAGCGAGGATGGGCCGACCTTCGCGCTCGGCGCGCTCGCGGCTCATCAGCACCACTGCGGCGGCGCCGTCGTTGATCGACGAGGCGTTCGCCGCCGTCACGGTGCCGTCCTTCTCGAAGGCGGGCTTGAGGCTGGGGATCTTGTCGGGCTTGGCGTTCTTGGGGCCCTCGTCCTCGTCCACCACGCTGACCTCGCCTTTCTTCCCCGCCACCTCCACGGGGACGATCTCCGCCTTGAAGAGGCCGGCCTTCTGCGCCTCGATGGCGCGGGTGGTGGACAGACGCGCGTATTCGTCCTGGGCCGAGCGCGGAATGTTGTGCTCACGGGAGCAGAGCTCGGCGGCGTTGCCCATGTGGAAGTCGTTGTAGACGTCCCACAGGCCGTCCTTGATCATGGCGTCGACGAGCTTGACGTGGCCCATCCGCGCCCCTCGCCGTGCCTCGTAGTTGAGGTACGGCGCGTTGGACATGGACTCCATGCCGCCGGCGACGACCACGTCGGCCTCGCCCATCAGGATGGTCCGCGCGCCCTGGACCACCGCCTCCAGTCCGGAGCCGCAGACCTTGTTGATGGTGACGGCTGGCGTACCGATCGGAAGTCCGGCGAAGAGCGCCGCCTGGCGAGCGGGCGCCTGCCCGACGCCGGCCTGCAGCACGTTGCCCATGAAGACGTGCTGCACGGCTTCGGGCGCCACGCCGGCGCGCTCCAGCGCCGCCTTGATCGCCACCGCGCCGAGTCGGGGCGCAGGAACCGTGGAGAGCGCTCCGAGAAAGGCCCCGATGGGAGTCCGGGCCGCTCCGACGATCACCACCTCACGCTTGTCCGCCATGCCTCGCTCCTATGGTTGGGAAGGGTTCCCGGTTGCATACCCAGCCGCCTCGGCGTCGGTCAACCGCGAGATCCGGCCTCCTCCGAGCACCTCATCCCCCCGATAGAATACGGCTGCCTGCCCCGGAGCCGGTGCCCTCACCCGCTCGAGGGCCGCCACCTCCCAGGCGCCCCGAACCGGTCGCACCCGACAGGGGGTTCCGGCGTGGCGGTGCCGGACGCGGACGAGCAGAACGTCGTCGGGCGCGGGCGGAAAACCCGAGACCCACGAGACGTCCCGGACGAAGAAGCGGTCCCTTTCCACCTCGGCCGCCGGGCCGACGACCACGTCTCCCGTATCGGGACGGATCTCGCTGACGTAAAGGGGAAGCTTCTGCCCCCGGGGAGCGGGAAAGCGATCGACCGCCTCGCCGAGCCCCTTGCGCTGCCCGATCGTGAAGCGATGCACGCCGTCGTGCCGGCCGAGCTCGCGGCCGGCAGCGTCCACCAGACGGCCCGGGCGAGGCGAGAGCCCCTCCGCCGCCGCCCGCCGATCGACGAAGCCGGCGGCGTCGCCGTCCGGGATGAAGCAGATGTCCTGGCTCTCCGCCTTGTCCGCGACCGGCAACCCGGCGCGCCGCGCCAGCTCGCGCGCCTCGGCCTTGTGCAGGTGGCCCACGGGAAAGAGCAGGTCGCGTAGCTCCTCTTGCCCGAGGTGATGCAGGAAATAGCTCTGGTCCCGCGCCTCGTCCACGCCGCGCAGCAGCCGATACCTGCCGTCTTCGCCCTGCACGATCCGGGCGTAGTGGCCCGTGGCGAGCCGGGCGCCGAGCGCCCGCGCGCGACGCAGCAGGTGGTCGAATTTCACCTCCCGGTTGCAGGCCAGGCAGGGGATCGGCGTCTCGCCCGCCAGGTAGGAGCGAACGAAGGGTGAGATCACCTGCCGCTCGAAGAGCTCCGTCGCCTCGAGGACGTAAAATGGAATCCCCAGCGTCCGCGCCACCGCGCGCGCATCCTCGAGATCGTCGGGTGTGCAGCACCTACCCGGCCCTGCCCGGTCCGTCCGGGTGAGCCGAAGCGAGACCCCGATCACCTCGTGGCCTTGCTCGACGAGCAGGGCCGCGGCAGCGGAGGAATCCACCCCTCCGGACATGGCCACCACCACGCGCATCGCCCGCCTTCTTAACACGCGGGGCTCGATCGCGCCCTGTCCAGAAGCGTCTCCGGGCGATCGCGCTTCCGTGGACGTTCAGCTGGCGACGGGGCGGTGGAGCCGGGTCTCCTGGGCGAGCTGCAGGCGGGAGTTGATCCGGAGCTTGAGGAAGATGCGGCGCATGTGCGCGCCCACCGTCTGCTCCGAGATGCCGAGGGTGTGCGCGATGTTGACGTCGGTCAGTCCGCGGGCGGCGAGGCGGGCGATCTGGAGCTCGCGCCCGGTGAGGAGCTCGAGGGGCAGGATCGGATCCGTGCTGACGCCCTCCGAGCAGCCCCTGGCGAGCCGGATGGCGCGCTCCAGTGTGCTGCCGGCGACGCGAGCCACCTCTCCGAGCGGAGCCAAGAGCTCGCGCGACCCCTTCTTCTTCCCCAGCCAGACTGCCGCACCGCCCACCACCTTCCCCTCCGCCAGGAAGGAGGCGTGGATCAGATCCTCCACTCCGGCCGCCTTCATGAGCGGCTCCAGGAGCCGCCGCTGCGTCCCGTCGTCGTCATCCAGGGGAAAGTAGGGGGTTCCACTCGCCGCATCCGGATTGCGCTGTCCGTGCCGGGTCCAGGCGATCCGAGGCAGCACCTCGCGGGCCACCCGAACCATGATCTCGTCCATCTCGTCCGGATAGACCGAGTGAACCCCGTCGAGGATCTCCCCCGGCGGGCAGGTGTAGATGCCCACGAAGCGCGCTCCGGTCGCCGCCGCCAGCGCCTTTGCCAGGCGGTAGCGCCACGTCGGAGCGGGAAGAACACTCGCTGCTGCGCGCCTCGCTGAAGTCCAAGAACTCATGATACTCGGGAATTAACACTAAAGTGGGATATCGTACAACTCGAAAGTGTGCGAGGCTTCGCCTCTCGGTGTCCGCGGAGGGCCCGGCAGGAGATGCGCAGCATGGAGCCACAGCTTGGAGACATCCTGGTGGTCGACGACTCGGAGCTGATCCACAAATTCCAGGGCCTGGTGGCCCGGCGCCTCGGCCTGACCGTATCGCACGCCTACAACGGCCTCGAAGCCCTGCAGTTGACCCGAAAGAAGCGGTTCCGGGCCATCCTGCTGGACCTCAACATGCCCGTGCTCGACGGTCTTTCCTTCCTCGAAACCCTTCGCAAGGAGGAGTTCGGCGATCCGGTGCCGGTCGTCGTGGTCTCGACCGAAAACCAGGACGAGGACATCCGGCGGGCACTCGAGCGTGGCGCAACAGCCTATCTCAAGAAGCCGTTCACCGTCGAGCAGATCGCCGAGGTCCTCCAGAGGGTCCTCGACCTTCCCTCCAGCGCTGCCGCGCGATGAGTCTGGAAGCACTCGCGCGTGACTTCGCGGAGGAGGCGCTCGGCCTCCTCGATACCGCGGAGGATGCCCTCCTCGCGTTCGAGATCGGCGGCGAGGGGGCGACGGCGCGGCTCCGCACCCTTCGCCGCGCCCTGCACACGCTCAAGGGCAACGCCGGCATGGTCGGCGCCGAGGTCGTCCAGGCGGCGGTCCACGTGCTGGAGGACCTGGCCGCGCGCCTGGAAGACGATCCGGCGCTGGTCCAGGACCTGCTGCAGGGCATCGATTGCCTGCGGCAGGAGGCCCGGCAGATCCTCGACGGACGGCCGGTCGACCAGGTCCTGCCCGCCGTCCGCGCCATCGCCGAAAAGGACCGCGAGGTCACCCCTGCCCTCCCCCTCTCGCTCACCCCTTACGCCGAGACGGCCCTTCGCGTTCCCCAGGAGCGGGTGGATCGGCTGGTGGCCGCGGCCGGCGAGGTCGTCGTGCACGAGACGCGTCTGCAGCGCGCCCTCGCCTCGGGCTCCCTCGCCGAGGCGCGGATCGCAGGCGATGCCCTGCAGCGGGCGGTTCGCGTCCTCCACGACCAGGTCCTTCGCCTTCGGACCGTCCCGATCGGCGCCTTCCTCGTGCGTTACCGCCGCATCGTCCGTGACGAAGCGCTCCGCAACGGCAAGCGGGCCGAGCTGGAGATCATCGGGACCGACGTGGAGATCGACAAAGCGGTTCTCGACCGGCTGGGCGAGATCCTCGGCCACCTGGTTCGCAACGCGGTCGTCCACGGCATCGAGCTTCCCGAGGTGCGCGAACGCGCGGGCAAGCCGGCGGTGGGCCGGGTGGTGGTTCGCGCCTCCACGCACGGCAGCCAGGTCGTCGTGGCGGTCGAGGACGACGGCGCCGGCATCGACGAGGAGGCGGTGCGTCAGCGGGCGCGCGAGCTGGGGTTGGACGACTCTCGCGATCCCCGCACGCTGATCTTCGAGTCCGGCGTCACCACCGCCTCGCTCAGCCGGAGCGCCGGCCGGGGCGTCGGGCTCGATGCCGTCCACAAGGAGGTGGTCCGGCTCGGAGGCTCGGTCGAGGTCCAGTCGGAGCGAGGCGCAGGAACGCGCTTCGTCCTCACGGTGCCCACCTCGATCGCGCTCGAGCGCGCGCTCCTCTGCCGGATCGCGGACGAGATCTACGCGGTCCCTGCCGCCTCGGTGGTGGAGGCCGCCCGGATCGCCGAGGGCCAGATCCGCTGGATGGGCGCGGGGAAGGCCCTCGAGCACCGGGGCACCTTCTTCCCCCTCGTCGACCCCGAGACGGCGCTCGGGCTTTCCACGGAGGGGGAATACGCGGTCTTTCTCCAGGCCGGCGCCACGGCGGCCCTCCGGGTCGATGCGCTGCTCGGCCAGCAGGATTTCGTCTTCCAGGCCCTCGATCCCGCGCTCGGTGAACGGGCTCCGGTGGACGGGGCCGCCCTGCTCGCCGACGGGGCGGTGGTCCTCCGCCTGGCTCCCGACCGGCTCGTCGCGCTGGCCGCGGGAAGGGGTGAGGTCGCATGAGTGAGAAACTTCCCCCCTTCGGCTTCGCCGAGGACATCCTCGCCAAGGTACCGAAGGCGGATCCCTCGGATCCGGAGCAGATCGTCCGCTTCGTCGAGGCGGTCGCTCCGCCGGACAAGCAAGAGGCCGAAAAGCCCGTCGTCACCTTGCAGTTCGTCACCTTCTCGCTCGACGACGAGCTTTACGCCCTTCGCGTCGAGCGCGTGCGCGAGGTGATCCGCGTGCAGCGGATCACGCGCGTCCCCCAGGCCCCCGCCCACGTCCGCGGGGTTCACAACCTGAGGGGCGCGATCCTCCCGGTTCTGGAGGTGCGGACGAGGCTCGGCCTGGAACCGGCGGAGATCGGACCGCGCAGCCGAATCGTGGTCGCGGAGAGCCGGCACCGGCGCATCGGCCTGCTGGTCGACGCCGTGCACCAGGTGATCCGCATCCCGGAAAGCGCCGTCGAGCCGCCACCGCCCGAGGTCCACCACCGCCTCAGCGAGTACGTGGTCGGCGTGGTCCCCGCGCACGGACGGCTCGCCCTTCTTCTCAGCCTGGACAAACTCCTCGTTCTTCCCGAGCTCGCGCCATGAAAATGTCGATCAAGACGAGGCTCGCCTTCGCCATCGCCCTGACGCTGTTTTCCCCGATCGCGATGACCGTCGCGATGGTCTTCACCATCAGCCGGTCGGACGAAGTGCTGCTCGCCAGCCACAACTGGGTCCAGCTGGGCGCCACCGCCATGCGCATGACCGCGACGATCGACCGCTTCGGCAACACGATCGTCGCGAATTCGGCGCTGCTGGAGCGCATCCAGGCGGACGCCGAGGCGCTCCGGAAGGCAGCCGAGATGGTCGGCGAGGAGGAGCGCGTCGCGCGGTTGCTCGACGAGCACCTGGCCGCCTTCCTACGGGCGCCCTCCGAGCACGCCGCGGCCTTTTCCCGGGCGCTCGGTCTCCTCTACATGGACACGACCAAGAAGTACGACGAGGTCCATGCCCGGCTCGAGGAACTCAAGGCGGTCGCGTTCCGGAGCCAGACCGCGGCGTTCATCGTCATCCTCGCCGGCCTCGCGGTCGTCGGCACCATGCTGGCGCGCTCCATCACCAAGCCGCTGGACGAGCTGACCTCCACGGCCGTTCGGATGGCGGAAGGCGACCTGGCGGTCGCGGTGCCGAGCTTTCGGGACGTCGAGCTGCAGAACCTCGGTGCGGCCTTCGACCGCCTGCGCAGCATGCTGGCGTCCACGATCGGCAATCTGAAGGCGCACGCCCACGACGTCTCGATCGCCACCGCTGCCGTCGCGGCCAGCACCACCCAGATGGCCGACGGTGCCCAGGAGCAGAGCGCCGCCGCCGAGGAGACCTCCTCCGCCATGGAGGAGATCGCGGCGCAGATCCAGGGCGTCAGCCGCAACGCAGTGGAACTGGCCAACGACACCTCCGCGGTGCTGAACGCCGCGCGTGAGATCGGCGGAGCCGTGGAGCGGATCCGCCGCGCCGCCGAGGAGCTGGACCAGGCCCTCGGGCGCGCGGGCCGAAGCGTGGAGGACGTCTCCGGGCGCGCCGCCAATTCGGCCCGCGATCTGGAGGAGGCCTCGTCCTTCACCCGTTCCATCGACGAGGAGGCCCAGGCCAGCGCCCGCACGCTGGAGGACTCCATCGTCCGCATCAACGAGATCGGCGAGAGCTCGCGCAGCTCGAGCCAGGCCTTCGAGGAGCTGGCCGAGCGGTCTCGCCAGATCAACGTCATCGTGCAGACGATGGCGGAGATCGCCGACCAGACCAACCTTCTCGCCCTGAACGCCGCCATCGAGGCGGCGCGCGCGGGCGAGAGCGGCCGGGGCTTCGCCGTGGTCGCCGAGGAGGTCCGGAAGCTCGCGGAGCGCGCCCTCGGGGCCGCCAAGGAGGTGGCCGAGCTCATCGGCTCCATGCGCGACCAGACCGAGACCGCCGTTCGCCTCGCGCGTGAGAATGCGCGCCGCACCGACGAGGGCACTCGCCTCATCAACGAGGCCGGCGCCAAGATGACCCGCGTGCTCGAGTCGATCCACCGCGTGGGCAACCTGGTGCAGAAGGTGGCGCTCGCGGTTTCCGAGCAGTCCCGCAGCTCCCAGGAGCTCCGGCAGGAAGTGGATCACATCCGCAACCTCTCTCGCCTCCTCACCGAGAGCGCCAACGAGCAGTCGCGCGCCGTGCGCTCCTCGCTCGAGGCCGTGGAGCGGATCTCCGAGCGGACCCGGCAGGTCGCCGACGCCACGGTCCAGGTGCGCGCGGGTGGTGAGCAGGTGCTCAAGGCCATCGAGAACATCAGCGTGGTGGCCCGCCAGAACCAGGATGCAGTCCAGCGCGTGGCCGAGACGCTGAACGGCATCTCGGCGAAGGTGACCGAGCTGACCGCCCACGTCGAGCACCTGCGCCTGCCGGAGAAGTCTGCATGAGCGGCGCCGATTCCATCTTCCTCGAGGCGCTGGAGCGCGCGCGGCAGGGCGTCGAGCCGGCCGGCACCATCGAGGAGGCGCTGGCCAATGCCTCGCTCGTCGTGCGCGACCGCGCCGCCGAGGTCGCCGCGGAAAAGCTCACGCCCGAACGCCTGGTCGAATTCGTCGCGAGCAGCGAGTCCTACACCCGGCGGGCGACCGCGATGGAGGCGCTGCGGAAGGCCGCACCGCGCTCCCTTCCCGCGGTGATCGCCGGGGCGCTCGGCCGCTCGCGGGACACTGCCCTCTTCTGCATCCAGGTCCTGGGCGGAATCGATCATCCGCAGGCCCGCTCCACCCTGCGCTCCCTCGTCTCGCACCCCGATGTCCTCCTCGCGCAGGCCGCCATCGAGGCGATCGGCGAGCAACGCGACGCGGAGGCGGTGCCGCTCCTCTTGCAGCTCCTCTCCCGGGACCCGAAGGAGCTCGAGGGCGACAGCTGGCGCGCGGTGTCCGCGGTCATCACCCTGGGGAGGATCGGCCGAGGAGATACCCTCGATGCGCTGCTGCGTCTGAGGGACCTCGAGCTCTTCCGCGAGGCCGTGGACGAGGCCGTACGCGCCATCCGCATGCGCTCGGGAGCCGAGGCCTGAGATGCTGCGCGCACCCCTGGTTCTCGAACCGGAGCCGATCCCGGCCGACTGCCTCGCCGACTTCGGAAAGCTCGTGGAGGGATGGTTCGGTCTGGCGCAGCCGCGGCGCAATCCGCAGGTCCTCGAGCGGCGGTTCCGTGCCGCGATGGCGGCCTGCGGTTACAGCGACCCGCGCGAGTACGTGCGCGACCTCGCCCGCGGCGGGCTCGACTCCCCCCTCGCGAACACCGTCGCCGAGCTGGTGCCCAACCGGGAGACGAGCTTCTTTCGGGACGTCGAGCAGCTCAACGCCTTCGTCCAGGCGCTGCACGTCCGGCAGGAGACCTTCACCGGCGAGCCCCTGCGCGTGCTCTCCGCCGGCTGCTCCACCGGTGAGGAGACGTACAGCCTCGCCATGCTCCTGCTCGACAACCTCCATCTCTTCTGGGGCCGTCCCATCGAGGTCTGCGGCATCGACATCAGCGAGAAGGCGCTGGACCGCGCGCGCTCCGGCCTTTACAGCCCCGCAGCCATCACGAAGGCCGGCGCCGGCCCGGACGACTGGCAGAACCGCTATTTCCGCCTGACGAGGGATGGCTATCTGGCTCGGCCGCTGCTCCGCGCCTGCGTCTCCTTCCGGCGCGCCAATCTGGTCGATCCCGACTCCCTCGCCCAGCTCGGCGAGTTCGACGCGGTCGTCTGCCGCAACGTCCTCATCTACTTCGACCCGCCCGTCCTCGAGCAGACCGTCGGGCGGCTGATGGAGCGCCTCAGGCCCGGCGGCATCCTGCTGCTCGGCCACCCCGAGACGGGTTTCGTCACCAACCTGGACCACCTACGCCATCGCAGCGGAGACAACGTCTGGTTCGTGCGCGAGGAGGGGCCGTGAACGATTCCACGACCATCGCCACGCTGCTCGTCGACGATTCTCCCTTCGCACGGCGCGCACTGCGGCGCGTGCTTTCCAGCGAGCCCGGGATCGAGGTCGTCGGAGAAGCCGGCGACGGCGCCCAGGCGCTGGAGCTCGTCCGCAAGGTCGCGCCCGACGTGGTCGTCCTCGACCTCGACATGCCCGTCCTCGACGGCCTGGGCGTTCTCGAGGCCCTCTCCCGGGAGATCGATCCGCCCGCCGTCGTGGTGGTCTCGAGCGCCGCCCGGCCGGATGCGGAACTGGCCATCCGCGCGCTCGAGTACGGCGCCTTCGACCTGGTCGACAAGACCACGGTCTCGGCCATGGAGCTGCACGCGCTGGGCGGCGAGGTCGCGTCCAAGATCCGCGCGGCCGCCGCCTTCCGGCGGCGGGCGCTCGGCCGAGCCGCCTCGCCGGAGAGCTCGGGCATCCTCCTCCCCGAGCTCGTCGTCATCGGCGCCTCGACCGGCGGCCCCCAGGCGCTCTTTCAAATCCTCGGAGACCTACCTTCGGACTTCCCCGCGCCGGTCGCAGTCGTGCAACACATTCCCACGAGCTTTCTGCAGCCCCTCATCGAGCGCATCGCCGAAAAGACACCGCTCTCGGTGCGCGAAGGCGTTGCCGGGGAGGCGCTTCGACCGGGTGAAGTGGTCTTCGCGGGAGGAAAAAAGAACTTGGAGGTCGTGCGAAAGGGGGACAGCCTGATCCTCGTCCAGCGGAACGCTCCTCCCGATACCCCCCACGTCCCGTCGATCGACGCGCTCTTTGCCTCGGCCGCTCGGGCCTGTGAGGCGCGAGTCTGGGGAGTCCTGCTCACCGGGATGGGAAGAGACGGGGCGGAGGGGCTTCTGGAGATCCGACGGCGCGGCGGCTGGACCATCGTCCAGGACGAGACCACCAGCGCCGTCTACGGCATGCCGAAAGCCGCCGTCGCACTCGGTGCGGCTGCGGAGATCCTGCCACTCCCGGCGATCGGCAAGCACCTTGCCAGGACCGCAGCAGACCTGGCACGCAAGGCGGTCCATCCGGACCGCACGAAAGGAGCAACGACATGACCGTGGTTCGTCGGTTCGTCTCGGGCATCGTCGCGTCGATCGTCTTGCTCCCGTCGCTGGCCTTCGCCAGCCCGGATGCGGAGCTGTCGCTCGTCCAGAAACTGCTCGGCATCGAGCTTCCCGCCGAGCTCAAGCAGTACACGCACCTCTCCAATGGCTATCGCTGCAATCCCTGGCGCTTTCTGCGCACCCCGAAGCAGGTGATGATCGAGCACCAGCAGGCGCTCCTCGCCGGCGACCTCGATCGCGCCATGTGCGACTACGCGCCCAACGCTCGCGTCCTGACCGCGGACGGCGTCCACGTCGGGCGCGACGCCATCCTCCAGGGCTTCATGGCGCTGGCCCAGCTCTTCGGCGGTGTGATGCCGACGACCACGGGTATGCACCACACCGGCGAGGTCGTCATGGTGAACTGGGAGGTCTACACCCCGGCGATGTCCGTCCCCGACGGCGTGGACACCTTCGTCATCCGCTTCGGGCAGATCTACTACCAGACCGTCCACGCGCGCATCGTCTTCGGTGACGGCCAGAACTGACGGCTGACCTCTCGTGCGAGCACGGGCCGCCCCTTTTCGGCCCGTGCTCGTACGCGTTTCCAGGAACCCCGAACGAATCGAAACAATCGCGGAACAACTCGATGGTTCGGCCTGCTGCAGCCAGGGTTTCTCATTCGTCGTCGCTTCGCCGCACGGCGGACGTCGTGGTCGAGGAGATCGTCCGCGCCGGTTGCGACCGCGTCTTCGGCGTCCCGGGGGGCCCGATCGGCCCCGTCTTCGACGCGCTGTACGATCGCTCGGAGATCGAACTCGTCGTCAGCCGGCACGAGACCGCCGCGGTGCACACCGCCTGCGGCTACGCGCTCGCCAGCGGTCAGGTAGGCGTCTCCATCTCCACCTGCGGACCGGGCCTCACCAACTCGCTGACCGGCCTCGTCACCGCGCGGCAGGAGTCGGTGCCGCTCGTGCATCTGGCCGGCGACGTGCCGCGCGCCGATCACGGTCGCGCCTCGGTCCAGGAGGTCGGCCCCTACGGCCTCGACCTCGCCGACGGCTACCGACATGCGGTGAAGATGGCGATCGAGGTCACCCATCCCTCCCTGGCTCGCGTGGCCCTCCGTCGCGCCTTCACCGTTGCCCGGGAGGGCCGGCCGGGGCCGGTCCTCGTCATCCTCCCCCTCGACATCCTCACCGCCTCCGCGGAGATCGTCGATCCCACCATCGCTCCGCGGACCATCGAGGCCGCGGTTCCGGACGAGGAGTGGGAGCGGATCGCCCGCGGCCTCGCTTCGGCCGAAAAGCCGCTCGTCTTCGCGGGCTCGGGCGTCCGCATCAGCGGCACGGGTTCGCAGGTGCTCGAGCTGGCGGAGGCGCTGCAGGTTCCCTTCGCGACCACCGCGCACGCCAAGGGCACCCTGCCTGAAACGCATCCCCTCTCGCTGGGCGTGATGGGCCACGCGCGCTCCCGCTGGGCGGCGGCCTACGCGGAAGAGGGCCCCGACTACGTCCTCGCCCTGGGCACCCAGCTCTCCGACCTGGCCACCGGCGGATATCGCCCCCTGGCGCGCGAGGGCGGCACGGTCGTGCAGGTGGACGTCGAATCCACCTCCTTCGGCAAGACCGTGATCCCCGTCACCGCCACGCTCCAGGCGGACCTCCGCACCGCCCTCCCTCGGCTCCTTCGGATCGCGAAGGAGATCGGTCCCCGCAGGGCCAACCCCGCGCTCGAGCGCGCCAAGGCCGGTCCACGGGTGGAGCAGCCGGAGGATCTGGAATCCACCGCGATTCCGCTCTCGCCCGCGCGAGCTCTGGCCGATATCGAGCGCTCGCTGCCCGATGGCGCCACGCTCGTGGCGGACATCGGCGAGCACGGCGTCTTCGCCCTGCACTACTTCGAGGTCAAGCGCCCCGGTCATTTCTACAAGCCGGTGGCGAGCTGCACCATGGCCACGGGGCTGACCCTGGCGTTGGGCATGGCCATGGGCGATCCGCGCACGCCGATCGTCTGCCTCACGGGCGACGGCTGCATGGGAATGCACGGTCTGGAGCTCATCACGGCCGTCGCGCACCGCGTGCCGATCACCGTGGCCGTCTTCAACGACTCGAGCTATGGCATGGTGAAATTCGGCAACCAGCGCGTCTTCGGCCGCTCCCATCCCTTCGAAGTCGGCGACGTGGACTTCGCCCGGCTGGCGGAGGCCATCGGCGCCATCGGCATCACCGTGACCCGGCCGGGAGCGATCGATCGCGGGATGCTCGAGCTCGCGCAAAAGGAGGGGAGACCGGTCATCCTCGACATCAAGATCGACCGCGAAACGCCCTCCCCCGGCAACAACCGCTACAAGCAGATGGCCGCAGCCGGCACCCACAGGAGCATCTGATGGAACGCAAGCACTACCTCCACCACCTCACCGTCGTCGTCCCGGACCTGGAGGCTGCGCTGGCGAGCTTCGCGCCCTTCGATCCCAATCCGGAGCGCCACCTGCTGGAAAGCACCGGAATCGAGATCGGCGTGGTCCGGATCGGGCCGACCGAGATCCATCTCATCCACCCGCTTCGGGACGACACGCTTCCCGCCCGACAGCTCCGGGAGAAGGGAGGCCCCTTCGTCCATCACATCGGGGTGGGCATCGAATCGATCGACGAGGAGATGAACCGCCTTTCGGAGGCGGGAATGCCGCCGCTGAGCGAGCCTCAGCTCACGGCGCCCGGGCTCCGCGAGGTATTCGTTCGTTTTCCGTGGGGGACCGGCCTGGAGCTGCAGCTCGTCGAGGACAGGCGGGAGGGGAAAGTCGAACTCATCGACAAGGGCGTCCTCGACGCCATCGAAAGCGTACGGGAGAGAGCATGAGCACCGTCAAGGCAGTGGGCATCCTCGGCATCGGCCGGGCCCTTCCTCCGAACATCCGTCGCAACGAGGATTGGCCGGCGGACTTCGTCGAACGACTGCTGAGCCGGGAGAAAAAAGGAGAGGCCGACCCCTACCGCGGCATCACCGGCGGCTCGGCAAGCCAGCAGCACTACGATCCGATCATCTCCAAGCAGATGGCGCGGTGGGCGCACGACCCCTTCCGCGGCACGAAGGAGCGCCGGGTCATCGGCGCGGACGAGAAGCCCTCCACCTACGAGATCGCCGCGGCGCGCGAGGCCCTGGAACACGCGAAGGTCGACCCCAAGGACGTGGACCTGCTCCTCGTCCACTCCATGGTGAGCGACGAGGAGTTCCCGCCCCCCTTCAACGACGCGTACATCCACCATCAGCTCGGGCTGAACCCCGATGCCGGTGCCTGGCAGCTCACCAGCGTCTGCAGCTCCTTCATCAGCCACCTGTCCACCGCCTACGCGATGATCATGCAGGGCATGGCGCGCTACGTGCTCTGCATCACGTCGTGCATGTATTCGCGGTGGACCGACTACGCCGCCACCAACTCCCTGTATCACGGTGACGGCGTCGGCGCCGTGGTCCTCGGCCCCGTCGAGGAGGAGTATGGCATCAAGGGCTGGCATTTCCGCACCAACGGCTCGCTCCACGGCGGCATCCGTACCGTCTACCGCAAGCCCCTGGCCGGCCCCAACGGCGAGACGGACATGCCGCCTCATCTCATCACCGAGATGGGCCCCAAGGAGGTCCAGTACAAGGTGATGGCGGATCTCATCCCCCAGATCCGCCTCTGCGCCGAGGGAGCCCTCGGCCGCGCCGGCTGGAAGCTGGACGAACTGAAGATGATCTTCACGCACCAGCCCACGGCCTGGTTCAACTACGCCTGCCTGGAAGCCCTCGGCCTGCCCGAGTCGATGCACTACGACACCTTCGCCAAGTACGCCAACCTCAGCTCGGCCTGCATCCCCGTCACCATGTACGAGGCGCTGCAGGAGGGCCGCCTGGAAAAGGGAGACAAGCTCTTCCTCTTCAGCCCCCACGCCGGCTACGGATACGGCGGCATCGCCCTGCGCTGGGCGATCTGAATCGCGCTCGCCAATACGCGGGGCGGCCCCTCGGGGCCGCCCTTTTTTTGCGCCGCGAGCTCCGGCGGCTCTCCGCGGCCAAGAACGCCTCGATTCGTTGGCGATGGCCAGAACCGCTTCAGCCGCCCTCGTTCGAACCGTAGCGCTCGCGAAGCAGGCGCACGAGCGTCTCGGGCTCGTTGCGCGCGGGGTCCTCGAGCACCTGAGCGAGAAGGTAGCGCAACGCCTCGCCCACCTTCGGGGAGGGACCGATCCCCAGCACCTGCATCACCTCGCGGCCACCGATGGCCAGGTCGGGGATCTGCAGGGCGGGACGCTGCTCGAGGAGGCGACGTGCCCGACCCTCCAGGGCACGCAGATTGTCGAGGAGCGCCTCCTCGTTTCGCCCGTGTCCGAGGATATCGGCCCTGCGAACCTCGAGGAGGCGGTCGAAGGAGTCCCCGATCCGGGCAAGCATCCGGCGCACCGCGGCGTCGCTCCACTCCTCCGTGTAGACGAACTGATGCTCGCGGACGAGGCGCTCCACCTCGTCCGCGACCTTTCTGGCGAAGCGGAGCCGCAGACAGATCGCCCGCGCGCGCTTCGCGCCGCTCACCTCGTGTCCGAAGAAGGTGTTTTCGCCCGGATGCCGGGTCGAAGGTGCGACCGTGCGCGGCTTGTCGATGTCGTGCAAGAGCACCGCCAGACGGACCACCAGGTCCGGCGGCGCGGCGTCGAGAGCTCGCAGGACGTGGTGATAGACGTCGTAACGGTGCCAGCGGTTCTGGCGCAGTCCCAGCCCCTCGAGGAGTTCGGGCAGGATCACCGCCAGGTAGCCCGTGCGCCGCAAAATCTCCATCCCGTATCTCGGATGCGGCGAAACGAGGAGCTTGGCCATCTCCTGGCCGATCCGCTCCGGAGCCACCCTTCGCTCGAATTCGTTCACGAACGCCGGCATGGCGCGCCGCGTCCGGCGCTCGATGCGGCAGCCGAAGCGCGCGGCGAAGCGCGCGGCGCGGACCGGTCGGAGGGGATCCTCGGCAAAGCGCGCCTCCGCCGATCCCACCGCCCGGAGCAGGCCCGCCCGAAGGTCCTCCAGCCCGCCCTGCGGATCGAGGAAGCGGTCGTCGAGCGGGTCGTAGGCCATGGCGTTGACCGTGAAGTCGCGCATGGCCAGGTCCTCCTCGATCGTGCAGACGAAGCCCTCGCCTTCCTCCGCATAGGCCCGGCCGGCACGGTAAGTCGTCACCTCGCAGGAGAGGCCCTCCTGGAGCACCGTCACCGTGCCGTGGGCGATACCGGTCTCGACCACCCGGTCGAACAGCTCGGCGACCCGCTTGGGGCGCGCGTCGGTGGCCACGTCGAATTCGGTGGGAGCCTTTCCGAGCAGTAGGTCTCGGACCGCGCCACCCACGATCCAGGCCTCGTGGCCGGCCTCT
>NICF_comb_assmDRAFT_10001501_pt1 | contig 18395 bp, 17 predicted proteins | sample NewIslPassag4_SG_FD_11279 | JGI IMG/M metagenome (IMG submission 11279) | reverse complement strand
TTGTCGCAGCAAGACCGAACACCGCCTTTTTGCTCCGCTTGTATGCGCTTTCTGTTGGCTTTAAGCGTTATTTTAATCTTCGACGTTCGTCTGCCGGAACGACCGGCATGGACGGAAAAAAAAAGGGCAATTCCTTCATCGTGAAGGAATTGCCCCAAACGCATCCGGATTCCGGTCGGCGCAACCGGACCGCACTCCAGCCGTTCAGCCTTCGCGAGACCGCCCGCGCCGCCCCGACCGCCGCGTCGATGTCCGCCTCACGGTGCGGACACAAACATCGCTTCAAACCGCAACGGCGGCAAAACACGCCGGATTGCCTGCTCCCGCAGGATCAATCTTCGTCTTCGCCGAACCGGACGATCCATTCCCCGCCGCGTCCGTCGGTCTTGATGTAAAGATCGCCCCCATGTACGGCGTAGCCGCCCGTCGCGAGCTGGCGCAGGCCGTCATGCCGGTGCAGCGGCCGCACCGTGCCGTCCGACGATTCCGTCACCGCGCGGACGCCGGGCACCCGGCGCAGGATCACCGTCGCCGGAGCCGCGCAGGGCCCGGACAGCCGGATGCGTGCCCCGTCCGGTGTGCGCTCCGCCCGAATGCGTACGCGGCTGCCGAGGTCGTCCTCGAAGGTATCGTCGATGCGCTCCTTGAGGAACAGGCTGAAGACGAGGTTCACATAGCCGTCCGTCCGGTTGCCCACATCCCCCGGCAGCGCGTAGTCCTCCGGCAGGTTCCAGGCTACGGCGCTGTCGTGCTTCTGGAACACCGGAATTTCCTCGAGGGGGGCGGACACCCGCTCCATCCGGCCGCCTTCCCTCGCTTCGCCGCCAAACAGCGGCAGCCACCATCCTTCCGGAAAATAGACGTCTTTGACGGTTCGCCCTTCCTCGGCGACGGGCGCCACAAGCAGCGCGTCGCCGAACATGTACTGCTGCGTCAGCCGGGCGCAGCGCGGATCGTCAGGATACATGAAGGCCATCGCCCGCATGAGCGGTACGCCCGTCCGGCTGGTGCGGATCGCCTGATCGTAGATGTAGGGCAGCAGGTTCATCCTCAGGCCGGCGTAACGCTTGTACAGCGTCAGCACCCACGGCTTGCCGGTCCGCTCCGCCACGTTCCAGGGCGTACGGTCCTGGTTGAACTGGCCCTTGGATTCGGCGTGGTATTGCATGACGGGACAGAACGCCGCCATCTGCGCCGACCGCACGTACAGCTCCGCCGACGGCACGTCGCCGTGGAATCCGGCCAGGTCCCAGCCCCAGAAGGGGATGCCGGACATGCCGCTGGTCAGCCCCGCGATGATGGAGCTGCGGAACGCCTCGAAGGTGGAACGCTCGTCCCCCGCCCAGTGCAGGGGATAGTTTTGCGCTCCGGCGTATCCCGCCCGGCTGAAGGTGACGGCGTCACCGCCGGTGAGCTCCCGGGCGAAATCATGATAGGCGCCGACGTACAGATTGGGGTACAGGTTGCGCATCTCCGCACCGGTGCGCCCGTCGTGGAACACCACGTCCCCGTAGATGCACTCCCCCCCGTCCGTCTTGAACCCGTCCACCCCGACGTCCTCGATCAGATAGCGCCTTTTTTCAAACCACCACCTGCAGGTGAGCGGATTCGTGAAATCGGCGACGAGGCTTTCTTTGAACCACTCGAAGGGCGGAATCCGGTACGGGCTTCCGTCCGGCCTGCGGACGACGAGCCCGTGTTCCAGGGCAGTCCGTTCGTCTTCGTCCTTCTGGGCGTGGGGAATGCCCTCCATGATCTTGATCACCGGGATCTGCCACAGCAGCACGCGGATGCCATGGGCGTGGATGGCCTCCACCATCCCTTTCGGGTCCGGCCACCGCCCCCATTCCGGAAAGCGGAAATCCTCGTAGCGGTGGACGTCGAAACCGGATTTGGGCGTGTACTGGCTGTCGTTGAAAATGTAAAAAGTCGCTTCGTCGCTCCACTGTTCCAGCACCAGCACCGTGGCCGGAATCCGGTGGCGGACCGTCTGTTCCACCTGCTTCATCGTCACCGCCTGGCTGTCCCAGTTGTTGCTGGACATCCATGGGCCGAAGGCCCACTTGGGCGGCAGATGCGGTTTGCCCGTCACGTCGGTGTACGCCCCGAGCACTTCGGCCGGCGTGCCCGGGAAAAGATACAGCTCCAGCCGCGGCCGGTCGGAAACGAGCTCCGCCTCCGCCTCGAACCGGTCGCCCAGCCGGCTGCCGAACCGGAACTCGGAATATGTGCCGGTATGCAGGTATAATCCGTAGCCCTTGGAGCTGATCGCGAGGGGAACGGGCATGTACGTCCGCATCCCCTGGTCCCGGTACTGGTTGAACACATGATGGTCGACGGTGCGGCCGGAAAACTCGAGATCGGCGTAGCGCTCACCCGTGCCGTACATCCGCTCGCCGGGTTCCATGCGCAGGTAGAACCGCAGTTTGTACACCCGGCCGTCCCCGTCCGTGAGCGCTTCAAACGGCGCCGTCCCGGCTTGCCCATCGGTTTGCGCGATGACCCGGCCGTGTTCGTCCGCCAGCCGCAGATGCCCGCCGGCCGCGTCCACCGTGAGACGCCACCGCCCGGCGGCAAGGACGGCTTCCTTTTCCGGCACGCCTGACGGCAAGTCCGCTTCATGAACCAGATCGAAAACGCAGCGCAGCTTTCGGCCGTCCGGTGCGTCCAGGGTGATGCGGGGCCGTACGCCGCCTGCGGCCATCCCCTCGAGCGGGTGGAACACCAGCTCGACCCTGTCCGCGCCGGCACGCAGCGAGGCCGGTTCCAGGGCTCTCCAGCCTCTTACCCGGAACGAATAGGCGTCGGAAACGTACGTCGTCTCCCCTTCGCTCACGACAAAACGGTATTCCACCCGGCTGCCGAAGGCGAATCTCCCGATCTCCGCCCGCCAGATGCGCGTGCCGTCATCGGCCGCGCAAGGCTCCATCGGGATGGACGCCGCCCGGTCCCCGTCCGCGCCGTCCGCCGCCACCTGGACCGATGCCTTCTGGGTCGGGCGGTACGGCACCGTCTGCATATACACGGTCACGGTGTCGCCTTCCTCGGGTTCCCGGGGAAACCGCTCCGCGGCTTCCCTGACATAGGGCGAACGGGTGCCCGCCGGGTGGTGCACGATCCGCACGCCGGAACCTTCCGCGGCGCCTCCGGCGGATTTGCGCTCCAGATTGCGGCTGGCAATCTCGTGGACGACCCGGGCGAGAACGCTTTCCCCGGGCGGCCCGATGGTTTCAAGGTCATGCCGGGCATATTGGGGAACCCGCGCCGTCGCGGTGTCGTATTCCAAAAATGTTCCTTCGCGTTCTCATCCCCGCCGGACGGTTTCCAGGAGCTCCGCGGCCCGGGCGAGATTGCCCCGCTCCGTGTAATGCCAGGCGAGCAGCGCCGTCAAATCCGGCCGGGCGCATCCCCCGTAACGCGTATCGTGCAGGGAAAAGCGGACCCCGCCACTGTCCGCCAGATGCTCTTCCAGCCAGTCCACCGCTGCGACGAGGACGAGGTCGCCGGCGCCCAGCGGCCCGAAGGGGACCGCCGCGACGCCGACATCCCCTGTGGATTCATGGCTGCCGAGGGTGCCGACCACCCGGCCTTCAAGCAGCATGTTGGCGAAGACGAATTCGCGGATTTCCCGGAGCAGGCGCCGCGCCTCTTCGTCCCCGAAGTGGCGGTCCGCCGCCCGCAGGCCCCCGCAAGCCGTCGCCAGGTTGGCGAGATGGATGCCCCGGATGTCCGGCATCAGCCAATGCGGGCCGGACCGGTTCCACATGCGGCCGATGACGGCGACGGCGGTCCGCACGCCGGGGGCGTACTCCCGCACCGCGTCCGCCCGGCCGGAAGCCGCCGCGTATTCTCCCAGCACCCAGAGCCAGAGCGCGGCGTCGAGGAAATGCCCGCTTTCTTCCAGACGATTCGCCCGCTGCCGCAAGTACGTCTCGCATCCGTCGAACGTCCGGTTCATGTTCACGTCCAGGCAACAAAGAAACGCCGCCGTGACGGCGTCCAGCCCATCCAGACGGGCGCGCATGGCGCCCGTTGGCGAAATTCCTTGCGAATGCACGGCGTTCATCCTTTCAGACCGCCCACCTGAAGGCCGGCTTTGAAGTGTTTCTGCGCGGCGAGAAAGACGATCACGATGGGCACGATCGAGATCAGACTGCCCGCCATGAGCGTGTTGTAGTCGGTGGCGTATTGCCCGCTCAGCTTGCTGAGGGCGAGGGGCAGCGTCATTTTTTCCGGTTCGGTCAGCATGACGAGGGGCCACAGATAATCATTCCAGGCGTCCATGAACGCGATCACGGCGAGGGTGGCCAGAATCGGCGCGCTGAGCGGCACCATCAGCCGGATGAAAATGATGCGGTGGCCGGCCCCGTCCATGACCGCGGCGTCGATGTAGGCGTCATTGATCGTCCGCATGTGCTGGCGCAGCATGAAAATCGCGAACGCGTTGAAAATCGACGGCGCGATGACGCCCGTAAAGGTGTTGACGAGGTCCAGCTCCTTCATCACCAGGAACAGCGGAATGAACGTGGCCTGCTGCGGAATCATCATCGTGGCGAGAATCAGGGCGAACAGTGCTTCCCGGCCCCTGAACCGGATCTTGGCGAAGGCGTACGCCGCCATGGTGGCCGCGGCCAGCCGCACGATGGTGGTCATCACGGCGACCACGGCACTGTTCAGGATCGTCCGGGCGAACGGAAACACTTCGAATACCTTGCGGTAGCCTTCGAAGCTGATTTCCTCCGGGATCCACTGGATGGGCACCGCGGTGAGCGCCCCCTTGCTCTTGAGGGACGTGCTGACCATCCAGAAAAACGGAATCAGGACCATGACCGCGATCGCCGTTGCCGTCGCATGGAACAACACGGGGCCTGCGTATCGCTTAAGCATCGTAATGTACCCACTTCTTTTGCAATTTCAGTTGAAGCCACGTGAACACGAAAATGATGGCGAACAGGATGAAGGAAAACGCCGAGGCGTACCCCATCTTGAAGTAGCTGAACGCGTAGCGGTAGATGCGTTCCACCATCACCTGCGTCGCGCCGTAGGGCCCTCCGTCCGTCATGATCATCACCTGCGGGAACAGCTGGAACGAGAAAATCAGGCAGATGACGATGACGAAAAAGGTGATCGGCGAAAGCAGGGGCAGCGTGATGTGCCGGAACCGGTGCCAGGCGCCCGCCCCGTCGATCTTGGCTGCTTCATAGTAATCCGGATCGATGCCCTGCAGCCCGCCGAGAAAAATGAGGGCGAAGAAGCCCATGTCTTTCCAGATGCTGGCGAACACGATGCCCGGCATCGCCCAGTCCGTGTCGTACAGCCAGCCCGGCCCCCTGATGCCGAACAGCTTCAGGATGTCGTTGACGCCGCCGTATTCCGGGCTCAGGATCGACTTGAAAATGAGGGCGCCGGCCACCCACGACGTCAGCACCGGGATGTAGAACAGCATCCGGTAGACCGCGACGCCCCGGTACGGGCGGTTCAGCAGCATCGCCGCCGATATGGACGCGGCCAGAATGAGCGGAATGTACATCGCGATGAAGAACAGGGTGTTTCGCAGCACGCGCCAGAACTCTTCGCTGGCGAGGATCGAAGCATAGTTGTCCAGACCGACGAACGCGGGAACGCCGGCTTGCGGATCGATCGGTTTCAGCCCGTCCCAGTCGGTGAAGCTGATCCAGAACGCGTACAGGACCGGGATGATGCTGAACAGGAAAAGTCCCGTCAGGCAGGGCAGGAGAAACCAGAACGCCGCAAATCGTCCGAATTGTCTTCTGCCGTGCGGCATGCGCTTCTCTCCTTCATCAATCGGAAATCGGTCCCCGCCGCCTTCTCCCTGCAGCCGATAAGGTCACCGGAGACGTTGCGGCACGGCGCCTTGCCCGCGCCGTACCGACGCCCGTCCGATGCGGCCTTTGCCGCCTTACTGCAGGTTGATTCTTCTCTCCAGTTCCGCCTGCGCATCCCTGAGCGCGTCGGCGGGCGATTTCGCGCCGTGGGCCGCGGCTTGCAGGTGCATGTTGATGATGTCGGTCATTTCCGCGTTTTGCTCCACCACGGGCGGCGTCACCAGATAGTTCAGCGAGTCGAATACCGCCTTCTTGTTGTTCGGCGGCGTGACCTGGAGGTACTTCTGGAGCACGTCGTCGTAGCTTACCGCCGGCAGCTCCCAGCCCGCTTCGACGCGGATCATGGCCGCTTCCCGGCTGGCCGACATGAATTTCAGCCACTCGAACGCCGCTTCCGCCACCTTGCTGTCTTTATTGATAACCAGGCCGTTGGAGAAGAAATGCGTCGCTTTCGACTTGTTGCCCGGCTCCACTTCAATGTCCCAGTTGAAGGTGATGTTGGCGGAAAAGTCGGGGAACGCCCAGATGCCGGTGACGAGCATGCCCAGCCGGCCGGATTTGAACAGATCCCAGTCTCCCATGCCGGCCATCTGCGCTTCCGTCGGCATGACGTTCGTCTTCAGCACGCGGTCCACCAGATGCTGGAGCGTCTCTACGTTTTCCGGCCGGTCCACGGTAAACGCCGTCATGTCGTCGTTCATCAGGCCGCCCCCGTTTTGGCGCACCGTTTTGTAGAACTCCCAGAACTGGATCGGCTGGTAAATGCCGAAGATGTCGCTCCCCAGCGCCCGGATTTTCTCCGCCGCCTCGTTCACGTCGGCCCAGGTCCAGTCGGCCGTCGGATAACCGAGGCCCGCCCGGTCGAACAGATCCTCGTTGTAGAACAGCACGACGTTGGAAAAGCTGGCCGGCAGCCCGTACTGCCTGCCGTCCGTCCGGAAGGCTTCCAGGGCGTTCTTGTTCAGCGCCGACGTGTCGAAATTGCCGAACAGCGGTGCCAGATCCAGCAGCACGCCCTTCTTCGCGTACGCAATGAAGTTTTCGTAGTTCAGCTCGTACGCGTCGGGCGCCGTTCCGCTCGCCACGCGGGTTTGCATCTGGGTGAAATAATCGTTGTACGGAAGCGTCTCGATTTCCACCCTGATGTGCGGATTTTGTCTTTCGAACTCTTCTTTCATCTGTTGCAGATATTTTTCGTTGTCCCCCGAAGCGGAGAAGTTGGTAAACTTGACGGTGACCGTTTCGGGTTGGGCCGGGCTCTGGGCCGTCTGAGAGGCGCCGGGCGAGGAAGCCGACGGCGACGGCGAGCTGTCGGACGACTGCCCGCCCCGGGAGCAGGCCGCGATCGCCAGCGTCATCGCCAGCAGGCACACCGCAAGCACTTTCCAGTATTTTTCGGTCCCCTTCATGGATGATTCCTCCCTGAGCATCTTTCTCCTTGTCTGGTTTTGCATCCGTAAACGGTGAATGCCAATGAACCCCGTGGCCTTGATTTTTGGCCGCTCACCTCCGCATCGGGTTGCTTTTCTCCGGGTGCCGCATGCCGAGGTGCATTGCGCGAGGTCACGGCTGCGGCCTAAAGCGAACGTACGGTCTGTCTCTCCACGATGGACAGCGGAATGGCCACTTCTTTCTTGTCGATTTTGTCCGGATCGTCGGATTCTATGATCTCCAGCAGCAGTTCCGCCGCCCTTCTCCCCTTCAGGGCAATGTCCTGCCTGACCGTGGTGAGCGGAGGCACGAACATGCGCGACAAAAAGATGTCGTCGAAGCCGATGACGGAAATGTCGTCGGGCACTTCTTTTCCGGCTTCCTTGATCCCCTGGATGACGCCGAAGGCGACCATGTCCGCCGTCGCGAACACCGCCGTGATTTCGGGATGCTTCCCGGCGATGGCCTTGCCGGCTTCGTAACCGTATGCGTAACTGACGGAATGCTCGAACACGTAGTCGGGGTTGTAGAAAATGTCCGCTTCCCGCAGGGCGCGCTTGTACCCGAGAAACCGCTTCTCGACGACGCCGTCCTTGCGGATGCTGCCGGTGACCAGGGCGATGTTGCGGTGGCCCCGTTCGATCAGATGACGGGTGGCCAGGTACCCGCCATACTCGTCGTCGACGCCGACTTTGGTGAACCAGGGATCGTTGATGTAGCTGTCGATCAGCACGATGGGAATCTCCACCTGCTTGAGCTCCGCGTAGAACTGCTCGGGGTAGATGCCCATGATGATGGCGCCGTCCAGATTGCGCTGCACCGACAGGTCCAGATAGCTTTCCCCTTTGTCGACGCCGGACAGGATCAGGTGGTAGCCGCTTTCCCGCAGCCGGGATTCGATGTTGCTCACCATTTCGCTGTAGAAAGGGTTTTCCAGGATGAGCTGCTTGCTGTCCTCGGTTTGCGGAATGATGACGCCGACGAGCTTGGAAGAATTCTTCACCAGGCTTCTGGCCGAATAGTCCGGGATGTAGTTGAGCTCCCGGATCGCTTCGCGGATTTTTTCGGCCGTGTCGGGGGACACCCGGTACTCCTTGCCGTTGAGCACGTAAGAGACTGCCGCGGTGGACACCCCCGCGTATTTGGCCACGTCTTTGATGGTCGCTCGCTTCTTCAAGTTCATGGCTCCTTTGGTGGGTGTTAAACGTTTAACTTTTCAAGCAAAAAAATTTCGGATGAAATGGTGGATAAACACGGCAAATTCGGGTGAACTCCTTGGTTTTTCCGCCTTTCACCGGGGGTTATCCGTCACTCATCCGGGCAGTTTCATTGTGAAATCGCTGTCATGATATTAAACGTTTAACGTCCTAAGTCAAGTATACGCGGTTTGCCGAGGAATTTCAACAACTTTTTGTGAGGACACCCGGTAACCAAATTTTTCCTGGACAAATTCCGGGATTCGCGGCGGATTTCATTCGGGGCTAAAAAAAAGTATACTGGAATTTGTACCGGTTGCGGACTGGCGCTGAATCGCACGGATTGGGGTGACAGCTGTGGAGCGCTGGAAGATCAATCTGGCCGTCCTGTGGTTCGGCACGTTTCTGGTCATGTCCGGCATGACCATGATCATGCCCTTTCTGCCGCTCTATTTGCAGCAGGATCTGGGCGTCACGGAGGAAGGCGAAATCGGCGCCTGGGGTAGTGCCATATTCGCCGCGACCTTCGTGACGTCGTTTTTGTTCCAGCCGATATGGGGCCGCATTGCAGACCGCACAGGTCGCAAGGTGATGCTCCTGCGCTCCGGATTCGGCATGGCGCTGGTCATCGTGCTCATGGGGTTTGCCACGGAACCGTGGCACCTTTTTGTTTTGCGCATGCTGAACGGTGTCATCGCCGGTTACAACCCGGCGGCGATCGCGCTGATGTCCGCCACGGCGCCCAAAGCCAAGATGGGTTTCGCCATGGGCACGCTGCAATCCGGCATCACCGCGGGCACGATTCTGGGGCCGCTCATCGGCGGCCTGTTCGCCGACGCATTCGGGTTCCGGCCGATCTTTTACATCACCGGCGCGCTGCTCTTTCTGGCTTCCCTGTTGTCCTGGCTCCTGGTCAAGGAAAATTTCGACCGCGAAAAAGCCTCGGCACAGACCGACACCAGCATGGCCGAGGATGTGCGCAGGCTGCTTGCGGACAAGCGGCTCGCCGCACTCCTGGGCACGACCTTCGCGCTCCAGTTCGCGATGCTGTGTCCGATTGCGTTCATTCCGATCTTTATACAGAGGCTGCATGAGTCGATGGACAACATCGCGTTCTGGTCGGGGTTCGTCGGGTCCGTCACGGCTTTGTCCAACATGATTTTTTCGCCGCTGCTGGGCCGCCTGAGCGACCGCACCGGTCCCGCTCCGGTGCTGTTCATTTCGCTTTGCGGCGCCGCCGTGATGTTCGTGCCGCAGGCGTTTGCCGGTTCCGTCGGGGAACTGCTCCTTTACCGGTTTCTGCTCGGATGTTTCCTTGGCGGGATTACGCCCGCCCTGCACATGCTGATCCGCAGCCATGCGCCGGACAATATGGTAGGCCGGGTGTTCGGCTACAACTCCAGCGCCCTCGCCCTGGGCAGCATGAGCGGACCGGTCGTCGGCGGCGCGGTGTTCGGCCTGATCGACCTGGAAGGACTGTTCCTGTTGTCGGCCGGCGTCATGCTGTCCGCTTCCGTCTGGGTCCGCATTGTCGTGCCCGGCGCGGGAGCGGGCCGCCTGCGGAGAGCCTGGCGGCGAGGGCAGGAACGATGAACATTTCAATCTCGCGGAAGAATCCGATATACTAGCCCTTATAGAGAGAAATTTCCGTGTGGAGAGAAAAAGAGGTGTCCGACCATGCGCCTCCATACTGTCGCTTCCGCGGACGCCGCGCCGCCGCGAGCCGCGATTTGGCGTTGGCCGGCGGTCTGGGGAACGCTTCTGGTCGCCGCCGTCCTGCTGATCAAACTGCGCTGGCTGGACGGCCAGTTTGACGTGGGCGGCATGAACCGCTGGAAATGGCTCGTCAGCGCCGGCGCGGCGCTTCTGGCCGTCTGCTGGATTCCGCCGCTGGGGCGGCGCTCGCGGGCGGTGGCCCTGGCCGCCGTCGACACGCTGCTATCGCTGCTCATGTTGGCCGATCTGATCTATTTCCGTTACTTCAAGGATTTCATCACCGTGCCGGTGCTTCTGCAGGCCGGCCAGGCCGCGGACGTGGAAGACAGCATCCTGTCCCTGCTTCGGCCCGTCGACCTGTTGCTGCTGGCCGACCTGCCCTTCGTGGTGGCGCTGGCCGTCCGCACTTTCCGGACGCGCGAGCCGCGCCTTCCGCCTGCGCCCCGACTGCGGGGACGCCTGCTTTGCGCCGGCCTCGCCGCGCTGATGGCGGTCTCGGGCAGTCTTCTCATCGCCGTGCCCGTCCAAGAGCAGAAGGCGGGATGGGCGCGGGGCCTTTTCGGTGGCGAGTGGTGGAACGTCCCGATATACAACGTCACCGGCCTCCTCGGTTTCCACGGCTACGACGTGTACCGGTTTGTCCGGGAACGGGGGCCCGGCGGGGGCTTGTCCGAGACTGAACTGTCGGAAACCCGCGGCTGGTTTGAGGGCCGGCAGGCGCAAAGGCTCGCGGCGGAGTCGCATCCGCTGTTCGGCGCCTTCCGGGGCAAGAACGTATTCGTCGTGCAGGCCGAAGCGTTCCAGACGTTTGTTCTCGGCCTGTCGGTGGGCGGACAGGAAGTGACGCCCAACCTGAACCGGCTGATCCAAGACAGCCTGTATTTCCCGAACTTTTATCACCAGACGGCGACGGGACGGACGTCGGACGCCGATTTCGCGGTGAACTGCTCGCTGCATCCGGCGCCGTCGGGGGCCGTATTCGTGCGGTATGCGGACCGGGCGTTCGACTGCCTGCCGGCCCTGCTCGGCGCGGGAGGCTACGACACCACCGTCCACCACGCCTACGAGGGCAGCTTCTGGAACCGGAACAATATGTACCGCAACATGAAGTACGCGGACTTTTTCAGCCTGCGGGATTTCGAACTGGATGAGCCTCTCGGCTGGTCGCTCGGGGACAAATCGTTTTTCCGGCAAACCGTCGAACGGCTGAAAGAGCGGGATCGCCAGCCTTTTTACGCCATGACGATCACCTTGACCAGCCACCATCCGTACCGGCTGCCCGCCGGCCTGCAAAAACTCGACGTCGGTTCTCTGGAGGGCACCATCCTCGGCGACTATCTGCAGGCGGCCCGTTATGTGGATGAAGCCGTGGGAGAACTGGTGGATCGCCTGAAGCGGGAAGGGCTGTGGGACGATATGATCTTCGTCTTTTACGGGGATCACGACAATTCCATCACGGACTGGGCCCTCTACGAGCAGCTGTTCAATCGTCCCCTGGACGAACTCGAGAAACAGATGCTGTTGAAGAAGGTGCCGCTGCTGATCCACCTTCCCGGAGATGCCCACGCGGGAACGATCGACAAGGCGGGAGGCCAGACCGACATCGCGCCGACGATTCTGCATCTGCTCGGCATCTCCTCCGGCAGCCTCCACTGGGCGGGGGTGAGCCTGCTGACGGACGAAGCGAAACCGGTGGTGTTCCGCAACGGCGCGTTTACGGACGGCAAGGTGTACTACCTTCCTTCCCCGGACGGCGTGGTGGAAAACGGCGACTGCTATGCGCTGCCGGAAGGAACGCGGACCGATGCGGCCGCCTGCCGTCCCGGGGCCGAGGAGGCGCTGCGGGAACTGGCGGCATCCGACCGGTTCATGCGGCATGATCTGAAGCCGTTGATGTAATGCGCGTTCCGTCGCGGAGCCCGGCCCGGGAGTCACCACCCGACGGCGGGCACCTGCCATACGGTGGGCGTCCGGTAGAACGATTTGCCGAGCCACTGCAGGGCGATCTCCTGGAACTTGCGGGGATCTCCGCTGCAGAAAAACCGGTGCACCAGCGGCCCGTCGGCGGGGGCGAGCAGACGGGATTCGCGCAGCACCGCGCCGACTTCCCGCCCCGCCGCTTCCGCGGAGCTGATGAGGGCGACTCCGGGACCCATGTACTCGGAAATGGTGGAGGCGAGAAACGGATAGTGCGTGCATCCGAGGATGAGGGTGTCCAGCCCGCAGCCTTTCAGGGGCGCCAGGGATCGCGCCACGACGCCGTACGCCTCCGGGGAATCGAATTTCCCCGCTTCCACCAGCGGCACAAACTCCGGACAGGCCAGCTGCACGACGCGGATGCGGGGCGACAGCCGGCGCAAGGCGGTTTCGTAGGCTCCGCTGCGGATCGTCCCTTCCGTGCCGATGACGCCGATCACGTTCGATTGGGTCCGTTCGACGGCCGCCCGCGCGCCCGGTGCGATGACGCCGACCACGGGATAAGGCGAGCGTTTCCGGATTTCGTCCAAAGCCAGCGCGGTCGCCGTGTTGCAGGCCACCACGATCATTTTCGGACGGAACCGGAGCAGATAGTCCACGATTTCACAGGTGAAACGGATCACTTCGTGCGCCGGTCTCGGGCCGTACGGCGCCCGGGCGGTGTCGCCAAAGTAGAGAATGGGCTCCCCGGGCAGCTGTCGCATGATTTCCTTGACCACGGTGAGGCCGCCGACGCCGGAATCCAGAACCGCAATTGCCCGTTGCACGAAAACACCGCTTTCTTTTTTTCTTTGGATGAAGAGGCATGATACTTTATGATTTTCGCCCGCAAAATGTAACTCTGTCCTCGTCAGGCCATCGCCCAAGCTTCGCAAAAAAACGCGCCGCCCGGCGGGGTCGGGCGGCGCTTGGCGCCGGGCCGTCAGACGGCTTTCGTTTCTTCCGCGTCACGGCCGGCTTCTTCGTCCTGATCCTTGCGCACGCGCAGCTCGGTGTGACGATCCGGTTCGCCGCCTCTTTCACGCAGGATGCGACGGTGGCGGTTTTGCCGGCAAACGTCTTGGCGGCGGCGCCGGCCTGGCGTCCGTATTCGGCCGTCTTGCTTCCCGCCGTCTTCGCCGACTTCACGATGTCCTTGCGCAATTCGCGGCCGGATTTCGGCGCGAGCAGCAGCGCGGCGATCGCTCCGGCCACGGCGCCCCAGACGAAAGGCTGAATCTTGTTGGATTTGGACATGATATACCCGCTCCTTTCAGAATAATTTTTATTGACGTTGTTCCTCGCGGCTCCCGTCCCGCTCCGCCTGCCTCAAATCCGCAAACGGCTCCAGAACCGCGGGAATCCACGCGTCGATGAAGCGGGAGACGGCCCATGCCGCCCGGGAAACGGATTCCCCGATCGTCCGTCCGCTTTCGGCCAGCGCTTCGAACCCGCACAGGCTGCGGTGGAACAGCCCGGTGATTTCCGCCGCACGCTCTCCCGTCATCCGCCACGGAAGCAGCGCCGCTTCGGCCGCATCGGCCAGACGGGCGACGTCCTCGCGCAAGCGCCGCAGCGTCCTGCACAGGAAGAAAACGGCGAAAGCGATGGAAACGCCCGCGACGAGCGCGCTGAAAGCAATGACGATCCAGGCGGTCTCCCGCACCATAGGATTCCCTCCTTGCCCGGGAACTTGTCACGGCATCCGGGACAGAAGCCCATTCGGGATACTGCATTATAAGCCCGTTGGGCTCGTCCTGACACCATTCTTCGAAACAAAATCCGGCAGCAAAAAAAAGCCCTTTTCCCTTTCGGGAAAAGGACTTTTGCGTTCGTGACGGCGGCCGCCGACGGTTCAACAGGTTCAGCTCGTGGCGCTCGCCGGACCGGCCTGGGGCGCGGTGCCGCTTGCTTCGCCGCGGCGGACCCGGATCGCGTAGGTGCAGCGCATGCCGCCTTCCGCCAGGCATTCCGTGCGCACCACCTCGGCATCCAGCAGCGATTCAAACAAATTCAGCTCGCACCGGCACGCCTGCCGGTATCGGCCCGCGATCGCGGCGATGGGACAGTTGTACTCGTGAAGCAGAAATCCGTCCCCGTCTTCCTCCCAATCGGCCATATAGCCGGACGAGCTTTGGATGGCGGCGAGTTCGGCGACCTTGTCCCGCAGCGTTTTGCCCTGCAGGCGATCCTTGAGGCGGGCTTCCAGCTTGTCGCGCCTTCCGGCGAATACCCGCTCCACCGTTTCCGCCCCGCCCAGCTCCTCCAGCTCCTCCAGCAAATCGAGGGTCAACTGCGCGTAGTTGCGGGGGAACAGTTCCTCCGCCCGCTCCGTCAGTGCGTAGCGGTATGCCGGGCGCCCCACCGAACGGCGGGTGATTGTGACGCTGACGAGGCCGTCCCGCTCCAGGGTTTGCAAATGCCGACGGACCGCCATTTCGGTGATGCCGAGCGCATCGGACAGATCCTGGACACTGCTGTCTCCCCTCGTCTTCAGCAGGTGCATCAGTTGTCGGCGGGTCGTACTCGCACCGGAGGCCAACATTTTCCTCACCCCGTCCCGCCTGCGCCGGACGCCGTCCGTCCCGCCGCAGACCGTTCTGGCGCTTGCCTGACCCTATTGTACAAAAAAACTTCGACACGCGAAATCATTTTGCGACATCCCCGGTCACGGCCTTTGAAACGGCCCCAGTTCCCGCTCCAGGTAGGCCTCCACCTCGCGGGCGAACCGCTCCAGGCCGTCGGCCAGCCATGCGGCCAACGGATGAAGCCGGTGCCTTGGCCATTCCGTATACGAACGGATGAGCTGCGTGCGGATCGTCGCCAGTTCGCGGAAACCTTCTGCCAGATCGCCGCCGATGACGCCTTCTTCCGCGATGATGTCGATGATGTCCCCGTAACTGGCCGCGTCGCGCATGAAGAAACCGTCGATCAGCTCGCTGCCCACATCGGTGACGATTTCCGCCGCCAGATGCAGCGCCCTTTCCTGCGCCAGCCCTTCCAGCGTCGTGCCGGACCAGCGCTCCGCCAGTTCGCGCAGCGCCCCGGCCAGTTCCGGCACCGCGTCCAGGCGGCGCCGGATCGCTTCCCGGTTGACCTGGTACACCATGGTGATCCCGCCCGTCATCCTCGTTTTTTGCGGTTTTTGCGCTTGAGCCAGACGACCATCACAACGGAGCTGACCAGCACGATCAGGACGACCAGCATCGCTTCGTAAACGTAGGAGTCCACTTCGCCCTACTTCCTTTCCGTCGGGTTTCGGCGATCCGCCGGGCGGCGTCCGCATGGATCAAGGAGTCGCTGCGCATAATACGGAAAAAATGCCGCGGGGAGGCGAAACCATGCGCTTACGCGCCACCTGGGCCGCCTTGCTGATCGGGATCGCCCTTTGCCTGTTCAACGCCACCGGCCGCGACCCGCACAACCTCTTTTTTTTCATGTTCAGCATTCCCGTCTGGTTTGCGGCGATGTTCACCGACATTCACGAGGTCAATGTCTGGTGGATGTACGTGCTGACCGTCCTCACCTATGCCGGCCTCGGATTCCTGATCGATCTCGGAGTGGCCCGGCTGCGGTATCCCCCGCGGCGGTGAGCGACGAAGGCCGCGGCCAGCGAAAAAGGAGCCGTCCGGCTCCTTTCCTTGCGCCCGGGCATGTCCGTTTGGACCGGGCCCGTCCATGCACCCCGCCCCACCGCTTCCCGCCGGGATCCGCCGCGCGACGCCCGTACTTCTTCTCCACTCTCCCTATATTATTCGGAAATTTCCGCTGTTTCTCAACCATCCGGCACTTCGGAAGGGCGGCTTTTTTGCGCGTTTGACAAATGTGTGAACTTGCCGGAACCTTCCGACCGCAGACGGTCCGGGCGAAGGTATTCCAGCAGGATTTCCTCCGCCTGGGCGCGGATGAACGCCGACAGCAGCGAAATGCGGTGATGGTATCCCCGGCAGGCAAACCACGCGGTGACGCCGCCGCGGTCCCGCTCCTGCCCGTAGATCCGGATGCCGGCCTTGCGGAACCGGTGGCGCAGCGCGGCCATGTCGAGCATGACCCGGTCCTGGAGCGCCAGCAGCAGCTTCCGGTACGCGCGTTGCATCTTCACCCGCGACGCGTCCATGACGCGCAAATCGTGATCCGTCACGCGCAGTACGATGTCCAGCAGCAGGTAACGCTTGACGCCTTCAAACTCTTCCTCCGTCAGCCGCACCGGCGGCCGCGCCGGCGGCGTATGCTCCTGCCGGGATGTCCGCACCGGCGGCGTCCATTCCTGCCGGTTCGCCTCATCAGCCATGCCGGTTCCACCCCCGCCGCGCCGGTTCGAACGCCAGAATCCGGTCGGGTTCGAAGGTTCGGGGACCGCGGCGGAGAAAGCAATAGGCGCGAATCTTGCCTCCGGCCGCGCCGTCCACCCGGACGTGCCGTTCGCTGATCGCGCCGGCACGGTCGAGGTAAATGATCCGGACGACGCCGCCGATCCGCCGAAGCAGCGCCGGCGCCGGGAGAGGGGATGAAGCTGGCGAGCTCATCGTCATGCGCCTCCTCGCATGCAGCAGAAATGCGAACGTTTGTTCTGATTATGCACATACCTCAGGGGACAGGATAAGGGTCGGCTAAAACACAAGCATGTAACAAATGATCAAATATTTCGTTCGGATTTCCGCGGCGGTTAAACCGAAAGCAAAACTCCTCGAAATACGATTGGAGATAGACCGAGCTGAGTCCATGATATGTACCTTGGATGAATGCTTTGATATTGCCAATGATATTGTGAAGCGTCTTTAAAAACGTGTTTTTATCTTCCTTGTAGTAATCTTTGCTTTCGTGCAAATAACCGTATTCCGCCAATCTTTTATAAGTGTTGAGGCCGTCGGTGACAATTTTGCTTCCTGGTTTCACGCATGCTTTGGCCACCCGGTGGATTTCGTCGATAGACACTTTTTCAATCACTTTGACTTTGAGGAAAGCCGGTCGATTCTTGTGATCCTTCGAAAGAGCAATCACGGCTTTTTCTTTGGTGGTTCCACGACCGTCCTTCCCTTTTCGGGGAGCACCGAAGTAAGCATCATCCATCTCCACGATCCCCGATAACAGATACTGATCATCGCGGGCACGCATGGCTTCACGGATTTTTCGCATGAGCCGAAATGCAGTCCTGTAATTCAAATTCAAAATCTGGGAGAGGGAGAGGGCGGATTTCCCGCGTTTGTCGTGAGCCACTAGGTACATGGCCCAGAACCATGTGGTTAAAGGAAGTTTGGTTTTGTGCATGATTGTTCCCGCCGTAATGGAAGCTTGATAATGACACTTTCGGCACTCGTACAGTTTCCGCGTAGCGATATAGTAGTACTGATCATGTTTGCACTTGGGGCAGGAAAAACCGTCTTTCCACCGTTTGTGCATAATGTACGCGGCACAATCTGCTTCCGAAGCAAAGTGCTTTTGAAACTCGATCAGGGATAAAGCCAAGGCATTGCCCACAACGATCACCCCGAACATTTGTTTTGGTATTTTCAATATACCACACATACGTTCGGGTTTGAACCCCTTACTGAGCAGTGTGCATAATCAGAACGTTTGTTCTTATTATAGACCAAAAAAATCTCCGGCACAACCGCCGACTGACGGACATCCGTTCCGGCGGTGGCCAGGACACGGTCTGCCATGGCAAGGGCAGACGGCGGACGGGGTACGGTCCACCACGGTCCGCAGGGTCGGGACGCGGCCACGCCCCAAATTGTTACGGACATATTGTCCGTTGGAGACCAAAAGAAGGCGCGCCGAAAATTTTAACGGACATACAGTCCGTTGGAAGGCACCCGAACCCTGAAGAAAACGATTTCACGGGTCCAGGCCGCCCGCTGACGGACTGAATGTCCGCAAGCATTCAGGGAAACCGTTTTTGCCGGTTTCTAACGGACGGAATATATGTCCGTTGCGCTGCTTTCGGTGCCGCCCGGGTGAGCGAATGCGCACGGCCGCGGGCGCAAGTGTACGTCCGGCATGCGCAAATTCACGCCCGGCGGGTACTGGCACAGGCACGGCGGATACAAACACACGGCCGGCGAACGAAAGCACACGGCCAGCACGCGCGCATTTCAGGCAGTCTTCTTCCGCCGCCGGCTGGAGATGTCGAGGTACACGGCCAGAATCAGGATCGCGCCCTTGACGATGTACTGCCAGAACGACTCCATGTTCATGATGCTCATGCCGTTGTCGAGGCTGACCATGATCAGCGCGCCCAGGATGGCGC
>NICF_comb_assmDRAFT_10001499_pt1 | contig 18405 bp, 16 predicted proteins | sample NewIslPassag4_SG_FD_11279 | JGI IMG/M metagenome (IMG submission 11279) | reverse complement strand
CATCGAAACACCCAGATGTTTGTCCCCTGCCCGCGTCGCGTTTTGGAGCGGACTTCATCCGCTTCTGTGCTGGGCGTCAAGCGAGCGAGCGGGCCCGATCTCCCATGCGCCGCGAACATTGTCTACACGCTGAGGCCTTGCCCAATCGGCAAGACCTTTGCAGCATTCCTGATATGCTAGAACAGTGACGATCCTTCTGCCAGCGCCTCCGCGTCCTCGCGGGTGATCAGCACGGCGCGGGGCTTGCCGCCGTTCTGACCGGCGACGTAGCCGTCCGCCTCCATCATCTCGATCAGGCGGGCCGCCCGGTTGTACCCGATGCGGAAGCGGCGCTGCAGGGCAGAGGCGGAAGCCTGTCCCTGTTCCGCGACAAAGAGCAGCGCCTCGTGGTACAGCGGATCGTCGCCCATGTCGTACGACTGGACCTGCTGCTCCAGTTCCTCTTTGCTAAACAGGTAAGACGGCTTTCGCTGCTGTTTGATCGCGCGCGTGATCCGCTCGATTTCGTCGTCCGAGACGTAGTTCCCCTGCAGGCGAACAGGAGTGACCCCGCTCTCCAAAAAGAGCATGTCGCCCCGTCCCAGCAGCCGCTCCGCGCCCGACTGGTCGAGGATGGTGCGGGAATCCACCTGTGAAAAAACGGCAAAGGCGAGACGGGTGGGCACGTTGGCTTTGATGTTGCCCGTGATCACGTCCACGGACGGCCGCTGCGTGGCCAGCAGCAGGTGAATGCCGCAAGCCCGCGCCTTTTGCGCAATGCGAATAATGCATTCCTCCACATCCTGCGGCGAGACCATCATCAGGTCGGCCAATTCATCGATCACGATTACGATGTACGGCAGCGGCTGGTCGACGGTCTGATTATAACGTTCGATGTCACGCGCACCCGCGTCGACGAAGAGCGCATAGCGTTTTTCCATCTCCTCCACCGCCCACTTCAGGGCGGCTGTCGCCTGCTTGGCGTCTGTCACCACTGGCGTCACCAGATGGGGCAGATGGTTGTACGGAGCCAGTTCCACCATTTTCGGGTCGATCAACAGCAGCCGCACTTGTTCCGGCGTCGCCTTGTACAAGAGGCTGACGATGATCGAGTTGATGCAGACGCTTTTCCCCGAGCCGGTGGCACCCGCGATCAGTCCGTGCGGCATCTTCTTGATGTCGGCGACGATCGGCTCCCCGCCAATGTCCATGCCGAGCGCCACGGCCAGCGGTGACGGATGCTCGCGGAATTTCGCCGAGCCGATGATCCGGCTGATCAGGACCGGCTGACTGGTCAGGTTGGGGACCTCAATCCCGACGGCGTTGCGGCCGGGGATCGGCGCCTCGATGCGGATGTCCTTGGCCGCCAGGTTCAGCTTGATGTCGTCAATGAGGCTGGTGATTTTGTTCACCTTGACCCCAGGCGCCGGCTGCAGTTCAAAACGCGTGACGGACGGCCCCTTGACGATGCCCACCACCTGGGCGTTGACGTTGAAATTGGCCAGCGTCTCCTCCAAAAGCATTTTTTGAATCTGCGTGTGNTCGTCGTCGTCTTCGCTCATCGGCGGGCAGGGGTCGAGCAGATCGAGCGANGGCAGCTCGTAAGACGGTTCCGCAGTTCCTGCAGCCGACGATGCCCTTTCCTGCACGGCGGCAGAGGCGGCAATTTCTTTTGCGCTCATCTCCTGTTCCCGGACTGTCCATCCTGCAGCAGCTTCCAACTCGGCGGCTTGAGGCTGTTCCGCAAGGTCGCAAGCAGTCGATTCGGGAGCGGACGCCTCCCATGCAGGGGAGAGCGGCTTGGCCGCCGATTCGTCCGACAGCGCTGGCGCCTGCGTTTNTCCCGGTTCTGTCGGCACCTCGTCTGCATCTTCGTCCGCTGNTTGGGCGGGCACTGCCGGCGATTCGCACGCGACATCCATCGGCGCCTCTGATTTTTCCGACGGCGTCGTCTCTGTTTCCAGCACCGTCTCTGTTTCAGGCAATGTTTCTGTCTCTGCCACCAACTCTGTCTCAAGTACCGCGTCTGTCTCCGGCACCATCTTTGTCTCCGGCCCCGGTTCCATCTCATGCGCCGTCTCGGACACCGTCTCCGTATTCATCACAGCCTCGGCTGCTGCCGTGTTATTGAACACCACATCACGTGTTGTCAGCTCATCGGAGGCCGCCGATTCTGCTTGTACCTCCGAAACGTCCCGTGCTTCAGCAGCTTCCCCCGCATCCGTACCGTTCTTTGCTGCGGGCACTTCCTGTTTGGTCCACGGGAGCGTTGCAGCCGTCTCTGCCGCCGGTTCATTCGGCTGCAGTTCCGCCGAAACAGCGTCTGTCTCCGCTTTAGCCGTCAACTCGGGACGGTCCGCAGCCTCCTCCGTGTTTACAAATTCCCGCTTGTTGTCCGCTCCGGCGTAGAAGATCCCGGACGTCGTGTGAATCCGGTGCTCCGTCTCCCGCGTGGACGGCGTCATTTTTCCGTATACCGGGGAGATGAACTCCGACGGCTTATATGTACGTTTTTCCGCAGCAGCCCCCGCCGGGCGCAACGGCTCGGCTTTTCTCTCCTCACGTCGGACCGTTTCTGTTTTAACGCGATCTATTTTGCGCGGGGTATGCTCAGCCCCCCGCTTCTCTTGAATCACTTCCGGCTTCACTTGTTCGCCGGCCTTCATACCGTCGGCGATGCTGCGGGCGGATGAGCCGCTGCGAAAGACCAGATCAGGCCCTGAGTACACACTGTCACCCCGCCCGGGCTTGTCCATCTCCACCGGCTCTCTCTTCTTCGGCCGGTGAAGCTCCTCGTCCGAGATCACGGGAAAGCGAAAATGGCGTTGCCTCTCCCTTCTCGGAAACTCCGGTTCCTGCTCGTCGCCCCGCTGTTTCGGGTAAATGTTCTTTGTCTTTGCCCGGAGTTGACCGGCGGCTGGTCCGGCAAGCGGGCGATAACGGACGGTTTCACGCTCCAGCTCCTGCTCTCGCTCCTGCTCTTCTTCTCCCAGCACATATCGGATCATCTTTTGCAGCCACGACCACATGTTGCAACGTTCCTTTCTTTCATTACCTACCTTTTGTATCGAGTGATTTTCTCTTTCATATTAGCATGAATCATCCGCTGGTTTTTACGCCCAATGTTTTTTTCTAAAATTCCGCAACCTTTTTTTTCATAAAACGTAGTAGATATTGGGAATGAAAAGACAATCTAAGGGAGGATGAGAAACATGTGGAAAAAGGGCAGTGCCCTGCTTCTCGCCCTGATGCTGCTGCTGACCGGCTGCGCCGGTGAAGCATCGCTCGTGCGTGACGCCATGGTGGCATCGCTGGAGAAACATAACTACGACTTTGAAGGAACAATCAAATTGACCGGCGACATTGACAAGCTGCCGGCCGCCCTTGGAAAACAGCAGCAGGACAAGGAATCTGCTGCAATCCTGGCCGCTGTACAAGCAGGCGTAACCGTGAAAGGCACAGTGCTTGACACGAAAAACATGAAGTTCAATGTGGAAGTGAACGACGACAAACTGCTTCGCGAAAAACAGTTCTGGACCGGCGACAAAAAAGCCGCGCTGGAAGTGGTGATCAACGACGGCAAGTTGTTTGCAAAAACGCCGCTGGATCAAAAGTACCTGCTGTTTGACACCAACGTGATCAACGCGGCTGCTCTTGGCGAAAACGTCAAAGTGGATGCCGCCAAAATCAAAGAGTATCAGGACAAGATGAACAAACTGGCGATTGACTTCATGAAGAAGTACTTCGCTACATACGGCTACAAGCTGTCCAATGCGAAAAACCTGGGCACCGAAACCGTGCAGCTGCCCAACGGCGAAAAGGTAAAGGCAACCCACGTAGCCGTGAATCTTGACGCCAAAGAACTGATCAACATGTTCTTCTACACCGCCAACGACGCGGTAACCAACCAGGAGGTCAAAAAGTTCGCCATCGAAATGATGGTGCTCTCCAACAGCCTAAATGAAGAACTGCTCAACCCGGAAAAGAAAACCAGCGAAGCGGAAAAACGCGCAGTCGCCGAAGCGATGGTAACCGCCGGTCTGGCAAAAGCCAAGCAATGGCTGGATACCGAGGGCAAAAAGCAGACACCGGAACAACTTCTGGAAAAGGCTAAACAAAATGGCTTCCATGGCGTGACGTTAAACATGGACTTCTACATCACCGAAGAAAAACTGCCGGTTCGTCAAAAGAGCACGCTGAACGTTACCTTCCAGGTTCCGGAAATGAAACAGCCGCTGACCATCGGGCTGGAATCGGATCAGTACAGCTACAACTTCAACAAAGCGACCAAGTATGACGTTCCGTCCAAAGACGCCGCTGTAACGCTCGACCAGCTGAAACAAGACAAAAAAGCGCTCGACGCATTCCGTGAAAAAGGCTTCCTGCGCGTGTTCGCAGAAAAAGCGCTGGAAGAGCACCAGGCCCTGGAGCAGTTCAAGACAATGGAACAGGAGACGAAAAAGTAAGCGGATAACGTATGACAGGCATGGCGCCGAAAACGCCATGCCTGTTTTTTCATTATATTTTATATTGAGCCTACCGGCTTGCCGGAATGATCCCCCGCTCTTCCAGATAGCGCAGGACGATCTGGACCGACTCCTCTACCGACTGCGTGCCGCTTTCCACGATCAGCTCCGGGGAGAGCGGCTCTTCGTAGGGAGACGTGATGCCGGTAAACTCGGCAATTTCTCCGCTTCTCGCCTTCCGGTACAAGCCTTTTGGATCGCGCCGTTCGCACTCCTCCAGCGGACATTTGACGTAAATCTCCACAAATTCGTCCGGCTCCACCAGTCCCCTCGCCAACTCGCGGTCCTCGCGAAACGGGGAGATAAAGGCCGTCAGCACGATCACGCCGGCGTCGACGAACAGCTTGGCCACTTCGGCGATCCGCCGGATGTTTTCCTTGCGGTCAGCCGGGCTGAACCCCAGCCCGCGATTCAGGCCGTGCCGAATGTTGTCGCCGTCCAGCACGTAACTCTTCAGACCGCGCTCGTGGAGCTGCTGATCCACGGCGTTGGCCAGCGTCGATTTGCCCGCGCCGGACAGTCCCGTAAACCAGAGGATACAGCTTTTGTGGCCGTTTTGCCGTTGGCGGTCCGCCTTCGTCACTGTCGTCGGATGCCAAACCACATGGGTGCCCGCTTTGCTCATCGCATTTCCTCCCCTCTGTCAGACGGACAGCGCCTGCAGTCCTTCGATCAGGACCTTGGCGACTTCCGGACGGCTGAACTCCGGCGGCGGCGCTTCTCCGCGGGAGAGCATCTCCCGCACCTTGGTGCCGGACAACGCCACATGATGTTCTGCTCCGTGCGGGCAGGTCTTGCTGGAGGCCATGCTGCCGCAGGCACGGCAGTAGAAGCTGTTTTCAAAGAACAGCAGCGTAATGCCCAGTTCTTCCGGCGTGAAGTTCAGAAAGATGCGCTGCGCGTCGTACGTGCCGTAGTAATTCCCTACACCGGCATGATCCCGGCCGACGATAAAGTGGGTGCAGCCGTAGTTTTTTCGCACCATCGCGTGAAAGATCGCCTCGCGCGGTCCAGCGTACCGCATTGCGGCGGGAAACACGGCGAGCTGCACGCGTTCAGGCGGATAGTAGTGGCGCAGCAGCACCTGGTAACTTTCCATGCGGACGACGGCAGGGATGTCATCCGCCTTTGTCTCGCCGACCAGCGGATGGAGGAGCAGGCCGTCGACGATTTCCAATGCCGACTTTTGGATGTACTCGTGCGCACGGTGAACGGGATTGCGCGTCTGGAAGCCGACCACGGTCTTCCAGCCCCGCTCGGCAAACCGCTTTCTGGTCTCGGCCGGGTCAAGGGTATGAGCGGCGAACACGCCTTTGTCAGGCCGTTTCACCAGTGTAATCGGACCGCCGAGATACACATTCGGACGCTCCAGCAGCTTTTTTACCCCCGGGTGTTTGATTTCGTCGGTGCCGTACACCTGACGGGCTTCCACCTGTTTGTCCGGACGGTAGATATCGCGCACTTCCAAGAGGCCGTATACGGTTCCTTGGTGCGACAGCCGCACGGAATCGCCGACCTTCAGTCCGGCCGCATCCTCTTCCGCAACGGGCAGCGTGACGGGAATGCTCCACACCAGCCCGTTGGCAAGCCGCATCCGCTCTACGACCGATTCATAATCCCCCCGCTCCATAAAGCCGGTGAGCGGGCTGTACGCCCCGATGGCTATCAACTCCAGGTCGGCCAGCGCAAACGCATCCAGTTCCACCTCGCGCACTGCCAGCGTGAGGTCTGCTTCCGGATTGAACCGGTTGATCAGTGTGCCGCCGTGTGGTTGGCTTGTTGTCATGGTTCTTCACTCCTTTGGATTCGATCGAGTTGCCGAAGCGGGCGCGACGTGCAGGCCGCATTCCGTCTTGCCCGTATTGGCCCAGCGGCCTGCACGCGCATCCTCGCCTTCCCGAACCGCGCGCGTACAGGGAGCGCATCCGATGCTCGGGTATCCCTGGTCGTGCAGCGGATTGTACGGCAGGTCAAACGTGCGGATATACAGCCATACCTCCTCCCACGTCCAGTGAATCAGCGGACACACCTTGAGCGAACGGAAGCGATCGTCACGGTTGATGTATTGGACGTGGGCCCGCGTCGGCGACTGTTCCCGCCGCAGACCGGACAACCAGGCGACCGCCCCCTCCAGCACTGACGCCAACGGCTCCACCTTGCGCAGGTGACAGCACTGGTCGGGCTGCCGCTCCCACAGCGCCTCCCCGTAAGCGGCCGCCTGTTCGGCCAAGGAAAGCGCCGGTTCCTTGATCGTGATCTTCAACGTTGGGAAGCGCTCCCGGACCCGTTTGATCAGGTCGTACGTTTCGGCAAAATGAAGATGGGTGTCGAGGAAAAAAACGGAAGCATCCGGCTTCACCTTGCTGATCAGGTCAAGCAGCACGATGCCTTCCGCGCCAAAGCTGCAGGCGTACACGAGGTCATCGCCGAACGTGCCGTACGCCCACTTGATCACGTCCAGCGCGTCTTTGCCCTCCATCTCCCGGTTGACCTTGGCGAGCTCGGCATCCGTCACCGATTCATAATTCCAGTTCATATGCCTCCTCCTTGTTCGTTGACCGAACTGCTCTCACGACGCACGCTGCTCCCCGCTCACATGACACTGCCTGCCTCCAGCCCATGGAACGGGCACGGGCAGCCGTCTCTTCACCGACACAGAGCAGCGGCTGATTCTGCCACTCTTCCCCGGCAAACTGCGCCAGCGCCTCCAGATGGTACGGATCATCCGCAGCCAGCCAGTCAAATCGCCGGGCCCGCAGCAGCGGGGCAGCAGGATGGGTGTCGACCCATGACAGCCGGCCTGCGGAAGCCGTGCGCCAAACCACCCCGTCGGCAGACGCAGCGATCCCGCTCGGTCCGCCGCTCAGGCACAGCCCCCGGTCTCCCTGGTCGAGCGGCAGGTTTTGGGAGACGGCGGCAAGCGGTTCGTCTGCGGCAAACAGCCGCTCTGCCGGCAACCCCCGGCTTTCGAGCGCCTGGGCAGTCCGCTCGCCGCGTGCAGCAATCCGAGCCTTGATCCGGCGAAGATCGATCCGCCGTTCGCGAAGCGTGCGAAAAAAGAAGTCCACCTGCCGTTCGTCGGCAAATACCAGCCACCGGCATGCCAGAAGCTCATCGGTCAGGCGTTCCGCGTCTGCATCAGCCTCCGCTGCCCGCGCTTCGACTGCCACCGGCAGGACGTCGGCCCCCAGCGATTCCAACTCCGCCAACAAACGGTCTTCCTGCTCCGGATCGCCGGCGGCCGCGGCCACCGTCAAGCCGAACAGCGGCTTTGTTTCGTACCACTCGAGTGTATCGCGCAGTCTGACCACCTCGCCGATGACGATGATCGCCGGCGCGTGAAACTTCGCCTCCGCCGCCTGCCGATCGATGGTGGAGAGCGGACCGACCAGCGTCTGCTGCTCGCTGAGCGTGCCCCAACGCACCATTGCAACCGGCGTATCGGCCGGTTTGCCGTGCGCCAGCAGGCGCTCCCGGATGTGCGGCAAGTTTTTAACGCCCATGTAAATCACCAGCGTTTCCATCGCGGCCAGCGCCGCCCAGTCCAACTCCCTGCCCGCGTTTTGCTCGCACTGATGGCCGGTGAGAAACGCTACTGCCGAGTTGTACTCCCGGTGCGTCAGCGGAATCCCCGCGTACAGCGGAGCTGCCACGCCCGAAGTGATGCCAGGCACGATCTCAAACGGAATCCCTGCCTGCCGGCACACTTCCGCCTCCTCGCCAACCCGACCGAAAATGCTCGGATCGCCGCCTTTCAGCCTGACGACCAGGCTGCCCTGCTGCGCTTCCCGTACGAGCAGCCGGTTTATTTCCTCCTGGGGAAGCGAGTGACGATCCGCTTCCTTGCCGACGTAGATCAGCCGGACGTCTGGTTTGGCGTGGGCGAGCAGCAGCGGATTGGCCAGCCGGTCGTACACGACCACATCCGCCCGTTTGATCGCCTCCTTGCCTTTAATCGTGAGCAGCTTGGGATCACCCGGGCCAGCCCCCACAAACATGACGCTGCCTGTCTTTTTCATCAACCGCCCTCCTAGCTGTACCCGTTCCTTGTCTGACGCGGCAAGGCGCGCCGCTGATCACTGCTCCCTCAAAACGCGGCGGGCCGCAACCGCCGCGCCTTTGCCTGTCAAAACTGCGCCGTTTCAATCACATAGCCCACGCCCTGCCGCCCCAACGGCTTTTTTTCCACCAGGCTGAGCTGTTTGATCTGCGGCGGCGCCACCGTGTGCCGGAGAATGTTGTTCTCCGCTGCGCTAAACGCCCGTTCGTCCGACTGTGCGACAACTACGATCGTCAACAGCCGGTCCGCCAGTTCCGCTTCCAATTTGTACAAAAACGTTTCCGCTTGCTCTTCCGCCATCTCGTCTCCTCCTCGGCACCGCTTACGCTGTCTGCAAAATCTCGTCCACCTGCCGCTGAATCGCCTCGATGCCGACGCGTTCCACGTAACGCCAGTACGGCTCCCCTTCCAGCCGCTCGTTCTTGTAGGCGGTGATGAGCTGTGCCAGGAACGGTCCCAGTTTGTCGGCGGTAATGCGCGCCTTCAGCTTTTGGTTAAAACGGGGGTCCTCCAGCGTGCCGCCGACGTGGACGTCAAAGGCGTCAACCATGCCCTCCGGCGTTTTCACCAATGCCCCTTGCAGACCGATGTCGGCGATCTGCCGCTGGCCGCACGAGTTGGGACACCCCACCATGTGGATGCGCAGCGGTGTATCCAGCGGCACGGTCGCATCCAGGTACTCCGCCAGCGCCCGCATCCGTTCCTTGGTCTCCACGATCGCCAGGTTGCAGTATTCGATCCCCGTGCAGGAGACGGCATACCCGACAAACGTGTTGGGCTCCAGCTTGAACCGGTTGACCACGATCGGCTCAGCCCGGAACGCCTCCACTTTTTCCGCCGGAATGTTGCGGATCAGCACGTTTTGCGTGTTGCAGGTGCCAATCGTTCCGTCGCCGTACTCGTCCGCCAGCCGGGCCAGTTCCAGCAGTTCATCCGCGTTCATGCGGCCGATGGGCACCGACAGCCCAGCGTAGTAAAAGCCTTTCTGCCGCTGCTCGTGAATGCCGTAAAAGTAACCGGCGTTCCAGCCCTTCAGCAGGTCTTCTCCTCTCGTCTCCAGTTCGCCGGTCAGCTTCAGCAGCTCTTCCTTGAACCGCTCCGCTCCCCAGTCGGCGACCAGGAACTTGAGCCGGGCATGGGTCCGTTTGTACCGGTAACCGTAGTCGCGGAACAGCGTGGTGACGCCGGCCGCCACCTTGACCACCTCTTCCGGGCGGACGAAGACATCCAACTGCTGCGCCAGGTACGGTTTGGCCGACAGGCCGCCGCCGACCCAGACGTGGAAGCCGATCACCTCTTCTCCACCGATCGTCTTTTTCGCCGGGGTAAACGCCAGGTCGTTGATTTGCGCGTGAGCCGCATTGTACACGTTGGCCGAGATCGACATCTTGTACTTGCGCGGCAGGTTGGAAAAATCCCGATTGAGCAAAAAGAATTGCTCCAATTCTTTGACGATCGGACGCGTGTCAATCACTTCATGCGGATCGATGCCGGCGAGCGGGTTGCCCATGATCGTCCGCGGACAGTCGCCGCACGCTTCAAACGAGGAAAGACCAACGGCGCCCAGCCGTTCGAAGATGTCGGCGAGCGACTCCACCGTCAGCCAGTGAAATTGAATGGCCTGCCGCGTCGTCACATCTACGAGATCGCGGCCGTAATCGCGGGCGATGCCGGCCAGCACACGGGCCTGTTCACTGGTCAAAATCCCGCCGGGAATGCGCACCCGCATCATGAAATAGCCTTCTTTGGGCCGTTGTTGGTAGACGCCCGCCCACTTGAACCGGTCGAAATCGGATGCTTCGATGGAGTCGTACCCCTGCTTGGAATAGGTGTTGATAATTGTCTCGATCACGTCCAACCCGTCTTTTTCCAGCTTGGTCAGCTCCACTTTGTTCAGATTGGGATCATCCGCCCATTTCCATTTACGTTGCTTGGCCATCGCCAATCACGCTCCTTTGCGTTTGATAGTCCAACAAAAACGCCGTCTTTGCCGACTGTACGATCCATTCGCCAATCAGCGGGTGAGGCAGATACGCGCTGCCGTCGTACCGGTAGGACACCCCTGCCAGCCGCTCCGGCAGAGCACGGCGGGTAAAATACCCCTGGCTGACAAACAGCGGCAGCACGACCAGCTCCCCGCAGGATGCAAGCTGCCGGGCGCGGGTCGCGACCGTATCCGGCCGCAGCGTGGCATAGCCCGCGGCAGAGAAGTAAAAGCGGTTTTGCAGGCGGAACGTCAAGCGGTGCAAAAGGCGCTCCCAGCGTTCCCGATACCCTGGCAGGTCGCTGCCGTGTCCGACGAGCAGGAGCGCTTCGCGGTGAGGATCGACGGACAGAGCCCGCAGCCGCTCGCAGACGATCTGCTCCACCAGCGGATGGTCCTCCAGCGGCTGACACCAGAGAAACCGAGCCCGCGTGGCGACAGGCTTGACGTTTGGCGTTATGGCATCCGGCTCCAGCCCGAGCATCCCCCTGATTTCGCTGACGTGGGTGCTCCCGGCGGTGACAAACAGCGGCACGGCGGCGATCGTTTCCACCCCTGCCCGCTCCAGACGCTCTACCTCATCGGCAATGTCACGCCCCTCCACCCCGTCCAAGTAGGCGACTCGAATCAACATCTGGCGGCGGTAGGGACGGACCGCTTCTTCCACCCGTTCCATCCAATGAGGGTCGGGCGAGCCGTGGGCGATGACCAGCACGGCCGCATCGGTCATGCAAATCCCCCTTTCTCAATGATGTATAATTCCTATATAGTTACTAGGAATTATAGTGTCATTCGCTCCGTCCGTCAACAAAAAAAGACCGGGCATGCATGGCCCAACGCGAACGGCACCGCATGCTTTGCTCGCAGAAGCCTATACACACCCGGCGTTTTGTCACAACCATTCAACACTTTACCGGCCGGCAGCCGATTCCCGATCGTCTCCATGAATCCGCCGCCCTGTTCAGCTTTTTCTTTTGCGCACCTAGTAGCTGATCAGCGCCGCCTATCCGCCAATCAAACCGCATATCCGCTCGTGAATCCGGCCGTTGCTGGCCACCAGCGATGGGAAATGATCAGCGCTGAACGACGCGTGTCGGTACGGGTTCCCTTCCCAATCGGTTATGATCGCCCCCGCCTCTTGGGCAATCAGGATGCCGGCGGCCACATCCATGATGCCGGAGCGCTGCATGACGATGTAGTCCAGCCATCCGTTTGCCAGGAGACACCAGTCCAGGGCGGGGGCGATGTTGCGCATCAGCCGCTTGGTGTTCAGCGCGAACGGACGGGTAAACGCCCACTCTTCCTCCTTGGTCACCGTGTTGCGGCCGCGAATGTACGTGCCGACCGCTCTCGTCAAATCGTCCCGCTCGTTGACGGCGAGTCGTCTGCCGTTTAAAAACGCCCCGTTGCCCTTTTCCGCCCAAAACATCTGGCCGGCCACCGGGTTGTACACCACTCCCAGCACGACTTCGCCTCTGTGCTGCAGGGCGATCGAGACGGAGAAGTAGGGAAAACCGATAAAGTAATTGTTGGTGCCGTCCAGCGGGTCGACGATCCAGAGGTATTCCTCGTCGCCCTCCACCATGCCGATCTCTTCGGAATAGATCGCATGTCCGGGAAGATGACGGCGCAGCACCTCGATGATGCGCCGTTCGCTCTCCTTGTCTTCCGGCAGCTTGACGTCGTTGTGCAGTTCCTCATCGGGCACGAGACGCTCCAAAAACCGCTCCTGCAAATACGCGCCCGCCTGGCTTGCGGCTTCCTTGGCAATGTCCAGCATGATGCTCCATCTCCTTTTCTCTGTCCTCATCCATGGTTTTCCCTTGCGCTTCTCCCGGTTTTTTTCCTATGATTAAGAGACACCCGTTTTCGAGGCCCCAACAGCCGCTTGGCGGTCGCCTTTGCGCCCGCGCAAGCCAATATCGGGCGGAATCCCGTTCCCTGCTTACAAGACGGGTCCTTCTGCCGCAGGAGGGGAAACCACATGAACAACGATTTTATTCGTCTGAAAAATCTGGAAGGCGAACTGAAGCTGACCCAGATGAACAAAAACCTGGGCTGCTCCGTCACCAGCAAAGAACTGGTATTTCAAAAGCCGCACATGACCTACCACCTGTTTTTGCATGACATCGTCAGCATGGTGCCGGTAAAGCTGGACAGCTCACCGATCTCCTTTCGTCGCCAAAACGAAGTCATTCAATCCGCGTTTGGCTCCGATTACTACAAGCTGTCCGTAAAGTGGGCCCGCATCGTCACCCGCTCGGGCGTCGTCGAACGGGAAAACATGGAGTTCATCGTCCCGCTCTCTGCCAAAATGCTGTCGTACATCGCCCAATACAGCGGGCTCGTGGCGATCACGTAACGTAAAACACCTCTATGCCGCCCCGGCGTGCCCAGGGATGCTTCGTTATTCGCGGCCCGCTTTCGCCTGCATGTCCCTACCGTTTCAGGACGATGAACGTGCCGGTGCCGTGAGCGATCAGCCGGTCCTGTTCGTCGTACACGCTGCCCTGCATCACGACCAGCGTCTGCCCGCGATGCAGAAAACTGGCTTCCGCACGCAGCCGCTGCCCTTTGCCCGGACGCAGGTAGTTGGTCTTCAGTTCGGTCGTCACCGCGTACCGGTCGGGGGGCAGGCTGCGGTTGATCAGGGAACCCATCGCCGAGTCAATCAGCGTCGCCAGGATGCCGCCGTGAACGACGCCCAGCGAGTTGTGCATGAACGGCGTCAGCGGCACATCAAAACGGTACGTGTTTTCATCGACAAATTCGCCCTTCAAGCCGAGAAATCCGGACAGAAAGGCGCTGTTCCGCTCCCGCCGCTGCCGGATGGCCTGCAGGGCCAGTTCCAGTATCTGCCGCTCCTCGTCACTCCCTTCTTCCCAGATCGCTTTCCACTCTTCGTTCATCTCTGTTCACTCCACGCAAAAATAGCATTCACTTCCTTATTCTAAAACAACGCCGACGCGATTTCACGTTCCGCTTTTTCACCCGCGCTGAGCAGCCGTCTTTCTGAGCGAATGTTCAGACTCTTACGGTTGTTTGTACTTGTGAAAAAGTGATAAGATAGTTCAAAACACGGCAGGTTTTTGACTGGAAAGGAGTTTTTCATAGTGGTCAAACGTAGAAGCGACATGATCAAGAAAGGCTTTGACCGCGCCCCCCACCGCAGTCTGCTGCGCGCGGCCGGAGTAAAAGAAGAGGATTTTGACAAACCGTTTATCGCCATCTGCAACTCGTACATCGACATCATTCCCGGCCATGTGCACCTGCAGGAGTTTGGCCGGCTCGTCAAGGAAGCCGTGCGGGAGGCGGGCGGCGTACCGTTTGAATTCAACACGATCGGCGTGGACGACGGCATCGCCATGGGACACATCGGCATGCGGTACTCCCTGCCCAGCCGGGAAATTATCGCCGACAGCCTGGAGACGGTCGTCTCCGCTCACTGGTTTGACGGCATGATCTGCATTCCCAACTGCGACAAGATCACACCCGGCATGATGATGGGCGCGCTGCGGGTCAACATTCCCACCATTTTTGTCACCGGCGGCCCGATGAGAGCGGGCAAAACCAGCGATGGCCGCTCCATCTCGCTCTCGTCCGTCTTTGAAGGCGTCGGCGCCTACCAGGCCGGCCTGATCGACGACAAGCAGCTGGAAGAACTGGAGCAGTACGGCTGTCCGTCCTGCGGCTCCTGTTCCGGGATGTTTACGGCCAACTCGATGAACTGTCTGGCGGAAGTCCTGGGCCTCGCGCTCCCCGGAAACGGCACGATTCTCGCCGTCTCGCCGGAGCGCCGGGAACTGGTCAAAGCGTCAGCGAAAAAGCTGATGGAGCTGATCGAACGCGACATCAAACCGCGCGACATCGTCACGCTGGAAGCGATCGACGACGCNTTCGCGCTGGACATGGCGATGGGCGGCTCCACCAACACGGTGCTGCACACGCTCGCCATCGCGCAGGAAGCGGGCATCGAGTACCCGATCGAGCGCATCAACGAAGTGGCCAAACGCGTCCCGCACCTGTGCAAGCTGGCCCCCGCCTCCGACTACCACATTGAGGACTGCCACAACGCGGGCGGCGTATCGGCCATCCTGAAGGAAATCGCCAAAAAGCCCGGGACGCTGCACCTGGAGCGCATCACCGTCACCGGCAAGACACTGGGGGAAAACATCGCCGAGGCGGAGATCAAGGACGACAAGGTCATCCGCCGTTTGGACAACCCGTACAGCGAGTCGGGCGGCCTCTCCGTCCTGTTCGGCAATTTGGCGCCGCAGGGCGCAATCATCAAGACGGGCGGCGTGGACCCGTCGATCACGCGGCACGAGGGACCGGCCATTTGTTTCGACTCGCAGGATGAAGCGTTGGCCGGCATCGCGGGCGGCAAGATCAAGCCGGGCCACGTGGTCGTCATCCGCTACGAAGGCCCCAAGGGCGGCCCCGGCATGCCTGAAATGCTGGCGCCGACCTCCCAGATCGTCGGCATGGGGCTGGGCAAAGAAGTGGCCCTCATCACCGACGGCCGATTCTCCGGCGCCTCCCGCGGCATCAGCATCGGCCACGTCTCGCCGGAAGCGGCGGAAGGCGGACCGCTCGCCTTCGTCCAGGACGGGGACATCATCAGCATCGACCTGGAGGAGCGCTCCATCCACCTGCATGTCTCTCCCGAGGAACTGGAGCGCCGCCGAGCCAACTGGAACGGCTTCGAGCCAAAGGTAAAAACCGGCTACCTGGCCCGCTACTCCAAGCTGGTGACCAACGCCAGCCAGGGCGGCGTGCTGAAAATCTGATTTCGGTCCAAAACAACACGGGCACCTCACAAAGAGGTGCCCGTACGTTTGATCAAGATCTCGTCAGCACACGGACCGCCGTCGTGTACTTGTCCAACAGCTCCGGCACCGGCGCAAATCCGATCCCAGGCGCCTCGGGAACGGCAATCGTGCCGTCGGCGGCCACTTCCACCCAGGGATCGATGATGTCTTCCTGCCAGTAGCGCGACGAGCCCGCCGTGTCGCCAGGCAGCGTAAAATTGGGCAGGGTGGTTACGGCGATGTTGTGCGCCCGGCCGATGCCCGATTCCAGCATGCCCCCGCACCAGAGCGGAATCCCCTTTTCCACGCAGAGGTCGTGAATCCGTTTCGCCTCCGACAGTCCGCCGACGCGGCCCACCTTCATGTTGATAATCCGCGTGCTGCCCAGCTCAATCGCTTTGCGCGCATCCTCGTACGAGTGGATGCTTTCGTCCAGACAGATCGGCGTCTTCAGTTCCCGCTGCAGCTTGGCGTGGTCGATGATGTCGTCGTGGGCCAGCGGCTGTTCGATCATCATCAGATCAAACTCGTCCAACTGCTTCAGCACGTCCACGTCGTTCAGGGTGTAGGCGGAGTTGGCGTCGGCCATCATCGGAATGTCGCCGAATCGCTGGCGCAGCGCGCGGATCACCTCCACGTCCCTGCCCGGCGCAATCTTGATTTTCATCCGGCGGTAGCCCAGCTCCAGGTATTTCTCCACGTTGCGGAACAAATCGTTGATGTCCGCCTCGATCCCCAGGCTGACGCCCACCTCGATCCTGTCCTTGGTGCCGCCCAGCGCTCGGGCCAGCGGAATCCCCTGCTGTTTGGCGTACAAGTCCCAGTACGCGCCTTCGAGAGCGGATTTGGCCATGTTGTTGCGGCGAATCGGGGCAAACAGGCGCCCCACCTCGTCGGGATGGGCGATCTCCCCGTATTCAAACAGCATCGGCACGAGGAAATCCTCCATCATGTGCCATGCCGTTCCCACCGTCTCCTCGCTGTAGAGCGGTTTGCCGGAAACGACGCACTCCCCGTAGCCGACAAAATCCTTGGTGTGAACCTCCACCAGGATAAAATCGCGGATGATCTCGGTGCCAAAGCTGGTTTGAAACGGCGCTTTTAACTGCATGCTCATCTTGCGGAGCACGATCTTTTCGGCGTTCATGCTACCAGACTTCCTTTCCCCCAGTGGTATTTGACAGCCTGCTGGTGATTGCACTCTCTTTATACCACAGGGAGGTCTGGCGGGGAATCATTCAATTTCAAATTTTCCAAAATCAGACGGCTTGTTGTTATGACCGCATCATTATTTCCCGATTCGGTTGTTACAGGACGCGGCGAGCCGTAACGAAGCGTTTCTCCCACGACGTGCCGCGGAATTTGGTATACGTCACGCCCGGTTTGCCGTAGGTATGCAGCAGTTTGTTGTCGCCGGCGTAGATCGCCACATGCGTGATATAGGTGGATGTCGGTTTGCTGCCGGACGAGCGGAAGAAGACCAGATCGCCCTTTTTCAAGCTGTTCTTGGATACTTTGACCCCGACTTTCGCCTGCGAACGGGACGTGCGCGGCAGGCTGATTCCCAGCGCTTCACGGTAGACGCGCTGAACAAACGACGAGCAGTCAAACGTGCGCGTCGTGCTGCTTTTCGAGCCGAATTTATACGGCGTGCCGAGATATTTGGTACCCACTTGAATGACTTTATCCGCCCGGGATTGGGTCCATTTTGCCTCAGCCACACCGTGGTTGCCGGGGAGCGGAGCCACCACCCCGGTGACGCCGAGGGCTGTACCCAACAAAATGGCGACAAGCGTTTTGCGAAGTTTCATGCTGTTTCTCCTCCCTTGTTGCAAAATCCTTGTTGAAAAATCGATCGCCGATTTCACGCTTGTCCTCTACTCTACCATCGCGTCACCGGTTGATAATTGTCAAATTCCTGGCAATTCCGCCGATCGTGGCTGTCAGCTATTTCTACTTGACACTGTCGTTCCCATAGCGGCGGGGAATCCTGCTTCCTTTTTTCATTATCGTTTTCCAAAAACTGCTACCCCTGTATGCCAATTTTGTCCAGCATTATCTTCATTTGTTCAACCGCCATACGGCTTTTGTCCCGGATGATTCCCAACACATTCCATATTGATCGCAGAATAACTGGAACTATTTGTAAGACGCCTGTCTGCCTGGATGAATGCTTGCAACCTGGACCGACTCGTCGTACAGTATATAGGAGCTTGTCATGGGCAGCGTGCTGAGAAAGCGCGCGTGTCGGGTAAAGAGGAGGTTCATGTTTTCATGCGACTGCGCAACATCCCTGGGGCCGAAGAGGCCCTGCGCGAATATCCCACGTTTGTGGACTTCCCGGACTCCTATCGCGGCAAATGGAGCGAGCGGTTTGGCAACGACCGTCCCATTCATGTGGAAATTGGCTGTGGCAAAGGGCGGTTTATCAACACGCTGGCCGAAAAACATCCGGACATCAACTTCATCGCCGTGGAATTGAAGGCGGAGGTAATCCTGCGCGCCGCCCAGCGGACGGAGAAGCGGGCAATCCCCAATCTGGCCTTTGTCCAGTACAATGCGGCAAACCTGTCTGACCTGTTCGCACCGGGCGAAGTGTCCCGCATCTACCTCAACTTCAGCGATCCCTGGCCGAAGAAGCGGCACGCCAAACGGCGCCTCACCCACGCCAACTTTCTGATGGGGTACAAACAGGTGCTGAAGCCGTACGGAGAGATTCACCTGAAAACGGACAACGAACAGTTGTTTGAGTTCTCGCTCAACCAATTTTCGGACCAGCGTTTTCAGCTGCGCCACATCACATTTGACCTGCACCATTCGCCATTTGCCGAGGACAATGTGATGACCGAGTACGAGGAGCGCTTCTCCTCGCGCGGACAGCGCATCTACCGGACGGAAGCCATTTACCTGCCGGAGTAGCACACGCCGGCAGCCGACAATCAGAAACAGAATCGAGTAGGAGGGGGTGGTTAACCCCCGTCCTCTCACACCACCGTACGTACCGACCGGTATACGGCGGTTCACCAAGCTTGACGAAGTGTGAAA
>NICF_comb_assmDRAFT_10001494_pt1 | contig 18442 bp, 10 predicted proteins | sample NewIslPassag4_SG_FD_11279 | JGI IMG/M metagenome (IMG submission 11279) | reverse complement strand
CGTGGGGCTCACGGCGGGGAACGGCTCGCCCTTCCCAGGCCTAATCTGTTCTCCTTGTTACTTCAGAAGCTCCTCGAGCTTCGCAGACTCCTCGGCGATGATCGCGTCGATGCGAGCCGATGCCTCGGCAAGGAGCGCGACACTTTCACCTTCGTAGAGGATGGCGTTGATCGTAGGCCCGACCACGTTCCGGACGATCTGCTCAAACCCCGGCGTGCCGCCGTTGAACGTCGAACCGATGCCCGCAATCTGCAAGAACGTCTGCGTCCGCGGATCGTCCGCCCAGGGCGACTCGGCGATCATCGAGGCCCGCGGCGGCGAAATCTGGTTCAGCCGGGCCATCTCCGCCAGGTGGTCATAGGTGGAGGCGAGCCAGATCCAGTCCCACGCCGCCTCCTTGTGCCGGGAGTTGCGGATGATCCCCCACTGGTTGGGCGAGATCAACGTCGTGCGCTGAGCGCCCATCGGCGGGAAGTCGACGCCGATGTCATTCACGTCGACGGCTCCGGCATCGGACAAGATGCCGATGCTCTCGATGCCCATGGCGCTTTGTCCCGTATCCACGCCATAGCCCATCGTGGGCGGGACGCTCACGCCATACTCGTTGACGAGCGCCCGGGTAAACTCAACGGCCCGGCGGGTGCCCTCGGAATTGAGAGCGCTCTTTCCGTCGCTGGTGACGTAACGCCCGCCTCCCTGGAAGACCCAAGGCGAGTAAATCAGCCAGTGAGGATCAATCTTTACACCCTCGACGAGGACTTGGCCGTTGGCATCGCGTCGGGTGAGCTTTTGAGCGAACTCCCTCACCTCGTCCCAGGTGGACGGCCCCCTGTTTTCGTCGAGGCCCGCTTGCCGGAAGTACTCTTTGTTATAGACGAGGGTGCGGATGTCGATGTACCAAGGCACGCCGTAGTACAAGCCGTCCTTGGCGGACGCTTCAAATCCGGCCCGCGGGAAATCGTCCATATCCTCGAGGGGTTTGCGCTCCATATATTCGTTCAAAGGCTCGAGCACCGGAAGGTACGAGCCAAACTTGTCGGAGCCGTACTGGATCACGTCGGGAGCGACGCCTGCGGCGTATTGGACCTGAATCTGTTCTGCGCCCCAACCAATCCTGCGGAGCTCGACCTTGAGGTCGGGATGGAGCTCATTGAACTTGGGGACGATCACCCGGCTCCAGAACTCGACCCCCTCCGGGATATACCACTCGGCGATGCCGACGACGAACGTGTTCTCGTCCACTTGAGCCGATGCGACGTGTGCCAACACAACCCAAAGGCTAACCAATAGCGCCATGTAGAGGAGCGCCGCTTCNATCCGCCTGGATCGTTTCATTTCGCCCTGTTCCCCCTTATCGAATTCTTCGGTTGACGGATCGGCTCGTCGCCACGAGCCCAAACTGCAATCCACCTCGACTCGCCTGCTGCACCCCCCTGTTACAAACAATCCACTTTTGTGGTCTTTCTGTGTATTGTTTCGATTCTTTGGCTCTTGCGGCCTTCATCCCGCTGCTTTGTCCTTCCTACCTTACTCCCCCCCTCAGCGATGCCGAAGACGATGACCAAATAGGTCTATTTGTTTTTGAAAAGTTCCATTCGTCGGCAGGAAATCCTATCAAGCCTGCTAACTCTTAGGGCGATTTCGTGGTACCACAAGATCACCGGAAGGGGACATTGGCCTTGATTCTCTACCTCGTGCGCCACGGGCAACCCCTGGGTCAAAGGGATGGGGTGACCTCGCCCAACCCCGGCCTCACCGAGGCGGGCCACCGCCAGGCGGAGCGGGTGGCGATACAGCTCGAGGCATGGGGCATCGATTTCCTCTATTCCAGCAGCCACCAAAGGGCCGTTGAAACTGCCCAGCCCATCCACCGGCGTCTGGGGGTTCCATGGACCATCTGGGCCCCCGTGTGCGAGACGGACCGACGAGGCTGGCCGCAAAACGCTCAGCTCTCTCCCGCCGAAAAAGCGGCGGCCCGCACGGTCCGTGACGACGATGCGCTCTACTACCGCCCCCTCTCCCGTTTGGCACAGGAATACGGCGCCTCGGTCCAACAGCCGTTCGAGTGGCCGGATGCCTGGTGGCCTCCCCTCCGGGTGGAGAACCTGGAGGAGGCGTATGCCCGCGGGCGCAACGTCGTCGCAGCCTTGCTCAAGCGCCACGGCACCAGCGATCGGGTGGCGCTCGTCTGCCACGGCGCCTTCGGTTCGCTCCTTCTCACGCTGCTCCTTCAGTGCCCGCCGGCATATCACAACTGGTTCACGCACACCCACGCAGGCATCTCGCGGGTCGACATCGACGAAAACGGCGCCGTCAGCCTCCGTTTTCTCAACTTTACGGAGCATTTGAGCGGAGCTGGGCTCATCACGGAAGACTTTGACCTTTGGCTTCCACGCTTTCCCCGCCCCGTCGACAACGAAGAGAGAAAGGAGATCCGATGATGACGCCTCGCCCCGACAAGGTGCAGGAGCGTGTGACCGAAAACACCGCGCTCGTGCACGTCACCCAAGAAGACTCCGCCGGCAAGCGCATCGCCCACGAGCGTGTCGCCGACGCGCCGTATCCACAGCAACACGCGGCCAAGGTCATCCCGCCCGGCGGCCGCCACGCCGTCGATGTGCGATGTATCGCCGTCGCCCCAAGCGGCGCTCTCTACGCCGGGACGGCGTTGTACATGTACCGCGTGCGACAGAGCTTTCGCCCTGACCGACCGCTGGCGGAGCTCATGCCCGAATGGGAACCCGAGGCGATCGTTGAGACGGTCGCCGTCGATGGCTCGCCCTTGCGCGACGTGCGGGACATCCGCGTCGACTCCGATGGGCGCGTCTGGGCGTGCGGCGCCTTTGGCGTGGCGCTTTGCGAGGCAGATCAAGCGAAGCAACCTCCCGGAGCCGAAGCAACCGGAAAGGCTCCTGGCACCGGCGCGGCTTTCCCGGCGGGCAAGTGGCGGATCGTCTGCGAAACGCCGGCGCCTTCCGACGTCCACATCTCCGTAACGCTAAGCCTATTGCCGGCGGGCGATCGGGTCTGGCTTGCCACCAGCCACGCAAGGGTGGGCACCCTCGCCGACGGCCGCTTCCGCCCTCACCCCGACCAGGACGGCTTGCCCGGTTACACGTGGCGGCTCGATCCGGCCCAAGACGGCGCGTTCTGGGCTTGCGGTTCCGACGGCGCCGCCCTTTTGGCAGAGGACGGCACAATCCTGCGACGAGACCTCAAAGGCCTGCAAGTGCGGAGAATCATCTACCAAGGAGAGACGGCTCTGGCCGCGACTTCGGACGGTCTCTATCGTCTCGACCGGAGTGGCGAGTGGCGAAAGGAGCCCACGAGGACCCCGGTGCGCGACCTGCGCGACCTCCTCGTCGCCCAAGACGGCTCGTTGTGGGCGGCGACATCGCACGGCGTGTGGCGGCGCCGGGCGGACGGGAGCATCGCGTATTACGCCAGCAAGCGCTGGCTTCCCGGCGACGATGCCCGCGCTCTTGCCGAGTCGCTCGAGGGGACGATCTGGGTGGCCACCGCCGGCGGCCTCGCCCACCTGGCGGAGCTCATGTCGACGCTCCACGACAAGGCCCAGCGGTTTGAAGCCCGGGTGCGCGCCCGCCACTTGCGACTTAAGGGGTACGTCACCACGTCGAGGTTGGAACGCGCCGGAGATCTGAGCAGCAACCGCACCCGTCCGTCCGACAACGACGGGCTCTGGACGTCGATGTACCTCGCCGCGCAGTCGTACCAGTACGCAGCGACAGGCGATCCCGCGGCCCGGGCCCGGGCGGTGCAGGCCTTTGAAGCCGTCGAATGGCTCGAAGCGGTGACCACCATCCCCGGCTTTCCCACCAAGGCCGTGATTCCCATCGAAGAAGCGCCGGACGACACGCGCGTTCCCTGGTATCCGTCGGCCGACCGGCGATGGCTTTGGAAGGGAGACTGCAGCTCCGACGAGATCGTCGGCCACATGTACGGCTACTCGATCTTCTACGACCTGGTCGCCGGCGAGGCCGAAAAGCCGCGGGTGCAGGCGCTCACCGCCCGGATCATGGACCACATCCTCGACCACGGCTTTTATCTGATCGGCCCCGACGGCAAACCGACCCAGTGGGGCTTTTGGGGACCGGATCGGCTCAATGACGATCCCGAACGCCGGGCCGAGAAGGGCCTCAACGCCCTGGAGATCCTCTCCCATCTCAGGGCGGCCCACCACATCACCGGCAAGGAGCGGTATCTTGAGGCTTACCGTAAACTGATCGACGAGCACCATTACGCCGAAAACCTCCTGCAGCAAAAAATCGACGCTCCGGGGCACGTCAACCACTCCGACGACGAACTGGCCTTTCTCTCATACTACCCCTTGCTCAAATACGAGACGGACCCCAAGCTCCGCGAGATTTATCTCGAAAGCCTCGAGCGCTCATGGCAGATCGAACGCCCCGAACGAAACCCTCTCTGGAACCTGATCTATGGCGCGCTGACCGGAAGGCCGTGCGACATCGCCGAGACTGTCCAGTCGCTGCGGGAAATCCCGCTGGATCTCATCACATGGACAGTCACCAACAGCCACCGCCTCGACGTCGACCTGGATTACCTTGCCGGCCGGTTCGGCGAGCTTCAGAGCGTGCGGGTCCTTCCCTATAGTGAGCTGCCCACATTGAAATGGAACGCGAACCCGTACCGCCTCGACGGCGGCAACGGCGGCTTCAGCGAAGAAGACGGCACCCATTTTCTCTTGCCGTACTGGATGGCTCGGTATTACGGGTTTATCGTTTGAGGGGGGATTGTGACGAAGAGCGTAGTTCGCCACATGCAGTGCGATCTCGCGTTGAGCGGTATGTAGTGCTTAGGCTTTGTGTCGCTCCTTCGTTCCCCATGGCAGCAGCCACTGCCATGGGGAACGAGGGCGTCGGGGCCCGATCCCAGTCGCTCGGGGTTCAGGCCCGGGCCTTGCACTTGCTCGCTTAGCAGCAGGCCTGTCCGCTGGCCGCAGGCGGAAGATCGCGCCTGTTGGCCCGGGTCGCTGCGACATGACGACGCCTACAGCACCCCCCCGGACCGCTTCGCCCGCCAGGCGGCGCGAAAGTCAGGGAGATCCACCGGCGCTCCGCCCCGGGCAATTGAAACCCCAGAACACAGCCCCACGGCCGTCCATTCGAGGGCGCGAACGACGTCGATGGGCGAAGGCTTCCTATGGCACAAGGCGTCGGCGAAGTCCCGGATCTCCCAATAGTCTCCGCCTCCGTGCCCCGCCTCCAGCGCCGCCTCGGGAGGATCGCGCCAGTCGGCCGGCAAGTGCTCTTCGAACTCTGAAAGAGGGCTCCACGCCTGCGAATGCGCAGAACGCCCTTCGATCCAGATCTTCCCTTCTTCGCCGCTTCTACGGGCCGACTCGTAGCAGCCCTTTGTCCCTTGCAGCGAGTAGTTCGTCATCGCGTGAGGGCGATTGGAAAGCATGTCGAGGCGGAGCTGGACCATCCCGCCCCGTTCGAGCTTGCAGAGGGTCAGCGTCGTGTCTTCGTTTTCGTACGGCCGTCCCTTGGCGTCGACGTAGTGGTGCCCGCTGCCCATGCAGCAGACCGAGACGACCCTGTCGTCCATCCACTGCATGAGAGGGCCCAGGGAATGCGTCGGGTAGGTGTTGCCATTGCGCCCCGTCTGCCAGATCCGGCGCCAGGGCGTCTTTTCGTTAAGCTCCTTCAACTCGTGGATATATTCACCCTGGCCGAAGTAGGTCTCGCCGAAAAAGCCCTTGCGGACCAGCTCTCGCACCAGGACGTTTTCCCGGATATAACAGTAGTTTTCCGCCATCATGTAGACCTTGCCGGAGCTGTAGACCGCTTCGAGCAGCGCCCAGCACTCCTCCAGCGACACGGCGGCCGTCACTTCGCTGAGCACGTGCTTGCCTGCGTTCAGCGCCGCGACGGCCTGCGACGCGTGCAAGTGCATCGGCGTTGCGACCACCACCGCGTCGATATCGGTCTCCAGCAGCTTTTCATATCGGGTAAACGTCTGCGTGATCCCGTGCCGTTCCGACATCGCCCGCAAGAGGCTTTCGTCGATGTCGCAGTAAGCGGTGATCTCGATCTCCGGAATCGCCCGCGCGGCCTGGATCATCGCTTCGCCCCGGCGGCCCACCACGCCGATCCGAAGCGGCCTCTTGGGCACCCGGCCCAAGGCCTCCCACACCTTGGCCCAGCGGTCGGGATGCGAGTCGTCCATCATGTGCGGGGCAAAGCCCAAGGCCAAATAGGTCTTGATGGCCGGAAGGCGAAAGTCGTCCGTCCGCAAGATGCAGCGGCGAAACCCTCTATCGTAAAGCTCGTTGAGGACCGCCACCGAGACGACCTTTCCCAACCCCTTGCCCCGGTGCCGGGGATCCACCGCGACCCAGCCCAGCTCCGGGATGTGCGGCCTGTCGTCGTCTTCTTGGACACAGGCGGTGGCGACCGGCTCGTCGCCCCAGTAGACCAGGAACACGCTGTCCCGACGCACTCGATGCCGGCCTGTGAAGGCTTTCTGCGCCCGCTCCTCCGTCCACTCTCCGAGGTCTTTGGTGCTCGACAAGACCCGGGCCCAATCGGCTTCTTGCCCCGGACGGAGCCTTTCGAGCCGGTACCCTTCAGGCACGCGGAGGGGCGGCAGGTCGTAGAAGCGATCGAAGGTCATGCGCAGCTGCGGTGGCACACTGACCAGCTCCTGTTGCGGGAAAGGGCTTCGGTCACACCCGCTCAAGCGCCTGCTCGAGATCCCGGCGGAGGTCTTGCGCATCCTCAAGGCCGATGAAGAGCCGGATCAGCCCGAGCGGAAGGCCCTCCTGGCCGGGGGTTCCGGTCTTTTGGCTCTTGTGAGCATCCACGGCCCCGATGGGCAGGACGAGGCTCTCGAACCCGCCCCAACTCACCCCGATGTGAAAGAGTGACAAGGCGTTGACGAAGCGCCGGATGCCGTCCAAATCCGCATCGAGCTCGAAACTAAACAGCCCGCCCATCCCGCTCATCTGCCTACGGGCCAGCTCATGTTGGGGATGGCTCGCCAGGCCGGGATGCATCACCCTGCGGACTTTGGGATGGTTCTCAAGCCACGAGGCGATCTCAAGACCACTGGCTTCGTGCTGCTTGAGGCGTAGCGGGAGGGTCCGCATGCCTCGAATGCAAAGCCACGCCTCGAAGGGGCCGATCACGCCTCCAAGGATGGCGTACTCATTGTTGCGGAGCCGGTCGATCAACTCCTTGCGCCCGATCACCGCCCCGGCCACCAGGTCGCTGTGGCCGCCGATGTATTTGCTCGCGGTGTGAATCGAAAGATCGATGCCCAAAGCGAGAGGTTGTTGAAAGATCGGGCTTGCCCAGCTGTTGTCGACCGCCGTGAGAATCCCACGCTGTTTGGCGATCCGGGCCACCGCCGCCAGGTCCTGCAGCTGGAAGAGGACCGACGTCGGGCTTTCCAGGTAGATGAGCCGGGTGTTGTCCTGGATGCTCGCTTCGATCGCGGCAAGATCCGTCCCGTCAACAAACGAGGCGCTGACGCCAAACCTTGGAAGCCACTGGGTCAGCAGCGTGTGCGTCACGCCGTAGACGGAGCGGACGCAAAGAACGTGATCGCCTTGCTTGACGTGAGAAAGCACGACGGCGGAAATAGCCGCCATTCCCGAGGCGAAGAATTTCGCCGCCTCCCCGCCTTCGAGGGCGGCGAGCTTATGCTCGGCGATCTCCACCGTCGGGTTTCTCCCGCGAGTGTAGATGTAATAATCTCCCCCGCCCGTCAAGCCCTCAAGGCAGGCATCGAAGTCGTCAAACGCGAACAAAGAAGCTTCAAAGATCGGGGGCGAGACGGCGCCGAAATAGCGCCCGGGATCGTCCCCGGCGTGGACGCAGCGCGTGCCGAATCCGGGTTGTTCAACCATGGCTGCCCTTTCTAAGCACTCCTTCGGTTTGTGGTGCGATCCGTCCAGGCTACACGATCCATCGACAGGCGACGCTCGCTTTGCTTTGACGCCGCCGGGCGAGTACGGTTCACTGGGGCCGGCGCGTCCTGTCAGGCCAGCGTGATCCGTGGTCGAAGCGGACCAGCCTCAAACACTTCCCCTCGCGCACGCCTGCGCTTGCGCCGCCGGTCGTCCCGCCGAATGCTCGGGTCGACTCGAAGATCGCATGGATCGAAGCTATATTAATCACGACCCCGTTTCCCCCCTCCATCAAGGCCGGCAGCAGCCGTTGGGTGACGAAGAACTGGGCCCGGACATTGACGTGATAAAGCGTCTCAAACTGCTGGGGGTCACTTCCTCGAAGGGCGGTTCATCGTCATGCCCGCATTGTTGACGAGGACATCGATGCCTCCCAGAAACTCGCGGGCCTGCTCGGCGAGGCGAAAGACGTCCTCGAGGCTGCGAAAATCCGCTCGAAAGGCGGCCTTCACACCTTGTTCCCTGAGGTTGTCGACCGCGGTCACAGCTCCTTCGTCGCTGTGGGCGTAGCGTTCAGGATGCTCGCATGACGAGATGCGCCACATTGCCTTCTCGGCATCCCTCATACCCTACCGGTGTATGAACAGAGCATGACAGGCGATTTTCCAGTGTTTCCCGCCCCCGGCTTGTGCGTAGGAAATATGTGATATAATGGCCTGGATAGTGCGTCACTCTGTCGTTTGGAGAGACCTTTGATGTCCCAGAAGCTGTTTCAAAGTCTCGATACCGAAAAGCGTTCGCTTTTCGTCGCCCGGCAGATCCTCGATCTCATCAGCCAAGGGGTCCTGCAAGTCGGCGATAAGCTGCCGACCGAAAAGCAGATCTGCGAGGAGACCGGCGTTAGCCGCCCCTGCGTCCGGGAGGCCATCGTGGCCCTGGAACTGCTCGGCATCGTCGAACGGCGGGCAGGTGCGGGCACCTATATCGTCAACCCCATCAAGGCCCCGTCCGACACCGAGGTCCTGAGCTTTCTGTCGCTGATCTTTCGCGAAGGCCAGACGCCGCTGCATCTGATCGAAGCGAGGCTCGCCCTGGAGTACGGCGCTTTACAGCTGGGTTTGGACTCCCCTGAGCCCCACGAGATCGACAAGCTCGAGCGCGTCCTCCAGGAGATGCAGCTGGCCGCCGAGGCCCGGGACGCCAGGACCTACTTCAGGCTGGACATGGAGTTTCACCGCGGCGTCATCGAGCTGGTGAGGAACCCGATTATCCAGGGGATCATGCACCAGCTGATCGAACAGACTCCAAAGCAAGAGGGATGGATCGAGGCCCTTGAGCGGTACACCTTCGGCTGCCCGGAGAGGATCGCATCGTCCCTCGCTATCCACAAGAAGATTGTGGACGCCCTGCGCGCCGGAGAGAAGGATCTCCTCCCCCAGCTCCTCAAAGAGCACTACGACCAAACCCCGTGGCTGCGGGGTATTCACGGCACTGATCCAGCCGCGATCCACGTCTGAGGGATCCATCGGATAGGGCGACTGAGCGCTTCCACCGCTCAATCGCTAGCCGTCCCAAACGCCCCTCACCCAGCGCGGCTGAATCCCGCCGTCCAACCGCCGTCGACGACGAGCACGGCGCCGGTCACGTACTCGGCGGCGGGACTTGTTCGGTACAGCACGGCCTGCGCCATGTCGTCGGTCGTGCCGGGCCTTCCCATGGGCACGTGCGAAAGAAGGCTTGCAGCCCGCTCCCGGTCAGAGGAAAAGAGGTTTTCCGTGCCGGGGGTGAGCGTCGATCCCGGGGCGACGGCATTTGCGGTGATCCGGTAGGGCGCAAGCTCGAGCGCCACCGCCCTGGTGAAGTTGATCAACCCCGCTTTGGCCGCCGCAAAGGCACACTGCATGCGCAAGGGCACAATCCCGACCACCGAGGAAATATCGATGATCCGGCCGCCGCTTCTCCTCTCGACCATCTGGCCCCCGAAAACTTTGGTGCAGTAAAACGGCCCGTTGAGGTCGACGTCGATAATTCGCTGCCAGTCTTCGTACGAGAAGGGGTGGACAGGCTTGCGCCCTTCGGCGTCGACGTTTCGCCCCGTGTCGGGAGGTTCAGTGTCGGTCCTGCTCATGTCACGCTTTTGGCCTCGATGCGGCGTTAGGGAAACGCCGGCGCAAACGCTCATAGAGGGCGTAGAGATTTTCATAGTAGCGCCAGTAGGTAGTAGCGCCAGTAGGCGTTTTCAACGTACCCGTTTCGCTCTACATACTCGCCGCGGCCGATGTTGCCGACGTTGTAGTCGAGGCGGAAGAACTCGATCTCGTTCTCCTCAATGACCTTGGTGATCTGCTCCTCCATCCACCGGGCCACCTCAGGACGGGAGAGGTCGAGCATGCCTCCGCCGAGCCGCTTTCTACCGTCGTAGGCAGTGGCGAGCCAATCGCCGTGTTCGGCATACGCCTTGCTCCGATACAGCGCCGTTCCAACCCCGGGAGACGAACTCACCCCGGACAAAGGACTCTTCATATGTGGTAAGCGCCGTGCGATAAACGACTGTCTTATGCGGTTCCTCGGTGACTAGGACGTCGACGAAATCGCTGCTTTGAGTCATCGCGTGCACCTCGCGCCAAGTTCTAACCAGTCAGTGCGGCTTTCAGTTCGCGTACCATCGCCTGGGCTGCTCACGTCTGTGCGACGGCAGGGTGCAGCCTGCCCTCGCCGTGGGAGACGACTCCCGAAAAGATCGTGCAGATCGCTCGGAAGTCCTCCCATTCGACCGGCCGGTAGTGAGCCAGGCTGTTTCGGATCCGTCGCACCCGGGAGACCATGGGTTTGAGCCGCTTCAACGAAGGTTCGGCGCTCTGGCTTTCAAGAAACGATTCGATGGTCCAAAGCTCGGCCGAGTTGCTGCTGGCGTCGTACAACGATAGCCGCGCCTCCTTTTTGTGCCGGTATGGAAGCCACGACGGGTCCCGGGCGGCCAGCACCTCGCACACGGCGATCCGCACCTGGTCGATCATGGGCAGCAACACGCCAGCCTGTCCCCGCCACACCCGGTGCTCCAACGTGTGCCGCCGTCCCGACAAGCTGAGAGCGGCCGAATGCAGTCCCCGCTTGCCCTCGTCGTGCCAATCCCAAAGGCCCTCAAGCCACGGTAGGCGCTCACGGTGCGACGGAGCCAGGGGCGAGCCGTCCCGCTCCATCCCAAGAGCGCCCGCTCCCCCGTACTCCGCCGCTTCTCTTGCCGTCTCCGCATGGAACCGTCTCGCGGGCATCTCGGTTATTGGCTTCACCCAGAGCCTTTCCCCGGGCGTCTCCCTCGACGCCTCCATATCGTCCGGGGCCGATACGTCGCGCCGGCCGGTCCCCGTCCCCACTCTTGCTCCCGGTCCTGCCTCTACTCCCGCCCCCACCCCGCCGCTTCCCCCGATGGCGGCCCGCCCATCCCGTCCGTCAAACCGCATCTGGCCGTACCCTTTCAAAACCTCAAAAAGCTCGTGCAGGCTCATCTCCACCGAGGCTCGGCGGGCAAGCCAGAGGAAGCAGTCCCAGTCAGCTCCTGCGAGCGTCGCCCAAACGGATTCACCCCACAGCCTCGAAGTCTCGTCGAAGCCGCGCTCCCGCAGGTACTCGGCAGCCACGACGCGCACTTCCCGCGAAGTGACCCATCCCCAATACCACGCCTTTCTCAAAAACGCGTCTTCTCCGATCTCGTCCAACGCGGCGACCACCTCCGGCTTCGAAGCGATCGCGAAGATCGCCTTGCGCTCGCTCGCCGGTATGTCCGGCCGGCGGTAGCGGTTGGCCCATTCGCCGAGGAAGCGGCACCACTGGGACAGGACGTCGGAAGGAAGGCCGTCGAGATCCCGGAGGATCAAGATGGGAGGCGTCTGCGGGGCGCGCTGGATCTCTCCAATCGCCGTCTCGGCCCACGGATCACCGGCGATGCGAAACCGCTCCATAAGCCACTCCTCGGGCCAACGGGCTGACGGGGGCGGATACGCGCTCTCGATCTGCGCCCGATCGCGGCAATGCTCCTCGACCGCGAGAATGACGTCCTCCACCGGGATGTGACCCGGGAGAGACAAAAGGACGCTCCTGCCGTTGCACAGGTCGTCTGCCACGTCCCATACGTAGCGCTGCGGCCTGGGAAGGCGCAGCACCTCCCAAAGCGTCCCCGATCGCCTCACGGCTCGACCTTCTCTCCAAACAAAAGGCGCCCCACGACGGGTTCGACACTGAGCTGCCCGGCGTGCCATTCGAGCACGCCGAGGCTGCGCAGAGCGAGCGCCAAGGACGCCGCCTCCTCGGAACGCAAGCGCACGGGGGCATCCGGTGCCATTTCCACCTGCGGCAACATCTCGACGGCAGCTCCCAATTCGCTCTCTTCGATGGGCCCCAGGTGGTAGAGGAGCCGCAGAAGCTCAAGCCCGTGCGGCAGCTCATGGACCCCAAGCGCCGCGAGAAACTCCCGGAGCAACTCGTCGTCGCTCCTTCTCAGCCGCTCCTCAAGGCCGGCCACCAGCTGGTCGAGATCGGAAACGGATCCCACGCGCTGCCTTCCCGGCTGCGCCCGATCGATCAACCAAGAAAGCAGCATCGGCCAGCCGCCCGTCACCTCCAGGATGCGGCTCGTCAGGGCATCGGTGGCCGGAAGTTCAAGATCGGCGAGAGCGGTCTTAATCACACCGTGAGTCCAGCGCCGGAGCACGACGGCGCCGTCGCCGGGCAAGAGCCCGTCGCTCTGCTTCTTGCCGGAAGAGAGCGACTGCGAAGTCATCCATGCGTGGATCTCACCCGGTTTCAAGAGGACGACGAGCCGAGCCCACCTGTCGCCGGCGGCCCTCCCCCCTCTCCGGCTCTCAGGCTCCTTGCGGCCACCGGAGTCCAGCCGGCTTGCCGCCTCGCCTCCGCTGCCGGCGCCCACTCGCTCCTCCGCCTCCTTTAGACCTGCTGCGCAGGCCCGGGCTTCAGAGCCGGCACGTCCTGCGGCATCACCGCCAGAGCCTGCGGCTCGCTGCGCTCGGTCTATCTTTAGCCACTGGTCGAGCGTGCGTAAGACGTCAGGAAGCGAGCGATTTGCAAAAGCCGGATGATCGCTCCAGGCCCAAGCGACGACCAGGCCCTCTTTCAACTCGCGACGGCCCGCCTCGGCGAGGAACCGCCGTACGTCATCGGCGCCCGCCAAGTCCTGGGGAAGCTCTTTCACCACGATCCGCGGCTCCCACCCGACGGATAGCTGCTGTGCCATTCCTTTGAGCGCGCCCGGGACTCGGTCGAGGCCGAGAGCAAGGCTGCCGAGCACCACCGAAACTCCCGGCTGATCGGCGCAGAGCTCGCTCATCTGGCCCGTGGTCAGAGGACCGGCCGTGCGCCGCTCCCGATCACCCAGGATCAGCATCAGCTGATGCGAGTCCAGCCTCGCCGGAGCCGGCCGGCTCGAGATGGCAACGAGCTTCTCCTCGATAGTCTCGATGGAGCCAAGACCGCGGACGACGTTCCCGTTTCGAAGGCGGTACTTTCCAGACGGCATCCTCATTAAGATGCCGAGGCCGCAAAGCTCCTCAAGGTACGAGCGGAACGCGTCGTCCGGCTCATCGTTGAACCCTTGCGGCCACCATCCGTACGCCAGCTCCCAGAGTTCCCCGGGAGTGAACTCCCGCCGATAGCCGTCGTCCTCCTTTTTCTGAGCGACGATCATTGCGTAGACGAGAGCCCGGTAGCGGTCGTCCAGGTCCAAGGTCCACTCGTACCTGCGCACGAGCTGGACCCGAAGCTCCGGCCGCAGATACAGGCTTTCAACGTCCTCTCTCGTGACAACGTAAGGTGGCTCGTCCCGCTCTTGCCGCACGTAGTTGACGAGCTCCTTACAGAACAGTTGGATGAGCGCGGGGTGGTAGTTGGTGTACGAGAGAATTCGAAGGAGCGTCTCGCGCGAGTCAAAGCGGAACCCCAGCGCCATCAACGGCTCTTGGATCAGCGCGATGGCCGACTTGGGATCGAGTGGCCCCACGACGACGGGCGGTCCCAGGTGGGCAAAGGGCTGGTTCTTCAACCGTTCAAACCGCTGCACACTGTGGAGGCCGGCGAAGATGACGCGAAAGCGCCACCTGGACGATTCGACGATTCGCTTCAACCGGTGGACTTCGGTAAAGTCGGAGCGGAGATCGGCGTCGAGAAACGCGTCGGCCTCATCGAAAAGGAAGGCGATCCGCAGCTCCGGCCGCTGCTGCATGAGCCGGCGCAGGTGGTCCACGAGCCGCTCCGGATCGGAGGTCGAGGTTTTTTTGAGAAGCCCGGCGCCGACCAGAGCTTGCCGGATCCTTCCCCAAACCTGCGACGCCGGCGTTTGCCGGCCGATTTGACGGATGTCTTCGTAAAAGGCAAATGACATCCGCTCGGGCGCATGGAGCTCCCGCTCGACCACCGACAGCAAGACGGACTTGCCAAACTGCCGCCCGCCGTAGATGAACGAGCTGCGGCCTTCGACGAGGTCACGGCGCTGCGCCGTCCGGCCTTTGAACATCTCCTTGGGCACCGGCCCCTGCGGTTCGTAGGGGTTGGCGTATCCCCATGCGACGCCGCAGCTTACAGCGATGCTCAAGCGATGCTCCTTGCGGGTCGCAAGGAAATAGACCAGCGCTTCATCGATCAGGAGAACCGTGATCCCTTCTCGGCGGCAGTAGTAACTCCAATCCTGGCGCTGGCGGCGGCTCAGCCGGCCCACGTAGAGGACGATGGGGCGGCTGCGCACCAGCTTGAGCGTGCGCAGCGTCTGGCCGATGACGTCTTGTCCGGGTTCACCGAAGATCACGACGACGTCGTACAAACCGTGGCGCTGCTCTGCCCCAAACTCGGGCAGCGGCGACGAATCACCGTCGTGCATCTCCGCCTTGACGTGGTAGCGATCCCGCTCGCCCGAGGCGACGGCGAGCCTGCGGACGGAGAAGCCGGCGAGCTCAAAGATCGCGGCCAACAGATCGACGCTCTCCTCGGACAGTGACCGGCGCCGCTTGAGCTCCTGGTAGGCCAGGAGGCCCGGGGCGACGTCGCCTGCGCCGGCTGCGTGGGCCGGCGGGATCGCAAACCGCTCGAGATTCTGGCGAAACTCGTCGAGAGCGCTGGCGTAAGCTGCTGGAGGATCGACACTGTCCCACTTGGGATCCATTCCCAGGCTCAGCGCCTGCTCGACGTGGGTGATGTGCTCGTCCGCGAGCGCCAAGTCTCCGGCGGCGACCAGACGAGTCGCCTCCGCCAGATAACGGCGAAGCGACCGCTCCAAGGGGCTTGCCGTATGCCGGCGGTCGAGCTCTTCCTGCAGCTCTTGGATGTGGCTTTCCAGCGAACGGCGACGCAAGTCAAGGTAACCGCCGATCTCCTCGAGGATCTGCCTGAGCTCTGAAAGGCGGCGGCCGATTCGTTCGTCCCCCGGCTCCTCAATGGAGAGGATGCGGCCGTCCAGTTGCGCCCGGCTCTCTTCGGACAGTGCGTGGTAAATGGTGGCCTCCTCAAGCTTTGCCCGCGCCTCGTCGATCGACCTCTTCATCTGCTCGATCGCACTGGCCCGAGCCCGTTCGAGGCGCCTTTCAAGCTCTCTCGCCGCGCCCGCGTCTTTCCGCTCGAGCACCTGCAAGAGCAAGCGCGCAGCGAGGAAGTCTTGATTTTTCAAGTGAAGCTGAAACGCGTCCGGGATGGACCGACCGCTTCGTGCCGCCTCGGCAAGGAGAGGCTTGGCTTTGAGGGCTCCTGCCAAATCGATTCGACCGTCCGCCTTGAGCGGTGGATCCGGGGCAAAAAGCACGGGCAAGACCAGCTGTTCCATCCAGTCCGGCCGGTCCAATGACCCAAGCGCCGGAATCGTCCGGGCGATGAAGTGATCGATCGCTTGTTCCTCACCCTTCCTTGACCCCTCGATCTCGCCGCCGCTTGCTCCCGCGCGCCCTCCTTTGTTCAGTCCTCCGTCGTCCGCGTTCACCCGGGCAGCTGCCGTCTCGGTCTTGACCGGCGCGAACTCTTCCCCCGGCGGTTCTCCCGGCTGAGCCCCTCGCAAAGGGGCCGCAGCCCCCGCCGCCTCCGTAGCCTGAAGTGCTTGACTCCAAGGGGGGCGCCAGCCGCCGTCGAACGGGCCAACCCCGTCCTCATTTATGGGTCTGAAGGACCGGTTAAACTCGTCGACTGCGCTCAAAAACACCTCGACCGCGGTGCGGGCCGTTCGCCCAGCGTGGCGCTCTCCGGTCACAAACTGAAGCCAGCTCCACAGCANAGAGGAAAGCTGCACAAGTCTCGCGACGACTTGGTCGACGGCCTTTCCCTCGGTAGCCGACCCGCGCAGCCGGCCTGACGCGTTCATCTTCCTTTGGACCAGCCCGCGGATGGCCTCTTCGCTTCTGAGGGCGCCGTCTAAGAGCCGTCGCACGCCTTCGATCGTCTCGTTTGGGACGACCAGCTCCCACTCCCGCTCCTCGTGCAGCACGCTCTCGATGACCCGGCCGATCTCCGACTCCTGTCCAAGCAGGTCACGAAGCACGCGATTCGCCATAGGAAGGAGCCTTGCTTGCTTCGCTCGCTCAAGCCAGACGCGAAGTTCGTTGACCACTTTTCTTGGTTCGGGCGGCCGGGACATGGTCTCCGCCCGCAGGAAGGCGTTTCGCAGTTCGTGGGGAGGCAAGCCGGTACGCGTCGCCTCTTCAACGGCCGCGATCAACCGGGCAGCGACTGTGTCGTGCGAGTCCCTGTCTCGCGCTGCGGGCCCCCATCGCTGTTTGAGCTCCTCTCCGGGCGCTCTCCCGCACTCCGATTCTTCTCCGAAGCCGCTGACCACCCGGTTCACCGCGCTCATCCAACCCCAAGCGCCGGTCTGCGGGGCAATCAGCGACGGTCGAGCGCTGGCGAGAAGGATCACCCGGGCGCACGCTTTGGCCGAGAGGCCGGTCTCCTCGACCAATTCTTTGACCGGATCGGGGTGGGCGAGAAAGATGGCCTGCAGCTGGTCGTGCGCCTCGACATCCTCGAGATCGCTCCACAGGCCAAGGTGGAGAGCGAGCACCGCCCAAGACGGGAGCACGGTGGCCGGAGACGCTCCTTCGCCACCGCCCACCTCCACGCGGCTTGCGCCCATCCCGCCCGCGCGGGCAGTGCCTTGCTTTTTGCCGTGCCTTCCAAATTTCCATTCGAACTCGCGTGCCAGCCAGAAAGCGCCTGCGGTATCGCCCGCTGCGAAGGCACGCCAGAATAAACTTGCGACTTCCCTTTCCTCGGACGTCGACTCTGACCCCGACTCCGGCCGTGGCCGTGGCTCTTGTTCCGGCTCCGCCCTTTGTTCGAACGCCTCCACTGTTTCTCCGTGCGAGCCGAGCTCGGGCTCTAGCTTTGCAGCCGGTCGCTCCTTTCCTTTCGTCCGGGGCGATCTCCCTGCGCCCGTCGCCCCCGCCCCAGGAGCGTGTGACTTGCCGGAAACGCCTTCGCTTTCGCTGCCGACAGGAGAAGCTTCCTGCGATCCGGAACGTGGGACGTCGAGTGAGGCCGCCCCGAACGCGGCCTCTCCCTTNGCCGCTCTCGACTCGGTCTTTGCCGGAGGAGCCGTTGGGGAACCGGCCGTCAAACCTGGCATCGCGGCAGCCGCCGGTGGCCTGTCGATCGCCGCGCGGACCCTGTTGACGGCGGCTTCGATCTCTCGGCGGTCCTCCTCTAAAGCAGCCAGAACATCGGGCGAGAATCGCTGCAGCAATTCAGCGTGCCGTCCTGCAGCTTGGCGGACCCGCCCAGCCAGCATTGTAAGCTCGCCGGCAATTCGCTCAACTTGAGGGATCTCAAGCCCCCGGTACGCCTCGAGCGTCGACGGCATCGTGTTCGCAAGGCCGAACCATTCCAGGACCGCCCTGTGCTGCTGACATTCGGCCAAAGCCGCGCCGATCCGGCGAACGAGAGTGTCCCAGTGCGCTTCCTGTTTCTCGCGCTCCTCGTAGGCACGCTGTACCTCTTGCAAGGCCTCACCGATTCGTGCAAGATCCTCAGCCGACTGGCTCAGCAAACGATCCCTCGCGGCCCGCAACAGGCTCGCCGTATCGACTGCGCCAAGCTCCGCCAGTCGGGGCTCTGGGCGTGGGATTTGCTCTCGGGGTCGCTCGGCTTCCTCTCCGCGCCGCGAAACGAGGTCGAATGCGACCTCCAATTTGTCCTTCGCCTCGCCGGCGGAAGGAGATTCTTCGCTCGTGGCAAGGATAGCCAACGCCACGGTACCGACCCCGTACTCGTCGGCCAACCGGTCGATCGCCTCCCGGAGGTCCGCTGCGCTCAACTCTCCGACGATGTCTGCTGCAAATCGGTACGCATCACGGGCCGTCGAGTCGTTCCATAGACTGACCAACCATTCCGCAAGTTGTCGCAGCGATCGGATCCTCCGCACCGTTGCACCTCTTTTCCGAACCGTCTCCAGGAAACTGGTGGGCTCCCGAGTGTGATCGGCGGTGATAAACTGACCCATAAACGGCGGAAATGAATTGACCCACCCCCCAGCGAAAACACTTCCGATTCCTGCGAGAGTCGGAGGTG
>NICF_comb_assmDRAFT_10001493_pt1 | contig 18444 bp, 10 predicted proteins | sample NewIslPassag4_SG_FD_11279 | JGI IMG/M metagenome (IMG submission 11279) | reverse complement strand
AAAGCCAGACTACTCCATCGTGAGTACTCTGGCTTTTTTCTGCGACTGGCCAAACAGAAGCTGTATTGAATCGGCCGTAACGTGGATACCACGTTACAGAGACGCGCGGAACCGAGCAGAAACTGCTGTAACGTGGATACCACGTTACAGAGGGTTCCCTGCCGCTATCATATCGGAATGGCAGCTTATGCCCTCAGAATCAAATTGCTCCCTGCCCGGTTCTTCTCGTTTCGCGGCGTTGTTGATGCGGATGATGAAACTTCGGCTTGTATTGTCTCAATAGATACCGGACACAAGTTCGTCGCAAGGGCGGTAATGGCGGACATCAGCTGGTAATTATACGTGAACGACCGAAAAAAAAGACTCCGAGTACTCCCGAACTTCCACTTGACCCGCTCCCTTGTATGGCTCAGGTTGATGTTCCGGATTTTCAGGCTCCGTAAGAATTTATCTTATTCATCGGGACTTTTTCTTCGCTTTCCTCGATCCGCCGGATCTTCGAGTACGCGTTTCCTCATTTTGCAGTTCCTAGGGATTGACTGCCGCCCGACCAGCCTCGATTTTTCTTTTTCCAGCATGAGCAGTTCCCGGCTCTTGAACGCCGGTCTTGATGGCTCGGACATCACCCGATACCCGTACGCGTCCGTGGGCAACCCCGTCAGCTGCAAACAACGGCACTGTTTTCTTGTGCATTGTGATGGGTCGCCCTACCAAAACAAAGCTGTCTTGGTTTGCCGTCTGGTACAAAAAGGTTGCGACCCAATTTAAGTAGGAGTGCACCCATTACTATGTTATGTTTTTATTTACAAATCACAAAAATGAATGGCCGGATTTGGTTGAAAATAATAACAACATCTGATCTTTAATTGCTTTGGCGATAATCTTTGACATCATTGGAGGAACTGCATTCCCGACTTGGATATACTGAGCTGTTCTTGGGCCTTCAAAAACGTGATTGTCGTAAAAGGTTTGGATTCTTGCGGCTTCCCTGACAGTAAGAGATCTGGTTTGAGCTATATCCGGATGGATGTTATAGTGTCCATCTTTTGCGATGTGTGCAACTACTGTATGCGGGATATTATCCCACCAGTGAACTTTGAACCTGTCCAAGAAAGATTGCTCGTTGTTATGAGTTTTCAAATGATCCGGTAAATCAGGATACTTCAGTTGCACACCATTCTTCGCGGAATTAATTGCCAGCTTATAAATTTCTCTGTCACGTTCATGTAATCTCCTTGCTTTGTGATTCAGTACCCCGATACTGTTTTGCCTAATTTCTTCTTGGAACGAGTTGCATGATGATGGCACAGCATATTCAGTAATCTTATAATCTTCTCCCTGACCTGGATGGAGGGCAGGCAAATCAGAAATGATATCCTTAACGGTCAATGGCTTAGCCCAGTTCAATTTATACTTTTTAAAATTCGGGTAGCCAATATTCAAACCTTGCCTGACACCAAACAACAATATTCTTTTTCTTCTTTGAGGAATTCCGAAATCGGCAAAGTCAACCACATTTTTCTGATCTTCTTTGTCGATTCCGGTCGCCAGTCGGTATCCGGCCAATTCAAATTCTTCTTTTATTTTCTCAAATACAAGTCCGTTTTTTGCATTCAGAAGGCCAGGGACGTTTTCAAATATGAAAATTTCCGGACGGTACTCTTTTACTATAGTCAGATAATAAAAGAACAGATAGTTTCGAGGGTCTTTCTCCGCCTGTTCCTTCATTCTGCTTCGACCAACAATTGAATAGGCTTGGCAAGGAGGACCACCGATTATGACATTTACGGAATTTTCATTATGAAATTTCAAAGATTTGTTGATTAATCGAATGATTTCTTTGGTGGATGTTGCTTGGTTGTCACTGGCCGGATTACCGAACTTCTTGTTTAGTACAACATGATCCAATAATTCGACCAGCTCAGGATATTTATTAAAGATTATCTTGCGATCTTGTTTTATTGCTTTGTAAGATTGTCGGTTCTTTAAGTAATCGAAGTACAAATCCAAGTCATTGACACTCTTTAAGTAGTGATAGATTATGCGTGTTTTCAAAGTTTCGCATGCCCAATGGTCTTTTTCCACTTGCGCGACGATTTTAAATCCATTTTCATGAAATCCTTCGCTGAGCCCGCCGCCACCGGAAAACAGATCAATTACAATCATCGGAAGGAACTCCCCAATTCTCCTGAATTCGCCATAAAAAAAAGGTTTGCAGCGAATCGTGTCGTATAACTTAAATATATCACAGGATAAAAGTCGGAGGAACTTGGTCATGAGTACTGAAGAGTTTGTGAATATAGACTCAGGTATTCTTTCCATGTTGACCGGAGTCATTAATTCAGTGTCGGATTCGTTGGCCGTTCATGCAGTAATGGAAGCGATGAAATTTGGATCGGATGTCTCGGGAACCAAACGTTTAATGGTGATTCCGCGGAATTTTGATACCGCCAAATGGATTGCAGTTACGAAAACTCTCCTCATGTTGGCAAATGAAAATGATATCTCTTCGGGATTTAAGAATTTACGATTCAAAAAGGGTGAGACAATTCTTCTGAATAATTGTGTGGTCATTTTCGAAGAACTGCTCGCAGATGAAAATAAGATTGTTGTTAAGTGCAGTGACGGAAGCTACACGATGCCATTGTCTTTTGTCCACACCCTTACATCTGCACAAAACAAAAAACTACATAGCATGAATTACTTATCTCGAACTACAAACCACATGAACAGAAAAAAATCAAACAGCAAGCAATTTTTTGGATTTGGGGGCGTTGTTTCCAAATCCAATTATACAGTGTTGGTTTCGAGAAACAATGAATCCGATTTTTTTATTTCAAATAATTATATTGAGGGTGTTAAAGTAAGACAACTTTTTCCTTGGGGAAAAATTAAAAAATCGGGCGAAGTAGAGGTATTGGCGCCGCACTCAAAATCAGATAAACCGAACTGCTTGATATCTCCTGATTTAGACAGACTTTATACGTTTTTAGATAATAAGAAACAAAAACCGGATCTTATTATCTTTGATGGGTTTAGCAATTACCTTAATTATTTGTATATTTTAGATTATATTATACAGCATAAGATTCCTATTTTTGTAATTACAGAGGAATCTGAATTGCCAATTCTCGGTCATTTGCAAGATCGTGAATTCGAAGAGTTTAGAATTCAAAACCATCCGGAATACGAATACCGGATTGAATTGTATGATGCCTCTTTCCCTGAGTTGACCGATGTTTATAAGACTATTAAAAATATTAAGAACAAGTACTCTGAATACAGCAGTGATATTAACGACTTGCTTGATTCTTTGAGCGTATTGACTTATCAGATTTCAAGGTTGTTGATACCGTCCGACATACAAAAGAAGAAAACAGAAAAATTAAGACAAATTAAACCAGAACTTGAACGAAGCGGAATATGGATACCGAATGAATTAAAACAGAAACTGTCACAATTGATTGAAAAGCTTGAGCATGTTGAGATATCAAACGAAAATGCTTCAAAATTAAAGACATTATGCGGACTTGTCGCTCGTGAAGATCAAGCAAAAAAATACATTGTTGTACGTAATCAAAGCGATGTTCGCTATTATAATTTGCTGTTTGAATCGATGGGTTTAAAAAAAATAAAGGCAGTTACGATGCAAGAGTTGTTAACAAGAAACGGAAGGGGCGATAAAGTCATAGTTTATTATTGGCCCGGGCAACATCAGGTTTTTAAACTTTTAACTTCTTACGCATATCAAACACTAAGTTTTATTTTCTATCCACATGAAAAAATATGGTTGAAAAACAAATTGAAACATTGGCATGACGAATACGGATTGGTTTTCAATTGTCTCGATTTGAATGAATTAGAAAGTGACGGGATGATTCAACAAGAAGTGACCGATGAGGATATAGATTTCGAGAGCTTGGAGATCAGAATAATATCTCGAAAGTATCAACTATTAATAAAATCAGATGATACAACTGAAAGTACATGTAATGCCAAACTGGTAATTTTTAATGGCAGTCACTATGGTTTTTTTACTGATCAACAACGTCTCATGGTTGTAACGGATCTGATTTATGAGAACGGTGAAGAACATGAAAGGAAAACGGTCAATGAGTTGCAGAACGGAGATGTTGTATTATTCAGGGATTCAGATAATGATCTTATTCGTGAAATAGCTGATGCCATATTGGCACAAAATCAGAAACTGCATTTGCGAAAAACGGCTTCCATATGGAGAGAAGCATTGTTTAAAAGATACGAGGCATTGGACAAAAGCATCAGAAGGTTAAAGAGGGAATTAAAAGCGTGTGGCTGCGACCGACAAGAAATAACTATTCGCAAATGGTTATTTGATGAATCCATGATCGGACCGCGCGATATGAACGACATAGTGTTGATTAGTCGTGCCACCATGGACAAAGAACTTAATGATAATTTACAGCAAGTATTGGATGCTGTATCGACGTTGAGGGGCGTCCATCTACAAGCAGCATCACATCTCAACAAACAGTTGATAAGCAAATTACCGGATATGGTGGGGAATGTAAGCAAATCAATCTTCCAAGTCGTTACCTTGAAATTGGATCAATATGGAACAATTACGTTGGCGTCCGTGGACAGAGTATCGGATGAGTATTTGGAAGTCAGTCTGAGCGCTACTCAAAAACTTTTTTCTTTGGAGTGATCAGTGTGGCGAGAATGATTCCGCCATATATCTCTGAGGATGTAAAAAGCACCGGTGAGAAATTGATTTATAATCTGTTTCAAAATGATCCTGACACCGAGGATTGGGTAGTGCTTCACTCTTTGGCCTTAAGCAAACATACGAAACGCTTGTATGGTGAAATTGACTTTTTGGTCTTGGCGCCCGATCTCGGCGTGTTTTGCCTTGAGGTGAAATCCGGAAGCGTGAAGCGGGAAAACGGAATATGGATTTTCACCAACCGATACGGTGAATCCACTACACGAACACGCGGACCGTTCGAACAAGCACAAGAGGGCATGTTTAGTCTGCTTGAATCGATCAGACGCAAATTTGGCAAGGAACACAGATTGTCAAAAGTGTTGTTCGGATTCGGTGTCATGTTCCCGCACGTAATATTCCCCGCGGAAGGGCCGGACCAGGAAGGTTGGCAGATTTATGACCGGGATTCACGGAGACTGCCGGTCAGTTCATTTATTTGCCAATTGTCGAAAAAGACACTGGATAAAATGAAAAATATCAAAACGGACGTTGTTCTTCCTACAAAGGAGGACGTCAGGCAACTGGTTGATTATTTGCGTGGTGATTTTGAACGTCTTGTCAGAAAAAAAGATTTGATTAGTGAAATTGAGGAGGAATTGGAAAGGTACACTTCCGAGCAATTTCTTTGCTTGGATCAATTGGAAGACAATCCGAGGTGTTTGTTTCTTGGCGCAGCCGGAACGGGCAAAACAATGATTGCCATGGAATCCGCAAGACGAAAAGTCTTTAAGAATAAAAGAGTTTTATTTATTTGTTTTAATGCTTTACTTGCGAACTGGTTGCAGGAACTACAAATAACGACCCGCACAGAAAAATTAGCGATCAGCACTTTTCATCGCTTTCTTGAACAGTTGGCTTCGGCAAATCCCAATTGCGACATATCGGACTTGGAAAGAAATGATGAATATTTCAAGTACGATCTTCCTTTGCTTGCCTTAACTTCAATAGATGAAGGATATTGTGAACCATTTGATCACATTATTGTCGATGAAGGCCAAGATTTGCTGCGCCCGGAATATTTGGATGTATTGGATGCGTTGTTACTTGGCGGACTTAAAGGCGGGAGCTGGGAAATTTATGCGGATCTTGAGAAACAGGCGATATATTCGGAGTATTCGTCGCAGGAAATGTTGTCCATGCTGGAAGAAAGATCTTCTTTTGCCCGCTTTAAGCTGAGAGTAAATTGCAGGAATACAAAGATGATTGGTGAACAGACCTCGATTTTAACGGGGTTCGAAGAACCGCCTTTTCTTCCTGCTAAAGTGGAAGGTATCCCGGTTGAATACATATTTTGCGAAAAGAATGACTTAACCCCAAAATTAGAATTGTTATTGAGGCGCTTAAGATCTGAAGGTATTCCTCCGGAATCCATAACCATTTTATCTCCCTATCGGCTTGAAAATTCATGTGTATGCCGTGTAAGTAATGGCATTGACATTATAAATCTAAATAAAGTCGGCAAGTTCAGGTCCGGAATGAACAAGCTCAGTTTTTCGACGATTCAGGGTTTTAAAGGACTGGAGAACAGCTACATTATTTTGACTGACATTAATTCACTGAGCAATGACGTAAAGTCTCTGCTATACATTGGTATGTCCAGGGCAAAAGTGGGTTTATTTGTTATCATGAATCAATCTGTTGAGAAGGAATATAAAGAGCTGGTCAAAAGGAGTCTGGTGTCATGAGAAGTGAAATCATTGAATATCTCAAACGTGAAATCGTTGGTCCCGACCCCAACCCTGCGCTTGTCCAAGAAGACGGGGAAGAAATACTGCTCGCTGATCCGCCTCGGAAAAGGTACGGTGCAGGAATTTTATTTCCAATGGAAGCGCTTCTGGAAAAAAGCGAAGAAGTAAATGATAACGAGGCACAAGTGTTAAGTGAGAATGGACCAAACATTCCGGATGATATGTTGGAAAACGTCGAGAAAGATTCGGACATAAATGTCAAATCGGGTTACGGCTCTGAAATGGAAGAGGGAGCGAATGATGATATCGTTAACCTTACAAATTCGCTTTTGCCTTCCGCAATCGGCTTTACTTGTAATTTAATGACGCCTTCCGACGGAATCAGAGTTTTAATTAAAGCGGCAAAATATGTATCTGGTGATTATGCCATTACTGATGGGGATGGCAATACATATTTGAAGAAAGCATACTTCAGAAAAAAAATGGACACAGAATTTGATTTGACATTGGACAAGTTACCTTTAAAACCTCATTCAAAATGCGAATATCCTGTGAAAAGAGACGGAAATGAAACAGGACTGACACTTCATATTCAAAATCGATCCCACATGGGTTCGGACAACAGTGGAACATTGATGACTTTCACTCTAATCAACAGAATTCAATCCGATCACGGAAAAAGCAGCAGCGACGATTGCTTTTATCAGGTCGAGCTTGAGATCAAGGATATTGAAGGACAACCTATTTTTCTTCCATATCCGAAAAGAAAATTTGGCGGATTGACGGATGATGAGCGAAGCAACGATTTGCTTTATCGAAATCACCATACGTTCGCTATCGGTCACGGGTGCGCCGCGGAATGGGACAGTGTTAATGAATCTGAATCCGTTGCGGTTGCGATACGGACGAGCATAATTCCCGTATACGACATGAAGCCCGTAGTTCCCGCGAAATTGGGGCATATTGACTTAAGCATGCTGAATATGTCCGATGCATCCTATAACATTACCGATCCTTTGAAACAATTATGTAACAGTTATGCAGCTTGGATCGAGGCTCGACAAATAGAGGCTTATGAGCAACTTTCCGGCGAGCTGCTTGAAACGGCGAAACGGCACATTGATAATTGCAGACAATGCTTGGAAAGAATGCGAAACGGAATAAAGCTTATAGAAGAAGACCCTCAAGTTAAATTGGCGTTTGGTTTGATGAATCGAGCTATGGTTATGCAACAAATCCACTATGGATTGAAGTTGCGTAACTGGTATGAAAAAGATAAGACAACGGCAATTGATCCATTACGAAAACCTGACCTGTGGGACAGGGCTACATGGCCTGATGCCGATAACCCCAGGTATGGTTCGTGGCGGCCTTTTCAAATTGCGTTTATTTTAATGAACTTGGTGTCGATGAGTGTACCTGAAAGTGAAGACAGAAAAATAGTAGATATCATCTGGTTCCCCACCGGCGGTGGTAAGACGGAGGCATATTTGGGATTAACGGCATTTACCATCTTCCTGCGACGCTTGAGAAACAAAAATGATTCCGGAACGTCGGTGCTAATGAGATACACCCTAAGATTACTGACAGCTCAACAATATCAACGCGCGTCTTCACTTATCTGTGCGATTGAACTCATTCGTAAGGAAAATGCCGCCTTGCTGGGAAATGATCGAATCACCATCGGTTTGTGGGTGGGAGATAATTTAACTCCCAACAAGCGTGCAGATGCCATAAAACATTTCAATCAATTACAGAAAAAAGAGAAAACGGAGGACGAGAATCCGTTTATTGTTCTGAAATGTCCTTGGTGCGGTGCGCAGATGGGGCCGGTCAAAGTCGGGAAATCAACTCAAATTAAAGGTTACCGCAGAATGTCCGACACTGTGGTATTTCAATGCAGTGATTCTGAATGTGATTTTTCCAAACCCGAGTTTACGCTCCCGTTAATGGTGATTGATGATGACATATACGAAAATCCTCCAACGTTATTGATTGGGACCGTTGATAAATTTGCAATGCTTCCGTGGAGACCGGAGGCAAGGGGCATATTCGGTTATCGTGAGGATAATGACAGAGTATCTCCTCCGGATCTGATTATTCAAGACGAGCTTCATCTGATATCGGGACCGCTCGGCTCCATGGTTGGACATTATGAAACATTGGTTCTGGAGCTTTGCAAGAACACAGAAAGTGGAACTTATCCAAAAATAATTGCATCAACTGCGACCATAAGCAGGGCAAAAGAACAGGCTCAAGCGCTTTATGCGTGTGATAAAGACAAAGTATTTCAGTTTCCGCCTCAATGCTTGGATGCGGGAGAATCGTTTTTTGCGACTGTGGATAAAGAGGCTCATGGGCGTACTTATGTCGGCATACATGCTACGGCACTGCCGTCTCACGTTACGACTCAAGTCAGAGTATTTGCGTCATTGTTACAAGCTGTAAGCTCGATTACTGTGACGAATGAAAGGCTAAGAAATCCCTATTGGTCACTGTTGTGTTACTTTAACAGCCTGAGGGAGCTTGGACACGCAGCGACTTTGATCAGAGCTGACATTTCGGAATATCTGAATGTCATTCGACTGAGGAAAGGAATAAGGAAACAAGACGACCGTGATCCAAGAAGGTTCATTAACCGTTCCATTGAGTTGACCAGCCGCATAGCAAGCGGTGAGATCTCCAAGGCATTGCAATTTCTGGAAGAGAACTATCCGTCTTTCAATAAAGATCGAGCGCCGGTTGATATCTGTTTGGCCACCAACATGATATCGGTTGGTTTGGACGTGCCGAGACTGGGATTGATGGCGGTCGTCGGACAACCGAAAACCACTTCCGAATACATACAGGCGACCAGCCGGGTAGGGAGATCCAAGGATGCTCCGGGACTGGTTGTTGTCATTTATAATCCGAGCAAACCCAGAGACCGGTCACATTACGAGCATTTCTATTCATACCACGATTCCATTTATCGTTATGTCGAACCGACCAGCGTGACCCCTTTTTCTGCTCCGGTGAGAGAAAGAGCATTGCATGCGATTCTGGTTGGGATGGTGAGATTTATGGGGAATCAACTGAATAGAATCTCTCCGTCACCTATGCCTGATGCTTCATTGTTTAAGAAAATTAAAGAAATAATCAGCAACAGAGTATTGTGTGTAGATGAGGATGAACATGAGCTGACATTGAAAAGAATTGATGAATTACTCGAAGAGTGGCGAAGGTTTCAGCCATCCAAATACGGGGATTTTGCACCACCGACCGCCGAGGCGCCGCTTATGTATCCTGCGGGCAGTTCCCCAATGGATGAGTGGGATGACCGTGCATGGGCGACTCCTTCGTCGATGAGAAACGTGGATTTATCTTGTGAGGCCAGGGTCATAACTGAATATCCAAAAGAGGTGTAAACCGTGGTTCAGAGAGCCGTACGACGAAGCCAGTTGATATCTCCATGGGGAGTTGGACAAATGATTAACTTCCCGGGCGACGAATCACTAATGGTATGCGGATTGGATGCTTGGGAAAAAGTCTATCAGTCTGCTACACACGGGCAAGAAGAATTTATTGTCAGGGAAGAACGTCTGGAGAAAAGATTGGGCGTTTCGCATTTTCGATTGCCTCCGGAATACAGGACTCCCGGTTCCGGGGTAAAAAATGCAAATTTGAGAATTCCTTGCGTCAGGTTTCCGTTATGGCATTATTGCCCGTACTGCGGATCAATGGAAAAACTGTCGCCTTTCGGTTCGAGACAAAGGTGCAAAGGTCCGAAATATTCGGATGGATTATCGTGTCATAAAAAGCCGGAACGTCAGCGGCCGTGGTTAATTCCAGTTCGTTTTATCACCGTATGTGAGGCGGGACATATTGAAGATTTCCCATTTATGGAATGGGTACATCGTGAACGTCCGCATGACTCTTTTTGCAAGCTTAGACTCCTTCCCGGAAGAGGCAGCAGCGCATTATCTGGAATTAAAATCGTATGTAGTTGTTCTCAAAGCAAAACGCTGTCAACGGCCTTTAATGATAATTCGTTGGATAAAATCAAAAAATGCTCGGGAAATCGTCCTTGGCTTGGAGAAACAGAAAACGATAAAGAATTATGCGGTTGCAGATTAAAGGTAGTTCAGAGAGGTGCATCAAACGTTTATTTTCCGGAAATTCGAAGTTCAATTTATCTTCCTTACTGGGAAAATACAACAAACAGAAAAGCCATAGAGATTATTGAACAATACTGGTCAAGGATTACCGGTCATCGGGTAAATGGGAAATTGGATCGCGCATATATTGAAGTGTTGGCCGAGATCAAGGATGTGGATCCTGAGGAATTATATAAAGCAGCTCAAGAAAAATATAATAATCAGTACTCTGATTCAATAGAGGTATTAATTGAAGATTCCGAAGAAACCTACCGCAGAATGGAGTATGAGGCTATATTGTCCGGTGCGGGAGGAGACAATCAAGATTTTTATGCAGTAAAAGTGAATGGAACAGATTATGATCGAAAATTGTCGACTTACTTTAAAAGTGTGGCGTTACTTCACAAGATAAAGGAAACTCGGGCGTTAGTAGGCTTTTCCCGTATGCGTCCGGAAACCAATCGCACAGTAAATGAATTGAAAGCGGAACTTCATTTATCTCCAAACATTGATTGGCTTCCCGCCATAGTGGTTAGAGGAGAAGGAATCTTTTTTGAATTTGACGGTGAGCGCATCAATAAGTGGGTAGAACTCCCGCAAGTTAAGCAAAGGACCGAACTGTTGAATGCCAATGTACGAGCATACAGGATGTCAAGCGGGCAAAATGCGAAGAATTACAGCTCCAAATTTATTCTATTGCATACATTTGCCCACTTAATCATTAATCAGTTAAGTTATTCTTGCGGTTACGGCAGTTCGGCTTTAAGAGAGCGAATCTATTGCGACGAAATGTATCCTGACAAACCGATGAACGGGGTATTGATTTATACGGCTTCCGGAGATTCGGAAGGATCACTGGGCGGGTTGGTAAGACAAGGACAACCAGGCAGATTAGAGGAGATTGTATTGACGGCGTTACAAGAAGCCACTTGGTGTTCTTCTGATCCGATTTGCATGGAAAGCAAAGGTCAAGGACCTAATTCCTGTAATTTGGCTGCATGTCACACCTGTGCCCTGCTGCCTGAAACATCCTGCGAGAATGGCAATCGTATACTAGACAGATTGCTTGTTGTCGGCAGCCCGAGCGACCCGGAATTGGGATACTTTTCACGATTGGACGAGTTAATTTCATAATTTGGGGAGGCGGTTTCCAACATGCCGGATGTATTAAGCAAAGAACTACGAAGAAAAAACATGCAAGCCATTCGTGCAAAGGAAACCGCACTTGAAATTTTGGTAAGAAAAGAGCTTTGGAAAAAAGGCATCCGATATCGAAAAAACGTTCGAGGATTGATGGGGGCACCTGATATCGCAATCAAAAAGTACAAACTTGTTGTATTTTTGGATTCCTGCTATTGGCACGGATGCCCTGAGCATGGAGTGATACCGAAAAGCAATCGTGAGTTTTGGGAAAAGAAAATAAAACGCAATATTGACAGAGACATGGAAGTAACTAAATACTATAAGTCACGCAATTGGAACATATTGAGATTTTGGGAGCATGAAGTAAAGCAGGATCTAGATAGCGTGATAGATCGTATAATTAACGCAATAAACGCACTCCAAAAAAGTCTGTAATAGTAATCAGTCAAAAGTAATCCCGATCCAATTCAACAAGATCGGGATATTTTTAATTTATTAACGCGTAATGACATAATGAATATTCTTCTAATCGTAAAGTTATTACTGAACAACTAAACTATATGAATGAATTTCGTTTACAACCCTTCCGGCATCTGATACCCCACATCCGCCACGAACTTGACCGGCACCGTCTCGCAGCGCGGAACGTACGTGTCTTCCATCTGCTCGATGATGAGCTCGACGGCATTGTCCTCGATGGTGCGATGTCCTGCTGGATATACGGCACGAAGGGGAGCTTCGGATCGTCGAACGGGACGAGCGCCACATCCTGCGGCGCCCGCAGGCCCATTTCGCCAAAACGACGTACGCGAGGCGGGCGAGCATGGTGTCGACGGCGAACACCACCGTCGCATGCGGATTGGCCTTGCAGAAGCCGGCGATCTGCTGCTTCACCCGTTCGTCGTCCTCACGCGATGTCCGTATCAGGTAAAGCCAATATTTTTGTCGATCGGCAGCTGCCGGTCCAGGAACGCGCGCTCGAAGCCGAGACTGCGTTCGTGCGTATTGGAGTTGCGGCATAACCTTCAAGACGGATGCCGGTTGGGGCTACGGCAACCACGTCAAGAACGAGGAGGAGTTCATCGAGCGCTACAGCAAGATGACGACGCAATCAAATTCACGCCTATCTGGCGGGTTATGCCACACGCAGATCACGGACGTGCAGCAGGAGACGACCGATCCGCGCCATCAATCTGTCCTGATCCCGCCTTATTCCATAAACAACAACCCGATCTTTTCAGGTCGGGTTGTTTTTTTGTCCGCGAAATGGCCGGAAAGGGCAACGAAAGGCAAGATTGTTGCATGGTGGGGAGCAGCCCGGACAGCCTACAATGAAAAGGTAACGGCCGGCCGCAAGACAGACGAGGAGGAAACCGAATGGAGCAAAGGTGGTCCAAGGAGAAAGCGAACGCGTGGCGGGACAGCCGGGACTGGATTGTCGGCTGCAATTTCATCCCGAGCCGCTGCATCAACCACATCGAAATCTGGCAGGAATTCGAATTTGACGACGTGATGAAAACCGTCGAACGCGAGCTCGATCTCGCCGCTTCCATCGGCATCAATTCGATCCGCATGGTGCTGCCGTTCGCCGTCTGGAAATACCAGCACGACGGCTTCCTGAAGCGGATGGATACGTTCCTCGACACTGCGCACAAGCGCGGCATCTCCCTGATGCCGGTACTGTTCGATGACTGCTGCGGCCCGAAGCCGAAGAACAAGGAGCCGCATTTCGGCAAGCAGCCCGATCCCGTGCCGGGCTATCACGGCGGATTCGCCGTGACGCCGTTCGACGGAAGCGACAGGGTCGGGTACCACCTGTGCGATGACGAGGAGAATGTGCCGGATCTCGAAGCCTACGTGCGGGATCTCGTGTCCCGATTCGGCCGGGACGAGCGCATCGTCGTATGGGATATCTGGAACGAACCCGGCAACAGCAACCGCCATGAGAGGAGCCTGCAGATGATGGTGAACGCGTTCGCCATCGCCCGCGCCGAAAATCCGATGCAGCCCCTGACGGCCGGTCCCTGGAACTTCGGCGACGGCTATACGGGGCCGTATCACGGCGTGGCCGGACTCAGCAAGATCGAGAAACTTGCGATGGATCTGTCGGACGTCATCAGCTACCACTTCTACGGCAACAAGGAACATTCGATCCGGGTCGCGGAGGAGCTGAAGCGGGAGGGGCGGCCGCTGCTCATTACCGAATGGCTGCACCGGCCGTTCGCCAATCATGTGGCCGACCTGCTGCCGTATTTCAAACAAGAGCGCATCGGCTGCTATCACTGGGGGCTTGTGGCCGGCAAGACGCAGACCTACGAACCGTGGGAGTCGATCCGCAAGGTGCCCGGCATCGATCTCACCCTGTGGCAGCACGATCTGTTCCATGCGGATCTGACGCCTTACGACGAGAAGGAAATCGAGCTGTTCTGCAGCCTCTGCCTGCAGGATAGCCGCGCCTGAAAGATGGCTAGAGAAGATAACGAAAGGCAAGATCGGGTTGTGGATGCGTCAATCGCGGCCCCTTTACAATGATCACAAACGAAGTCATCCATCCATCGAGGGAGGTCTATCCATGACAGACAGATGGTCCAGACGAGCGTTCGCGGTGCTGGCAAGCCTGCTGCTCGTCATCGCAACGGCTTGTTCGAGCGGCGGCAATAACACGGGCACCGCAGATCAGCCCGGCAATGCGGGGAACAACGAATCGGCCGGCGAAGACCGCACCGCGGCCGAACCGGGCGAGCCCGCCGATCCGCTCGGCAAATACGATCCGCCCATCGAGGTGGTCGCGGTCCGCGATCTGATGGCCGGCTCCACCGAGGCGGACATGAATGACAACATCATCAACCAGTATTACGAGAAAGACCTCGGCATCAAATTGAAATACAAATGGACGGTCATCGGCGACCAGTACGAGCAGCGGGTCAATCTGACGCTGGCGTCGGGCGATCTGCCGGACATGATGGTCGTCAACCTCCGGCAGCTGCACCAGATGATCGACGCCGGACAGGTCGAGGACCTGACGGCCGCGTGGGAAAACTACGCTTCCGACGACCTGAAGCAGTCGCTGACGGCGAACGGCATGGACAGCTTCGAAATGGCGACGGTCGACGGCAAGCTGTACGGCATTCCGCTTATCACGCCGATGGTCGACACCGCGCACGCGCTTTTCATCCGGGAAGACTGGCGCCAGAAGCTGGGCCTTCCCGAACCGAAGACGTATGAGGACCTGGAGAAGATCATGTATGCGTTTGCAACCCAGGATCCGACGGGCACCGGCAAGAAAACGTACGGCCTGAACATCACGAAGGACCTGTACACGAACGGCTTCGACATCACAAGCTTCGCCAACATGTTCCACGCCTACCCGAACGCGTGGATCGAGGACGAGTCCGGCAACATCGTGTACGGCAGCGTGCAGCCGGAGATGAAAGAAGCGCTCGCCGCGTTGCAGAAGCTGTACAAGGACGGCCTGATCGACAAGGAGTTCACGGTCCGCGACGAAGGCAAAGCGGGCGAGGCGGTCATCAAGGAGCAGGTCGGCGCGTTCTTCGGCGTGCAGTGGACGCACTGGATTTCCGGCGCCGGCGTGGATCTGTACAAGAAGAACCTGGAAAGCGACTGGAAAGTCTATCCGATCCCGAGCATCGACGGCACGCCCGCCAAGGTGAACGTCTACAACAACACGAACTCGTTCCTCGTCGTGCGCAAAGGTTTCGAACATCCGGAAGCGGGCGTCAAGATGCTGAACTGGATCCATCTGATGGGGCACGGTCCGCAGCCGATTCCTTACGAGGAATGGCAGGAACTGTGGGCGAACTGGGGCTACGCGTTCCTCCGTCCGGAGACGATCCACGCCAACATGCAGCGCTGGCTGAACACGTTCGAGGCGCTTGAAACCGGGGACACGTCGAAGGTCGAGAAAAACTACCTCAACAAAGAGCAGTACGAAGACATCAAGGCGTTCGTCGAACAGGGCGACAAGATGCGCAAGAGCAACAAGGAAGAAGACAAGGAATGGGCGAAGGTCCGCTGGGGCTGGATGCTGTCCGGCCGGGTATTCCAGATTGCGGATGAATACGAGAAGAACGGCCGGCTCATGATCGACAAGCGCGGCGCCTATGTCTCGCCGGCGATGCTGGAGAAGCAGGCGACGCTCTCCAAGCTGGAACAGAGCACCTTCACCCGCATCATCACCGGGGAATCGTCCATCGACGAATTCGACAAGTTCGTCAAAGAATGGGAGAACCTGGGCGGCAAGGAGATTACGCAAGAGCTCAATGAATGGGCGAAAAAATAACGCGGCCGCAAAGCCGTGACACGACAGTGCTGCCGGAGCGTTCGCGAAAGACGCAGACCGCTTCGGCGGCACTGTTTCAATCGGCGCTTGTTCTGACGGCTTCGATCCGGAAAGGAAGGATTGCATGAAGTACGGACTGAGGGGAACCCGATCGCTCCATCTGATGCTGCTGCCCAGCCTGATCCTGCTGATCATTTTCGCCTATCTGCCGATGGCCGGCATCGTGATCGGCTTCCAACGCTTCATTCCGGCCAAAGGCTTGTTCGGCCCGCAGGAATGGGTCGGCCTCTACTATTTCAAATACGCGTTCCAGCTGCCGGAATTCCGGGATGCGCTGTTCAATACGCTTTACATCTCGTTCATGAAAATCGTCGCGGGCATCGTGACGCCGGTCGTATTCGCCATTCTGCTGAACGAACTCCGGCTGGCGCTGCTCAAACGTTCGATCCAGACGATCATCTATCTGCCGCACTTCCTGTCCTGGGTCATCCTGGCCGGGGTCTTCGTGGACATCCTGTCGCCGTCCTACGGGATCGTCAACCGGCTGCTGCAGTCGTTCGGCATCGAACCGATCTTCTTCCTCGGCAGCAACGCCTGGTTTCCCTATGTGCTNGTCGCGACGGACACCTGGAAGGAATTCGGCTTCGGCACGATCGTCTACCTGGCGGCCATCACGTCCATTGACCCGAATCTGTACGAGGCGGCGATCGTCGACGGGGCGAACAAGTGGCGGCAGATCTGGCACATTACGCTTCCGGGCATGCTCCCGATCATCATGCTCCTGACGCTGCTCAGCATCGGCAGCATCCTGAACGCCAACTTCGATCAGATCTTCAACCTGTACAGCCCGCAGGTGTACAAGAGCGGCGATGTGCTCGACACGCTCGTTTACCGGATCGGCCTGTTGGACGCCAACTACAGCCTGTCCACGGCCATCGGTTTGTTCAAGTCCGTCGTGTCCTGCATTCTCATTTCCATCTTCTATTACATCGCCTACCGGTTCCTGAATTACCGGATCTTCTAGAAAGGACTTGTCGATATGAAGCCGACTGTGGGAGAACGCATTTTCTACGCATGCAACACGGTGTTTCTGATCGCGGTGGCGCTCCTGTGCATCGCGCCGATGGTCCACATTCTCGCTGTGTCGTTCAGCGCCAACGACATGGTGACATCGGGCCAGGTCACGTTCTGGCCCAAGCAGTTCACGCTGATCGCGTATGAGTACATTCTCGAGAACAAATTGTTCTGGCGCGGCATGTGGAACTCGTTCGTCCGGATCGTCATCGGCGTCAGCCTGAACCTGCTGCTCGTCGTGCTGGCCGCCTATCCGCTGTCCAAGGAGAAGCATCACTTCCGGTTCCGGACGGTGTACGCCTGGATCTTCTTCATTACGATGATCTTCGGCGGCGGGCTCATTCCGTGGTACATGGTGATCAAGGAGCTGAACCTGCTGAACACGATCTGGGCGCTCGTCCTGCCGGGGGCCGTTCCGATCTTCCTCGTGCTCATCATGCTGAATTTCTTCCGCGGCCTTCCCGCGGAGCTGGAGGAAGCGGCGCTCATTGACGGCTGCGGACACTGGCGCATGCTGTTCCAGATTTTCGTTCCGCTGTCCAAGCCGGCGCTGGCGACGATCGCCGTCCATGCGATCCTCGGCCAGTGGAACAGCTGGTTCGACGGGCTGATCCTGATGAACGAGCCGAACAAATATCCGCTCATCACGTATCTGCAGACCGCGGTCGTCAACATCGACTATGACAATCTGACGGATGCGGAAATCCAGCGGTTCGCCCTGCTCGGCGAACGCTCGAACAAAGCGGCGCAAATCTTCCTCGGCTCGCTGCCGGTCATCCTGTGCTATCCGTTCCTGCAGAAGTATTTCACCAAGGGGCTTGTGCTGGGCAGCGTGAAAGGTTGATTCAATCGAAAGGGTGGTAAGGAGAGAAACATGGATAGAAAAAAGAGAAACGCGATCATCCTTGCGGCTGCGGCTGCCGTGGTGCTCATCCTTGCGGCGGCGGTCATCTGGGCGAGTGCCGGCGGAGGATCGGCTCCGGCCTCAAGCAATCCGCAGGAAAACCAGGACGGGGAGGTAGTCGCGGACATGCCGCAACAGGAGGAGAAGCCGACGGCCGAACCGGCCGTGCTGAATATCGATTTTGCCGTGCGAAGCGATCCGCCGCTGATCAAGAAGATCGCCCAGTACAATTCGGGGATCGCACCGCTCGCCCACTACGAGCGGGACGCGCATCTGCTGCAGGCGGTCGATTCGCAGGCGTTCCGGATCGACCTCGGACTCGGCGCGGGTCTGAACATCGATTTTCTCGCCCGCGACGTGGTGACGGGAACGCCGGACCGGCTGGAGTACAACTTCGAGCCGCTGGAGCGGCTGGCGGAGATTCTGCACGAGCAGCACAATGTGCCCTACTA
>NICF_comb_assmDRAFT_10001487_pt1 | contig 18467 bp, 15 predicted proteins | sample NewIslPassag4_SG_FD_11279 | JGI IMG/M metagenome (IMG submission 11279) | reverse complement strand
GGAAGATCCGGGGCTGGATCGCGTTGGTGGTGAAGAGATCGCCCAGAAGACGCGAGAGCCAGTCCGTGGCCCCGCCGGTGGTGCCCATGTGGAGGACGTGGGCATACTCGTGGGCGACGAGGATGAAGAGCCAGTCGTCGAAGTCTCCGAGGATGGAGAGGTCGTCGGGAGGGGCGGCGTGCAGGACGATCTGGGGCCGGCCGAAGGCGGAGGCCGAGCCGTTGGCCTGGTCGGTATGGTCGGTGAGGACGACCTGGGTCTTCTGCCGGGGCCCCTCGCCGAAGAAGGGGACCAGCCGCTCGTGCGCCTCCTCCAGCGCTCGCAGTGCACGCTGCGCCAGGGAATGGAGTCCCTCGTGAAAGTGGAGGACGAAATGGGGGGACTCCACCGTTTTCCACCGATGCCCCGGCGCCACGGCCAAAGAGGGCAGCGGAACGAGGAGGAGAAGGCTACATAGGAGGCGGAGGAACAGTCGATGAACGAGCATCAGAGAACGACCGGCGCAAGGCTATACGATTCCGCGTCCGGCGCCGAGCGCAAGACGGCGGTAGGGGCGGCGCTCGCCTCCGCCATCGGCTGCGCATCTTGGGGGGAGGGGGATGTGGTGCCGGCGGGACGAGAGTCCGATCGTGCGCAGGGTCGCTCTCACCACGACCACGACCATGACCACGCCCACGCCCACTCGCATGGCATCGACGCGGCCACGGCCTCGCGCATGCCTCCGCGGGAGCGCGCCCGAGAGAAGCGCTCCTTGCTCTGGACCCTGGCGGTAACCGCCACGATCATGGTCCTCGAGGCGGTGGGCGGCTGGCTCTCCGGCTCCCTGGCCCTCCAGGCGGACGCCGGTCACATGCTCACCGATTCGTCCTCGCTCGTGCTCTCGATCCTCGCTCTCTCCTTCGCCTCTCGCCCGGCGGACTTGCGGCGCACCTACGGCTACTACCGCGCCGAGATCCTCGCGGCCCTGGCCAACGGCGCCGCGCTCCTCGCCGTGGCGGCGCTGATCTTCTGGGAGGGGATCGGACGGCTCCGGTCCCCGGAGGAGATCCACGTCGGTACCATGCTGGGCGTGGCCGCCATCGGCCTCCTCGCCAACGTGGTGGGGATCGTGCTCCTCCGGGAGCGGAGCCGCAGCTCGCTGAACGTCCGCGGAGCCTACCTCCACGTTCTCGGTGACGCCCTCTCCTCGGTGGGCGTGGTCGTGGCCGGCCTGGTGATCTGGCTGACGGGCTGGGTCTACGCCGATGCCATCGTCTCCATCGCCATCGCCGCGGTGATCGTCTGGGGCGCCGTCCGCCTCGTGCGCGAGGCCATCGACGTCCTCCTCGAAGCCGTTCCCTCCCACCTCGACCTGGCCGAGATCCTGCACGCCATGGAGCGCACCGAGGGTGTCTGCCGGGTCCACGACCTGCACGTGTGGACCATCTCCTCCGGCATGCACGCCCTCTCGGCCCACGTGGTGGTCGATTCCACCGAGCTCGGCCGAAGCGACGCACTCTTGCGCAACCTGCAAGACACGCTTTCCTCCCGCTTCGGCCTCGACCACGTCACCCTGCAGATCGAGACGCCGGCGCACTGCGGCGAGTAGCGCCTCAGGGGTGGATGACGAGGTGGCGCTGCGGCTCCTTGCCCACGCTCTCGGCGGAGAGGTGGTGGCGGGCGACCATGCGGTGCTGGATGCGGCGCACCGCGGGGCGTTGGGGGGAGAGGGCGACGGGGATGCCCTCGGTCAGGACGCGCTGGATGGCGAACTCGGTCTCCCGTACCGCCTCGCGCAGCTCTTCCTCGTCCAGACCTTCGGCCACGTAGAAGGCATCCTGCAGCGCGCGGCGAATGGGGGAGGAGCCGTTCCGCTTCACGGTGAAGACGCGGAGGTTCCGGCGGTCGGCCGCGCGCCGCAGGCGCGGGTCGTCGGCGCGGGAGCGCAGGGCGATCACCACATCCGCCTGCTCCAATCGTTCGACCATCACCGCGTCGAGGCGCAGTTCGCGGATCACGCGCTCCAGGAGCACGGGGCTTACCGCGTAGGGACAGACGCGGGTCGGGCCGAGCCGGGGACGGAAGGTCTCCTCGCGCTCGGGGAGGTCGGGCTCCTCCAGGGGCTCGCGCTGCAGCTCGCCGTCCGGCCCGATGGTGCGACGCTCGCCGCCCACCGGCTTGTTGGCCAGGAGGCGGTCGACGGCCTCGGCGGTATCCGGGTGGACGAGGAGTTCGTCCCGGCCGAGGAGCTCGACCACGATGTCGAAGGTGGGGGGCGCGCGTCGTTCGTTGATCGTCTTGGGCGTGCCCCGCCTCCGCGCCTCCTCGTCGCCCAGGGTGACGGTGTGCACGCCGCCGACGAGGTCGGAGAGGACCGGGTTCATCACCAGGTTTTCCAGGCTGTTGCCGTGGGCGGTGGCCACGAGCTGCACGCCGCGCTCGGCGATGGTCCGGGCCGCGGCCGCCTCGGCCTCGGTTCCGATCTCGTCGACGATGATCACCTCGGGCATGTGGTTTTCGACTGCCTCGATCATCACCGCGTGCTGCCGCTCGGGGTTGGGCACCTGCATGCGCCGCGCCGAGCCGATGCCGGGGTGGGGGATGTCCCCGTCGCCGCCGATCTCGTTGGAGGTGTCCACGACCATCACGCGCTTGCCCGCGTCGTCGGCGAGGACGCGGGCGACCTCGCGGAGCTTGGTCGTCTTGCCCACGCCCGGCGGGCCGAGCAGCAGGATGTTGCGGCCGCTCTCGACCAGGTCGCGGATCGGCTCGATCGTGCCGAAGATGGCGCGCCCCACGCGCAGGGTGAGACCGATGATCCGTCCCTGGCGGTTGCGAATGGCGGAGATGCGGTGGAGGGTGCGTTCGATGCCGGCGCGGTTGTCGCCGGTGAAGGAGCCCAGCTTCCCCACGACGTCGTCGATGTCGTCCTGGCTGACGACCTCGGTCCCCAGGTTCGCCACGCGGCCGGGAAAGCGCGCCTGGGGCACGCGCCCCAGATCCATCACGATTTCGATGAGGTCCTCGTGCGGGATGGCCCGAAGCTCGCCCTGGAGCCGCTCGGGCAGCTTCTCCACGAGGACGCGCAGGTCGTCGGGTGCGGTGGTCGGCACGGCGTACGATTCCTCTTTCTCTAGGATGCGCAGGCCGAGGGGCACTTGCGCAATTTCAGCGCTTGCCCACGAAGACGCTGACCTTGGTCGGCGCCTGGGCCTCGTCCGCGCCCGTCGCCCGGTTCTTCAGCACGCTGACGCGGCTGTAGACGCCCTTTTCGTCCTCGCCTTCGAGGACGACGAGGAGGAAGTGGGGAGCCTCGGTCTGCTTCCGACTCACCTTCACGCCGTGCTTTTCCAGCTCGGCCTGCCAGAAGTCCGCCACGGCGTCGGGCGCCAGATCGCTGTCGATGGCGACCTCGTAGTGCTGGGTATCGCGGGCCCAGAACGAGCGGCTGTGGCGGATCCGATCGCCCTCCATGGGCGAGTAGGGGAATCCGACGGGTACCACGCCCGGTGCCTCGACCGGCTTCGGCTCGTCCGCGTCCTCTGGCTCCGTGGCCTCGCTGTTCGCGTTCGGGGCTTCCTCCCGGCCAGGCGATTCCGGCGCGGAGCCGGATTTCGAGCAGGCGAGGGCGAGGGAGAGGAGAAGGGAGAGGAGAAGGGGAATGGATGCGCGCATCGTCCACCTCTGCATAACGAGGCCGGGACGGGTCGTCCACCATCCGGCTTGACCGCCCGTGTCGGGAAGGATAGCTCCGCCAAGTCGCCGTCGGTCGACGTTTCGCGTGGGTGAAATGGGCGAAGTACGGATCATCGCGGGCGAGGCGAGGGGGCGAAAGCTCCAGGTGCCCCCGGGGTTGGCCATTCGGCCGACGCGGGACCGCGTGCGCCAGTCGATCTTCGACATCCTCGGGCAGTTCTTCCACGGGGAGCGGGTGCTGGACCTCTACGCGGGGGTCGGTGCCATGGGCTTCGAGGCGCTTTCCCGGGGAGCGGGCCAGGTGACCTTCGTCGAGCGCGAGCGGACGGCGATCCGCACCATCGAGGCCAACGCCCGCAAGCTCGGCTGGTCCGACCGGATCCGCATCGTCCCGGCGGACGTCGAGTCCCACCTTCGGGGGGCGCGCCGACTCGACTACGAGCTGATCTTCCTGGACCCCCCGTACGAACTCGGTCCGGAACCGGCGCTTCGGGCCCTGGGGCAGGCCGGACTCCCCGAGGGCGCGGTGGTGGTGGCCGAGCACGAGGCGGACTGGTCGGCCGACGAGAGCTACGGGCGCCTCCGTCGGCGGGACCATCGCCGCTACGGCACGACCGGGGTGACCTTCTTCGAAGCGCGAAGCGAGGACGCGCCATGAAACGACTGGCCATCTACCCGGGGTCCTTCGACCCCATGACCAACGGCCACCTCTCGATCATCCAACGAGGCTTGCGGGTCTTCGACGGGTTGATCGTGGCCATCGCCTACAACTCGAAGAAGACGCCGCTCTTCACGGTGGAGGAGCGGATCGAGATGATTCGCGAGGCCATCGGAAACGAGCCCCGGGTGGAGGTGGATGCCTTCGAGGGCCTCCTCGTCGACTACGCGCGCCAGCGCAACGTCACCACCATCCTTCGCGGGTTGCGCGCCGTCTCGGACTTCGAGTTCGAATTTCAGCTCGCCAACATGAACCGGAAGCTCTATCCCCCGTGCGAAACGGTCTTCATGATGACGGGGGAGGACTACTTCTTCATCTCGTCGCAGCTCGTGCGCGAGATCGCCTCGCTGGGCGGACCGGTGGACGGTCTCGTCCCCCCGAACGTCCAGCGAGCGCTCGCGCGGAAATTCGGTCGCAAAGACGATCCGTCGTGAGGAGATGCTCGTGAAGCTCAGCCGCCGTGCGCAGTCCGTGCAGCCTTCCCCCACGCTCGCCATCACCGCCCGGGCCCAGGCGATGCGGGCCGAGGGCAAGGACGTGATCTCCCTTTCGGCGGGCGAGCCCGACTTCCCCACTCCGGAGCACGTCCGGAAGGCGGCGATCGAGGCAATCGAGTCGGGATTCACGCGGTACACCGCCACGGCCGGCACGCCGGAGTTGCGAAAGGCGATCGCCGAGAAGCATCGCCGGGAGAACGGACAGGACTACGATCCCGACACGGAGATCGTCGCCAGCGTCGGCGCCAAGCACGCGATCTACGAGGCCATCCAGGTCCTGGTGGACGAGGGCGACGAGGTGCTCATACCCGCGCCCTACTGGGTGAGCTATCCGGAAATGGTCCGGCTGGCCGGCGGTACGCCGGTCCTGGTGCCCTGCCGCGCCGAGGACGATTTCGTGGTCCAGGCGAGCGAGATCGAGGCGCGGATCACGGAGCGGACGCGGCTGCTCGTCCTCAACAGTCCCTCCAACCCCACCGGTGCCGTCTATCCCCGGCGCGCCCTCGAGGCGATCGCCGAAGTTCTCCGCCGCCATCCGCAGGTCGGCGTGATCTCGGACGACATCTACGAGCACCTCGTCTTCACCGGCGAGCCCTTCGCCAACATCCTCCACGCGGCGCCGGACCTGCGCGATCGGACGGTGGTGATCAACGGGCTCTCGAAGAGCTTTTCGATGACCGGCTGGCGGATCGGCTGGGCGCTCGGCCCCGCCGAGGTCATCGGCGCCATGCGGCGGCTGCAGGATCAGTCCACCTCCAACCCCACCTCCATCACCCAGAAGGCGGCGATCGCCGCCCTCCGCGGAGGCCTCGAATCGGTGGAGACGATGCGCAAGGCCTTCGACGAGCGCCGCCGCTTCGTCCAGCGGCGCCTCGCGGAGATCCCCGGCGTGAACTGCCCGGAGATCGGCGGGGCCTTCTACGCCTTCTTCGACGTCCGCCCCCTCCTCGATCGGAGGTTTTGCGGTGAGCCGCTCGGAGGCAGCAGCGCGCGCTTCTGCGAGCTCCTGCTGGAGGAGTTTCTGGTGGCGACGGTCCCCGGCTCGGCCTTCGGGGCCGAGGGCTTCGTGCGGCTCTCGTTCGCGACCTCGCTTGCCGAGCTCGAAAAGGGCCTGGACCGGCTCGAGCGCTTCGTCCGCTCGCTCGAATGAAATTTCTTGGGCTCCCCCCCGTGCGCTCGGGGGGACCTTCTGTTAGATAGGCGCCAGCCGCCGGCGGGGGCCGGCCGTGCCCTCGCGACGGCTGGAGGATCGATGCCGCGGCGCAAGGACATTCAAAGCGTTTTCGTTGTCGGGTCGGGTCCGATCGTCATCGGACAGGCCTGTGAGTTCGACTACGCGGGGGCGCAGGCCTGCAAGGCTCTCAGGCAGGTCGGCCTCCGCGTCGTCCTGCTGAATTCCAATCCGGCCACCATCATGACGGATCCGGAGATGGCCGATGCCACCTACATCGAGCCCATCACGGTGGAGACGGCCGAGCGGATCCTGGCCAAGGAAAGGCCCGACGCCATGCTCGCGTCGCTGGGAGGGCAGACCGGTCTCAACCTGGCGAAGGAGCTGGCGGAGCGGGGCATCCTCGAGAAGTACGGCTGCGAGCTGATCGGGGTGAAGCTCGATTCGATTCGCAAGGCCGAAGACCGCGAGCTTTTCAACCAGGCGATGGCCCGCATCGGCCTCGAGGTGCCGAAAAACGGCGTCGCCCACAGCCTGGAGGAGGCCCTCGCCATCGTCGAGCGCACGGGCTTCCCCGCCATCCTTCGGCCCTCCTACACGCTCGGTGGGACCGGTGGATCCATCGCCTACAACAAGGTCGAGTTCGTCGAGAAGGTGAAGGAGGCCCTGGCCGCCTCGCCGGTGGGCAGCGTGCTCATCGACCAGAGCGTGCTGGGCTGGAAGGAGATCGAGGTCGAGGTCGTCCGCGACCAGGCCGACCGGGTCCTCGTGGTCTGCTTCATCGAGAACGTGGACCCGATGGGCATCCACACCGGCGACTCGATCACCATCGCGCCGGCGCTCACGCTCTCCGAGGAGGAGCTCGCACGGCTGCGCGACGCCAGCGAGAAGATCATCCGCGAGATCGGCGTCGACAGCGGTGGGTGCAACATCCAGTTCGCCCTCGATCCGAGGAGCGGACGGCTGGTGGTCATCGAGCTCAACCCGCGCGTCTCTCGCTCGTCGGCGCTCGCTTCCAAGGCCACCGGCTATCCGATCGCCAAGTTCTCCGCGCTCTTGGCGCTCGGCTACACGCTGGAGGAGATCGAGAAGGAAGTCCTTCCCGGCGCTCCCGCCACCCAGGAACCTCGGGTGGACTTCATCGTCACCAAGGTTCCGCGCTTCGCCTTCGAGAAATTCCCCACCACCGACCCGCTCCTGACCACGCAGATGAAGAGCGTGGGGGAGGCGATGGCCATCGGCAAGACCTTCCGCGAGTCTCTGCAGAAGGCCCTTCGTTCCCTGGAGACGGGTAGCCACGGGCTGGAATCGCCCCTGGGCAAGCGGCCGTTGGAGCCCTACACGGAGGCGGACGTCGAGCGGATCCGCGCCGAGATCAAGCTGCCCACCTCGGAGCGCATCTACTGGATCGCGGAGGCCTTCCGCGCCGGCCTGGATCGTTCCGAGGTTCAGGCCGCGACCTCGATCGATCCCTTCTTCCTCGGCGAGATCGCAGCCATCGTGGAGGAGGAGCGGAAGATCGCGCGGGACGGCCTCGGCGACGCGGAGTCGCTTCGGCGCTACAAGGCGCAAGGGTTTTCCGACCGCCGCCTCGCCTTCCTCACGGGGACGACCGAGCGCGAGGTGCGCCGGCTCCGCCGCGACCTCGGCGTCCACGCCGCCTTTCGCCGCATCCGCGCCTACGCGGCGCAGGCCGACGGCGAGGTGGCCTACCTTTACTCCACCTACGGCAGCGACCTCTGCGATGCTCGCCCCTCCGATCGTCGCAAGGTGATGATCCTCGGCGGCGGTCCCAACCGCATCGGCCAGGGGATCGAATTCGACTACTGCTGCGTGCACGCCAGCTTCGCGCTCCGGGACGCGGGCTACGAGACCATCATGGTCAACTGCAACCCGGAGACGGTCTCCACCGACTTCGACACCTCCGACCGGCTCTACTTCGAGCCGCTCACCCTCGAGGACGTGCTGGAGATCGCGCGGGTGGAAAAGCCCGTCGGCGTCCTGGTGCAGTTCGGAGGACAGACCCCGCTGAAGCTGGCGGCGGCGCTCGAGGAAGCCGGGATCCCGATCCTCGGCACGCCGGTCGACGCCATCGATCGCGCCGAGGACCGGGAGCGCTTCACCGGCGTGGTGCAGAAGCTCGGCCTGCTCCAGCCCGAGCACGGCATCGCGCGCTCGCTGGAGGAGGCGCTGACGGTGGCCCGGGAGATCGGCTTCCCGGTGATCGTGCGGCCCTCCTACGTGCTCGGCGGGCGGGCGATGGAGATCTGCCACGACGAGGCGCAGCTTCGCGAATACCTCACCCAGGCCGTCCGCGCCTCCGAGGAGCGGCCCGTGCTGGTGGACCGCTTCCTGCGGGATGCCCACGAGGTGGACATCGACGTCGTCTGCGACGGCGAGCGCGTGGTGATCGGCGGGGTCCTGGAGCACATCGAGGAGGCGGGCGTGCACTCCGGCGACTCGGCCTGCTCGCTACCGCCGCATTCGCTTCCCGATTCGATCGTCCGCAAGATCGAGGCGCAGACCGCGGCCATCGCCCGGGAGCTCGGCGTGGTCGGCCTGCTCAACGCCCAGTTCGCCGTGCAGGGCGATCGAATCTACGTGCTGGAGGTCAACCCGCGCGCCTCGCGCACGGTCCCCTTCGTGGCCAAGGCCACGGGCGTGCCGCTGGCCAAGCTCGCCGCGGCGGCCATGGTGGGGCGCAGGTTGCCGCCCGACCTCCCGGATCGCCCCACGCTGCAGCGCTTCGCGGTGAAGGAGTCCGTCTTCCCCTTCCGGCGTCTCTCCGGCGTGGACCCGATCCTCGGCCCCGAGATGAAGAGCACGGGAGAGGTGATGGGCGTCGACCGCAGCTTCGCCCGGGCCTTCTGGAAGAGCCAGCTCGCCTCCGGAAACGCCCTGCCGAGGACGGGGCGCTGCTTCATCTCGGTCCGCGACGAGGACAAGCCCGCCGCCGCGGAGCTCGCCCGCCGGATGGTCGCCCTCGGCTTCGAGCTCATCGCCACGCGGGGGACCGCTCAGTACCTGCAGGAGCGAGGCATCCCCACCGACATGGTGCTGAAGGTGGCGGAGGGGCGGCCCCACGTGGTCGACAAGATCCTCGACGGGGCGATCCACCTCGTCTTCAACACCACTGCCGGGAAGAAGGAGCTGCAGGACAGCTATTCCATTCGAAGGGAAACGCTGAATCGCGGCATCCCCTACTTTACGACCATCGCCGGCGCTCGCGCGGCGGTGACTTCGCTGGAGGAAACACTGCACGGGGAGGTGGATCTCTTCCCGATCCAGGAGCTCTACCGGTTCAACGGCGTGAAGCACACCGGTTGACTCCGCTCGGTCGGGGATGCGATCCTCAACGAGCCGGGCGGCCGCTTCGACGGGGAAGGCGACCGCCCGCCTTTTTTGGTGAGGCCATGTCCGACAAGATCCCGATGACCCGCTCCGGCCACCGCAAGCTCATCGAGGAGCTCAAGCGGCTCAAGACGGTGGAGCGGCCATCGATCATCCGCGAGATCGAGGAGGCGCGCGCTCACGGCGACCTCTCGGAGAACGCCGAGTACAAATTCGCCAAGGAGAAGCAGGGGCATATCGAGGGGCGCATCCAGCAGGTGGAGGACTGGCTGGCCCGCGCCGAGGTCATCGACGTCTCCAAGCTCTCCGGCGACAAGGTCGTCTTCGGTGCCACCGTGACCCTGCTCGACGTCGACACCGACAAGACGGTCAAGTACCGCATCGTCGGCGAGCTGGAGGCCGACCTCAAGCAGGGGCTGCTCTCGGTGACCAGCCCGCTGGCACGCTCGCTGATCGGCCGGCGGGAGGGCGACGAGGTGGTGGTGCGGACGCCCGGAGGCGAACGCACCTTCGAGATCCTCGAAATCGCGTTCGTGGAGCCCGAGGACACGTCCGAGGAGCCGTGAGCCTCGCCGAGCTTCTCGAGCGAAAGCTCCATCCCCCTCTCCGTTTCGCCTGTCGTGGTGGAGGGGAGAGGGCCGCCCACCTTCGCGGCCTGGCGTTTCTCTGCGAGGCCATCGCCGGAGAGGCGGAGGCGGGTGGGCATGCGCGGGGCGGGTTCGAGGAGCTGATCGAGGCGGCGCGCCGCTTCGACCGGGCACCCCCGGAGCAGAAGGCGAGCCGGCTGCGAGAGGTCCTCGCCGCCGTGGATGCGCTGGCGGGCCTCCCGCCCGATCTGGCCGCATTCGTCGCCGAGGGCGGGGGAAAAGGCACCGAGGCCCTGGGAGGCGAGAGGAAAGCGACTCCCGACGGCGAGAGGAGCGGCGCCTCCGATGAAGGCGGCAGCGGCGGGCGAGATCGCGCCGAGCCGGTCGCCGGGGCGCGGCGAGTCTCCGCCGAGGTCCCGAGAGGCGTCACGGGAAGGGGAGAGACGCCGGGCGGCGCGAAGGCGGTCTCCTCGGCCCCGGAGGNCCTGAAGCTCGAGGCCCAGGACCCTCAGGCGCCTCCTCGGCGGCCGCGTCCTCGCCCGGAGCCGGCTCGCCCGCCCGGGCAGCGGGAATCGCCCGCTCCCGCGCGGATCGTGGTCCCCGCCTATGCCTCCGCGCTCGCGCAGCTCCCCCTGACCACCTTGCCGGGGGTCGGCCCTCGCACCGCCGAAGCGCTGGCGAAAAAAGGGATCGCCAGCGTGGCCCACCTCCTCTTCGACCTGCCGCGCGCGTACCAGGATCGGCGTGCCGTCCGGCGCATCCGCGACCTTTTGCCCGGCGAGCCGGTCCTTACCTTCGGCAGGGTGGTGGAGACGAAGGAGGTCTTCGTCCGCAAGACGCGGCGGAAGATCTTCCGGGTGGTCGTCGAGGACGGCACCGGTCGACTGGCGCTGACCTTCTTTCACACCTGGCCCGCGCTGCTTCGGCGCTTCCAGCCGGGCAAGGGCTTCTTCATCTGGGGGGAGGTCAAGCGCTTCGGCGGGAGCCGCCAGATCGTCCATCCTGAGGTGGAGGAGGCGGACGACCTCGACGAGGCCCGGCTCTCGGCCGGGCGGATCGTCCCCGTCTACCGGGGAATGGACGCGATCGGCCAGGGGCGGATCCGCGCCCTGGTCGAATGCGCCCTGCAGCGGCACCTGCACGAGCTGCCGGAGATCCTGCCCGAGGCGCTGCGGCGGGAGCGGGGTCTCCCCTCCATCCACGAGACCTTGCAGAACGTGCACTTCCCGCCAGCCGGTGCCGACGTGGAGGCGCTCGGCGCGGGTCTTTCGCCCTGGCATCGGCGCCTCGCCTACGAAGAACTCTTCCTCCTGTCGGTGGGCCTCGCGCTCAAGGCGCGGGGCGTGCGGGTGGAGCCGGGCCACGCCTTCGATACCTCTCCCGAGCGGCTCGGGCGTGCGCTCTCCTTCCTTCCCTTCACCCCCACCGCCGCCCAGCGGCGCGTGATCGAGGAGATCGCCCGCGACATGGCCGCGCCGGAGCCGATGAACCGGCTCCTGCAGGGCGACGTGGGCTCGGGCAAGACGGCAGTGGCACTGGTGGCTTGCCTGCTCGCGGTCTTCGATGGCAAGCAGGCCGCCGTCCTCGCGCCCACCGAGATCCTCGCCGAGCAGCACTACCGCAACTTCTCCCGATTGCTCGAGGGCTCCGGAATCGAGGTGGCGCTCCTCGTCTCCACCCGCGGCGCGCGCACCGCCGGCGAGGCGAGGGCGCGGATCGCCTCCGGTCAGGCGCAGATCGCCGTCGGCACCCACGCCTTGATCTCCGCCGCCTCCACCTTCCACGACCTCGGCCTGGTCGTCATCGACGAGCAGCACCGCTTCGGTGTCGAGCAGCGGGCCGAACTCATCGCCAAGGGGAGGCGCCCGGACGTGCTGGTGATGACCGCCACGCCCATTCCCCGCACGCTCTCCCTGGTCCTGCACGGCGAGCTCACCCAGTCGGTGATCGACGAGCTGCCGCCGGGCCGGACTCCGGTCCTCACCAAGGTCCTGCCGGCCCGCGAGCGCGAGCGCGCCTATCGGCTCATCGAGAAGGAGCTCGCCAGGGGACGGCAGGCCTACGTGGTCTATCCACTCATCGAGGAGAGCGAGCGCAGCGACCTGGAGGACGCCACCCGCGGACTGGAGCGGCTGGAGGCGCGCTTCTCCGGGCGGCGGCTGGCGCTCCTTCACGGGCGGATGAAGGCCGACGAGCGCGACGCGATCATGGAGGCCTTCCGCCGCGGCGAGATCGACGTCCTGGTCTCCACCACCGTGGTCGAGGTGGGCGTGGACGTTCCCAACGCCACCGTGATGGTGGTGGAAAACGCCGAGCGCTTTGGCCTCTCGCAGCTCCACCAGCTCCGCGGCCGGGTGGGGCGGGGCGGCGAAAAGAGCGTCTGCCTCCTCATCGACCACGGCACGGCCGAGGGCGGCCGCGCCCGCGAGCGTCTCGCGACCCTGGAACGAACCAACGACGGCTTCGTCATCGCCCAGGCCGACCTGGAGATCCGCGGCCCCGGGGAATTCCTCGGCACCCGCCAGGCCGGATTGCCCGAGCTGCAACACGCCGACCTGGCGCGCGACGCGCGCCTGCTCGAGCAGGCCCGCAGCGACGCCTTCCACCTCGTGGCCCGCGACCCGGACCTCGCCGCCCCCGAGCATCGGCGTCTCAAGGCCGAGGTGATGGAGCGATTTGCCGAGCGCATGAGCCTCGCCCGCGTCGGCTGACTCGCCAGCGGCCCCTTTCAGAACGAGGAGCCGGGGAGGAGGAGGAAGGCCTCTTCCTTTTCGGTGCTCTCGCGGCCGAGGATGGCGTTGCGGTGGGGGAAGCGACCGAAGCGGTCGATGATCTCCTTGTGGCGGATGGCGTAGTCCAGAAAGGAGAGGTAGCGATCCTTCACGGCTTCGGGGGCGGCGTCGGCGAGCGCCTGGTAGAGCTCGACCGAGCGGGCCTGCAGCTCCCGGTTCTCGGCGTGCTCCAGCGGCAGGTAGAAGAAACTGCGTTCGATGGGGCTCAGCGCCTGGTCGTGGCCGAGCGCGAGCCCCTCGACGACCAGGGCCTGGGCCTTCGGATCCTGCGCGAAGGCCTCGGGCCTTCCGCGGTGGATGTGGCGGGGAAACTGATCGAGGAGGAGGAGCAGCGCCATGCGGCCGCGCGGCGTCGCGGCCCAGTCGTCGAGCTCGCCGGCGGCAGCGGCGCGCGCATCCTCTCCGAAGCGCTCGGTGACGAGGCGATCGGTCTCGGCCGAGCGCCCGAACCAGAGCTCGTAGCGCGCCGGATCGAAATCCCAGCCGAGCTCTTCTTCCGGGCCGAACCAGAACTCGAGGATCTCCTTCGCGCGCTCCATCCACCCTCCTGCCGAGCCGGCTTGCGCTCCTCGTGTGGCGAGAGCTCCACGCTTCGACGCTAGCCCCTTTCGCCCGGCAAGGGTACCTCTCGGCGAAATTGCGGCTGCCCCCGCATCGGGATTTCGGCTAGGTTGCGCGCGATGGACGCCAAAGGCCGATTTTTCGTCTTCGAGGGGATCGACGGGGCCGGCACGACCACCCAGGCGCGGAGGCTCGCGCGAAGACTGGAGGCGGCAGGGGCGCGGGTGCTGCTCACCGCCGAGCCCTCGGAGGGACCGGTGGGCAAACAGCTTCGGGCGATCCTGGAGCGCCGGCTCTCCCCGACCGGGGCAGGGGAATGGGATGGCCGCACCCTGGCGCTCCTCTTCGCGGCGGATCGGCTGGACCACTACCTCGGTCAGATCCGGCCCGCCCTCGAGGCCGGCGTCCACGTGGTCTGCGACCGCTACGTCCTGTCCTCGGTCGCCTACCAGGGCATGGCCGCGCCGCGGGAGTGGATCCGCGCCCTCAACCGCTTCGCCGCGCCGCCCGACCGCACGTTCTTCTTGCGGGTTCGACCCGAGGTGGCGCTGGAGCGAAGGCTGCGCGAAAGCGGTGCGCCCCAGCTCTTCGAAACCCTCCCGCAGCTCGAGCTGGTGGCGCGGCTCTACGAGGAGGCGGAGCAGGTCCTTCGGTCGCGCCACCGGGTGGTGACCATCGACGGCGAACTCTCCCCCGACGAGGTCGACGAGGCGATCTGGGCGCACGTTCGGCCCCTGCTCGACGCTTGAGCAGGGGGCTCAGCCGGTGACGACGAGGGGGCGGTCGGCGTGCGGGTGTTGGAGCACGGTGGCGCGCACGCCGAAGACCTCCGTGACGCGCTCCTCCGTCAGCACCTCCCACGGCGTTCCCTCCGCCGCGATCCGTCCGCCGTGCAGGAGGACGAGGCGTTCGGCGTAGACGGCGGCGAGGTCGAGGTCGTGGAGGATGGCCAGCACGGCGGTGCCGCGCGCACAGAGATCCTTGGCGGCGCGAAGGATGGCGTGCTGGTGCTCCAGGTCGAGGTTGTTGGTCGGCTCGTCGAGGAGCAGCGCCTGCGGCGAACCTTCGGGCGCGCCGGCGAGCTGGGCGAGGACGCGAGCGAATTGCACCCGCTGGCGTTCGCCACCGGAGAGGGTGGGGTAGAGCCGATCGGCCAGGTGCAGGGCGCCCGCCCTCTGCAGCGCCTCCTCCACGAGCCGGTCGTCGCCCGGATGCGGGGGATGGGGGAGCCGGCCCATCCGCGCCACCTCGAAGACGGTGAAGGGGAAGCCGAGCGAGGACTCCTGGGGGAGGAGCGCGAGCTGCCGGGCGCGCTCGCGGGCGGGGATCGACTTCAGCCGCTGCCCGGCGAAGCGCACCTCGCCATCCTCCAGGGGGAGTTCGCCGCTGATGGCGGCGAGCAGAGTCGACTTGCCCGCGCCGTTGGGGCCGAGGACGCCGACGAATTCACCGGGCGCGACTCGAAGGTCGACGCCCCGGAGGATCTCGCGGCTCCCCCGCCGCACCCGCAGGTTTTGGACCTCGATCACCATGACCCGCGTCCTCGCCGGCGAAGGAGAAGGTAGAGGAAGAACGGCCCGCCGATCATCGCCGTCAGCGCTCCGATGGGAAGTTCCGCGGGCGCCGCCACGGTGCGGGCGACCAGGTCCGCGAGAAGGAGGAGGGTGGCGCCGCCGAGGGCCGCGGCGGGGAGAAGGGCGCGGTGGCCGGGGCCGATGACGAGGCGGAGGAGATGCGGGATCACCAGTCCGACGAAGCCGATGGTCCCCGTCGCTGCGACCGAGACGCCCACGCCCAGCGCGGTGAGGAAGACCAGGCGACCCTTGAGCCGCTCCACCTCCACGCCGAGGTGATGCGCCTCCCGCTCGCCGAGGACGAGGGCGTCGAGCTCGCGCGAAACCCGCACCGCGGCGAAGAGGACGAAGGTGACCGGGACGCCCACCCAGACCACTTGGGTCCAGGTGGCGCCGCCGAGGCTACCCAGGCTCCAGAGGGTGAGGGCGCGCAGCTGCGTGTCCGTGGCGAGGAAGCTCAAGAGGCCCGTTCCCGCACCGGCGATGGCCGCGACCGCCATGCCGGCCAGAAGCAGCACCGTCACGTCGGTGCTGCCGCCGCGCTGGCCCAGCCGCCGCACCAGGGTGGTGGCGCCGAGCGCGCCGGCGAAGGCCACCGCGGGCAGGGCGGCGGGGCCGACGACGCTGGCGAGGCTGCCGCCGAAGACGATGAAGAGGGCCGCCGCCAGCATGGCGCCGCCGGAGATGCCCAGGAGCGCGGGATCGGCGAGCGGATTGCGGAAAAGTCCCTGCAGGAGGGCGCCGCAGCTCGCCAACGCGCCTCCGACGAAGACCCCGAGGACCACCCGCGGCAGGCGGATCGTCCAGAAGACGGCGGAGGCGGTGGCGTCCACCGAGTCCGCGGAGACGAGCCCGAGTCCGGAGAGAAGGATGCGAAGGATCTCTTTCGGCGCGATCGGCACCGCCCCGATGGAGGCGGAAAGCAGCGCGGCGAGCGCGAGAAGCACCGCGAGGCTGCCGATGCCGATGCGCGCGCGGCGCCCCCGGCTCCGGGCCGGGAGCGCCACCGGACGGGCCCGCTCCGAGACCGCCGCCCTCATCGGGCCTCCTTCGCCTCCAAGAGCTGCCGGGCGAGCTGGCTGACCGCCTCGCCGACGCGCGGCCCCATCCCGAGCAGCAGGGTGTCCTCCAGCACCACCATCCTCTTCGCCTTGCCGGCGGGCGTGAGGGAGAGCCCGGGAACGCTCCACAGCTTTTCCGGGCCGCCGAGGGATGCCAGCGTCCGCTCGGTGACGAGGAGGACGTCGGGCTGCGCGGCCACGAGCGCCTCGGTGCTGATGGGCCGATAGCCCTGGAAGGAGTCCACGGCGAGCTTTCCGCCGGCCATGGCGATCACCTCGGATGCCACCGTCTCCTTGCCGCCCACGTTGAGGACCGAGGGGGTGGGGGAGAAGAGGAAGAGCACCCGGGGCGCGGCGGCGCGGACCTTGTCGCCGAGCGCCTTCGCCTCCTGCACCTCGCGATCGAGGCGCTGGACGAGCGCATTTCCGGCCTCGACCCGGCCGATGGCCTCGGCCACCGTGCCGATGCGCTTCCGCGCCGACTCGAGGTCGGAGACCTCGTCGACGACCACCACGCGCACGCCGGCCTTGCGGAGCTGGTCGAGGGCGGCGGGCGGGCCGGCGAGGGCGCTGGCGACGACCAGCGTCGGCCGCAGCGAGAGGACGCCCTCCGCCGCGAACTTCCGGTAGTAGCCCACCTTGGGGAGCTTCTCGACCTCGGCGGGGTAGCCGCTCGAGCTGTCGACGCCGACGACGTGCTCGCCCGCGCCGAGCGCGAAGACGAGCTCGGTGATGTCGAAGCCGAGGGTGACGATGCGCTCCTCCCCCTTCTCGGCCGCAGCGGCGAGCGGGAGGGCACAAAGGGCGGCGGCGGCCGCCAGGGCCGCCGTCTTCACGATCCTTGCCTTCGCTGCGTTCTCAGACACGGTGTGCTTCCTCGAGCTGGCAAAGCAAGGCGCGCCAATTCTCGGCCTCCGGAATGCCCGGCTTCCGCTCGCCGAAGAACTGGGCGATGAGCTCGCCGTCGGGGTCGAAGAGCTCGATCGAGTTCACGTCGCCGTCGACCGTGGGCTTGGTCACGCGCCAGGCCTCGGCCACGCGGTCGGTGCGAAGGTGCAGGTTGAAGCCGTGGTCCAACACGTTGATCCAGGGGCCGAGCGGTTTGACGTTCTGCACGGGCCCCGTGTGGATCTGGATCATGCCCGGATTCCCGACGAAGACCATGATGGAAACGCCCTGCTTGGCCGCCTCCTCCAGGACCGCGGTGGCGACCGCGGGGGAGAGCTGGACCGCCAGCCGCTCGTCCGCCAGGCGCATCGCGTCGAGGCGGTGCAGCTTGTGCTTGCGCAGCAGCGGGTAGAAGTCGTGGGTATCCTTCAGATCCCGCCAGCCCTGCAGGAAGGCCTCCTTGTCGACCTGATCGACGGGGAGGTTGTCCTCCTTGGGCATGGGCTTGTCGGAGGGCGCCCAGGGCTGATTGGCGGCGAAGCGCTCCACCAGGGCGTCGAAGGCGGCCTCGTCGCTCTCGGCCTCGAGCCAGATCTTGTGGATGGCATCGCCGGCGTGGTCGAAGAACTGCAGGCTGTAGCGGTGCTCGCCGTCGCGCTTCTCCCGCACGGCGAAGACCGAGTGCCAGGGGGAGAAGAAGAAGCGCAGGTCGATGTCGCGGGAGTGGAAGATGCCGCCGACGGGCGAGAACTCCGGCGCGGGATAGGTGCCACGCTTCTCGTGCACGCAGCTTTCGTTGCGGGTCAGCGCCATCACCGGCCCGAGCTTGCCGAGCGCCTCGAGGATCTCGCGGAACTCGGGGCGAAGCAGGGTGGCGTCCGGCCGCGAGGCCACGAGCATCGCCTCGGAGATGCCGAGCTGCTGGGCCGCATCACGGGCCCGGATCTTCGGGTTCTCCTGAACCAGCTTCTGGTAGTCGGCCCAGATGGCGGCCGGGTCGAAGGGCCTTTCGAGGACGGGTGCGGTCGTGCTCATCACTCGATCTCCTTGTAGCGGAAGGTGGGGAAGCCGGCGGCATCGCCGGAATAGTAGGTGATCATCTGGAGGGCGTAAGCCTTCCCTTCGCTGCTGCGGACCACGTAGACCCGCTCGTTCGGCGTGAGGCGGTGGGTTTCCCGGTCGTAGCTGTACCACCCGCCCTCCTGATGGAAGGCGAGGTCCGCCTCCTCGAGCTCGGGGTCGGTGATCGGCTTCGCGTCCTGGACGTAGCCCTCCTCGGGAGCGGACTCGACCTCCTCCAGGGTCACGCCGTCGATCGTCGCCACTTCCACCCCGGCGTCGCCGTTGGAAGCGATGAGGAACCGCTTGAAGGCGAGGTCCCAACCCGCGCTCTCGTCCACGATCTCACCGGCGTCCAGGTCGAAGAAGACCCAGGCATCCTCGGCCCTGGCGTCGATGACCACGGCGTCCGCGGGGAGAACCGGCTCGAACTCCTTGACGACGAAGGTGGGATGACCGGCCTCGCCGTCCTTGTAGTAAGAGAGCATCTGCACCGCGAAGGCCTTCTTCTCCGCGTTCACCACCACGTAGAC
>NICF_comb_assmDRAFT_10001481_pt1 | contig 18544 bp, 15 predicted proteins | sample NewIslPassag4_SG_FD_11279 | JGI IMG/M metagenome (IMG submission 11279) | reverse complement strand
CTCCGTTCCGTTATTGGGCGCGCGTCGCCCAACGCAAAATGTTCCTGATCGCTTTTTGCGGGATTTTGGAATCGTTTGGGACGTTGCATCGTACAGGCTGTCCGGCCTCCTCATACACTGCAAGTAACCTTGCGAGGCATGTCCTGCGGCAAGCCGAACAAGGGGCGAGGGCAGTAAGGAAAAGAGGTCGGACAAAAATGCATGACATCATGATCATCACGACCATCGCCGCATTTTTGTGCACCATCGCGATTATTTTCTGGCGTCCTCATATAAATGAAGCCATTCCGGCGGCCGCCGGCGCCATCGTCGTGCTTTTGAGCGGCAGCGTGGCGCTGGCCGACGTAAAGACCATCGCGGCGACGATTGGCGAGGCGGCCATCACGATCATGGCCACCATCGTCATGGCCGGCGTACTGGAAAGCTTCGGCTTTTTCCGCTGGGCGGCGGAACGGATGATGGCGCAGGCGAAAGGTTCCGGATACCGCCTGTTCTGGTATGTGATTCTGCTGTGTTTTTTGATGACGATGTTTCTGAACAATGACGGCAGCATCCTGATCACAACGCCGATCCTGCTGATGCTATTGTATCGCCTGAACCTGAAGCCGCACCAGAAAGTGCCTTACCTCATTTCCGGCTCGCTCATCGCCACCGCCTCCAGCGCCTCCATCGGCGTGAGCAACCTGGTGAACCTCATCGCGCTGAAAATCGTCGGCATGGATCTGTACATGCAAACCGCCATGATGTTTGTGCCGTCGTTTTTGGGGCTGGCGCTGTTAAGCCTGCTTTTGTTCGTGAACTTTTACCGGGTCATTCCCCGCAAGCTGCAGCCGCTTAGACCGGGACACTGGCACATGCCGCTGGGAGAGCGGGACCACCCGTTGAAAGGCGAAGCCGCGCCTATTCCGAAGGAGAATCGGGCGCGGCTTATGCGAAACATTTTGCTCTTTGTGTTTGCGGTGAGAATCGGCCTGTTCGCCGCCTCCATGCTCGGCATCCCCATCGCGCTCGTGGCCGTGCTGGGTTCGGCGGCGTTGCTGGTGTGGCGTTGGCATTATTTGCGCGTATCTCCCCGCGACATCCTGAGGAAAACGCCGTGGCACATTTTCCTGTTCGCCTTTTCGATGTACGTGATTGTTTACGGCCTGAGCAATATCGGGCTCACCGCCTTTCTGGCCGAACTTCTGGAGCCCGTCCTGTCCCAAAGCCTGCTGGCGGCGAGCATCGGCATGGGCGCGTTGCTGTCGGTTTTGTCCAACGTGTTCAACAATCACCCGGCGCTGATGGTCGGCACGATGTCGCTGACCCAGATGAGCCTGGACCCGCTTACCCTCAAAATCGCGTACCTGGCCAGCGTCATCGGCAGCGATTTCGGGTCGCTCCTGTTTCCCGTCGGCACGTTGGCCACGCTGATGTGGATGCATCTCCTCCGAAAAGGGCATGTCCATATCAGCTGGTCCGAGTACGTTAAAGTGACGTTCCGCGTCATCCCGATCAGTTCGGTGTTTACGCTGGTGCTGTTGGCGTATTGGGTGGAATGGCTGTTCTAAGAGGAGAAGAGCGAAAGCAGCGACAGCCACAAGAAAAGGCCGGACAGCGTCACAAACAGCACCGGGACCGTGAGGATGATGCCGGCTTTGAAATAGTAGCCCCAGCCGATGCGAATGCCCCGGGCCGCCAGAATGTGCAGCCAGAGCAGCGTCGCCAGCGAGCCGATGGGCGTGATTTTGGGCCCCAGGTCGGAGCCGATCACATTGGCGACAATCAGCGATTCACGCAGCAAACCGGAAGCTTGCGTGCTCGCAATGGCCAAAGCGTCGATCATGACCGTCGGCAGGTTGTTCATGACGGAAGCGAGAAGGGCCGCGAGAAAACCGCCGCCGAGGGCGGCTGCGTACAGCCCGTGCTCCGCGAAAAACTGAAACGCCCGCCCCAACTGGTCGGTCAGCCCCGCGTTTTTGAGCCCGTAGACGACCACATACATGCCGATGGAGAAAGCGATAATGTGCCAGGGAGCATAGCGGACAAGCTTGCGCATATGGATCACCCGGCTTTTGCGGGCCAGAAAGCAAAAGACGAGCGCCGCGGCACCGGCCATCAGGGATACGGGAATTTTCGTCCATTCGCTGATGAAATAGGCGGCCAGGAGGGCGCCCAGCACCGGCCATGACAAGCGGAAGAGGCGCCGGTCCTTGATGGCGTCCGCCGGTTGTTTGAGCTGGTGAAGATCATAGCGGTCCGGAATGCCCCGGCGGAAATAGAGGCAGAGCACCAGCAGGCTGGCGGCAACGGAGAAGAGCGCCGGCACGGCCATTCGCACGGCATATTGGACAAACCCGATGCCGAAAAAATCGGAAGAGATGATGTTGACCAGGTTGCTGATGATCAGCGGCAGCGAAGCGGTGTCGGCAATGAAGCCGCCGGCCATCACAAAGGGCAGGACCATCCGGTCCTCGAACTGGAGCGCCCGCACCATCGCGAGCACGATGGGCGTCAGGATCAGCACGCCGCCGTCATTGTTGAAGAAGACGGAAACCGCCGCGCCCAGAAGGACGATGTAAACAAACATCCGCTTCCCGCTGCCTTCGGCCAGCCGCGCCATATGCAGCGCCGCCCACTCGAAAAATCCAATCTCGTCAAGGATCATGGAAATGATAACGGCCGCGATAAAAGCCAGCGTTGCGTTCCAGACCATTTGGGCGACGGTGCCCACATCGTGAAAATCGACGATGCCGAAGATCAAAGCCAGCGCGGCTCCGCCGCATGCGGACCAGCCGATGTTCAATCCTTTGGGTTGCCAAATGATCAGAATCAGCGTGAGAATAAAAATAAGGACGGCAATAATGGATGACATGGGTGCCACCTGACATGCGTGTCGAAACTTGTGCAACGAAAGTAGTATAATGCACCCATAAGCATGCATCAATTGTTTTTTGAACGGGAAAGGAGGCGGTCCGGAGATGGCGGATGCCGCGGAGACGACGGAATCGAAACGCGTATACCGCGTGGAAGGCTTCACTTGCGCAAGCTGCGCGGGCAAGTTTGAGGAAAACGTAAAACGGCTGCCGGGCGTTCGGGATGCCATCGTCAATTTCGGCGCTTCCAAAATCACGGTGTTCGGCGAAGCGACCATCGAGGAACTGGAAAAAGCGGGCGCTTTCGAAAATCTCAAGGTGACGCCGGATGATCCGTACGGGCATGCCGGATTTGACAGGCCTGCGCCGCGGATCAAAAAACATGTCCTTCTCTGGGCTTCGGCTTTATTGCTTGCGTTCGGATTTGTGTCCCATTTTGTCAACGGTGAGGCGAACCCGGCGACGATCCTCCTTTTCGCCGCCTCCATGGTGACCGGCGGCTATTCGCTGTTTCGGACCGGCCTTATCCATTTGTTCCGCCTCGAATTCGACATGAAAACGCTGATGACGGTGGCCATTGCCGGGGCGTGTATCATCGGCGAATGGGCGGAGGGGGCTGTGGTCGTCGTCCTGTTTGCCGTCAGCGAGGCGCTGGAGCGGTATTCCATGGAGCGTGCGCGGAAATCCATCCGCTCGCTGGCGGAGATGGCGCCCAAAGAGGCGCTGATCCGGAAGAACGGCCGGGAAATGCGGGTGCCGGTGCGGGAAATCGAAATTGGCGATCTGATGATCGTAAAGCCCGGAGAACAAATGGCCATGGACGGCATAGTGGCGGCGGGCGCATCCTCCGTCAGTCAGGCCGCCATTACCGGCGAATCCGTTCCCGCTATGAAAACCGTTGGGGATGAAGTCTATGCGGGCACGCTGAACGGTGAGGGCCTGCTGGAAATTCGCGTCACGAAACGCTCGCAGGACACTGCGCTGGCGAAAATCCTGCATCTCGTGGAAGAAGCGCAAATGAAGCGCGCGCCTTCCCAAACCTTTGCCGACAAATTTGCGAAACATTACACGCCGCTGATCATGGCCGCCGCGGCGCTCGTGGCCGTGCTGCCGCCGCTTTTGATGGGGGAAAGCTGGGAAAAGTGGATTTATCAAGGCTTGGCGGTGCTTGTCGTCGGCTGTCCCTGTGCGCTGGTCATTTCCGCGCCAGTCACCATTGTTTCAGCCATCGGGAATGCGGCCAAAAACGGCATATTGTTCAAAGGCGGCGTATCTCTCGAGGAGCTTGGGGCCGTCAAGGCCATGGCCTTCGACAAAACGGGAACGCTGACGAAAGGCGTGCTGGCGGTGACGGACTTTGCGGCCGCAAGCGGTGCCGATCCGCTTGATACGCTGGCGCACGTGGCGGCGCTGGAATCCCGCCTGCGGCATCCCCTCGCTGAAGCGGTGGTCCGCAAGGCCGAATCGGAAAACGCGCCCTATATGGGCATGGAAGTTCGCGATGTGGTTTCCGTTACCGGCAAAGGTGTTCATGGGGTAATTAACGGGGTAAAATATTTTGCCGGAAGTCCTCAATGGCTGGAAGAAATGGGCATTCAAGCGGCGCCGGAACTGAAGCGCCGGATGGAAGAGTGGATCGCCCAGGGAAAAACCGTCATGGCGGCGGGCACGGAAACGCAAATGACGGCGGCATTGGCCGCTGCGGATGAAATGCGCGAAAACGCGCCGGAAGTGATCCGAAAGCTCCATCGCCTGGGGATTGGCAAGACCGTCATGCTGACCGGCGATCATCGCGAGACCGCCCGGGTCGTCGCCGATCGGCTGGGCGTCAGCGAGTTTCAAGCGAATTTGATGCCGGAGGAAAAACTGCAATTCATGCAAAAGCTCCGCTCCGCATGGGGGAAAACGGCCATGGTGGGCGACGGCGTCAATGACGCTCCCGCGCTGGCCGCCGCGACGGTGGGCATTGCCATGGGCGGCGCGGGGACGGATGCGGCCATTGAAACGGCGGATGTGGTGCTGATGGCGGATGATCTGGGCAAGCTGCCGTTTGCCGTCAAGCTCAGCCGCAAAGCTCTGCGCATTATCAAACAGAATTTCGCGCTGGCGCTGGCCATGAAACTTGCGGCCTTGCTCCTGGTGGTGCCGGGATGGCTGACGCTGTGGCTCGCCATTGTCTCCGACATGGGCGCCACGCTCATCGTAACCCTTAACGGGATGCGGCTTATAAAAGAAAAAGATTAGGAATAGATATCAATCCCGATCCGAATAGCCCGAAAGAGTCATTTACCGCGCAAAGCCGTTTGTAAGAAAATCGAGGGGAGAGGAGAGGGAAAGGAGAATTCGTTCGTGAAAAAATTCATCGCTTTCGCCGCACTGGTTATCGCCACAATGGTATTTGCCGGCACGGCTTTCGCGCACACCAAGCTGACCGCATCGGCTCCTGCGGAACATGCGGTGGCCGAAAGCCCCGTGACGGAAATTGTGCTCGATTTCAACACCGATATCGAACCGGTCAGCCGCATGACCGTTACCAATGAACGCGGGGAAGAGGTGGCCGTGGCGGATGTCCAGGTATCCGGAGCCAGGCTGACCGGCAAGCTGGCGGATCCGCTCCCCAATGGCTCCTATACGGTATCCTGGAAAATCATCGGCGCCGACGGGCATGCGGTCAGCGGCAGCTATGCCTTTGCGGTGAACGTGCCGCAAGCTGCCGAACCGCCGAACGCCGCAACGGCGGAAAATTCGTCCCCCGCCGGACATCACGAACATGCCGACCATGCGGCATCCTCTGCGGCCGCGCCTTCGGCTGAAGTTGCCGAACCGGCCGTTTCCGCGCAAGAGCAGAAGGCGGCCCCGGCTTCTGCGGCCGCTCCGGAAGCGCAAGCCGGAAGCGATGCGCAAGCAGGCGCCGCCGGGAATGCGGCCCAAACGGGAGTTTACTGGATCGTTGCGGCGGCGGTCATCGTTCTTGCGGCTATTGCGGTTTTGTTGCGCATGAGAAAGAAGCGTTCCTAAGTTCATAATAAAAGAACGGAGATTTAAGCCATTTGCGCTGCTTTACGTGGTGAGACGAAATGAGTACCAGCGAACCGCGGGACCGTTTATCCCCCGCCCGCGCCCGGATTCCTTTCCGGCACGGTGCCATTGGCATCGAAACGGTGGAGCGGCGCATCGTCCGGCTCGTTTACCAGTTTTCAGGCGGCGCGGACCAAAACGCCGTGGATTGGTCATCGACGATGGCCATCGTCAAGAGCAACTATCCCGCTCCAGAGCTGCGTTGGTCGGAAAACGGCGGACGCATCGCGGTGCGGGCGGGAGATCTCGTCCTGGAACTGGACCAAACGGACGGAAATGTTACAGCCCGGCTGCAGCCGGACGGGGAAAACGGCGCCGGAGCGCTGACGGCAGAGCTTGAGGTGACGCGTCAGCCGGACGGCGACATCGTCTGCGCCGGCCGTCTGCACCCGGAATCATCGGTGTTCGGGCTCGGGGAGACGACCGGTTTTCTCGACAAACGGGGCGAAAAATACGTGCTGTGGAACACGGACGCCAATGTTCCCCACGTCCCGGAGACGCCGTCCCTTTATCAGTCCATCCCGGTGCTGTACCATTTTTTTAAAGACGGACAGGCTTACGGGCTGTTTGTCGACTATCCCGGGCGGCTGACCTTTGATATGCGCTCGCAACCCGACCGGTTCCTTGTTTCGGCGCCTGCCGGGCGGCTGGATCTGTACCTGATTTTCGGGCCTTCCCTGAAAGAGGCCGTATCGGGTTATACGCGGCTTACCGGACGGATGGAGCTTCCGCCCCTGTGGGCCATCGGCTACCATCAGTCGCGTTACAGCTACACCTCAGCCGAACAAGTGCTGGACATCGCCCGCACGTTCCGCCGGAAACGGATTCCACTGGACGCCATTTACCTGGACATTCACTACATGGACGGCTTTCGGGTGTTTACGTTCGATCCGGAGCGGTTTGCCAAGCCGCCCGAACTTGTCGCGGAGCTGGCCGCCATGGGCGTCCATGCGGTGCCCATCGTCGATCCGGGCGTCAAGATCGACCCGAACTATTCCGTTTACCGGGAAGGCGTTGAGAAAGGATATTTTCTCCGCAAAGCGGACGGCAAGATGTTCGTCGGCAAGGTGTGGCCCGGCGACAGCGCATTTCCCGATTTTACCCATCCCGAGGTGAGGCGTTGGTGGGGGAACCTGCATCGTTTCTATACGGATCTTGGCATCCGCGGCATCTGGAACGATATGAACGAGCCCGGCATTTTTGACCGCGAATCGCTGACGATGGATCCGGACGTGATCCATGATAACGACGGCCATCCGAAAACCCATGGCGAATTGCACAATCTGTACGGGCTGCAAATGACCCGCGCCACGTACGAGGCGCTGGCCGAACAACTGGGCGGCGAGAGGCCCTTCATCGTCTCGCGGGCCGGTTATGCCGGCATCCAGCGATACGCTTGCGTGTGGACGGGAGACAATCGCAGCTATTGGGAGCACTTGGCCATGTCGGTCCCGATGATCCTGAACCTCGGGCTGTCCGGCGTGGCCTTCGCCGGCGCCGACATCGGCGGGTACGGACATCACGCGACGGGCGAGCTTTTGGCGCGGTGGACGCAGCTTGGCGCTTTTTACCCGTTCTGCCGCAACCACAATGAGATCGGGCGGACGGATCACGAGCCGTGGCGGTTCGGCGAAAGGATCGAAGCCATTTGCCGCCGTTACATCGAGCTGCGTTACCGTTGGATGCCGCATCTGTACAATCTGTTCAGGGAAGCGTCCCTGACCGGAATCCCCATCTGGCGGCCGATGGCGCTGGAATACCCGCACGATAAGCGGGCGCGGAAGCTATGCGACCAGTTCCTGCTGGGCGCCGATGTATTGATCGCGCCCATCCTGCGGCCGGATACGTCCTATCGGGCCGTTTATTTGCCGGATGGCGCCTGGTACGACTACTGGAGCGGCGCCTGCATGGCCGGCGGCAGGCCGGTGCTGGCGGAAGCGCCGCTGGAAATCATGCCGATTTACATCCGGGCCGGCGCCATTCTGCCGGAAACCGGCGTGCGGCAGCATGCCGCGGACACCGGCGAAGGCGACGAGCTGACGTTCCGCGTGTACATGCCGCAGCGCCTCGAGGGATGGACGGAACTGGCCTATGAACTGTATGAAGATGACGGGCTGACGGACGCGTACAAGCGGGGCGCATACAATGTGCTCCGGCTGGAGCTTCTGGTGGACGAAGGACGGTTGCGGGCCGCCTGCAGATATGTTTATCAAGGATGGAGGAAGATCAGGGAGGAAGTGACCGTGCGCCTCATCGGTATGAATCGTCCGGCGCGGAGCGGTCCGAATGCCGGCGGTCATACGCTGACGGTGAAAAATGATGAGGATGCGGGCGTTGCCGAATTCCGCCTGACCGTGGCGCCGGATGGCCGTGCCGGAACGGGGCAGGTCTTTGCGGCGGAGATCATCTGGTAAAAATGTTTTGCCATGCGTTTGATCACACCGCGCTTCCCTTGGGCGTGCTATAATAGGCTGAAAAATGTTCTCAAGTATCCGAGGGAGAATGCGGATGGGTAACGATATGAACGATCGCCGCGCACCCGGCGGCCGGCGGGCGGCCGTCCGGCTGGTGTATGCCATCATCCTGTTTACGTTTCTCGACCTGTTTGCCCAGCTGCCCGTGATGAGCACGTATGCGGCGTCGCTGGGCGCCGGCGCGGCCATCGCTGGCTTTGCCGTCGGCCTGTATTCGCTGACCAACATGTTCGGCAACATGGTGTCCGGCATTTTCACGGACCGGTTCGGCGCCGCCCGGATGCTGAAAATCGGTTTGCTTGCCGCCAGCTTCGCGCTGCTTTCCTACAGCCTGGTTTCGGACGTAACCAGCTTACTTGCCGTGCGGTTCGCGCACGGTTTTTTGAGCGGCCTGATTGTTCCGGCGGCATTTACCTATATGGCCAACCAAACGCGCCTTGAAAAGCAGGGCAGCCAAAGCGCCGTCAACGGCGCCTTCGTCGGCATGGCGGCCATCATCGGGCCGGCTTACAGCGGCATCATGGCCAGCCGCACGTCGGTGCCGGCCGTGTTCGCCACCATCGCCGCGCTGGGGATCATCCTGCTGGTCCTGTCCCTGCGCATGCTGAAGCCGCAGCAAGCTGCCGACGCCGCCAAGAGCCGCAAGGCGAAGGGCGGCAAGCTGCGGCTGAGCGCCGGTTTGGTTCAGGCCTATGCCGGTTCGTTTTTCCTGATGTTTTCCCAGGGGGCGCTGGCGTATCTGCTGCCGCTGCATGTGGAAAGCCTGGGTTACACCTCCCGCATGAGCGGCATGCTGATGAGCACCTTCGGCGTTGTGGCGGTGATCATTTTTCTCTTGCCCACCAACCGGCTGTTTGACCGTGTGAACCCCGTTGTCAACCTGGCGGCGGGCCTCGGCCTTATGGGAATCAGCCAGATCCTGCTGGGCCAAAGCGCCGAAATGGTGCCCCTGGGTCTGGTGATGGTTCTGTACGGCATCGGCTTTGCGCTGCTGTTTCCGGCCATTAACACGCTGCTCGTGCACGCCACCTCCGAGGACAATCGCGGGCAGGCTTACGGTTATTTCTATGCGCTGTTTTCGATAGGGGTCGTGGCCGGCTCATCCGGGCTGGCGCTTTTGCCGGTTTCCGTCAAAATCCAGTTTGTCGTGACAGGAGTTGTTCTCCTGCTCTGCGTGCTGAGCGTACTTTGGATCAAATACCGGGAGCAGGCGCGGAAAGGGGCTGCCGAGCCGCATCCTTGACCGGGCTTAAAGTCATGAAACGAATCTTGAGGCCAGGCGCCTTGACGGAAGGTGCCTGGCCTTTGTCGTGTCCATTTTTGCGCCTTAAGGTCAGGAACCCATGCGGGACAAACCGTCCAATGAATAAACCATTAGCATAGCTTTTACAAGCCCTGGCGATCGACGGGCGAATCATGCGTTTGGAGGTGATTCCCATCAGGCACAGATACATTTACAGCAAGATGCTTAAAGGAAAGCCGCTTATGCGAGACCGCCAACTGTCGCGCCATGTGCCGGTCACCGACTGGTATCGCGATGATACGTTGTACCGAATGCTGACCTTTTATCCGGTGCTTTACATCAAGCCGGACAACGGATCGTCGGGAAACGGCGTCATACGCGTACGGCGCCTGAACGGTTACGAATGCCAGGTTTCTTACCGGAACAGTACCCACAAATGCATGATTCACCGTTTGGCAGCCGAGGTGCGAAAGCGGATGCTGCCGCGCAAGAAATACATTATCCAGCAGGGCATATCGCTGGCCACATGCCGAAATCGGCCCTTTGACCTGCGAATCGTGCTGCTCAAGCCTGCCAACCGCTGGATTTTGACCTGGATGAGCGCCAAAATCGCCCGCAGGCCCGACGCCGTCGTGACGAACGTGGCCAAAGGCGCGCGGGACGCGCTGCTCATGCCGACATTGCGCAGCATCGACCAGCGGCTCAATGCGGCGCAGCTCAGGAAGGAGCTCGAAAGCTTGTCCTACAAAATCGCATACAAATTGGGCTCCGTATTTCCGTTTCGCCAAATCGGGCTGGATATGGCCATTGACAAAAAAAGGGAAAATATGGTATATCGAAGCGAACACCAACCCGAGTTTTCACGGCCTGGAGAAGCTGGACCCCGTCCAGTACCGGCGCCATATGCGAATCAAAAGGCAAATGAGGGCCAGGAAGCTGATATAGATTAACATAAACCTGAGAATCGCAAAACTGAGGTGCACTTTGGCAACCGGGCATGCCTGACATTCGCATGATCTGAATGCAGAGCATTTTATGAGCAAGTTCATCAACAATTTTTTTCCGGGCAACGGGCCCGGATTTTTTGCGGATAAAAGGCTGTACAAGCGGATGTTAGAAGTTACACGTTAGGCGAGTCGCCCAAACCCATTTTGTAATGGATGTGGGAAGTTATGCCATGGGGCAATTGCTTCGACCTGTTCTGTAGTGGACGTAGGAAGTTACGGGAAGGGGAAGGGGCGCTAACCGAACCTGTAGTGGACATGGGAAGTTACGCCATGGGGAAATTGCTTCGCCCCGTGCTGTAGTGGATGCAGGAAGTTACGGGAAGGGGAAGGGGCTTTAACCGATTCTGCAGTGGACGTGGGAAGTTATGCCATGGAGAAATTGTTTCAACCCGTCCTGTAGTGGATGCAGGAAGTTACGGGAAGGGGCTTTAACCGATCCTGCAGTTGATATGGGAAGTTATACGACGTGGAAGGTTATCAAACCTTTATGTAATTGACCTCCAATTTCCAATGAAAGTGAATCGGTTTTGATACATAATTATTTACATAAGCGAATGGGACGAACTCGAAAAATCTTATTTTTTGTCCGAATTTGGTGTAACATAATGGAGGTTTCTGTTACTAATTGACTGGCGCGAAAGGAGGGTCCCTCCCCTGAAATTTTTCAGGCCATTCAAACCAGGGAGCCGGAACCGTCCTTCGCTGCTGGAAGAGCTGTCCGACTTTTACCGGGAAAACAAACATTTCGTGTACCAATATTTTGCGCGGCTGACCTTTTCCAGCCAGGAAAGCGAGGAGTTGACGCAGGAGACGTTCTTTCAGGCCGTAACATCCATCCACCGTTTCAAAGGCGAATCTTCACTCAAAACCTGGCTTTTGCAGATTGCCCGAAACATCTATCGCAACAAAATCCGCGCCCTGGCAAAGGAGCGGGCGCTTTATGCCGCGGCGGACGCAAGCCTAGTGCCGGACGCAAGCCCCAATCCGGCGGAAATCGCGCAGCGGGAGCAGGACCGCAAAGAGATCCGGTCGGTGCTCATGAAACTTCCGGACGATTACCGGGATGTGCTGATATTGAAGGAAATCGAAGGTCTTTCCCATGACGAGATTGCGCAAATTCTCGGGAAAACGCCGCAAAGTGCCAGAGTTCTGCTGCATCGGGCTAAAGCAAGATTCAGAGAATTGTATGAAAATGAGGTGACACGGCCGGATGAATCGATGTGACATCGTGCAAGATCTGTTGCCCCTGCACATCGACGGCGTGCTGCGGCCGTCCACGGACGAATTTGTCCGGGACCATATTCTGGAATGCGAATCTTGTGCGAAAGTCCGGGCCGAACTCCTCGAAAGCGGCGGAAAATGGGAACAATACTCGGAGCAAATGAAGGAGCTTGCGGCCCGGCTGGAAGGGGACAAGGCGTTTGCCGCGGAAATTTTGAAATGGCGCAACAGGGTGTTGTGGGTTTTCATCGCCGTCGTGGCCGGCATATCCGTTCTGTCTTGGGTCGCCGGAAGAATTTGGGACTAACGCTTTGAATTTGCGGATGTTGGGAGATGAATGAACTTTGCTGATACTTGAACTGGCCATCATTCTGATCGCGGCAAAAATCGCGGGACACATCAGCGTGCGTTTCGGACAGCCATCCGTGCTGGGGCAGCTCATTGCCGGCATCCTCATCGGACCGGCCGTGCTCGGCTGGGTGGACAACTCGGACATTATCCATGAGCTCAGCAACATCGGCGTCATCATTCTCATGTTCATCGCCGGTCTGGAAACCGATCTGAAACAATTCAAGGCCAGCGTGAAAGCGTCCACTTATGTCGGTTTCATGGGCGTTGTTTTCCCGCTGGCGGGCGGCTATGTGCTCAGCTCGATGCTGGGCATGAACACGTTCGAAGCGTTGTTCTTCGGCCTCGTCCTGTCGGCCACCAGCGTCAGCATCAGCGTGCAGACGCTGCGGGAGATGAACAGGCTCCAGTCCAAGGAAGGGATGGCGATCCTGGGCGCCGCGGTGCTCGATGACATCATCGTGATCATCCTGCTCGCGTTCCTGATGAGCTTTATGGGCGGCGACGTCAGCATCGAAGAAGTCATCCTGATGAAAGCGGCCTTCTTTGCCGTGGCGCTGCTCGTCGCCTGGAAAGTGGTGCCTTGGGCCTTGAGCAAGCTGGCGGCGTTTCGGATTCCCCATGCGCCCATCGTTGCCGCTCTGCTGATTTGCTTTGCGTATGCCTATTATGCGGAAGCCACCGGCGTGGCGGCCATCATCGGCGCATATCTCGCCGGCATTGCCATCGGTCAGACGACCCACGGTCACAAGATTATGGAACAGGCGGAAATCGTCGGATATTCCCTGTTTGTTCCGGTGTTTTTCGTCAGCATCGGCTTCAGCGCCCAGATTTCGGGGCTGGGAGAATATGTCTGGCTGATCGTGCCGCTCAGCGTGCTAGCCGTGCTGACCAAGATGATCGGCGGCGGACTCGGCGCCAAATTTGCCGGATATGAATGGATGCCGTCCATTCGGGTTGGCGCCGGCATGGTGTCGCGGGGCGAGGTGGCCTTGATTCTGGCGTCGATGGGGCTGAAGGACGGCCTGTTGGATGGGGGACTTTTTACGACATTAATTATTGTCGTGCTTGTCACAACGCTGGTCACGCCGCCGCTTTTGAAGCTCTTGTTCACCGAAAAGAAAAAGCAGCCGCAAACCATGAACCAAAGCATGTAAACGGCTTGATCCCGGCATATCGTCTGACTGTGCGCTTGCTGAAGGAACAAAGCCGCAAAAGGGGCCTGACCGNAACCGAACTTGCCGTTCGGTTCCGGNCAGGCCTTTTTTTTATTGCAGCGGCAGTTCCGCCTGATGATCAGGCACTTCCCGGACCGGATGCAGCATGCCGATTTCCCGGAAAAATCGCCGCTGCCGCTCCGGCGCCACCCATCCCAGCTCGATGCCGATGGCTTTGGACAGGAAAGGGTCGAGGGTACAAAGATCGGATCTCGACAGATCGGACAGGGCGGTTTTGCCCAGGGACATGGCGACCATTTCCATTTCCCGAACGCAGGCGTTCAGGTAGCGGAACAGGTTTTGCGCGCCCGCGTCCACATCGAACTTATCGGTCATTTTGCCGGTGTAGACGACCAGGCTCGTGGGAGGTTCAAAAGGCATCGTTTCGGTGATCTGGTCGCTGATCATGGCCATGATGGCCGCCGTGCCGATATAGACGGCATCCGCGCCGAGAGCCAGCGCCTTGAGCATGCTTCCCGGCGTTGTCAGGCCGCCGGCGGCCAGCAAGCTGATTTTGCGCGTCAGCCTGTTTTTCGCAAGAAACGCGTGCGCCCGCGTGACGGCAAACAGCGTGGGAAGCCCGACATCATCCTGCAAGGTGGGGGCCCCGCCGTGGGTGCCGCCTTCCGCGCCGTCCACGGTGATGAAATCGACGCCGGCTTCGGCGGCGATGGCCAGTTCCTTCTCCAGGTGGTGGGTGGCGGCAATTTTCAGGCCGACAGGCACGCCCGTTTCGTCGCGCAGCCTCCTGACGAGCCGAATAAAATCGTCCTTGTCATTGACGCCCGGCAGGCGGGAGTGGATGACGGCCGCTTCGCCTTGGGAGAGCCCAAACACTTCGCGGTAATCGGGCCCGATGTTTTTGGCGGTCGTCCTTTGCGGAGCGGACCCTTGCGCGCCCTGTCCGAGCTGAATTTCAATAGCGTCCAGCCGCCGGTATTTTTCCGGCGTGTTCAGCCAGCCGCCGCGGTTGTACTGGCCGATGAGCAGCGCCGCCGCGTCGCGCTCTTCTTCCATGAGGCCGGCCTCGCCGGTGTTGGTCGCCGTCCCCGCCATCGTCGCCGCTTTGGCGAGGGCGATTTTGGCTCTTTTGCTCAGCGCGCCGCCGAAGCTCATCGCTCCGATCAAGATCGGCATCGCCACCGTCAGCGGTTTGGCGGCTTGCGGGCCGATGGTGATGGTGGTGCTGATCTGCACGTTCTCCGGCGTCGGCATGCGAAACAGATGAACCGGGTTGAACAAGATTTTCTCCCAGGGCGAAAAGTGGATATGGCTGCCGAGCGGGCGGGGAATGGGGGTTCCATGCTTGGCCCGCATGGCAATTTCCATCAGGTTAATGACACCGACCTTCTTGCCGGAAGGCACCATTTCGAACAGGTTTTCCGTGTATTGGTCGCGGACGACGCGGGTGATGGCCTTGTCCACCGCTTCGTTCACCGCGGACCGGATCATGTTTTCAATGAGTCTCAGCAACCCCTGCACGCTCCCCGAGCGGTCCGTTTTCGATCGATTTTTTCATTTCCTCCACTTTTTGGGCCATCGCCAGGCACATTTGCTTCATCGTGCCGAGCTGACGCGCCGCGCTTTGCTCCTCCACGGCGATGTCCGTCAGGCCGCTGTGGTCAAAATTGCTCAGTTTGAGGTAGTGCTCCTCCTCGACAGCCGAAAGGGTGCCCGCCATCGTCTCGAGCCGGTTCAATTCGCTGTGCAGATACTTTAGGGTGTTCTGAATTTCATGCATGCGATTCAACAAAGCTCACCATCCCTTTTTTTGGCTTTAGCATGACCTGGCTTTGGAAAAAGTATTCCATGGGCGGCCGGTCCGTTTTCCAATCCAAAAAGTGACAATGTGAATTTTGACACTGATGGCCGGGGGATATGTTATTATAATAAATTGCATAATCCATCTAGTGGATTATATAAACTGTGAAATGGTTTACATAAGGGGGGAGCGCGCGTAAGTTCAAAGAAACATCCGCGGAAAACACAGGCAAACAACCGGTCAGGCACAACATTCAAGGGGGTCTTCAAAATGAAAAAATCACTGATGCTGAGCCTGGTCATCGTCCTCGCGGCAACGCTGGTACTCTCCGCTTGCGGCGGCCAGAAAGGCGAAACGCAAGGGGCAGGCGACCATGAGGCGGGCAAAACCTACGAATTCAAGCTGGTCCATGTGGTTCAGCCCACCCACGTTTGGAACAAAACGGCCGAAAAACTGAAAGAGGAACTGGAGCAGCGTTCCAACGGCCGGATGAAGCTGACGATTTTCCCGGCCGCCCAGCTCGGCACGGAAAAGGACTATTTGCAGCAACTGCAAACTGGCTCCGTGGAGTTTGGCATGATCACTTCGGCATTCATGAGCACCAGCTTTGAAGAGTTCAATGCCTGGTTTATGCCGTTCCTGTTTGCCGATCTGAAAGAAGCCACGGAAGCCCGCAGCTCGGAGTCGGCCAAGGCGATTCTGGGCACGCTTGAGCAGCATGGCCTCGTGGGGCTCGACTTTGTTTTCGCGGGCAACCGCCACATATTGATGAAAGGCAAACCCGTCACCACACCTGAAGACCTGAAAGGCAAGAAGTTCCGAATCATCGGCAGCCCGGCCATCATGGACTTCTGGGAAGCGGTCGGCACGGGTCCGGCGCCGATGCCGCTGGCGGAAGTGTTCACCGCGCTGCAAACCGGCGTCATTGACGGCATCGACATCGACTTCGACGCGCTGATGACGGAGAAATATTACGAAATCGCCAAGGACCTGACGATCACGAACCATATGACCTTTAACGCCGCTGTCGTGATGAGCAAAGCGGTTTATGACCGTCTGTCTCCGGAGGATCAGCAGATGATCCGGGATGCCGTCAAGGCGGCGTGCGACTGGGGCGCGGAAGAAGCCGTGCGGATGGAAGAGGAGAATTTTGAGGCGCTGAAAAATGCGGGCGTCCGGATCACCGAACTGGAGAACGCGGAAAGCTTCAGGGCCGTGAGGGACCAGATTTACGAAAAATATTCGAGAAATCCGATTATCAAGGCGTTTATCGAGGAGCACAAAAAATAACCGCATACGTTTAAAGGACGAGAAAAACCGGGGCGAGGGCGGATGGATCCGCGCTGTCCCGGTTTTTTCGGCACAAACGCGCTAACGATTTCATTTCCGCGAATTTGCGGCCGGCCCGATTCACCTTAAGTAACCCATGCGCCTGGATATTTCGATGCCGACATCGCGGATGACCGGTTTCAGCTCCGCAATTTTTTCCCGGTTCAGATCCGCGGAAGGACCGATCACGCCCACCGCCGCGATGAGCTTGCCATCCGCGTTGAACACCGGAGCGCCGATGGCGTTGCCGAATTCGAAGGTTTCTTCCATATCGACATTCACTTTTTCGCTGCGGATTTGTTCGAGCTTCTTTTTCAGCAAAGCGGCGTCGGTAACCGTATTGGCGGTGTATCGGTCTAGCGCGTGGGTTTGCAGGTATCGGTCCAGTTCCTCTTCGCTCAAATAAGCCAGCATAATCTGGCCGAGCACGCCAAAATGCAGCGGCCGCCGTTGTCCGAGCACGGACGAATATTTAATGCCTTCGGGATTTTCGCGCTTGAAAATGTAAACGAGGGAATCGTGCTCGGGAACGGCCATGACCACCGTTTGCTTGGCTTTCATCTGCAGGTCAATGAGAATTTCTTCCGCTTCCCGGCGGACATCCAGCACGCTGGTCAAGGTGGCGGACAGTTCCAGGATTTTCAGCCCAAGCCGGTATTTCAGCGTTTTCGGATCATAATGGATGAGCCCGTGCCTTTCCAGGGTATACAAAATTCTGTAGGCCGTTGTTTTGGGAAGTTTGGTGGCCGCCGTAATCTCGTCGATGGTCAGGGCAGGCCGTTCGATCGTAAACACTTCCAACAGTTCGATGGCCCGGTCAATGGCGCGAACGGAATTCATGTTCACTTGGCGCAGCAAGAGGGTTCCCCCCAGGTCAAATTTAACGGTACGCAAACCAAAAATATATTGTAAATGAATTTGTCTTCCATTGACAAACCTGATCGAATGCCCTAATATCCTGGGTATATTCCGCAATATGGATTTTGCAATCCAATATTGGAGGCGTTTATAAATTGAAAATTGCCCTTTTTAACGATAATCGCTTGGGCGTTGTGGCGGACGGCCGGGTTTACGACCTGACGGAAACCGTCCCGTGGGATGCAAGATGCGCGCAGGATTCGTTGGAACAATTTATCGAGAAATTCGAATATTGGAAGCCGCAAATCGAAATCGGGCTCACCAGTTTCCCTTCGCATCCGCTGCAGGAGGTAAAACTGAGGGCGCCGGTGCCGAAACCAAGCAAGCTATTGGCGGCCCCCGTCAATTACCTGAACCATCAGTCCGAAATGAACGCCCAATTTAACAATGCGCCTTTCACCATCGAGAAGCTCGGACTGTTTTTGAAGGCGCCTTCGTCCATCATCGGGCCGGAGGAAACCGTTTACTTGCCGCGCAAAGACCGGCGCTATGATTATGAAGCCGAGCTCGCGTTTGTCATCGGGAAGAAAGCGAAGAACGTGTCACCGGAAAAGGCAGGCGAATACATTTTCGGCTATTTTGCGCTGATGGACATGACGCTGCGGGGCCCGGAAGAACGCTGCTGGCGCAAGTCCTTTGACACCTGCACGCCGATCGGGCCGTGGATCGTGACCAGCGACGAAATCCCCAATCCGAACGAATTGCAAATCCGCCTGTGGGTTAACGATGAACTGAAACAGGACGCCAATGTCCGTGACACTATCTGGAACTGCTACACTTGCCTTGCCAAGGCGTCGGAAATCATGACGCTTTACCCGGGAGACATTATCACGACGGGAACGCCGGAAGGCATCGGCCCCATCACGAAGGGTGACCGGGTACGGATTCAGGTGGAGAGAATCGGCGAGTTCAGCGTGAACGTGGATTTTGCGGAAGATCAAGAATAAAGAAGTTAAAAGCAACAGGAAGCGATGTCGCGAGCCGGCATCGCTTCCTGTTTTTGTACGCCCAGCATGGGCGTCATCTATACGGTGAGAGTCCGGAATGGGGGCTGGCGAGCGCCTACCATTAGCCAAGGGCAAGGGTGTCGGT
>NICF_comb_assmDRAFT_10001476_pt1 | contig 18594 bp, 16 predicted proteins | sample NewIslPassag4_SG_FD_11279 | JGI IMG/M metagenome (IMG submission 11279) | reverse complement strand
CGTGGTTCGCGAGGCCGGCGGTCGAAATATCGAGGGGCCTGAGGCGGTTCCTTACAGCCCTACGTACGACGCGCTCTTCTTTGAGGACCCGTCCGGCGACCGCCTTGAAGTGTACCACCGGTTGAATTAGGCGGGTTAAATCCACTCTTTCGGTTGAGGGTCTTATCGAGTACAATAGTTGCTGTCTGCGGGTGACACGCGGGTGACATCATGAGATAAGTGAGGCCGATCCCTGCCAATTGGTCGAGCTGGTCGAACTGACAAAGCGGTTTGGAAACGTCACTGCGGTCGACGGCATCTCCCTGTCAGTGCGGGCGGGAGAGTTTTTGACGTTGCTTGGGCCAAGCGGTTGCGGCAAGACCACGACCCTCCGGATGATCGCAGGCTTTGAAACGCCGACGAGCGGGCAGATCCTGATCGACGGGGTGGAGATGAACGACACTCCGCCGTACTTGCGTCCGGTCAATACCGTCTTCCAGCAATACGCGCTCTTTCCGCACCTCACCGTATATGAAAACATCGCGTTTGGTCTGCGCGTAAAAAAGGTGAAGGATGCCGAAGTTCGCGCCCGGGTCGCGCGCGTCATCGACATGCTGGGGCTTTCAGGTCTTGAGCGGCGGCGTCCCCGGCAGCTCTCCGGCGGTCAGCAGCAGCGGGTCGCCCTGGCGCGGGCATTGGTCGGCGAACCCAAGGTTCTTTTGCTGGACGAGCCTTTGGGAGCGCTCGATCTGAAGCTGCGCCAGCAGATCCAGCTCGAGATTAAGCACTTGCAAAGCGAGCTTGGAATCACCTTCGTCTACGTCACCCACGACCAGGACGAAGCGCTCACCATGTCGGACCGCATCGTGGTGATGCGCGGCGGGCATATCGAGCAGATCGGCACCCCGCGCCAGATCTACACGATGCCGGAGACCAGGTTCGTCGCTTCGTTCATCGGAGAGGCGAATATTTTCGAGGGGAAGGTGCTGTCAGCAGGGGGAAACAGTGGGGCCATCGAATGGATGGGTCATACTTTAAGGGGCCGGCGTCCGGTGCGTCCCGTCGCGCCCGGGAGCACCGTTGCGATGATCGTCCGGCCGGAGGACGTCTGCTTGACCCGGATCGATGGCCAGCGGGAGCCGGCCAGCGATGAACTCGTCGGTCAGGTCATCGAAGAAGTGTACGGAGGGAGTCATGTGCGTATCATGGTGCAATTGACTAACGGTACGCGGATCCACGCCCGCGTCGGTAACGAGCAGGCCGGCCTCTACCCGGTCGGTTGCACGGTGAGCGTGGCATGGCCTGAAGGATCTCCAATTTTGGTGGCGGGCGATTAGCGCGGTGGCCACCTCACACACCCTCGCGCGAGAGAGCGCCCTCAATGTTTCCGATGTCAAGCGCCACAAGGGGATGGGGGCGCACCTCCTCCTGCTGCCCGCCTACCTTTGGCTTGGCCTTTTCTTCCTCTTTCCGCTTCTGATCATCGTCTACTATAGCTTTACCGTCAGGACTCCCCTCGGCGGTTCCGAGGCCGTCTTTACCCTCGAACACTACGCCCGCCTGTGGGATCCGCTCTACGCGCGCATCTTCTGGCGATCGCTGTGGCTGGCTGCTGCGACCACGGTGATCACCATCGTCATCGCGTACCCGTTTGCCTACGCGTTGGCCAGGGCTCCAAAGCGGTGGAAGAATTTGCTGCTTTTGCTCAGCGTCATACCGTTTTGGACCAACTTTTTGATCCGGACCTACGCGTGGATGGTGATCCTGCGCTCCAACGGCTTGATCAACGCCGTGCTGATGAGCATGGGCGTCATCGAGTATCCTCTCTCGCTCCTTTATACGCAGGGGTCGGTGTTGCTCGGTCTGGTGTATGGGTTCTTGCCGTTCATGATCTTGCCGATTTACGCGGCGATCGACCGGCTTGAACCTTGTCTGCTCGAGGCCGCATCGGACCTTGGCGCCCGGCCGTGGCAGACGTTTTGGCGCGTGACGCTGCCGCTTACGGCTCCGGGGATCGCCGCCGGCGTCCTCTTGGTCTTTGTGCCGGCGCTCGGCATGTTCGTCATCCCCGACTTAATGGGCGGGGCCAAAGTGAGCTTGATCGGCAACTTGATCCAAAACCAGTTCTTGGGAGCCCGCAACTGGCAGTTTGGTTCGGCTGCCAGCGTGGTACTGATGGCGCTCGTAGTCTTGGGACTGCGGCTGTATAAACGCTTTTTCCGCTTGGAAGGAGTGTTCTGACTGTGCGCGGTCGCGGGCTGCGGGTGGCAGCCGGTCTCTACGTGGCTCTCGTCTTTGTCTTCCTTTACCTGCCCATCGGCGTCCTTGTCCTCTTTTCGTTCAACACTTCGAGGCTCAACGCCGTGTGGACGGGCTTTACGCTGGATTGGTACCGTGAGCTTTGGCACGACATCGCCATATGGTCCGCTGCCAGCAACAGCCTGATCGTCGGGATCGCGTCGGCGCTCATCTCGACGGTGATCGGGACCATGGCGGCGTTTGCGTTGCACCGGTATTCGTTTCCGGGCAAGGCCGCCTTCGAGGCGTTCTTGCAGCTTCCCATCGTCATCCCCGAGATCGTGATGGGCGTCTCGCTCCTTGCGTTTTTCGTCCTCATCGAGATGCCCCTCGGTCTCCATACCGTGACCATCGCCCACGTCGCGTTCAACATCTCGTTTGTCACGGTAGTGGTGCGCGCTCGCCTCTACGCGTTTGACTTCACGCTCGAGGAGGCGGCGATGGACCTGGGAGCCAACCGCTGGCAGACCTTTTGGCGGGTGACGCTGCCCCTGATCGCCCCCGGGGTCGCCGCAGGTTTCCTAATCGCGCTCACCCTCTCCCTGGACGATTTCATCATCGCCTTCTTCACCGCGGGGGTGGGGTCTACGACGCTGCCGATCCAGGTCTACTCCATGATGCGCTTCGGCGTCACGCCGAAAGTGAACGCCCTATCCACGCTGATCCTGGCGGTGGTCATCGCGATCGGCGTGTTGGGACAGTTTGGCCTCCGGGGCAAAAAGGAGGAACCGGTTCCGCAGGAGCCGGCGGGCTGACGGAACGATCCGTTCGGCTGGCCCTCTCCGCGGATCATGGGGGATCGCGGGACAAGCTCCAAGGAGCCTTTTCACATCTTAAAGGGGGTTTGAGGCATGAAAAAGGTGGCACTTCTCGCGCTGGTGGGCCTGCTGCTCGTAGCTGTGCCCGCAGGAGCCCAGGTGCTCAACATCTACAACTGGGCCAACTACCTCGACGACGACGTCATCAGGGAGTTTGAGCGCGAGTACGGCATCCGGGTGGTCTACAACGTCTTTTCGAACAACGAAGAGCTGCATGCGCGGCTGAGGGCCGGCGCCTCCGGATACGACGTCATCTTCCCTAGCGATTACATGGTCCAGGTGCTGATCGAGGAGGACCTCCTCCAGCCGATCCCGCATGAGGCCATTCCCAACCTGGTCCATGTGGACCAGCGGTTCTTGAACTTGGAGTTTGACCCGGGCAATCGCTACTCGGTGCCCTACCTTTGGGGCTCTACCGGCATCGGTGTCAACACCCGTTTCGTTAAGGAGACCGTCGACAGCTGGGACGTCCTCTGGGATGCTAAGTACCGGGGGCGGATCGCGATGCTCAACGACCCCCGAGAGGTGTTTGGCGTTGCGCTCAAGCGGCTGGGTTACTCGGCCAACAGCCGTGACCTCGCGGCGCTGCAACAGGCTAGGGATCTGTTGATCGCCCAAAAGCCGTTGGTCCTGACATACGACAGCGACAACACGAAGAACCTGCTCGTCTCCGGTGAAGTGTGGCTCGCCCACGGGTATTCGGGCGACATCCTGATGGCCGCCGAGGAGAATCCGGACATCACCTACGTGGTGCCGAAGGAAGGCGGCCTGCTGTGGATGGACAATATGGCGATCCCCAAGGGCGCTCGCAACGTCGACGCCGCGCTGAAGTTCATCAATTTCATCCTGCGCCCGGACATCAGCGCGCGCCTGGTGGAGACGATCCAGTATCCAAGCCCGAACCTGTCCGCGCGGGAGTACCTGGATGAAGAGATCCTCGAAAACCCGATGATCTATCCACCGGACGACGTGATGGAGCGGATGGAGTGGATCGAGGATTTGGGCGAGATGGCTCCCGTCGTCGATCGCCTCTGGACGGAAGTGAAAGTGGAGTANAGGCATCGGTTAAAGAANGGCATCGATTGCCCACATCGTGAATAGAGTTGATGGAGAAAGCGCCTCGGACACCGCGTCTTGGGCGCTTTCTCCGTCTGTCCGGTAGAAATTGACACCCGGTGGGGGGCGGTGGTATGATCCGCGTAAGGCCGGTGAAATAGAGTAAACCGGTCTATATACTCGGAAAAGGAGTGGGCGAGATGAACGCACATCCGCTCGTCGTCTGGGCCAGCGCGGCCGCCTCCGTTCTCGTGCTGGCTTACCTCCAGCGCCGCAAAGTAGGTTTCGGCGTGCGGGTCAGCCTCGCGATGCTCTTGGGTCTTGCGGTGGGAGCTGTCTTCAAGCAGAGCGCCGCCCCTGTGGGCACCATCGGGCAGATCTACGTCAACCTCATCCGCATGCTCGTCATGCCCCTTCTCTTCGCATCGATCACCGCGAGCTTCACGAGGCTCTCCGAGCCGGCTCAGCTTGGCAAGCTCAGCGTCAGGACCGTAACGCTCTTCGTCGTGACCACCGCGGTCGCCGCCGCGGTCGGGCTAGTGGTCGCTCTTGCGCTCGATCCGGCGGCGGGCGTCTCGCTTTCGCTGCCCGAATCGTACACCGCCCGGGAGATCCCGCCGTTTACCCAGGTGGTGCTGGACCTGGTGCCGCAGAATCCCATCGCGGATATGGCGGGGGGCAGGGTGGTCCCCGTCATCGTCTTCGCCATCTTCGTCGGCGCGGCGATCAACCTGCAAGGCGCGAGGGACCCCGAATCGGTCAGGGCTTTTCGCGAGGTGATCCACTCGTTCAACCACGTGATGTTTGGCGTCGCGAAGCTCGCCATCAAGACGACGCCTTACGGCGTCTTCGGGCTGATCACGACGATGGCGGCACGATACGGTCTCGTAAGCCTGTTGCCTCTCGGGAAAGTGATCCTCGCGGTCTACATCGCCTGCCTGATCCACATGCTCGTGGTCTACGGTGGGATGGTCTCTCTGTTTGCCCGCGTCAATCCGGTGCGCTTCTTTAGGAAGGCACTGCCGACGATCAGCGTCGCCTTTTCGACCCGGAGCAGCTATGCGACGCTTCCCGTCAACCTCCAGGTGATCACCCGGAGGATGAAGGTGTCGGAACGGGTGGCGGGCTTCGTGGCTCCCTTGGGGGCGACCATGAATTTCGACGGCTGCGGCGGCATCTGGCCTGCGATCGTGGCGGTGTTCGTCGCCGGAGTGTACGGCATTCCCCTGGGTGTGGCCGACTATCTCCTCTTGATCGCCACGGCGACCATCGGCTCCATCGGCGTCGCCGGTGTGCCCGGGCCGGCCTCCATCGCCACGACCGTCGTCTTAACCAGCCTCGGCCTGCCGCTGGAAGGCATGGCGCTGCTGCTTGGCATCGACGCCATCGTCGACATGGGCAGGACCGCCGTCAACGCGACGGGGACCACAGTCTCGGCCTTGCTCGTGGGCGTCTGGGAGGGGGAATTTGATCGCCGGGCCTTTGACGAGCAGCAAGACGACGAGCTGGAACTCGACCCCGTGGCCGCGTAGGCAAAGGCGTAACAATCGGCGGGTCCGGCCCCGCGGGCTTAAAGAACGGCCGCGGGGCCTAGTTTGTCAAGAGGCGTCTCGCAGGAGAGCATCTTACGCCAAGCTTTCCTGCGGCTCTTGTGCCCGGAGCTCGCCCAGGTGCTTGGCCTCTGTCCGGCGCAAGCGCCACAAAAGCCCCGCGGCGCCCGTGGCGAGCCCGCTGATAAGGCCGACCCAGTAGCCGTACGGTCCCAGGGGGGTCCAGTTGGCGAGGACGTATCCCAAAGGAAGGCCGACTCCCCAGTGGGCGATGAGCACCACGGCCAGCACCACGGTGACGTCTTTATAGCCCCGGAGCGTTCCTTGAATGGGGGCGCCCACCGCGTCGGAAAACTGGAAGAAGACGACGTATGCAAGAAACGACCGGATGAGGGCGCGAAGCTCGGAGTCGTTGGTATAGAGCCCCGCGATCGTGTCCGAGAAAAGCCAAAGCGACAGCATGATGACGGCGGCCGTGGAGATCGTGGCCGCAAGGCCCAGGCGGCGGTACTGAATGGCGTCTTGGATCCGGCGGGCGCCGACCTCAAAACCCACGACGATGGTAAGGGCTTGAGCGACGCTCAGCGGGAACATAAAGACCAGCGTGCCGACGCTGATGGCCGATTGGTGCGCCGCGACGATCATCGTGCCAAAGCCGCTCATTAGGAGCGCCACCAGCGAAAAGATCCCGATCTCCAAAGCGATGGCCAGGCCGATGGGGACACCTACCCGCAGCTGTTCAAGCCAAATGCTTGGGACGAAGCCGAGGGGCTGCTTGAAGATGGTGTACGAGGCGAAGGGCTGCACCCGCGTGGCGATGACCAAGGCGATGGCAAACTCGATCCAGTACGTGATGGTCGAGCCGTAGCCCGCCCCTACGCCGCCCAGTTCAGGAAAGCCCGCTTTGCCGAAGATGAAAAGGTAGTTGAAGAGGACGTTGACCGGCAGGCCGATGAGCGTGATGATCATGGTCACCCGGGTGAGGCCCAGCGCGTCAAAGAAGCAGCGGAGGACGTTGTAGGCCAAGGCCGGCGCCAGTCCGAGGGACATGGCGATCAAGTAGTCCTGCGCGATGGCTCGAACCTCCGGCTCAAGCTGCATCGCCGCGAGCAGGCGAGGAAGCCCAGCGGCGCCCGCCGCCAGCAGCGCGGCGGTCAGGCCCAGGGACAGGTAGAGGCCCTGCAGCACGGTGCGGGAGACCTCTTGCTTGCGGCCTGCCCCCAAGTGCTGGGCGACGATGGGTGTCACCGCGATCAGGATGCCTCCTATGCCGTTGGCGACCGGCGCCCATATGTTGGCGCCGATCGCGACGCCCGCGAGGTCGCGGGGACTGTATTGGCCGGACATCATGGTGTCGAGGACCTGGATGCCGGCAAGGGCGACCTGTGTTACGAAGATCGGGGCAAAGATGATGAAGAGCTGGCTGAGCTTTTGCGATAGGGTGTAGGTCTGTCTCATAGCTCACTTGGTTGCCTCAATGATGCCATTATAGCCCTGCCAGGGCGCAATGTCATCCCATGGTCTCCTACGCTGTTTCCTAAGTGCGGTCCAACGGCGTGGCTAGGCTCCGGCGAATGCTGGTCCCGTTGAACTCCGGGGGTCGAGCAGCCGGCGTCCGTTGGCAGGTCGGCGGGCATAGCCGGCGAATGGTCGCATCCGTTAGGCGAAGGCGGTGTCCACGCACAAGCGGTTGAAAGGTAGATGGGGATGCAGTACTTTCCGATCCTCGCGGGTTTGTTCGTCGCGGTCTTGATGATCAGCCAAGTGACGGCGGTTAAGCCCGTCGAATTTGGGCTGATCTCATTTACGGGGGCCGACGTGATCTTTCCCCTGGCATACCTCCTCGGAGATGTGCTCACCGAGATCTACGGCTTCGCCCGGTCCCGGCTGGTGATCTGGACGGGGCTCTTCGCCAATCTCTTGATGAGCGCTGCCGTGTGGCTCGTCGGGATCATGCCGGGCGAGCCGGAGTGGATCGAACAAGGCGGTCAAGAGGCGTGGAACATGCTCCTCGGCTTGGCCCCGCGCATCGCGATCGCAAGCCTTCTCGCCTACCTGGTGGGCGAGTTCGTCAACTCCTACGTCCTCTCGAGGCTCAAGGTGGCCACCCGCGGGCGCTTCTTGTGGCTTCGGACCATCGGCTCAAGCCTCATCGGGCAAGGGGTCGATACGCTGATCTTCTTTCCCGTGGCCTATGCCGGCGAGTGGCCCTGGGCGTTGATCGTTGAAATCATGGGCGTCGCGTACGTGCTCAAAGTGGGCGTCGAGGTGGCGATGACGCCGGTCACCTACGCCGTCGTCACGTACCTGAAGCGGCGGACGGGCGTGGACGTGTACGACTACCACACGAGCTTCAATCCCTTCCGCATCAAGGTGTCCGACGACGAGTGACCCGCCGAAGAAGCAAAATAGAACATGTGTTTGGAAAAGTTGCCGGGCGGGGAAAGGTAATCATCCGTGTGCGCGGAAGTACAGTACCCCATCGTGCAAGGGGGCCGGCGTGAAGGCGGCAGGATGCCGATCGATGCTCACGGGGCTTTGTTTTCAACCGAAAACCTTGCTTGCGGACCACGCTCCTGCGCTTGTCACGCCCTGACGGCGATGTGAAGCGGACGTCGTGATGATCTCACGCTTAAGTCACGGGCGGGAGCGCACATGGACCACAACGAGACCTGGCTTTTGAGTCCATTTAATGACTCGACCTGGTTTTGGGTAGGTGTGGTCGGCGTCGTCACGGGCTATTGCCGTCATCTCGTGCTGTCAAACGGGAGCCATATACGAATCCAGCGGACGGAGGACCGCATACATTGGGGATGGATTGCGGATATATTCTTTAGCGTGATCGCAGCCTATCTGAACGTCGTGGCCTTTTTTCTTGCGGGACCGCTGACCATCATCCAAGGACTATGGGCTGCCGCCCTAGGAGGGTTTGCCGGCCCGGCGTTTCTGGTTCAGTTGATGAAGGAGCGCTGGTTGCACGAAATCGGGCCCCCGTCCGGAGGAGTGGGTACAAAGTAGATGGGGATCAAGAAAGCCTCCAAGGTTGAGACCGCAGCCAACAGCCGCAAGCAGCAAGAGCTCCAGGCCATAACAGACCAGATCTTGCGGAGCAACTCGATCTTTGAGATCTGGCGGCTCAAACGCAAGGGCCGGCGCATTCTCTGGAGCATCCAGGAGAGGCGGGCGTGACGCTACGCAACCCGTGCAGTCTTGAAACCTGGCAGTCTTGGAACCTTAAGGGGCGGCGCAGCCTACGTTGCGCCGCCCTCTTTTTGCCGCCGGCAATGGTGGAGATGCGGCGCGCCTTTTGCCGGCGGCTACTTGGTCAACAGGTACAGCTTCGCTTCGCCTGGAGCTAGGTCGACTTGGAGCGTTGCCGGCTGCCCGGCGGGCTCGAGGATATAGCGGTCCTCGGCGGGCTCGAAGCGAAAGACCGCCCCGACCTCGGACGGCAGCGTCACCTTCACCGACGCCGGCCCGGAGAAGGAGCGGTTCACAATCAGCACCCAGCGGCGCTCCCCGGCGCCTTTCACGGTTGGATCGCTCTTGGTGCCGGTGTCGGCGAATTGGCCGATGATCACGGCCGATCCCTCCACGGAGCCGATCCACTCGTCGGGTTGAAACGCGGCCGTCCCCCGCGGCAGCGGCGTTTCCACGTGACCCACGGAGACGGACGTCAGGGGCAAGAGCACCTTACCGATCACGCTCAAGTACCGGTTGGTGTTGCGCGCGTAGTCATACAGCGGCGTCCGCCGGCCCTGGGGGCTGATGAGCGCCATGTTGAAGTTTTCGTGGCTCTGCGGCGTCCAGTACGTGAAGTACATGATCCCCTTGGCTCCGTACGCCAGGCTCACGTTCACCTGCCAGAGGATCTCTGCTTCGGTAGGAAGGCGGTGGTTCTGGTAGTCGACGCTCTGGATAAAGACCCACGTCGGGATGCCAGCCTCGAGGGCCACTTGGCGGATGACCGCCCAGTTGTAGAAGTAGTCCTCGGTGATGGGGGCAGGATCGCTCGATCGGCCGTCGGGCAAAAGCAACGGGTAGTGATCGAACGAGAGCACCGGGGGCCGCACCTCGGAGACGAACCGGCGGACGTACTCCTCGTAGTTGCTCGCCTTGAGGGCGCCCGTCGAGGCGTACGACGGGAACAAGTTGACGTACGCCAGCTTGCCGGGGGCCACGCTCTCGAGAAATCGCGTCGCCGCCGATAGGCTCTCATACCGGTCCGTGCCCGGCTCATCGAAGAAGTTGAGCCCTGCGAACGCCGGGTATTGGATGTAGTCCTCGACGACCTTTTGGAGGTATGCGCGCTCCTCATCAGGATGGCTGCTGGAGAAGGTGCGGCCTGTGACCCGCTGGTCGGTCACGATGACGTCGATCCCTACTTGACCAGCCACTTCCAAGAGCCGCTGGCTGAAAAACTTGTCGACAACTCCATTTCCGCCGATCACGAAAGTGAACCCCGCGTCAGCCATCTCCTGGTACCACTGGGGCGCGGTGGCCCAGGGAGGCGGCGGCCACCACAGGCCGATAGGATACCTGTCACCCGAGACGATGGCCAACGGCGTCGACTCTTGGGCGTGTGCATCCCGCCCGGCCACGTATTCCATTCCAAACACGCCTCCCAGCGTCATGAGAAATACCAGCCAGCTGATGCCAGCCAGGCGGCGATGAGACGCGGTCATCGCCCTCACCCTCCGGCCGGCCAGAAAGCGCTCTCCCCTACGACCCTCCTGCCCGTATGGACCTGCGGGCCGAAGGCGCGAAACAGAAATCGCCGCGAGGACGATGTGGCTCGCCGACATCAAGAGGACGACGTCGAAAACCGTTGCCCAGACCTTCTCGCCCAACGCCACGCCGCTCGCCCCCCTTGGGTGTACTCGCTTTCCTGGAGCATGTGCGTCTCGTCCGTACGTGTCTTGCTAGGAACGCTCTAGTGGTCGCCCGTAGAGATCTGGTCTGTCTTGTTTCCGTGACGAACTTCGTGGTATATCAGCCGGTTCGAGGTTGCAAACCAACCTCCTTTGCGTTTTCTGAAAAAACGTCTTGTTACATCCACGTTTCTTCCTGGCGTGAGAACAGATGCGCTCACTGGGCTTCGCGCCGCTTGTCACGGCAGGCACACCTCGCTGGGAACCGGCAGATAGGGGGCACCATCGCCGTGCTTTGCGACGGGTGCCGACGTCGCGACGGCGCTTTGGAAGTGTCCATGGTTTTGCCGTACGTCGGGGGAGAGCGCCGTCTTCTCGGCGCCGAGACCTGTTGACAGCGGCGGAGAAGGCCAGTATAATCAAGGCCAACCGTACTCGTACAGAACGGGATCAAGTACACAACGGTGATGACGGGGAATAGTAGCGGCCGGATTTAATCCAGAGAGCTGCCGGCTGGTGCAAGGCAGTGCGATGAAGGCTCGCAAACTCGCCCCAGAGCCGCCTTCCGAAATCGCGCGGCGACCGCAGCCGGGCGGTCAGATCCGGCGGCGCACGGGTTCAAGTCAACGCTTCAGCCCGCAGGGTGGCCGCGGCCGGGGATCGCTTCCGCCGGCCGGCAGCATTCGAAACCGTGCGAGAGTAGAGAGGGACGGAGCTCCCGCCGTTAAGAGGGAGGCAGTATCGGCAAGGCGCCGCGCAGCGGTGCGTCCTGCGCCGGATTGTCGCCGGTCCGTTCCCGGGCGGGGACGGGGCGAAACAAAGCGCGGTCGAAGCGGCGGTGACCTCTGCCCGTACTGGCCGAGGGGACGGTGGCCGCGAGGCGCCGTCAAGTTTGAGTGGTACCGCGGAAAGGTTTGACCTTTCGTCTCAACGTGAGGCGAAAGGTCTTTTGTTTTTGATCTTGCCTTTTCTCGAGGAAAGGAGAGCCAAAGCGTGCGGAAACTGCAGATCTTCGACACCACATTGAGAGACGGCGAACAGTCCTTGCGGATCACGCTCAACGCGGATCAAAAGCTCGAGGTCGCGCGGCAGCTCGCAAGGCTCGGCGTAGACGTCATCGAGGCGGGCTTTCCCGCTTCGTCTCCGGGAGATTTCGAAGCGGTGCGGCGGATCGGAGCGGAGGTGAAGGGCGTCGTCGTCTGCGGGCTCACGCGGGCCGTGAGGGCTGACATCGACGCTTGCGCAGAGGCGCTGAAGACGGCTGAGAACCCGAGAATTCACACCGGGATCGCGACGTCGCCCATTCACATGGAGCGAAAGCTTAAGAAGACGCCGGAGCAGGTGCTGGAGATGGCGGTCGACGCCGTCCGGTACGCCCGGAAATACGTCTCCGACGTGGAGTTTTACGCGGAGGACGCGTTCCGTTCGGACCGGGAGTTCCTCCGCCGGGTCTTTGCGGAAGTGATCAAGGCGGGGGCGACGGTGATCAACATTCCCGACACGGTGGGGTATGCCTCGCCCTGGGAGTACGGCGAGCTGATCTCTTGGTGCAGGGAACACGTCGAGGAAATGGATCGGGTGACCATCAGCGTGCACTGCCACAACGATCTAGGGATGGCGACGGCCAACTCCTTGGCCGGCATCCGGGCAGGAGCGACGCAGGTGGAAGGGACCATCAACGGCATTGGCGAGCGGGCCGGAAACACCGCTCTCGAAGAGGTGATCATGGCGATCTATTCGCACCGGGACGCCTACGGGGTCGAGCTTGGCGTCAACATCAAGGAGATCGCCCGTACGAGTCAACTGGTCTCGATGGTTACCGGCGTGCCGGTGCCCCCGTTTAAGGCCATCGTCGGAAGCAACGCCTACTCCCATGCCTCGGGCATCCACCAGGACGGCGTGTTGAAGGACCGCTCGACCTACGAGATCATCCGCCCGGAGGACGTCGGCTTCGCCAGCAATCGCATCGTGCTCACGAGCCGCTCGGGACGGCACGCGCTCAAGGCGAAGCTCGCCGAGATGGGATACACCCTTGCTCAGGAAGAGCTCGACTCGGTGTACCGCAAGTTCCTCGAGATTGCCGACGCGAAAAACCACGTGGACGACGAGGACCTGGCCGCGATCGTCCAAGGCAGGCCGGTCCGGGTCAAGGAGGAGGCCGTCAAGCTCAAGAGCCTCCAGGCCAACAGCGGCGGCGCCGTCAGCGCCAGCGCCGTGGCGATCGTCGAGATCAACGGAGCAGTATACGAGGATGCCGCGACGGGATCGGGCCCGGTCGACGCGGCGTTTCGGGTGATCCGGCGCCTCTGTGGCGTTGATCTGGAGCTTGTCGATTACTCGCTGCGAGCGGTCACCTCGGGCGCCGACGCTATGGGCGAGGCGGTGGTACGGGTCAACGCCAGCGGGAGCAGCGACGCCGAAGCGGTGGGCCGAGGGATCGATCACGACGTGATCAAAGCGTCGGCCCTCGCCTTCGTCGACGCCATCAACAAGCTGGTCGCTTCCGGCAAGGTCGAGTTGAACCCGTCGCCGGTCGGCGCAAGGACCACCGGGCGACCGGCGTAAGGGGGCGCGGGCCGCCGCTCGGGTGCGAGGCTGTCACCGGCGCGGCGGTCCTCGGGCCCGCGAGCCGGACGGACGATCCGCCGGGTGGCTTGTCCTCGGGCAAGAGTGGATGTGACGCGGCGCTTCGCGGCTTGGCCGCCGTCCCTCGCCGGGGCGAAAAGGCTGCGGGTCTTGACATAGAGAAGAGCCTGTGAGTGAAAAAGAGCTCGAGCGGCGTTCCACCGCTCGAGCTCTTTTCGTTCTCACTCTAGTTTGGCTTTCTCGGCTTCAGTCGAAGTCGATGCGCACGGCGCCCTTGGCAGCGCTGGTGGTCATGGAGGCGTAGGCCTTCAGGGCCTTTGAGACCTTCCTCGCCCTGGGCACCGCAGGCTTCCAGCCCTTGGCATCTTGCTCCTTGCGGCGGCGGGCGAGCTCTTCGTCGTCCACATCGAGATGGATCCGCCGGTTGGGGATGTCGATCTTGATGATGTCGCCGTCCCGCACCAGGCCGATGGTGCCGCCCTCGGCGGCCTCAGGTGAGACGTGGCCGATGGAAAGCCCCGACGTGCCGCCGGAGAACCTGCCGTCCGTGATGAGCGCGCAGAGCTTGCCAAGCCCCTTCGACTTGAGGTAGCTCGTGGGATAGAGCATTTCCTGCATTCCCGGACCGCCTCGCGGGCCCTCATACCGGATGACGACGACGTCGCCGGGCTTCACGTCGCCGCCGAGGATGCCGGTCACCGCATCCTCTTGGCTCTCGTAGATCTTGGCCGGGCCCTCAAAGACGAGGATGGATGGATCGACGCCCGCCGTCTTGACGATGCAGCCGTCTTCGGCCAGGTTGCCGTAGAGGACGGCGAGGCCTCCGTCCTTGGAATACGCGTGTTCGACGTCACGGATGACGCCTTTCTCCCGGTCGAGGTCGAGGCTGTCCCAACGGTGGTCCTGGCTAAAAGCCTCGGTGGTAGGAATACCGCCCGGGGCGGCCCGGTAAAACTCGTGCACCTCGGGATCGCTGGTCCTGCGGACGTCCCAGCGCTCCAGGGCTTCAGCGAGCGTCGCGGAGTGCACCGTCCGGACGGAGGTATCGATCAGGCCCGCCCGGTCGAGCTCGCCGAGGATGGCCATGATGCCGCCCGCGCGGTGGACGTCCTCCATGTGGACGTTGGGGACCGAAGGAGCGACTTTGCAAAGGACCGGGACGCGCCGGGAGAGCCGGTCGATGTCGGCCATGGTGAAGTTGACGCCGGCCTCGTGCGCCGCGGCCAAAAGGTGAAGGACCGTGTTGGTCGAGCCGCCCATCGCGATGTCGAGGGACATGGCGTTTTCAAAGGCGGCGAAGGTGGCGATGGAACGGGGAAGGACGCTCTCGTCGTCCTGTTCGTAATAGCGCTTGGCCAGCTCCACGATGAGCCGGCCCGCCTCCAAGAAGAGGCGCTTGCGGTCGGCGTGGGTCGCAAGAACCGAACCATTGCCCGGAAGCGCAAGGCCCAGCGCTTCGGTGAGGCAATTCATCGAGTTGGCCGTGAACATGCCCGAGCACGAGCCGCAAGTGGGACAGGCCGAGCGCTCGATGAGGAGGACCTCATCGTCGTTGTACGCGTCGCTTGCGGCCGCGACCATAGCGTCGATGAGGTCGACGGAACGGGTTTCGCCCTGGAGCAGGACCTTGCCCGCCTCCATCGGGCCGCCCGAGACAAAGACCGTGGGAATGTTGAGCCGCAGCGCCGCCATGAGCATTCCGGGCGTGATCTTGTCGCAGTTGGAGATGCACACCATGGCGTCGACGGCGTGGGCGTTGATCATGTACTCGACGGAGTCGGCGATGAGCTCCCGGGAAGGCAGCGAGTACAGCATGCCGTCGTGGCCCATCGCGATGCCGTCGTCGACGGCGATGGTGTTGAACTCCTTGGCGATGCCGCCCGCCTTCTCGATTTCGCGGGCGACCAGCTGGCCTAGGTCCTTGAGGTGGACGTGGCCCGGGACAAACTGGGTGAACGAGTTGACTACGGCGATGATAGGCTTGCCGAAGTCGGAATCCTTAACGCCGGTGGCCCGCCAAAGGCCGCGGGCTCCGGCCATGTTCCGGCCGTGAGTGGTCACACGGGAACGGTAGGTTGGCATCTCTCACAACCCCTGCACATGCGGTGATCACGGGCGCGCGCCCGTTTTCGAGGGGTTTCTGTTTTTTGGGGAGCGATCCTTCAGGCGGTTCGCGGAAAATGCGAGCGGCCCGCCCAACAGAGCGCATATTCCTTCGCAACTGCCTCGCGCAACTGCCTCGAGGGCCGCCTCTGGTTCACGGTATTAGACCGCTGGTCTGTTGTCCTAACCCTTTGCGTCGAAGCTTTCACGTTCTCAGATTGAGTTTCGCAGCGCTCATCCTCGCGGCTCTCAGTTGACAGCTCTTTGCATGGAAGCTCGCCACTTCGGCGCCTTTTTCGTACAGTCGACCGTGATTTCTTAAATGAGGTCACCGGCAACGTCTTGCCGCAGTCGCGGGTTCATCGCCGGCCAAGCGATCGGGAGTTTCAAATCAGTGCCCTGTTCAATGTCCCTTCATATGAATGCATTACGAATCCTCGATGAACTCAACTTCTTATTCCAGGATTCCTGCAAGTCTTTCCAGATGAGGGGGATCGCCGATGGCGCTCCGCGTGGGCGTTTTGCTTAACCGCCAGATCTTGCAAAAAGCCGTCCGGGGAATGCGAACGTTTGAACGCCTCGAGTACTACGTGCAAGCCGCGAGCGAGCTCGGGGTGGAGTTGGTCCTGTTTGACACTTCGGGAGTGAACCTAAACAAGGGGATCGTCACGGGCTATGTCCCTGCGAAAGACGGGGGCTTTAAGCGCCGGACGCTCGAGCTCCCTGCCGTCGTCCACAAGCGGGCCCTTTATTGGGGAGCAGTGGGCCGGAGGGCGGTCATGGCCCTGCAGCGCCGGGTGTACCTCTTCAATCCCGAGATCCGCTGGGATAAGTACGCCATTGACCAGCTGCTCAGCCAAGAAGCCCGGTTGCGCCCGTATATGCCCGGCGCAGAGCCGCTCGAGCCCGGATCGTACGCGTGGTTTCAAAAGGAGATGGACGCTGGACGCGAGGTCTTCGTCAAGCCGAGGAGGGGATCGCTTGGGCTCGGCATTATCAGGATCGTCCCCCAGGCCGACGGGCGTTGCCGTCTCGAGTCGCGCACCCGCCGCCGCTCGGTCTCCCTGGGAGAAGCCTGGCGGTATCTCAATCGCAAATGCAAGGACCACTACCTGCAGGCGGGCATCGCCCTCTGTGAGGACGACGGCCACCGCGTCGACCTGAGGGTAGTGGCGCAGCGAGACGGGGAAGGACGCTGGCAAGTGCCGGGGATGGCCGCCAAGCGGGCGAAGGGGAAGAGGTTTCTCACCAACGTCGCCCGGGGCGCGTCCGTCCACGTGCCTCGGGAGCTCTTGGGCCGCATTTTCGGGGAGCGGCGGGCGCTGGAGATCCTCGACGAATGCGCGCATCTCGGGCTCCTCGTCGCCCAGACGCTCGCCGCGCGCTACCCACGCTTTGCGGATCTGGGTCTCGACATCGGAGTCGACAAAGGAGGGAAGCCTTATCTCATCGAGGTCAACCGCCGGGATTTGCGCATCACGTTGGGCCTCAGCGGCCAGCGCGACGTCCACAAGCTGGTGTACAAAAACCCCATCGCATACGCCCGGTACGTCATCGCCCAAGGCGCCTAGCGCGCCTTGGGCGTTTTTGATCGGGCTTGCAGGCCTCAGCGCGGCCACAAAGCCTTGAGCGGCCGATAGCCCAGGAGCTGGATTCCCTCGTCGGCGATCCTCTGGCGTATCTTGGGATCGGTGCAGAGCTGGAGCTCGACGTGGCGTGTGCGCCAAGAGCCGGCGATGTGACGCGCTTCGGGATCATCCTCCATCAGGTGGACGATGAGTTGGGTGACGCCAGGCTTGAGCTCCCTCAGTGCGGCGTAGAAGCTTTCGCGCCTCTCCTCCACGGTATCGCCTTCGAGAGAGAGGATGAGGCGATCGAGGAAGAGGAACCCTGCCTCCTCTAAAGCGGTGATTCGTTCGGCGATCCAGGCCGCCCCTTGGATCTTTTGAATCTGCTCGGGAGTCGGCCGCGGCAGCATAGCGGGAATGCCGTATTCCCGGCTCAAACGGGTGTACACCGCCAAGTAATCGGGATGCGCGAACAAGGTGCCCATGTGGGAGTCGATATGGGTCGGCGTGACGCCAAAGCGCAGTGCGCGCTCGATCTGGGCGCGCACTTCGATTTCCACCTCTTCGGGCGAGGCGTGGGCCACTACGTCCTCAACGCGCCGCCAGAGGAAACCCTCTTCGTCGATGAGGCCGGGGACCTTCTCCCTCGGGGCTACGGGGCCCCACCGGTAGTACTTCCACTCGCTCGTCAGCGTCAAGTGGATGCCTACGTCCATCTCGGGATGCTCCCGAGCCCAGGCGGCCATCTCGGGGAACCAGGGGCATGGGACCATCACGCTGGTGCTCGAGACGATGCCTTGGGACATGGCGCGGATCGTCGCGGCGTTGGCCGAATGGCACATTCCGGCGTCGTCCGCATGGACGATGAGGTGCCGCTCGCCAGGATCGCAGCCGAGCCGGGAAAGAATTTGGGACACGGCGTCCACCTCCGCATGAGGATCACGTGCCGGGAGTGTGCTGCCCCGCGTGTAGGACGGAGTGCACCGATCACTCACCAGGGCGTGCAACCCTCACTTGAAAAGTAGCTTCGCTGTGCGCCTTTTCAGACCTGTCCGATCTTGGGAGAAGCGTGCTCGCTCCTATTGCGCTCGTTCCCTCCGGTCCTGGGATCTTTGCTTCCGTCGAGCCGGCGCGCCGTGCAGGCCGGCTCGGCGTTCCCTGAGCGGAGCTTGCGCTCCCGGGGGCTAGCCCCCCGGGAGCAGCTTTTTGATCGCGTACGTGCGCCCGTCTCTTTCCAAGATGCGATACCCTTTTCTCCGGTAGTACTCTTTCAGGTGGGCGAGTCCCCATAGGATGTCGGCTCGGATCTCCCGGCACCTCTTGGCCCTGGCTTTCCGCTCGACCCAGGCGAGAAGGGCCGAGCCCACTCCGGCTTTTCGCCGTCTGGGAACGACGCCCACCGGGCCAAACGTCAGTCGCTTTCCTTTCACTCGATAACCGATAGCGCCGACCGCTCGGCGCCCGATGAACGCGAGGGCGTACTTCTTCTTGCCGCTTTTGATGTGCCCTCTCACTCGTTTCTCGCTCAAGCGTGCGCTCATCGGCGCCCTTGCGGCGCTCAGGTACTCGGCGAAGCTGGCACGCACCACCCGGGCGACGAGTGGGGCGTGGTGGATGCGAGCGATCTTCACCACCGGCCGGCGGACGGCTCCGAGCGGCATGTGTCATCATCCTCTACGATCGGATTTGAGCCGCTGCGGCGGGGCGGTTTCTCCCGGCCGGCCTTGTCGCTTCGACGGCCGCCAGCAGCACCGCGACCACGCGG
>NICF_comb_assmDRAFT_10001475_pt1 | contig 18594 bp, 16 predicted proteins | sample NewIslPassag4_SG_FD_11279 | JGI IMG/M metagenome (IMG submission 11279) | reverse complement strand
ATTGAGCTGGCGGCCGCGCGGCTACGCCACCTCCCGCCGCAAGCATTGCTCGATCGCCTTGGGCATCGGCTTCCGCTCTTGCGCGAAGGGCCGCGCGATGCCCCGGTTCGCCTCCAGACGATGCACGACGCGATCGCCTGGAGCTACGACTTGCTGACTCCTGAGGAGCAAGCCCTCTTCCGCCGGCTGGCCGTCTTCGCCGGTGGCTTCACCCTGGAAGCTGCCGAGGCCGTGGCCGGGCAGCTGGATGGGGCTGCGGCGGAAGGCGGACGCGCTCACGTCTCCCTCTCCATCCTCGATGGGTTGACTGCCCTTCTGGACAAGAGTCTGATCCGGCCGTTGGACCGCGGTGGGGAGCCGCGCTACCTGATGCTGGAGACGATTCGGGAATACGGCGTCGAGCAGCTGGTGGCGAGTGGGGAAGAGGCGGCGGCTCGGGCGGCGCACGCTCGCTACTTCCTGGATTTCGCGGAGCGATTCTTCCCGAGCGCCTTCATGCCGGCGACGCCTGCCGAGTTGCAGCAGATCGAAGCCGACCACGACAACTTGCGGGCGGCCCTGAGCTGGTTCCAGAAGACCGGCGACGCGGAGGGGCAGCTGCGCCTGACGGGGGCGCTGCTTGACCTCTGGTTCTACCGAGGCCACCTCAGCGAAGGGATCGGCTGGTGTGACCAGGCGCTCGCTCTGGTGACGGATGAGGCTCCGCCCGACATCCACGCGCGGGCGCTAGGATGCAGCGGCGCGCTCGCTCTTCTGCGGCACGACACCGAGCGCGCGATTGCGCACCTGTCGGCCAGTGCCGATTGCTGGCGCGCGGCCGGACACGCGCGGAACGAGGCGGCGGCTCGGAGCTTCCTGGGCGGCGTCTTTCTCGGGCGCGGCGAGTATGACCGGGCGGCCGAGCTGTTCGAAGAGACGCTGCCGCGCTTCCTGGAGATCGGCGACGAGATCTGGACCGCTCACGCTCTCTTCCATCTCGGCGCGATCGCCTTCGCCCGGCGGGATCGTGCCCGCGCTGAAGCACTTCTCCGCGAGGCGGCAGAGCGCTATGACGCCGCTGGGGACTGGCTCGATGCGATCGATCCTCTGCGCTACCTCGGGCTTCTCGCGGGGCTGACGGGCGACTACACGCGAGCCGCGTCTTACCTCGCGGAAACGCTGCGCCGGCTGCGTGAGCGCGCAAGTCGGGCGGCGTTCGTCACCGGTATCGTCGATGCGGCGACGCTGACCGCGGCGACTGGCGGCGGGGAGACCTCGGCGCGACTCTTCGGCGCGGCGGCCGCGTTGCAAGAGTCGGAGGGGGTGGCGCTCTCGCTTCCCGCGCGGGCAGTGTCAGAGGAGGCAGAAGCCAGGACGCGCGATCAGCTCGGCAAGGATGCCTTCGCGGAGGCCTGCATGGCCGGCAGAGCGCTCTCCCTCGAGGATGCGCTGGCGCTGGCGGACGAGGCGCTGGCGACGATCGGCGCCGGCACGCCGCAGATCACTGCTGGCGCGCAGCTCCTGACCGACCGTGAGCTGGACGTCCTCCGCCTCCTCGCCGCCGGCAAGACGAACCCGGAGATCGCCGAGGCGCTCTTCATCTCTCGCGGCACGGTCCGCACCCACGTCTCGAATATCCTCGCCAAGCTCGGTGTCAACACGCGGCGGGAAGCCGCCGAGGTCGCCCGCCGCGACGGGCTGCTGTAACCGCTCGCTGACACTTCCTCGCCGAGATACGTAGTACGTCACCTCCTACGTCACCTCCATAGGCGGATGACGTATCCGCGCCGGCTCCGCAAATCTGTCAGAGTGTCAGATGCGTGCCTTCAGACCGTCCGGCAGGATGTGCACCGTGCTCGTCATGCCCGGCACTCGACCGGCCACCAGTTATGGCGCCTACGCTGGTGACCGGCTTCAGCCAGTGTGAGAGCCGCTTAGTCGTGTTGTCGGCCAATAAGCGGGGCCGGCGCCCGAATCGGATTGACTGCCTATCGTTCGTGGTTCGTCACGTCGGGAGGTAATTGATGACGGTCGTGATTGAGAACGATGCCGCGACGCGCCGTGATGCGCTGATCGAGCATCTGCTGCAGGCTACGTTTGGCGTTTGGGACATCTTCACCGTCTATCTCGGCGATCAGCTGGGTCTCTATCGCAAGCTGGCCGACCTGGGCTCGGCGACTTCGATTGAGCTGGCGGCCGCCACTGGTCTCGTGGAGCGCTATGTCCGCGAGTGGCTGGAGCAGCAGACGATTTCCGGCATCCTCGAGGTCGAGAATCCCGAGGCTTCCCCGACTGAGCGCCGCTTCAGCATTCCCGCGGGCCACGATGAGGTGCTGCTCGAGCACGACAGCCTGAACTATCTAGCTCCGCTCCCGCAGATCGTCGTCGGCGCGGTTGGCCCGATCCACGCCGTCCTCGAGGCGTTCCGCAAGGGCGGTGGCGTTCCCTATGAGGACTATGGCGCTGACCTGCGGCACGGTCAGGCCGGAATGAATCGCAATCTCTTCCTCTCGCAGCTTGGCAGCGAGTACATCCCGGCCATGCCAGACGTCCATGCCCGGCTCCTCGATGCGTCGCGGCCGGCTCGGATCGCCGACTTCGGCTGCGGTCTCGGGTGGTCGAGCATCGGGATGGCGAAGGCCTATCCGAACATTCGCGTTGACGGCTTCGATCTCGACGCCGACTCGGTAAAGGAAGCGCAGGCGAACGTGCTTGCGGCCGGGCTCGAGGACCGCGTCCAGATCCAGCTGCGCGACGCCGCCGATCCGGAGCTGGCCGGTCGCTACGACCTGGTGACCGCCTTCGAGTGCGTCCACGACATGAGCGACCCGATCGGAGCGCTGCGGACGATGCGCCGGCTGGCCACAGACGGCGGCACGGTCCTGATCATGGACGAGCGCGTCGGCGAGCGCTTCACGGGCGAGACGGACGACGTCGAGCGGTTCATGTATGGCTTCAGCGTACTGCACTGCCTGCCGGTCGGGATGGCGGATCAGCCATCGGCTGGGACCGGCACGGTGATGCGGCCGCCGACCCTGCGTCGCTACGCCGAGGAGGCTGGCTTCAGCTCCATCGAGATCCTGCCGGTGGAGAATTACTTCTTCAACTTCTATCGCCTCAACCCGTAATGAAGATCGGCCGTGGCTCGGCATGGTGCTGAACGCCGGCCGAGCCACGGCTCCTACGTGGAACATAAGTGGAGGAATGGATCGTGGATCGGAAGCTTATTGATCGGACCCCGTTGATCGCAATCGCCGCGCTGCTGGCGACCTTCCTGGTGAGCATCGCCACCTCGGCCGCCACGCCGCCTGCCGGGACGCCAACCGCTGCCACGAGTGGCAAGTCCGCGTCCGAGGTGTTGGCCCAAATTACGGATGAAGAAGGTGTGCTGCGGTTTGACGTCGCGGAGGACGGGACCCGCTTCCTCTTTGCACCGGAGCCGGTGTTCGAGGATGGCATGCCGGCCTACGGCAATCCCTTCATCACGCAGGGGTACATCTACCCGGCCGGGACGTTGACCGAGTCGAATGGCGTGCTCCCGGATGGCTCGCCGGAGTTCCCCGACCTTGTTCTCGGTGAGTGGACGTGCCGTGGCTGGTTTGTCGGCGAGGGAGCGCACGCGACGACGGGTGCGTGGGTGATCACGACGCAGGTCTACAACTTCGGCTCGGAAGTCGGTGACGTCATGTTGATCGCGGAAGGCTACGAGGTCGCCGATATCGGGATCCCGAGCGAGCGCGCGATCACCGGTGGTACCGGCCCGTTCTCCATCGCGCGAGGCGAGGGGACGCAGACGCTGCTCGGCTACAACCCGACCATGGGCGTCAATCTGACCATGGAATTCGCCCCAACCAACTAATCAGCTCGCGAGTGAGCTCGTTGCGCCCCGTGTCCCCGTCTCGCCCAGCGCGAGGCGGGGACACCGTTGGGTGGGGGGCAGGGGCTGGGAGTTAGGGGCGGGGGCGAGTGGGATGGTCCGGATGATTTCTGGCGCCTGCCTTCAGTTCGCAACAGCTTTCAATGTTGGCAAGCGGCGGCCCCGGAGAGGCGGAAACTCCGGGGCCGCTAAGTGCACGAGATTTCAGCAAGGCGCGCTGCTCCGCGGTCACCGTGTTGGAGTCCGGCTCCGCCGCGCAAAGGAGCGCGGAGACCGCGTCGACGAATGACGGGGCGGTCAGGCGCGCCGGCCGGTGAGGGCGCCGACGACGAAGGTCACGACGAGCGCACCGATGACAGCAACGATCAGGCTTCCGATGTTGAATCCGATCTCAAAGCCGTCGCCCGCGACCAAGCTATAGAGAAAGCCGCCGACGATCGCGCCAACGATCCCCAAGACGATGTTCATTATCCAGCCTTGCTGCTCGTTCGTTCCCGCGATAAGGCTGGCGATCCAACCAGCAAGTGCACCGAAAATCAACCAGGTGATCAGGCCCATCGTAGCCCACCCTCCGTCATCGAACCGTCTGCACAGCCATCGCTGGCAACCGTTATTGACACTAACAAGATTCGTGCCAACTCGATGGGGTAGGCCGGCAGGGACGGCACACACGGAGCCGCGATGACTTGCCCGTGTCTCTCAGCTGAGCGCAGCCGATTGGGGCTAGAACGGACCTTCCTCGACCAGGCGAGGCTGCGCGCCGCCGCGCTGCTGCTGAATCTGCGCGCGCATGGCCAATAGGCGGAAGACTTCGCTGATGTCCGCCGCGGTCAGCAGACCGGCGAGCCGTCCATCCATCATGATGATCGGCAGCGCGCGGCTGTTGGCGCTCGCCATCCGCGATTGCACCTCGATGATCGGCTCATCCGGGCGCGCTGTCGGGAAATCGCTGTGCATCACCGAGGCAATGGCGGCGCCGGTCCCGCTCTGCATGCCGCGCAGAATGTCGTCGAATGTGAGCAGTCCGACGACTCGACCGTAGTCATCCACGACTGGGAAGTCGGACTGCGCGGTCGTCAGCGTCAGCTCGATCGCGCGGGAGAGCGGCTCGTCGGGACGCACGGTCTGCGGCTGGCGGATCATCGCGTCGCGGACCGTCGCGCGGCTGAGAATGCTGCGCGCGGCGACCTGGGCGCCTTCCTGCCCGCCCGCGATCCAGATGAAGACGGCGATGATGATGAGGAAGAAGTTGCCCGTCGCGAAGCCGAGGAAGCCGAAGAGCAGCGCCATGGCTTGACCGAGCTGAACGGCGATCTCCGTCGCTCGGCGGTACGGCATGCGCAAGGCAAGGAACGCGCGGAGCACCCGGCCGCCATCCATCGGGAAGGCGGGGAGGATATTGAAGGCGACGAGATAAAGGTTGGCCAGCGTGATGTAGGGCAGGAGGCCGCCCCATTCGGCATCCTGCATCTTGTCGATTAGCTCGCCCGGCGACACGACCGCCGTCGCATTCAGAATCGCGCCGATGACGAGAAGAATGGCGGCGATGATCACGTTGACGGCCGGGCCGGCCAGCGCGATCCACAGCTCCTGCTTCGGGTTGTCCGGCACCTCGAGGCGCGCCACGCCGCCAATCGGCAGCAGGGTGATGTCCTCGACGTGAATTCCGTATTTCATCGCCTGCATCGAGTGGCCGAGCTCGTGGAGCGTGACGCAGAGGAAGAGGAGCAGCGTCGCGACGACGCCGAAAAGGGCGCCCTGCAGCCCGCGATCGACCGACGCTGCCCAGTACCACGCCGCCCAAATCAGAATCAGGACGAACGTGGCGTGGACTCTGATCTGAATCCCGCGTACCCGCACCAAGTTGAGCGACCAGCCCATGCCGGGTCTCCTCTAGCTGAACCGAAGGCGGCTTTGGCGCCGCAACACAACATGCCAGCCCAAGCGGGGAGCCGGAGCGTGGCCGCCCGCGGTGCTTCCCGTAATCTCCGAGCGCTGCCGAGCCGACCTCGCGGACACCGATTACCGGCCCCGTTCGGTGATGACGGTCAGCGAGCCGTCGCGAAGCCGCACTTCCGTCGGGGTAACATCGGCTCGCGCCATCAGTCGCGCCAGGTGACTCTCGAGGATGTTCGCGATCTCGGTCGCATCCATGACTCGACCGGCTGGCCCGCTGAGCACGGGATTGCTGATCACGATGCGACCACGGCGGACGACCGGCTCGCCCTCGAACGTGCTGCTGAGGCCGTAGAGGGAGAATCGCACGGCGACGCCATCCCGCGTGATTTGCGTTCGCACGTCAGACAGCGGCTCGAAGGTATCGGCGTGCTTGGCCAGGCTCACATTGATCGTCTCTTCCGTGAGGACCAGCCGCGTGTCCCGGCTCAGCGGCGCGAGGTTGACCGCCGCGACCTGTGTCGCGATCGCGTTGCCCAGCTCCCGCTCCACGGCTGCCTCGACGCGCGGCTGAAGGAGCGACCACCCGAAGGCAGCGATCAGTCCGCCGATGATGAGGAGCGCGATCAGGCCGAGGAGCCAGCCGCCCGGTCCGGAGGGCCGCGCTGCTTCTCGCGACTTGGGCGCCAACACGCCCGCGGCCTGGGGACGAGAGAGCGTACTGTAGTCCGCGCCGGTTGCGCCGCGAGGAGTGGGGGGACGATAGGTCGGCGGCGAGTTGGACAGCGACGAGGAGAGCGTGTCGAACCGGGACGTGATGTCGATCGGCCGGGTTGCCTGCAGCGAGGGATCGCTGGCCGGCAGGAGATCGATCACCACGGTCTCGTGGCCGTTGGTGTGGCTCGGCGTCGGCTGCGCGGCTGTCCAGATCGTGCGAGCTTCCGTGGCGGGAGTCAACTCGCGGCCACAGCGTGTGCAGATCGACCGGCGCGCCGGGTTGGTGGCGCCGCACGTTGGGCAGACACGCTCGGCGGGACGGTCCGGCGGAGTCGTGTCGTTCGTCCGGCGACGCCCGATCCTCATGCACTCGCTCCTTGGCGGCGTCTCGAAGGGATACGCCCGTGCGCCCGGCGCTCGTTCCGGCCGTGGCGCTCGGTTACGCTCAGCTTAGCCCATCTCGGTCAGGAAGGACTGGTCCACGGCGAAGGCATCCGTGACGCCTAGGCGCTCCATCACGACGAAGCTGAGCGCATTGGTCAGCGAGACCGCTTTCGCATCCGGCCGGGACAGCAGTTTCCGCGCCTTCTCCGCGTCCTCTTCGGTGATGTGGTAGATCGGCAGGCGCATGTCGCGCAGCCAGCGTCGGGCGACCTCGTGCCCGACGCTCGTCGCGAGGAGGTCGTAGGTCTCTACGACAACGGCGTTGGTCGTGAAGAGCTTGTACCCGGACGCAAGGAGGGAGCGATAGGCCTCGACCGCGGCCTCGTGCGTCGCGTCGTCGCGGTCGACGAGCGCAACGATCGCGGAGGAGTCGACGAAGGCAACCGGGGCGTTGCCGGCGGATTGCCGGCCTTGACGGGCGTCCACTTAGCGCCTCCACCAGAAGGCACGGCGATAGGCCTCTTTGCCCTCGGCCATGTTCGAGCCACCACCCGCGCCGATGCCGATCACCGGACCGAGCGGATCGACATCCGAAGCGCGGGGAAGCCGATCCAGGAAGCTCCGCTCGCTGCGGAGGGATTGAAGAAAGGTGGCAAGCTCCGATTCTGGGATGAACCACTGGCCGCCGATCCGCTTGCCGGCCAGCCGCTTCTCCCGCAGATAGCGCCGTACCTGCTCAGTCGACCGGCCGAGCCGCTCGGCTGCTTCCGCAACGGTCAGTAAGCCCTCTCCATCCATGTGCGCCACTCCCCTTCCCGGCCGAGGAGCGAGCCTCGCGCCTCGTTGCCCGCGACCGGCTCGACGCACCGGCGCCGTGCCGCCGGTGGTTGCATGCGACAACAGCGGTGAGGCGCGCCATGCCCTTTCTTGCTCTCTGCATTATAGGACCGACCAAGACGGGGCGCGATGACCCAAAAGGGGAGATTGGCCGTCGCGGAACCGGGACCGTGCGGTATGCTGGCACGGCGAGAGGGGAGGAGGTGCTGATGGGGCTGCAGGAAGCAGGTGCGGATTGGGGTTGGAGCGAGGACGTCGCGGCGACGCCGCTGGCGGACGGCCTTTGGCTCCTCGATCTCGGATTTCAGGGCCGCCGGGGTGTTGTCGCCGCCTACCTCTTGGCGGGTGAGGGAGAGCTTGCACTGATCGAGACTGGACCGGCGACGACGCTCCCCACTCTGGAGGCGGGCGTCCGCGCGGCGGGATTCGCGCTCTCCGATCTGACCCATGTGCTGCTGACGCACATTCACCTCGACCATGCCGGCGCCGCCGGAGTCCTGGCGCGGGAGAACCCGAAGCTGGTCATTCGCGTCCATCCCATCGGCGCGCCGCACCTGGTTGATCCGTCGCGGCTGCTGGCGAGCGCGACGCGCATCTACGGCGACAAGATGGACTCCCTCTGGGGTGAGGTCGCGCCGATCGCTGCCGAGCAGGTCCTGCCGCTGGAAGACGACGAAGTTCTGAGCGTCGCCGGGCGGCGGCTGCGCGTCGCTTTCACCCCCGGCCATGCCTCGCACCACATCGCGTACTTCGACGAGGCCACCGCTGGCGTGTTCACCGGGGATGTCGGCGGTATCCGCATGCAGGGTACGAGCTACGTCTGCCCGCCGGTGCCGCCGCCGGACCTCGATCCGGATGCCTGGCGCACCAGCATCGCCCGGCTGCGCGCGTTCTCCGCGAAGCGGCTCTATCTCACGCACTTCGGCCCGTATGACGATGTTGACGCGCACCTCGACCGGCTGCTGGCCGAGCTAGGCGTGCTCCTCCTGATCGGCGAAGAGATGGTCGCGCCGGCGCCGGACCGCGTCGACCAAGGCGTCCTGACGGAGCGCATCCATCAGCGCATGGCCGAGCAACTCGGTCCGGTGCCGGACGACCTCCTCATCAATCTCGAATGGGCGACGCCCTCCTACATGGCGGCGCTTGGCCTGATACGGCTCTTCCGCAAGCGCTAGGCGATCGCCTCTTCGTCCACGAGCGCCGCGCCGCCACGAGCTGAGCGCGGCGCGACCAGCGGCAGCTGCATACAAGCAACGATGTTGTCGTCGGCTGCGACGCGGCAGTGACGCTCGCACCCGCAGCCGAGGCAGCGATGGACGACCACCTGCTCCCCGTTCGGGCGGAAGAACGTCCCGATTGGAGCCATAAGTGAGCGGCAATCGCTCGCCCGGTCGCCCGGTCTCCGGTCATCCACGTGACGGGAGAACAGGCAGAGCGGGCAATGGTTCCGGTGCCGGCCACCGGAGACGGTCGGCCCGATGAACGCCTTGCAGTGACCGCACTTGAACGACTCGTCCTCCGGGCGACGCGTGTCGCGCCGCCGGCGACGTGAGCCAGCGGAGTCATCGAGCCGGTCCGCGCGGTGGCGGCGATCGCGTCGTCGCGAGTGATGGCGATCATCGGGCAGGTCGTAATCGTCGAGGTCGTGCTCCTCGAAACGGATACGTGGCACGGAAGTGTCCTCCAGACAGCAAAGGTGGATAACGACAATGCCGGTTGCTGATCTGGACGAGGACAAGCATCAAGAACCTCCTTCGTGACCCGAGCCAAGCGGGAACGGCGTACCTGCGCTGCGAAAACCAGCGAACGGGGAACGCCAGGGCGCGGCGAGCCGGCAGACGATCGCTGCAGCGGGCGACCGCCTGCGGTCTGGCCGGTGGCTCAAGCTGTCACGAAGGAATCGGTCTTGCTTCCGGGCACACGCGCATTAGGCTCGGCAACGAGGATGAAGCCGAGACTGAGGTGCCGACGAGGAGCGGAGAATCGAGGCGTGAAGCAGCCTGCGCCTATCCGGCTCGCGCCCTGACAGCGACAAGGATGATGGCCGGCTGCAACATCAAGGCCTCCTTCAGAGGGGCGGAGTAGTCCGCCATCGTGAGCGCGGTCAGCAACGAAAGTCCGTGTGCGGGCGGCGACCGCGACCGCCGCGAACTCCTGCATTTTCTGGGGCAAATGGACGTTTGTCAATAGGTTGACCGAATTCAGTGCTTGGGCGGTGCGCTCTCTCACGCTCAGAAGCCGCGCTCTTCGCGCAGGGCGGACAGCAGCGCCAAGGCGCGGTCGAGTCGCGCGCGGTTCGCCGGGTCGTTCAGCCAATGGGAGACGCCGGACGGGTGCGGCAGCGGCAGGACGAGGAAGCGGTGTCCGGCCCGCTCCGCCTCGCGCACGGTCCCGACCAGCTCCGTGAGCGTCGCCGGACCAAGCAGCGCGCTCGCCGCCAGCCGCCCGAGGGAGAGCACCAGCTCCGGTCGCACCAGCGCCAGCTCAGCATCGAGGTGACTCGAGCAAAGGGCGATCTCCGCGGCCGAGGGCGGCCGGTCCCCCTTCCCGTTCGGCTTCGGCCCCGGAAAGCACTTCGTGAGGCTCGTCAGGTAGAACCGCCCGTGGAGCGCTTCACTGTCGAACCCCGCCCGCGCCAGCCACGCGCGCAGCGTCTTACCCGTCGCGCCGGAGTACGGGGCAGGCCGCTCGTGCGCGCGCTGTCCTGGCGCCTGGCCCACGACCATCACCCGGTTCCCGATCGCGCCCCGGAAGATCGGATGAGCGACGGGGATGAAGCCCGCCTCGACGCAGCGGCGGCAATTCGCGATCGCGGCGTGGAGCCGGGCCAGCGCCGCGACGCGATCGGTCTCGATCTGAATCGGCGATGAAGGCGGCGATGGGGCGTCGTGTCGTGTCATCGCCCGCACGATACCACGGCGATTCGCGCGCGGGCGGCCGCTAGCCCGCGTCGGGCGCGTTGGTAGAATCGGCCCGCGAAACGTCAGTAGATGAGCGCATGCGTATGCGGCAGCGAGGGAGAGCGAGGATGCCAGAGGCGGTCGGATACGGGCGATTGGCGGGGAAGACGGCGCTGGTCACGGGCAGCACCCGTGGGCTCGGCCGCACGACGGCGGAGTGGCTCGCAAGGGAAGGGGCCACTATTGTCGTCTCTGGCCGGGAGCAAGCGGATGTCGATGCGTCCGTTGCGGCGATCCGCGAGCTGGGTGTCGAGGCGATCGGCATCACGGCCGATCTCTCGCGCGTCGAGGATGCGCATCGCCTGGCGGAAGAGACGCTGAAGCAGGTTGAGCGGCTCGACATCCTCGTCAATAACGCTGGGATGAGCATTCGCGGCAACTTCTGGGACGTCACCGACGAGGAGTGGGAGTACCAGGTCAACGTCAACTATCGCTCCCCGTTCATCCTCGCCCAGCACGCCGCGCGCCACATGATCGAGAAGGGGATCCGGGGCCGGATCGTGAACTTCTCGACGATCGGCGCCCGCGCTTGCCATAAGGACGCCTGTGTCTACGACAGCGCGAAGGGCGCGGTCGAGGTGATGACGCGCAACATGGCGTTCGAGCTTGCCCCGTACGGCATCTCGGTCAATTGCGTGGTGCCAGGGAACATCGCCGAGCGCCCCGGCGCGCCGCGTGCCGACTGGTGGGAGCCTGCCGCCAAGCGCATCCCGTTCGGCCGCGTCGGGAAGGCGGAGGACATCGCCGCCGCGGTGCTCTTCTTCTGCCTGCCGGAGACCGAGTTCACGACCGGGCAGTCGCTCTTGGTGGACGGCGCGCACGACTCCTATCTCCCCGAGTTCTAGGAGCCGTCCGGGGGTTAGGGAAGACGCGTTCGATCGTTCTGGGGTGCGTCGCGCAGGACTCGAACCCGCAACCGTGGGCTTAAAAGGCCCCTGCTCTACCCATTGAGCTAGCGACGCTCGCTGGCGGCGGGCAGGATGGATGCGATTCGTACCGCTCTGCCCGCCGATGGGGATCGGAAGCCAGGGGTCGAACCTGGACAGCGTGGTCCAAAGCCACGCGGCCTACCGTTAGCCGACTTCCGAGTGAAGAGGTGTGCGGCCGTCGCGGTGACGCCGGGAGACGCCCGGCACGTCACCGCGTGATGGCTGCCGTGTGGTAGGGCGGCGGGGAATCGAACCCCGACCATCTGCTTGAAAGGCAGGTCGCCTAGCCGTTAGCGTACCGCCCCGCGATTGCCGCGCCCCGTCAACGCCAGTGGGCGCACGGCCGGGATCTGGTCGGCAGGGCAGGATTCGAACCTGCGAAGCCTTACGGCGTCGGTTGTCCACTTGGATACCTGCCGGCAAGGACTGGATCTCGTTGAAACGTCAGGGGTTTTGACGAGGTGCTCCTCGTGGGGACACCCCAAGTGTCCTGTAACTGCACTGTAGCTGCACTGTAGCTGCAACCGACGGAGGGTCCCCATGTCCGGCACGGTCTTCCAGCGCTCCGAGGACAACCTGTGGGTGGTCCAGGTCCGCGTCGACGGCAAGCGCCTCACACGCTATGCGCGATCACGGGCCGAAGCCGAGCGGATCCGCTTGGACACCTGCCGGCGAGGACTGGACATAGTATAGCAACTTATTGTCAAGTTGACAAAGACTGGGGATGCGGGGCGAAGGCCGTGCCAGAATCCCCTGCCGAACTCGTCACCCCGCATCCGAGAGGACATCGGGAAGTTCCGCAACCAGGTGATGCACGGCTCGATCACGAACTATGGCAGCTCCCGCCGCTCTTCCGCGCTACTGCTGATGGTCCGCATCATAAGCCAGCAGTTTCGAACGCTCGAGGAGTCGAGGCCGGAGGCGAGGTTGCCGGAGAGATCGAGCTGGCCATAGGGCTGAGCAGGAGCCAAGATTGTCGTTGCCCTTCCATGTCTCTGTCACCTCTTGCAGCTTACGCGGCCGGGCGAGGCAAGGATTGTGGCCAACTGGCTCCCTAAATAGCAACGTTGTTGGGAAACGAGTGTTTCGATAGTACGTTCGCAAATATACTGTGCTCCCTGGCAGCCTGACACCCGTTAGATGGCCGAATGGTCAACGGACAGTGACTCTACCTTGCCCGATGGCGCACGAGAACTAGTGGGCTGCGGGTGGTGTGCGAAGAACGAATCTGGGGGCTCCACTTACACGCTGGTAGTCGACGGACTTTGCAACCTCAGAGGCGGAAGGCGGCGGCTGCTATAGGCGGATTTGGGGGCCAAGGGCAGACGACTTATTCTGGAGATGTACGAATGGATGGGGCCAACACGAGCGAGCAACCAAGAAAGCGTAGCAAATGGGAATTGGGCCGACTTGTATTGGCGGCAATTCTCTCAATCGTCATTCTCGTCGTTCTTGCTTTGACTTACATGCCCGGCCGATTTCAGGTTTGCAGGGAAGAGTTGACGGACGCCGGCATTCCCCAGAGGCTTTGCGGGCCTGCAGGGTCTGATGATCTCGTGCTGGTTGGTGCTGCTTTCTTCATCGTGATTCTCTTGATCTAGTCTGAACTCTCCGAATTCTCTATCCCAGGTTTGGTCACTTTAGGGCGGCGCGTTAACGAGCGGAGCCAACGCACTGATCGGCTGGAACAGAAAACGACTCACCTCGAAAGCCTTTACTTTCAACTGAAGATGACGCAGCAGCAGACCCTGAGTTTCCAGGTCTATAACGTCAACAAGGTTGACCCAGATAGATTGCTTCGGGACGTCGAGAAGAAGAATAGGGACGATTCGGGAGATACATCCGGAGATCAACATATATTTCCGTCTCGTGCGGAAGGATTTCGCAAAGTTTCGTCTCAACGGGCGGAACTGGAGGTTCAGCTTCTGGCTGGAGGAACATTGCAAGGCTGCTTCAGTCTACGGTGGAGAATGCTTCTAGGGATCCCGAACATTGGATTGTAAGATGGATGGATCGTTTTAGACCGGAAATCAATGAACTTCGTAAGATCAGGGATGTGGTGGTAGAGAATCCTGATCAGATGACGGATGATGACCTCAAGAAGTCTCTAGAGACTATGAGATTGGTATTGGCGGCGGCCAGGGGATTTCGTATCAGATACGAGAAAGCGAACAATCCATATGTCTACGATCGACAGGATTTTTCTCCCGGTGATCCCCGCCATGACTAGCCGCCCAACAGTGTAATCTCTGCGGCGCACCACACTCGTATGGCTCCTGTACCAGCATTCGCTGTCAGTCGTCAGGCCGCCAGCCGCTCAAGTACTTTGCTGCCAGATCTCGAGCCTCAGCAAGCTGCGGATCATCGGGACAGGCTTCGCATGCTTCAATCAACTGACGCACTCCTTCTTCTCCTCCAACCAGGGCGAGCAATGGTTCCCAAATGAGGCGCTTCTCCCGGCTCACAGCACGAGTTCCTAATGGCTGACTGAGCTGCTCTGACAAGGCCGACCTAAGGAGAGTACATGCAAGTGGAGCTTCCAACGGGATTATCAATGCTGGCTCGGCAGCAGTACTCGTCTTCCTAACCCACGACAAGAGCCACAGCAAATGCGACTCCGCAGCCAATTTTTCTGGCGAGGCTTGACGTATCTGATCGCGCAAATCTGCTTCGAGTGCTTGGCTGACTTCTGGTCGAACCAATCCATGTCCGACGTCCTTTTCGTGACCAACGAGTTGCAATAGTTTTATTCGTTCGGATAGCGTCGAGACTTCTGGCAGGATTTTCTTCACCGCGTCTTCAGTTGCCTCGCCGTCAGAGAGACGGCGAAGCAATCTGAGTACAACCCGCCTGACGGTTACGTGTTTGTCGCGGAAGTCCAAGAGTGAGCGAGGACGATCCGGTATCTCCGGTAGGAGGTTCAGCAGCACTATTGAAGCTGGCACGACGGACTCAACCGGATACTCATCTTGGTAGATTTCTAGATACTGTATGATTCCTTCCCATCTTGCTGGATCAATCGAACGGAAGAATCGTTCGAGGCCTTCCTTGTCTGTAAGCATGACAAACGCCTGCTCGGCATCCCAAAACGCTTCAAGACCAGGACTTGCTAATCGCTCCAAGTAGTAGTCGAGAACGTGTCGATGTGCGACTCGGCGATTAATTAGCCAGCGGGCTGAGTCATCTCCTGCGCCCCAATTATGGTTCACAAACCGGGCGCCATTCGGAAAGAGGCGGCGAATCATGGACCTAACGACATCTTCGTGGTCTTCTTCAGTTTCAGAAATAAGTCGCTGAACTATCTGGCGGAAGTGATCGTCCATTTGGGGATTGGGTCGCCATCCATCGTCGGGTGTCGTGAGGGCAGTCCTGCTAGGGCTTATGAACGCGAAGACATTTGGGAGGAACACGCGCACCGCTTCCAAGGCGAAGACATCAACCAAATCAACTTGGCCTGCTAGGCTGCGCACGGTGGCACGTAGCGAAGCCGTGTACCTGCGCACGTCACGCATCGTACGAATCAGCGGAAGGATTATCTCTTCGAAGACGTCAGGCCACCGAGAGGCATCGAATGGCCCAGGCTGCTCGATCTCCTCCATTGCTTGGAGGATCGACTCTCGAATTTGATTGCGGAGCTTAATTTCGGGGATTTCGGGGATGCTGTAAGCAACCTGAACGATTTTTTCCAGGTAAGCGCGCCCCGGCAACCCATCGGTCTCGAGCGCCTGCTCGACACGGTCGCGATCGAATGCCACAACGTAGATGATGTTCGGGAAGTTGGCGGTTAGCCTCACGAGCTTGAAGATCTCTCTTATCTCATCGGTATGAAGTCGATCTACATCGTCTATCACTACAACTACCGGAGACTCAAGTTCGGAGAGTTTCTCTTCAACCTTCTTGCGCTTGGCCTTGACACCACCCTCGCCTTTGCCTCGCAATCGCTTGAGCGCTTCCGCAGAATCGCCGACACGCCCAATCCACTCTCCGACAAATGGCAACCCTTGCAGTGGGGCAACTTTCTCCGCATACCGTTCAAATTCGTCGGCTATGGTGTTGAGCGTGCCGGATTCAAAGCGTAACTGTTCAGCGACCTCAGAAAAGAACATCTGAACGAGTTCGGATGTTCCGGAGAATAACCACGGATTAAAGTCGAGCACCGTAATCGTTGGCTCGGTGGCGAGTTCGTTGCGAATGAGATTTATTAACGAGGTTTTCCCAGATCCCCAGGGGCCAAGTATGCCTATCACCATGCCAGATGATGCATCGAGCTTTCGAATCTCGGCCGCGATAGCTTTGGCAAGATGCAAACGCCCGATTACATCGTACTTTGCCTCCTTGATCGGTTCATCCCCTATGATCATTCCGTTGCACCTCAGGTCTGCTTGCCCGAAAGACGATCACTGCACGTGACGTCGCTAGGGGCGTTTCTTGCTATCGACGATGACCGATGGTCAAAGATTCTATCTGATATTTGGTGGAGTGCGCCATCAATCCTACCACGTTTCCGTCACTTTATGCAGTCCCCGCGGCTGATCCGGGTCGACTCCGCGCTCACGTGCCAGGTGCAGCGCTAGGTGCTGGAGCGGCAGGATCGCCAGGATCGGGCTGACGCACTCGGCGCCGAGGTCGGGGAGCGGCAGGCTAACCGTGCCGAGGGCGGCGAGCGCCGGATCGCCGACGACGAACGTATCGGCGCCGAGGGTGCGGAGGCGCTCTAAGACCGGCTGCAGCGCGGTCGCGCCCAGGCCGGAGGGCGCCACGGCGATCACGGGAAAACCCCGGTCGATCATCGCCATTGGGCCGTGCAGCAGGTCGGCGCTGGAGAAGGAGTGCGCGACGACGTAGGTCGTCTCCATCAGCTTCAGCGCCGCCTCGCGCGCCGTCGGGTAGTTGTAGCCGCGCGCGGTGACGACGAGCTGATCGGCGAACCGGTAGCGGATCGCCAGGTGCGCAACCTCCTCCTCGCGGCTAATCAGCGCCGCCGCGCGCTCGGGGAGGTCGGCCGCCTCGTCGCCGGTGCGGCCGGCGATCGCCTCGACCAGGTAGAAGAGGGTCAGCAGCTCGGCGGTGTAGCTCTTCGTCGCGGCGACCGCTTTCTCCGGCCCCGCCAGGACATCGAGGTGATACTCGGCGGTGTTAGCGAGGGGAGAGCCCGGCGAGTTCGTCACCGCGACGGTGATCGCTCCGGAGGCGCGGGCGCGCTCGAGCGGCGTCACGATGTCCGGTGAGGCGCCGGATTGGCTGACGCCGATCACTAGGACGTCGCGCAGGTCGGGGTGCGCGTCATAGACGGTCATCGTCGAGGGGGACGCCGACCCAGCCGCCATCCCCAGGCGGGTCTCGACCAGGTATTTCCCGTAGAGCGTCGCGTGGTCGGAGGTGCCGCGCGCGACGAAATACGCGAAGCGCGGCCGCCGAGCCCGGATCTCTCGCGCGACCGCCTCGATCTCCGGCCGTCCCGCGCTCTGGATCCGCGCCAGCACCTCCGGCTGCTCGCGAATCTCCGCCGCCATCAGCTCACCGCCCACCGCGCTCTTCCTCCTTCCGTTGATAGACGACGCGCCCGCCGACGATCGTCGCGACGACGCGCAGCTCTCGGTCGAAGAGTGTCAAGTCGGCTTCCGCACCGGCCGCGATTCGGCCGAGGTCGCTCATGCCGAGCAGCCGGGCCGGGATCTCGGTCGCCATCCGCAGGGCCTCGGCCGGTGTCGCCTCCGTCCAGCGGATGATGTTCCGGATCGCCGCGTCCATGGTCAGCACCGCTCCCGCCAGGGTGCCGTTTGGCAAGCGGGCGGCGACGCCGTCGGTGATGACCTCTTGCCCGCCGAGCGTGTACCGGCCAGGGGGCATCCCCGCCGCGGCCATCATGTCGGTGACGAGGGCGATGCGCTCCGGTCCCTTGGCGCGGACCGCGAGCTGGAGGCTCGCCGGGTGGGAATGTACCCCGTCGGCGATCAGGCCGATCGTGATGCGGTCGTCAACCAGCGCCGCGCCGATCGCGCCGGGCGCGCGGTGACCGAACGGAGACATCGCGTTGTAGAGGTGCGTCGCCATCGCGGCGCCGGCATCCACGCCCGCGACGAACGTCTCCAGATCGGCGTCAGTGTGGCCGAGGCTGGCGAGGATGCCGCGCTCGCGCAGCTGGCGGATGCGCTCCAATCCACCAGGGCGCTCCGGCGCGAGGGTCATCAGGCGCACCGATGGCTCGGCGATCAGGGTGGCGAAGAGGTCGTCGCTGGCCGCTTCGATGCAGGCGAGCGGGTGCGCGCCTTTCCGCGCCGGCGCGAGGAATGGCCCCTCCAGGTGCAGCCCCAGCATGCGTGCGCCGGACGCGTCCTGCGCGGCGGCGAAGGCGGCGAAGACGCGCGGGTAATGCTCAGCCGGGGAGGAGATGATCGTCGGCAGGAATGCGGTGACGCCGGTCTCCGGCAGGTGAGCGGCCAGCTGGCGCAGCGCCTCCGGATCCTCTCCGACATCCACGCCGAAGCCGCCGTTGACCTGGAGGTCGATCAGGCCCGGCGAGACGATCTCTGCCTTCAGGACGTCGCTCGGCAGAGATTCGGGGCGGGGATCGCGGAGCACCTCGGCGATGCGGCCGTCGCGCACGATCGCCGCGCCCGGCACGAGGCTGTTGCCGAGCAGCAGGTCGCCAACGACGGCGAAAGTCTCCCCCGGCATCTCACGCGCCTCCCGAGCCGCTGATGCGGAGGACGGCAGGTTGGAGACGCGCATCGAGCCCCGTCCCCGTCCCTTGCGCCGCGATGCGGGCCAGAGCGCGGGCGGCGCTGAGCGCGGGATCCGTCACGACCTCGACCTGCCCAACCGTCGTTCGGCGGCGGAGGCGTCGCACGACCATCGCGCGGTAGCCCGGCTCGCCGGTCAGCAGCCCGCCGGAGAGGGCGATCGGCAGCGCGCCGCCGGGGAAGCTCAGGCGGCTGCCGGCGGCGATGGCGGTCTCGGCCAGGCCGTCCGCGCCGTCGCGCAGGATGCGGCGGGCGACCGCGTCACCGGCGCG